>JACCDL010660270.1_pt1 | contig 68236 bp, 68 predicted proteins | sample 7441931 | NCBI WGS metagenome assembly JACCDL01 (sample SAMN15323437, study PRJNA562643) | freshwater metagenome | isolation source: river surface water | place: USA:Blue River Watershed | collected 2017-08-16
GAATATTCAGAAAATTTTCCGACCATTTGTCTAAACATTTATTGTAATCTGGATGTTTTTTATAATCTTCAAAAGTTCTAAAAACCCGACTCATTTATGTCTTTATATTACAGAAATATAATTATTATTGTAGTATTATAGTTTTTCACTACCAAAAACGTACTCTTCCTTGCTTACAACATACTTTTTCTCGATTTTTTTCGATAACGCTTCTGGCAGATTCTTTTACAACAAGTTTTCGTTTTACGCATTTTTCTATGTTTCCAGGTTCTTCTCTTTCTTCCACCCCATTTCAAGGGAATCGGTTCTTTTCCTACTCCATTTTTGTTGTTACAAACATGTATCTTGGAAAACAGTTGATTCATTTTCTTTTGATATTCACCAGAACCACTCGATTCTAAATAAGATTCAATTGCATAATCCAAAGGTGTTTTTCCTGACTCATCTACTTTATTTGCATTTTCACGAATATTTTGACACAACCATTCTTGTATAACTTCACTTTCTAAAATAAAATTGGCAATCGGATTGATGTATCCTTTGAGAGAATCTGGTAAACTCAATTCCCCTTCAGGCTCTTCACCAAGTGCCAAAATATGCAGCATGTTTTTAAAACCAATATTTCGGTCTCTGGCGGTCAGTAACTCCAGTGTTCCTTTGGACTTCAAAATTTCTAAAATAAGTCTTTCTTTTTCTATTTTATCGAGACTTTCGTTTTGAATAATAGCTTTCACTCTTTCCAATAATTTTATTTTTCCCGAATAATAAGTTTTGATAAATAAGTCCATACTATTATACAACAATAAATTACTTTTTAGTATTTTAATCTCTCAAGATTGTATATGTATCGAAATTATATAAGAAACCACCCGACCACTGTTGCCATTATTTTATTTTTAGTGATATTTGGGGCAATCCAGTTTTCCAAACCGGATTTCTTGTATAATGCGGACGGAAGTATTCGACAATTTGGCGTTGGATACCGAAACAAAACAATTCTCCCAGTATGGCTTCTCTCGATTCTTTTAGGAATACTTTGTTATCTATTTGTCTTGTATTATTTGGCACACCCCAGAATGGCGTTCTAATCCAGGATTCAAATCATTCAAAATACCAATACCAAAGGTATTTAGCATGATTTATTGTCGTCTAATTTGTTACAGTATATGTTTGTGATGCGGCCTGTTGTTTTGCGGCGTTGATTTTGGCTTCTTTAGCCAAAAATTCTTGCTGACTCTTTTCCATGGCAGCGACATCTTTGACACAACCACGAGTAGTCAAGTTGTATTGAACAATAGAGATCAGCAAGACCGCGGTGTAAATAAACCACATAGCTTCTCCTATATTGTCTCGTCGAACCACCAAATCCAATAATTTTTGTTTTAATTCTGGAGCATCGCTCGTTTGATGTTCTGGTTTCATCAATGGTTTCAACATTTGCCAGTATTCATCAAAATTGGATGGAACAATTTGATTGATGAGAATCGACATGTTTCCACACAATTTCAAAATAGCATCGGCTGCACTTTGTAGAGCTTGTTTATTTTCAGGGCTACTATCGTCCGCTTGAATAGCTTTGTTGATGTCGGTATTTATCAACAACTCACTCAAAACTGTATTTGCTGGTCCGGCAACCGCGAAGTATCCCACAACATTCGAGAATGCGGACTTGAATCCAGGAAACATGATTAATATCACTATCAACACGCCGAAAATCAAAATCCAAGGAATAAAGGTCATTAAAAAGGCGGCGCCAATGTTTTTAGATACGCTACCACCACATTTGGTGGTAATGAGAGAGGCGTTGATTCCAAATTGCACTAAAACCACTGCTAAAAAGTAGACGGCTAATTTGATGAAACTGGATTTAGTATAGTCTTGGTAATTCTTACCAGAGGTATCTCCAGCCGGGGAAATCAGTAATTTACCTTTCAAAAAGTAAAAACCAATGGTAATGATAATGAAGGAAATAAGCGATATATAACTTGTATCCATATACTTTGTGTATAATTTATTTTGTGATTATAATTGTAAATTATAACAAAGAGTAAAAATATAGAATGAATTATGAGAATTTTAGTAAACCAACATTAACAGAACCGGGTGTAAAGTATTTTCTAAATGAAACACTGAAACAATGCCACAACTTCAAGATGAAATATAATAATTTGTTGTACAACATATGTTTAGGAATCGGTTTTGCTATCCTTTTAGGAGGTATTTTGTTGTACAAGTACAAGGGTAAATTGACGCCGTCTGAGAAAGAAGTGAAAAATCGAGAGAAACAGCAGTACATTTTATCAAAAATAAAAAATTATCAAAATGCTAAAAGAATGGCGGAACAAACCCTGATTACTGGATTACCTCAATGGGAGAATGAATATGATATTCTTCATAGTAAATTTCGTGTGTAGATATGTAGCGATAAATAATCTATGCGATATATAGTAAAATGGAAAGAGAAAAAGAAGGGTCGAATATGATTCTAGATGAAGAAGAACAAAAGAAACAAGATAAAAAAAAGAACTTCTTGGAAGCTTTGGACACTTATTATAAATTGAAACTGAAATATGACGAAGGGATTGAAAAAGAGCGAAACCGGATAATGAAGTTGCCAGAGTTGAGTTGGAAAGAGAAACGTTTTCAGTACAAGAAATACCGGCCTAAATGTGTGAATTGCGCGAGACCAGTTGGTACTCTTTTTTCAGTGAAAGTAGACAAAGACCAAGACAAATATGCAACTGCTTTATGTGGTGACCGGGAGAACCCCTGCCCACTCAACATAAAAATCAGTTTGGGTCAAGTATTCAATTTAGAAGAAGACATACAAAAAGACCAACTTGAAATCTCGGAGCACAAGAAAGAAATTATCGTGGATAAAAATGACTTGTTGTTTGGATACATTGACTCAAAAACGGCGGTGGGTAAATTTGACGAAATAAAGGAGAAAATGACGAATTTGATAAATACTTCTGAATTTTATATGCAATTTTACACAAACATTATTGATAATCCGGAGAAGAAAGCGAAACTTGAACAAATACAGGATCAAATATACACAAATATAGAAAACACACGACGTTTGATTAGGGAATTTGAAAAAACGAATAACTTGCAATTGGTGAATGATGTGGTGGAGAATTACAAGAACGATATGATACCTCGTTTGAAAGAATTGATGGATTACAAATATGCATACTCGAATGTTGAATATTTTGACGACAAGTTTCATTTGATTCAAAAGAAATATACGATTGAAGAAGTGGAAATTGATTTAGGGACGGTTGAACAATCGGTGATTATGATGCGAACCGGGATGAAGCAAGAAAAGAAACAAGAAAAGAATTCAGTTAAAAAAAATAGACTAAGGTTGATGGCACCAGAAGGCCACTCTGATATAGAGATGGATTCAGAAGAGGAATTGGAACTAAAAACGAATCCGAAAACGGAAGTTGAGTCAGAGAGTGAATCCGATAAAGAATCTGAGTCTGGTTCAGATTCAGAAGATGAAGAACGTGTCAAGTTGAAGATTTCAACCGAAGAAATGCCAGTAAAGGTAGATATGGAATTGGAAAAAGAGTAAAATAAAATCTAAAGAATATGTAAATCTAAGAAATGCTCAAGTACATATCTATTCCCGTTTTTTTGATAAGTTTAGCTATTGGACTGTTTTTTGTTTATGCTTGGGGCCCAGAGAAGAAAACAGTTTATATGTATCCGTCTCCGGACAATATTGATACACTTCAATACAAAGACGGTACCGACAGTTGTTTTGTCTACAAGTCTTTAGAAGTCGAATGTCCAGACGATATAACAAAAATAAGTGAAATGCCGGTTCAAACTTGATTTGTTGTGGTATTTTTTATGTAATCTTATAGTATAGGAAAAAAATGAAACTACATTTATCAAAATTTGTGCACACTCCTCAAGGCAAAATCATAATGTCTGTTATTTTAGGGTTTGGATTAGCTACACTATTTAGAGAAGTTTGTAAAGGCAAAGAATGCGTCGTTGTCAAGGCCCCACATTTGGAAGAAATAAAGGATAAAATATATAAACACAACGGTAAATGCTATTCCTATAAGGCCGAAGGAAAAACATGTGATTCGAGTAAACAAATCATCGAGGCATGAAGATTTATTTTAGTATGGAAATTTGCGTAATTATGATGAATCAACAGTCTTTATCATAATTATGGGAGATACAACAAGTATATTAGATTTACCGACCGACCCGGCGGGAGGAGGAAGTATAGGTGGAAATATTCAATTTACCGCAAATGAAAAAATAGGAGAGTCTTCCATGGCCGGTCCAGTAAGTTTAGACCAAACAACGATTAATCAAATTGTGAATGGACTACAACAAGCAAGCTCTTCTGGAATGACAACCCTTCAATCGAGAGATATTCCTAGAGCAACTGATGCCATTGTGCAGGACCCACAAATACAACCCAACTATATTCCTCCTGCAAAAGAGGAAGACTACATCAAAGATTATACGGATACAGAAGACATTGTTTCTGGCTATAAACAGCAAGAAAATTACAACAACCATTTAGATAACTTGTACAATGAAATTCAAATACCGTTAATGATTGGAATTCTTTACTTTCTGTTTCAATTACCCATATTCAAAAAGTATTTGTTCAAATATTTTCCAATTTTATTCTTCAAAGATGGAAATGTAAATATTTACGGATACTTGTTTACCAGCGTTTTATTTGCCTTATTCTATTACTTGATTTCTAAGGTGGTTGTTCACTTGACTTGATAGAATAAAAAATTCTTGTGTTTTTTTGTCGTATTTTTCTTTATCCTTCTTTTATTGGTGCTGTTTTTTCGGTTGTTCTTTCCAGAAGAATTGCCTGGTTGATAAGATAAAAACCATTCGTCGTATTCCCTAGTACCCTTTTTGTCTTTCAGTTCGCGAAATTTGGCCGCCTTTTCGGCGCGCATTTCTTCCACGGATTCCTGGTGCCCAATACAGTTTATGCTGAATCGTTTCAACAATCCTTTTTGCGCCAAGCGATTCTCTTCTTGCACTTCAAACAAAAACTTTGACATGCAAAGAATACGGTCGACATCGTAGTAGTTTCGATTGGCATACAAGAATGCTAAATAGTAGCTCAACATAGTATCAATAGTTGCGATTTTGATTTTTTGCCCGTCAATGTTCAAGACATTATAACTGTGGCAGGCAACCGGTTTGTAGATGAAGGCAATTGTATCGGTTCCTACCATGATTTGGTAATGTTCTGGAATGACTTCTCCCAGAGGTGGTCGTTTGATCATTTTTGCGTTTTTAATGCCAATGTCTTTGAGTCTTTCAACGACAATTTCCGCGGTTGTTTCGGCTTCATTGGACATGACATCAAAATCAGGAATTTTCTTGAGTTGTTTGCGCAAGTCGCTTGGCATATATTTTGAATACAACGAGATTGCGTATCCACCGAAAAATACGACGGATTGATTCACCAATGTATTTTTGACATTTTCGTAAATTTCATCGGTTTTTTCAGAGTGTTCCATTTTTCTTTGAAAATCAACATGGGCGCACTGGACAGAAGTAAGTGGGTGATGTTTGTTGAGCAATTTGAGCCGTTTCAGGACTTTCTCCCAGCGACTGGTGTCACCTGCTGGACGACTTAATTCAAGAAACATGGACATTCTAAGAAAATTGGGTGGAGCATACAAAATACCGGCTACACGAACCGATTCAACCTTGAGCGCATCAAAGAGTTCTTTTGGTATTTGAGTAATATCCGCAATAGGAATAAAGTTGACATAGACCTTGTAGGTGCCGTGATGTTGTCCCGATTTCGCTTCTACTTCACTAAAGCCTTCTTTGAAATACAAATCGGCTAATTCTTTTGCGTCTTCTAATGCGCGTGGACTGAAAAAGTCATAATCAGGAATTTCAACATCAGTGTTGTAAAACTGGTCCTCTTTGGGCAAGAGAGCGTTAATGGCGGTTCCACCATAACAAATTTCACCCTTTTTTTTGATGAAATTCTCTAAAATAGTAATCATTTTTTTCACTTCGGGAGAATTCACTACGCGTTTGCCGATTTTTTCCTCGGCATGGTCAACCGCAGTTCGCAAAATGGCCAATTCACAGTCATCAAATGACATTTTTTTATCACAGACATTCTTCATTTTCTTATAGGCTTCCTATAATAAAATGAGATAATAAAATTATATTAGTCATTTGTAAATTTTTTTTAGAATATAAAAAGTAACTCCATTTCAACTACCGTAATTATTTGGAAATTACACCCTCGGTAATTTAAAACGCCGATTTTAAATGTCCAAAGGTGTAAAGAATAAATTAGGCATTTGAACATCTAGGTTGGGACAAAAATAATGCGTTAAACAATTTAAAAAATAAAAAAATGTATTTATATAAATAAAATATGAAACTATACAAAGCCTTAACTTGCTGGCATCCAAAAAATAATGAAGGAATGGAATTAATGAATACTATTCAACCAGTTAATAATTGGAACGGAGAAAATGATGGAGTCATATTGTGTTCCATCATAGATATAAATATTGTAAATAATTATGACAATGTTATTTGTGGTCCCCATGTAGATTTTTTAGAAGCACTCACATTTTTCAAAAATTACAATGAAAATAAAACAATCATTTATAATGTTCTTTCTAAATGGCAACAAAAACTATTTGAATTATATGCTCCTAATAAAAAAGTGAAATATGTATGTTTACCATTCCCTGTCAATGTTGATAAATTTGTACCAACGAAAAAAACAAACAGATTTTTTATTTACTACAAACATGTTCATTCGTCTCGATTGAATACTATAATAGAGTTAATAAAAGAAAAAAAACTTGGTGAAGTAAATGAATACAAAATATTTACTTATGGGTCATACAATGAAAATGATTACCTAAGTTATATAAGTTCATGTAAATTTGGAATATGGGTTGGGAGTCATGAGTCACAAGGATTCGCATTGGAAGAAGCTTTGAGCTGTGACTGTCCACTTTTTGTGTGTGATGTAAACTCTTTAAAAGACGAATGTGTAAATGATTCGAATTATTGTTGGGAAAAATTAGAGGGTGACTATCCGGCTACCTCAGCTAGTTATTTTGATGAAACCTGTGGTAAAATATGTAAATATGGTAGTCCCGAATTACAATCAAATTTTGACGAGTTTATACGTGATATTGAAAGTTACAAACCAAGAGAATATATTTTAAATAATTTAACAAATGAAAAATGCTTACAAATGATAAAGAACGAATTTCCACACTTATAAAAAATAATGTAATTTGTGAATCAAAATATATTTTTTACAAATAAATATATTTTACACATAACATGTTTACATCTTAAAATTATAATAATCGCTTGAAATAGTGCGTGTTTGATAACTGACTGCTGGATTTTGTGGAGGTGGTGCTGGTATGGTAGTTGGTGTATACCGTAATCTCTCTGGTTTCAAAGAAAATGCGTATCCGACTCGGTCAAATTGCACGATAGACGCCTGCAAATTTGTTTCGTACAGTTGATATCGCATAGCTACCATTTGACATCCAGCTTCTGCCCCGATAATTGGGTTTGGATTCGCCGGATTGGTTCCTTTGTCCGGTAATACAATCGTCATATTCTTTTTGTTATAATTTTGCAACTCCACTAAATCTGGCGTATTTTGTAAATTGTAATAGGTCAATGCCCTCATAAACATTGAATTTGACACCATATTTACATATTCCATAAAGGCCTTGTTATTCAACACAGATGCGCCAGTGGCATTCGCTGGTTTTTCAACAATCAAAATAATTTTTTTGCTCAAGTCCGTCAATTTAAGGTCTCCGATATTGTGCCCATTGTTTTCATAACTTGTGGATGGTCCTAAAAACAAGGAGTCATAATTTTTGAAGAGGTTTGCTAAATTCGTATACATGGCATTATTGGCACTTTTGATTCGCAAGTGAAAGAGTATTGGGTCATTTGGATTTGGGCAAGTGCTTCCAGAAAAAGCATAGTTGGCAATAATCATCATTACATCGCCAAATGGAACATAGTTGTAGGTCTCCTTTACATAATAGCTGTCTTGAGTAGAAGTCGCTACGACTGGTTGGTCGTTCAATGAATATATTTCAAAGTCTAAACCTCGCACTCCTTGTTTTAGGAGGTCTTTCAAAACACAGGTACTGACATAATCATTTTTGTATGAACCACCACTGCAGCAATTATACGCTGTTTTCACATAGTAGTCCTTTAGTGTATATTGACAGTTGGGGTCATTCGGATTCACTGATTTAATATACCCGTTTAGATTGCTGTACATGGTGTCCATCATAGAACATTCTCTAGACAATAGGTTTTTCATATAAAGATAGTAAATCACAACACAAATCACCAAGAGAATTATCATGCCGAGTATAATTCCACTGGCCATATTATCATTCATGTTTGTAATCATTTTCATTGCGTTATTCAACACATCTGAAGATGGTTTATTTGATACATTTATAGAAGTGCTCATATTATAGATGAACAAAAATAAATTCGAGAACTTATATATTTGTGAAAAAAATAATTAAATATTAGTATCTATATATTATCAGTAAATCAGATGGCCGGTGGATTAATGCAATTAGTCGCTGCGGGTGCCCAAAATATCATATTGAATGGCAACCCCAGCAAGACATTCTTCAAATCAACCTATCATAAATATACAAATTTTGGTCTCCAGAAATTTCGGGTCGACTTTGAAGGCGCCAAAACACTGCGTTTGTCCGAAGAATCCTATTTTACATTCAAGATACCTAGATATGCCGATTTGCTCATGGATTGTTATCTGAGTATTGAATTACCCAACATTTGGAGCCCTATTGTGCCTCCAGTAGTGGACAGCACAACGACTGCGAACAATACGGGAGTGTGGGTTCCATACGAGTTTCGTTGGATTGAATACATCGGCGCTCAAATGATTTCCAAGATTGAGATCACTTGTGGAAATCAAACTCTGCAGGAATTTTCCGGAGCCTATTTGCTTGCAATGGTCCAGCGAGACTACAGTGCTGAAAAGCGGGCATTGTTTGAGAAAATGATTGGGCATGTTCCCGAATTATATGACCCGGCAAATTCTGGCACTCGTGTAAATTCGTATCCAAATGCTTATTATACGGAGTCTTCCAGTGGTGCTGAGCCATCTATTCGAGGTAGAACAATCTATGTACCGCTAAATGCCTGGTTTAATTTGAAAAGCCAGATGGCATTTCCGCTGATTGCCTTGCAGTATAACGAGTTGCACATCAATGTTACCATGAGACCTATTCAAGAACTATTCCAAATTCGTGATGTGTATGACGCGGCCAACAATTATCCCTATGTCGCGCCGAATTTCAATCAATATTACATGCAATTTTATCGGTTTCTGCAAACACCACCGGATGTTTCTCTCGGCGTCACCTCTTATACCGACCAGAGAACTTTGTGGAACGCCGATATCAATTTGAATTGCACTTATTGTTTTCTCTCCAATGAGGAGTCGCGTTTATTTGCCATGCAAGAACAGAAATATTTGTTTAGACAGGTGAGAGAAACCGTGTTTTATAATTGCACGGGAACAAATAAATTAGAGTTGACTTCGTTAGGAATGACGGCGAATTATACCTTTTTCTTACAGCGAAGTGATGCCAATTTACGCAACGAATGGTCAAATTATACCAATTGGCCGTATCGGTACCTGCCATATGATTTAACACAGGCATCTACCAGTGGTACTTATCAAATTACCAGAACAAATCCAGATGGCACAACTACAACAGTAGACATTGGTCCTGGTGTAAATGCGGATGGAAAGTTGACGGGGTGGATGATTACTGGAAATTACAATTTAGAAAACACCAAAGATATTCTATTGTCGATGGCGATTCTCTTGGACGGTTCTTACCGGGAGAACCTTCAACCAGCCGGTGTTTACAACTACATTGAAAAGTATTTGAGAACTTCTGGGAATGCACCCGATGGACTCTATTTTTACAATTTCGGTATGAACACTTCTCCTTTTGATTCTCAACCTTCCGGTGCAATCAACATGAGTCGATTCACTCAAATTGAATTGGAAATCAACACCATTGTTCCTAGTTTGGACCCACTTGCCCAGAGTTTAGCGATATGCGACCCCAGTACTGGAAACATTATTGGAATAAACAAGCCAACTTGGCGTATTTACGACTACAACTACAATTTGACTTTGTTTGAAGAACGCTACAATGTGGTTATGTTTGTGGGAGGTAACTGTGCTCTTATGTATGCGACATAAAAAAGTATCTTTACAAGGTGGCGTTTGCTGGCAAAGGTCCTACATCTGTAAATTCTCCCGAAAGGGTGACTCTCTTTGGATACTTTGGCATATAAGAAAGCGAGCCCAAATCATTTTTTAATTGAAATATTTGACTTCCTTTGTCAAATGTTTTTCTCCAAGTGTTGTATCCAATATTGTATTGTGCGGGTTGCGCCGATGAATTAATTTGTGTTGCCTGGGTTCCTATATCAGTTACCAATACAGAAAAAGTGGGGGTAGTCTGGCTGGTTAATTTGCCCGAATCGTCGTATGCCGGAACCTCGGCTGTAGTATTTTCGGGGGGTTTATTGAAATATTGACTACAACCAGGACAGTCCGCATCGGTCGAACATTGTTCTCCCGTCATGGAACAACGCGCCATAGGTCCACAGAAATTGTTACAAGTATAATCGGTGTTGATGGGTAAACTAATGGTATGATTTGTGGATGCACTTTCGGTTGTAAAGTATTCTACAATTCTATTTTTGATTAAGTAGTCGCCGAAACAAATTACACCTACGACAAGTAAAAAAGCGATGATGGCTAAATAAATGGTTTTTCTTTGCGTATTCTTCATACTAAATACATAGATAATAAAAACAGTTTGATTTTAGCAAAAAATTTTGTTCGCGTTTACCGTAAAATATTCTATCATTGTATATTAGTATGTCAACAACTACAACCGATACTTCTTCTATAGATGAAAAAAAAGCTACCAACAGCAATACCACCACCACTTCCCCCGGAACGGCGGCGTTGTCTTTGTTTAAAACAATATTGTCGTTTGGATTAATTATCATCATTGGGGTATTTGTATTGTATGGGTCAAGAGCCTCTCAAACCGGATTAATTCCAACCAACACGGACTATTCACCCTATACCGACATTATTGGGAAATTGGACCCCGTAACATTAAATATTGATATTGTGAAAAAATCCGCCGATGAAGTATACTCTACAAAAATAAATTTTCCGATTGATGAAAACATGAAATCGATGAAGGACGGTTTTATTGGTTTCGTAAAAAAAATGATTGACGGTGCAAAAGCCAATAGTTTCACATTATATTTTGGAAAAATGTTACAATCTATTCTTGCGACAAACTTTTCAGTCATCAACACCATTTATCAAGGGATGAATTCTTATGTGAATGAGTCACTTATGATATTTATTGGACCAATCATCATGTATTTTGTTTTGATAGCGACCGCCGTCATCAATGCCGGTTATTTGGTTGTTTTATGGTTTTACAACTTGTCTTATTTGTTTAGTAAAAAGACGGTAAACCAAGGTAAAACCGAGTGGACCCATGAAAGTATGTGGGGGTTGTTTAACTTTCCGTGGGCGTTTCTCTACATTTTTTTATCCATTATTCTTTTATTTCTCGCTGGTTTTTTCATCATTCCTCCAATCGCTATTTTTGTAGCTATCTACTGTTTCTTATTCCCCGTTTTTTTGAAATCCACTTATGCAAAAAATAACAAACCCTATGGAATAGGTAGTGCCATCTTGGATACTTTCAAATACAAGTCTAGTGTCATCATGTATGTACTTTCGTTTATCATTATTAGTAATGTTGCGTCATCATTCAGTTCTTATGCTCTAGTAGGCGTGATTATTGCCTTTTTTATGTTATTTTTCTTTACAGATGTCTTCAAACAATACATTCCCAAAGGAACGGACTTGTCAACCCTTGGACTAGTTGAAACAAAGCCTCAAACCATTAGCGATTCTTATCCAGAATAACGACCCAGATTCAAAATAATATTTTTCAAAAAATTAGAATTTAAATGAAAAATGTTATTTGTATGTAAATGGCGCAAACAGAGTCTTTGTATCCATTTGTAAGTGTCTGTACACCTACATTTAATCGAAGACCTTTTATTTCCACTCTCATTCGGTGTTTCAATCACCAAACTTACCCGAAAGACCGAATTGAGTGGATTGTCATTGATGACGGTACGGACCCAGTTGAAGATTTATTTGTGGGAATTCCACAAGTAAAATATTTCAAATACCTAGACAAAATGACGCTTGGCAAGAAAAGAAATGTCATGCATGAAAAAACGCGCGGCGATATTATTGTTTACATGGACGACGATGACTATTATCCGCCAGAAAGAATTTCTCATGCGGTCGATATGCTCCAAAAGAATCCAACCGCTTTATGTGCCGGGTCAAGTGAAATGTACATTTACTTTAAACACATTGATAAGATGGTGGTGTTTGGCCCGTATGCACCGAGACATTCTACCGCGGCGACCTTTGCGTTTCGACGGCAATTGTTGTTTCAAACCAAATACAATGAGAGTTCCTGTTTGGCAGAAGAAAAAGAGTTTTTAAAAAACTATACCATTCCATTTGTTCAACTTGACCCGTTGAAATCCATCTTGGTTTTCTCGCACCACCATAATTCTTTTGATAAAAAAACCCTTCTCAACCAACCACCAAATCAGTTTATGAAAATGTCAGAAAAGACGATAGATGAATTCATCAAAGAACCCGAGATTAAAAAATTTTTCTTGGACGATATTGATGATGCACTCGAAAAATATCGTGAGGGAGACCCTATTTTCAAGATTGATGTTTTTGAGCAAATTACCGCGCTTACACAAAAAAGAGTCATTGCGGCAAAAGAGAAGGAAATCGACGACTACAAATCTAAAATGGAACAGATGAGCAATCAATTTCTAACGCAGTATTCAATGCTGCAGGAAGTCTTGAAAGAAAATGCGACTTTGAAAGAAAAGAACATTTATTTGGAAGACAAACTGAAGGAAATTATCAAAGCCAAGGTCGCGGAATTGAAGGCATTGAAGAGTGAAAAATAGGTTATTTGATAAAAAGATATAAAGAATTCATGAGTTAATCATTTACAATTTGTAAAAATGTATTACGACGAAGCATCGCAACTCCTGGGTGATGATGAAAACGAAATTGTCTCTAGTCGAGCAAAACCAATGAGTCAAATGGTAAAACAATTCATTACTGACTTGAATCTTGACAACAAGAAGGGGTATCATAAGATTTACCGTAGTGTTCGTGGCAAATCGGTCCCAATTGAATTGTTTTCCTCTGGTTCGCGCGGAAGCACTATCCGGAATGCGGTGTCTGGCGATAGATATGTTGGTCATTTGGTCGGGTCGAAACATGAGGATTTCTACTACAAAGTATCGATTTCAACGGGGGACATTAAGAACGGGGATGCTTGTGCGTTTTTTTTCGATTCACCTGAGGAATATGAAAAACATTTGATGACAACGGTGGACACTGCAAGTAAGGAGTTGTGGCGTGAAAAACAAATTCGCCTGATATCAAAATGATTTATTGGAGAAACTATTTAGAATTTTTCTCTTGTATAATAATAATAAAATTATGAAATTATTATTATTATTCGCGCTATCTTGCTCGTTAGGAGTGTTTTCAATGACGAAATTCATGCCCGAAAAAACATTAAGGTTTCTGATTTTCTCAAAGAATAAGGTTGCTACAGATTTATCACCTATAAAACCTAATAAAAATTTCAACAGTTACTTTTCGGGACGGGACGAAAGACCTCAGGACGAAACGGTGGAAGATGTAGAAAAAATACGGCTCGCCATTTACAAAATGAAAATGATAAAATATCTGCAAGACAACCGGATTTCTGACTATGAAAAACTGAGTGTGATTGAACAATATAATTATTGTATGGATTTTTCAAAGTATGCTGCGAATTTGACTAGAGGTGGGCTTTTGGATGACTGGAATTTCGAGTTATGATTTGAAGTTATTTTCTTCTTCTACTTTTTTTAGATTTTGTTTTGGGTTTCTTTTTAGATTTGGATTTTCGTCGACCACCGCGTCTTTGGTTTTCTTGTTGCCCCATCATATGTATCGGTGTTTGTTGTAGACGATTCAACAAATCTCGATTGATGGGCATATTTAGTTGATTGTGTATGAGTTCTTGGTCAGGTCGTTCTGGATTCAGACGAAGTTGCAAGTCGGATACTTGACGCAGCAATATATACTCTCTGGCATTTGGACTCAGACTCCTTAAATAGTCCAGGGTCAAGTCTTCTTCACCAGGAAGACGCGGGTCTTCATCATCCGGACGGTTTTGTAAACTATGTATGATATCTTGATTACTTATAATTTGTTGAATATCCTCAGGATATTCATCAAAACGCGGTTCGTTATATGGACTCATATATAATGTTTGTATTTTATTTTTGTCTTTGTGGTGGAACATAACATTCACACATACCTTGATTATAATAACCAAGACATCGTCCTGCGCCACCTTGAACTAAACATGTAATATTACAGCTATTCTCATTTTCACTTTCAAACGAAGAAGAGCCATTAACACACGCTGGACCCGGTGGACGAAACCCTTCCTTCCTACCAATTACCAACACAAAAAAAAAAATGACTAGCAGGACCCCCCCCCCAACTAACAACATCAAATGACTCATTTTCTTTGCCATGCTTGCTATACTATAGCGCAAGATTTTTTTTCTATTCGGCGACATCTTCTTTATTATAATGGTTTATATAGTTTTGTAATTTTAAAAAAGCGGTTCGTTATATGGACTCATATACAATGTTTGTATTTTATTTTTTATTCTGGTTTCATAAAACATTCACATATCTCATCCTTTGCATTATAATAACCACCATTGCATTTTTTGGTTTCGTCTGGTGGTTTCGCATTTGCAATACATCTAAAAGTACATTCACTGTTGCTAGTCCCTCCCTTGGCTGAAATTTTAGCTGGACTACATTCTGGACCTGGTGGACGTTCAAACCCTTCCTTATTACCAGTTACCATGACAAAAAACAAAATGAATAGCAGGACACCCACCCCAATTAACAACATCAAATGACTCATTTTCTTTGCCATACTTGCTATACTATAGCGCAAGAAAATTTTCTTCTACTCAGCCACCTCTATTTCATCAAGTTCCACCACCTCATCTTTACTATACCTGTCTAGATATCTATAAAATCGGTTGATATCTAGTTTTGTAATCTCGCAGTTTTCAAACAAGGCCGCATTTTCCGCGTCAGTGTTTCCAGAAGACTTGATTTTCGTAAAAAACGCCAACAAATCTTTTCGGTCCATTCCCAACTGCTGACACAACGACTGAATAAAGAGCGAATTATTGTACTCCGTAGAATACTTGGTCAAGACCTTTGTAAACCTCACTTCCACCGGGTTAAACCGCGGTTTCTTTTTGAAAGTGTCATGATACAACTTGTTATTTTGAAATGTCTTTATGAGAGAACTCATTTCGTTAAATTGCCAAATTTGTTTTTGAAAAGTAATACGGTCAATGTAGTCGGCAAAACACATATTGTTCAACTGTTTCAAATAAAACGGTATTGATATACTTTTGTCTAACTTACCTAAAACATCAACGATATTTTCATGCCACAACAACCCTACAATGGTTCGGTCAGTCTCATTCATGATGGACAAATGGTCCTCCAACCGGTAAGGTTGATTGATTAATTTCTGTGTTATGACTTTTGTATCATCATTGTATGATTTCACTTGCAAAATGTGCTGTATCAAGTCCTTATTCAAAATACACTCTTTTTTCCCGTAAATACGAACAATTGTTTTCAATTTGCGCAAATCACTATGCACGAAATTCAAAATGTTTTCAACCTGCATTGTATCAAGGGATGGCACCAGTTTATGAATCATTTCGGTCATTTGCAGCATTGTCGGTATTTTCAATTCAAATGTATTGCACACCTTCATAAGTTCTTTGATTTTCTTGTCCATGTGATAATTCCCGATACACACAATGGGAATAAAGGTCGCGTCTTCGGTCTTTTGTTTTTTGGTTTTTTTCGGCCGTATTAATTTAATCAGCGCGTTAATGCCACCCTTGTCGCCATTGTTCATTCCATCAATCTCGTCCATGACAATTGCGATTTTTTTGATTTTCTTGTGAAACATGCTCATTATATTTTTGTCGGACATGTTGTGTTTTGTAATGGTGTCGATAATAGACTTGTTTCGAATATCTCCCGCATCATATCGTATGACATCATAGTTCATTTCATTCAAAATATTCATGACAAAAGTCGTTTTACCTGTTCCCGGCTCGCCATAGACATAGATTCCCTTTTTGAACAAAGGGTCATCTTTGTTTTTTTCAAATTCTGTTAGAATCGTCTTTATTTGAGAAGCGTCTTTTTCTCTCGTCAATAGTTTATTTATATTCAAGTTCTCCATCTTATACTTGTAGTAATGTTCTTTTTATGTTGGTTTTTACTCAAACCTGTTTCTGTTAATTTCGCGCGAATCAATTCTCGGCATTTAGGAGATTCACTGTCGACACACAACCCAAGTAAAAAATAGATGTAGTTCGAGTAAATGGTGCTTTTATAGTGATATTTTTTAAAGGAAAGCCATTTGTTGAAGTTTTCTCTCAAAAGAAAAGAAAAGACGAAATCGTTGTCCCGTCGAACCATATCACGAATATAATTTTCATAATCTTCGCGCCGTATCAGGTCCTTTATACAAAGATGGTATTTAGAGTAATTTTCTTTCGTCATCCACAGCTTCACATCAATTGGCACAAACTCGAGTATGTATTTAAGAATGTCTGATGGTAATTTTCCAAAGACTAGCATAATATAGTTATGGCAGAAGAAAACTTTTACAAAATAGTTCTATTCGGCTTCGTCTTCGTGTTATTATACTGCATTTCCAGAAGGGTCACAGGGGTTCGTAACTCCAGAGGTAATACCGTCCCAGGTCAGTCCACACCCGGTAGCCCAAGTGTATTTCTGGCATAAAGCGTCGGTACCGTTGTAGGGGGACACTGTAAAATCCATGACTCGGTTATTTTGGCATGTGCCTAAATTCTTGGTATTGACGCATTTTGCGCCGTTTCCAGACATGTCGACCCAGTAGTCAGGACAGTCTCCAACCAAAGGAGGCCAGGTTTGAGTAGATTTTTTGGTCATCATGAACCAAGCAAACAATAGAAATAAAATGTAAATGACAAGCGCCACGATTATTGTAGTTGTTTGAAAATTGGCCATTTATAGTAGTTGGATATAATTTTTTCTGTTCAGGTATTATATATGAATTCTTCTCAAAATACAAATTACCGAAAAACCTCTAATGGAAGAGTCGATATTTGTGGCCCTAAAACAACGGATTTATTTCAAATGTACGACAAAATACCAGTGAACCAATGCGCCACTTTTAGGAATCCTACTGAAGGTTTGTGGGACAATAGTGATTTGTCAAATACTTTTTTCTCGGAGGGAAACATCCGCATTATCCAAAACGGTATTCGCGCAGAAGTTTACCGAAAATCGAATGGTCAATATGTGATCTCCGACCAAGATGGAGACACCTTGAAAATCATCATGAGAAGTATTTTTTTGCAACACGCCGCAAATCAAGCGACAAACATCAGGAATCAAGTAGAAGAATTAAACAAGATTGTTTGGGATTACTGTGTTCCTCAAGTATACAACGAGGCCATCGGCTATTATAAGTACTTGTCAGACGCCTCTAACATGTATACACTGATTGACCCACCAGTTCTCAGTGCAAACAATGACAAACAGCTCGAGTTAAGACCATGGTTCTAAGAGACCGCATGGCATCTCTTTTCACAAAAAAAACGATGAACACCGGTCCACTCTGCTAGGATATGGGTGAACGCGCCCATCAAAAACACCGTTAAGAAAGTATGTCGTTGAATGAGGCACGAGAGAAAAACGAACCATATTCCTTCCCCTAAACTTTCCAAAAAAAGATATTTCTTCGAGGCGACCGATTTCTCCCGACGACACAAAGAACAATACTTGTCATGGATACCACTATAAAAACCGATGAAATGTTTGGTGAATCCTAAAAGGAAAAACAAAATCAGGGAATTTGGAATGAATGACGAGAGAAAAAGCCATATCGAAGCGCAATAAATCCCGACAAATAAGGATTCGAAAATATAATTCAAATTCATTCTTCTTTGAATTATGTGATTATAATAAAGCTGTAAAAAAAAGTTATATCAAAAGATATAGCTTTTTTGTTATTTGTGTTGTTTGTTTTGTTTGTTTGTTTGTTTTTTTTGTCTTTTTCGTCTAGGTAAAGTTCTACTCTCTATTTCTTGACCACCAATTTTGTCTTCTTTGGTTCTACACGATTTCCAGTTTGACTACGAATTCGGTCTTCTTTGTATTTACCATATTCTAACTGAAGAGCGTTCAATTCGTCCTCCCACATCTTCTGGATTGTCTTGGTTTTTACCGCCTCTAATTCAATCATCTTGTTCTTGTGCTCCTTCTCCAATTGCAACACATTTTCTTCAGTTACCGAGTCCATCGGTAATTTTACAAGATACTTGAAGTCCGCGTCATCGTCCAATACCGCAAAACCTTTGGCCGACAACATCTGCGACACCTGTTCTTTGGTCTTTTTACGCAAGTCAATTGTGCCTTCCAATACATCTTTGATGTATCTAGATTTGTTGGACAACACCATCAATTGTTTTGACAATGCATCAACCAAATATTCTTTTCGCTCTTGATACAACTTCAAACGAGTCTCAAAATAATCGTCAATGATTTCACAGACATTATCGTATTTCTTCAATTTATCTTGAGCGTCGAACAAGTGCATATTACTTGTGCTGGAACTAGTGTAGAGTTTGAACAACTTTTCAATTCCATTACAACTGTTTTCTTGAACTTGACTTTCCAACTCTTCTATTTTTCCTTTTACAAGCGTGATGACGAAATCGACGGTTGTGTCACGACTCATGTCATCATAATCTTTGACAATTGATGCGACCTTTTTGCCGTTCTTGTCAACCGGAGGGTCAATCAACAGTTCCAAGTATTCCTTGAAATCATCGGTCCAGGTTCCAATCGGCAACTCGGTAATGCGAATTTTGTCTACCCCGGCCTTTTCATACTTGCCTTTGATGAGAAATTTTCCCTCTGTCACTTTCGAAATGGTTCCAGTGAATCCTTCATAATAAGGAACAAATTCGATGTCTTGTTGTAGACCATGTAGTTTGTTTTTCAAATAAGCGATAATATCAACCGGATTGTAGCAAAGAATTTCGGTGCTGAAACCAGTGCCGATACCTTTCGAACCATTCACCAATACCATTGGGATTATCGGGGCATAGAATAGTGGTTCGACCAACAGTCCATCGTCATTCAGATAATTCAATATTTTATCGTCGGAATCTGGGAAGATGGCCCTGGTGATTTTACTCAAATGCGTAAAGATGTATCTTTCAGATGCCGAATCTTTACCACCCGAGAGTCTCGACCCAAATTGACCTTTTGGTTCAAGTAGGTTGATATTGTTGGAACCGACGAAATTTTGCGCCATTCCGACAATTGCTGCATTCAACGAGGCCTCACCGTGATGATATCCGGAATGTTCAGATACATACCCCGAGAATTGCGCCACCTTGATTTCACTTGTGAGATTCTTCTTGAATGCCGAATACAAAATCTTTCTCAAACTGATTTTGAGTCCATCCATCAAATTTGGAATACTACGGTCACAGTCATATTTTGAGAAGTGAATCAACTCTTTATTGATGAACTCTTCATACTTTACCATTTCCTGAGCAGTATCCAAATAAGAATCGCGTTTGTAATCCGTCAACCATTCTTTTCGGTCGTCTGCTCTCTTTTTGTTGAATACTTTGTCGATGGCGTCATCACTTTCTTTTCCATTGTACTCAAAACCGACCGTTTTTTTCTTTTCGAAATATTCACGGAATTCTTTTCCAGTGCTGGTTCCTAATCCCTTGTAATATTTAATATTCCAACCTTTGATGTCGGAACCACACTCTTTTTTCCAGGTCTCGTATTCACCTTCATTGTAAAACACGAGTTCTTTCGTGCCTTTTCTCGCCTTCAAAATAGGGGTGTTCATGAAACCGATGAATCCGGGAATTTGCGCCAATGATGGCCATTCACTTTGGAACAAGTTGATTCCAAGACCCTTGATGTGGTGTCCATCTAAATCCTGGTCCGTCATAATCAATACTTTTCCATAACGAAGCGATTTGGCAACATCTTCAGCGTTTTTGTATACTTTGTTGGTCTCGAGTCCAAGAATTTTCTTGATTTCCGCAATTTCCTTGTTTTCGCTGATTTTCTTGGTTGCTTCACCGCGAACATTGAGAATCTTTCCCTTCATTGGATAAACGCCAATGGTATTTCTGTCTTCCGAAGACAAACCAGAAACAATACCAGCCTTGGCCGAATCACCCTCACAAAAGATAATGCTGCACAACTTGGACTTGTCGGTTCCGGCCCAGTTGGCGTCAATCAATTTTGGAATACCGCGAATATTCTTGGTTTTTGAGCCGTCAGTTTTTTTCGCGGCCTTGTTTTCCTTGACTTCGGTCAATGCACACGCCGCATCCATGACTCCCATCTTTGCAATCTTTTCGATGAATTTATCGGAAACAACACAAGATGAACCAAACTTCGAAGACGGTGTGTTCATGAAATCTTTCGTCTGACTGTCAAACGCCGGGTTTTCGATATCACAACGAATGAACAATATCAACTGCTCCTTGATGGAATTGCCATTGACGACGACCTTCTTTTTCTTTTCAATGTAGGCTACAAGTTTTTTGGTGATTTGTGTTAGAATATACTCGACATGTTTACCACCTTTTGCAGTATGAATGCCATTGACAAAGGAGACTTGAATAAATTCGTGATTCGGCGATAATGCTGCGGCATATTCCCATCGAGCGTCTGATTCTTCATAAACTCTAGGAGAAGTGTCCTTGTCTCCAATATACAAATCGATATATTGCTGAAAGTTACGAACAGGAATCGCTGCCGAATTGTATTTTACTTTGAGGGCCTTGTCGGTCACGGCCGCAATATCGTAAACGCGCTTCTTCAAAAGTGCAATCATGTCGCTATTTAAACCGGTAATTCCAAGACGAGCATAGTCCGGTTTGAATGTAATTTTTGTGTATGGTTTTGCCTTTGTGCATTTTGTGATTTTTGGTTTTTCTATGGTGTCTAGATTGTTTTTGAATTCCTGATAATACTTCAACCCGCGAACATGGTCGACTGTTTCAACGGAACCAAAGGTTGACCAAATCAATACTAATTTGAATCCGAAACCATTTTTACCACCTACTATTTTTTTTTCGGTTTTATCGTAATTGGTAGATGTTCTCAAGTGACCGAAAATCAATTCGGGAATCCAGATTTTGTATTCGGGATGTTCCGCCACATCGATACCATTGCCGTCATTGGTCATGATAATTGTACCGTCGTCTTGAATGGAAATGTCAATATAGGATACAGGTGTAGCATTTTCCACTTTGGTATTGACGGCTTGTTGCATGCGAATGACATGGTCTCTGCAGTTGACGATTCCTTCATCAAATAATTTGAAGAGAGCCGGAATATAATTGATGTTTTTTTCTACGATTTTTTCACCCGTTTCATTCAAAATCCACAAGTCAGCGTCAACTTTCTCAACCGAACCAATATAGGTATCTGGGTTGTCGAGTATGTGTTGCTTGTCGGTTTTTTGTTGATACTTGTGGGCAAGTTCGGTTTCGTTCATGTCTTCTATTGTGATTAACGATTTGACTTTACATTGATTTCAATTTTTATTCTTTTGTTTTTATTGTAGGTATACTTTATAACATGCCCCAAAAATGGTTTACCCCAGGATTAAAAACACCAAATGTAGTTTACTTGTACAGTTTACGGAAACAATGTCCCAACATCTGTCCTCAAATCAGTAGTTATAACAAAAATATTCCTAGTGCGGGAGATGTGGACTCTACTCTAACTCAATCACAAAGAGCCGCCACATTGATTGTCAGTTATCCTGGAGGAAAAACACAGTTTGGAAACTCTCTCGTAAACTACCGGGCAACCACCTTTTTAGGAAAAACAGAGGGACAACCAGGAGGAATAAATGGTCCATTAAGGAACAAATTCTAGTTTTCCACTTGTCGAGAGAATTTTCCCAAAAGGAAAAATTTTTTTGTCAAGTAATTATATAATGACTCGTTATACAAAAACCGCACACGGAAAATATAGTATTCACGGTAAACACTTTGAAACTCTTTTTGGTTCAAGAGCACAAGTTTTCCATGGAACCGCATACAAAACCAGTGGCGGACTCACCAAAGAAGAACTTATCCAAAACAAAAATGGACGTATTGTCTCCAAGAAGAAGCACACAACCGCAAAGAAAGAGAAGCGTTTAGTAAAGGCTGGGTATGGAACCAAAAAGGGAAAATTCGGTTTCGTAAAAATTGGCTCAAAATCCAGAAAAAACCGTAAATAAATTATAGGACTTGATTGAATGATGATTTTTCTCTCAAAAATCATTATTATACCTACTAAATAGGATTTCATCCCTCCATCAACCAGGTAGTCGAGAGAAAAGAGTCATACTCGACAAAATTATACAAACTATACAATAAATATTTTTCAAAAAACCGTTTACTAACAATCCATTTCTTATCGCTTGTATTTGCATAATCACAATAGAAATCGTAGACTTTATCAAATGAAATGAGAGAAATGACGAATTCTGAAGACTCGTCGGGTTTGTGATTTTTTTTGAATTCATCCAGACTCTCTTGAATGTCTTGAACCTTGTCCCAAAAAGAACACGACATATTCATAATGTATTTGTTTTCAATAATCTCAACATTTGGGTAAAAGTGTGTTAGAATCATCACTACATCAGACTCAATGATTGCCCCTTTTGAGAGACAAGTTTCCGGGTTTTGTTGGACCCAAGTCTTGAACAAACTACATATTTCATCATTTTCCATTTCATAGTCAAAATCCTCAAACTCAAAACTCGTCGTCATCATCGTTTTCTCCCAAAATTGAATGAAATCGCCCACCGAAGGTAAATATTTACTGGTGCAATTCAAAAAGGTTTCACTTTCTTCATCATACAAGAATCGTTCTTTTAGCAATGTTTTCAACTGATTCGAATAAATCATGTTTGGAAACGAAAACTGTGATATGTAGTGTTTCCAAATGAAATGCATATTCTTCCAGTTCATCGAAAATTTAGAAAATACCGTTTTAGGGTCATTCAACGATGGTGTATCAACCTTTTCAATAGAATAGCTACAGAATTGGTTGACAATCTCTTCCTGAGTGTTCATCTTCAAATAAAGGACATATTTTTTCAAATCTTCGCCGCAATGTTTTTCTAGTAGTGTATCCGAATCGCCAAATCGAGTGGAATAATGCGCCGCTACACAGAGTATGTCTAGGCCTATCTTTTTCAAAATGTCCTTCCATACATCGAGAGAAACATTGTCAACATTCATGTTCAACAAACGGCATTTTTGGTACTGATAATTTTCATGGTATTTGGTCATGAAATTCTGTGTAATATTGGTGAGACCAGTCGTAATGTAGGAAATGTTTTCTATTTCTGAGAGAATCTTTCTAGTTTTCGGGTTTATCAAGAAAATAAGGTCTGGGTTTTTTTTCAAGATATTATCTCCCAAAATAGTCAAAAAATATTTTACATGTTGTTTTGTCTCGAATAACATGGGACACAATGTTTTAATCACATGTTGTATTGTTTCGCTATCTGGAATGGATTTAAACAAATGTCTCTCTTTGATTTGTTTTAGGATATTCAAATTCGTCTTGTATTTCCATTGAGAGAGTGTTTTGTCTTTGGAGATTTCAATGAGCAATTTGCACTGGATTTCATCTTCCTTGGCGGAAGTGTAATTTTTCCCATTGTAAAAATAATAACAGTTATTGCTGGATAAATAGTAATAACGATTTTTGCTCAAAAAAACCTGAATAAATATTTTTTGTTCATTCGAAAGCAAAATTTGTCGTTCGATTCGTTTTTCATAATTTTTGAATTCGGTTTCCAAGGAAGTTGGTAGTATATTTTGTAAATGATGCTTTAAGCGCTGAAACATGTATGGGTGATTCTCGTATTTTGAATATAATGATTGAATTAATTCTTTCGACTCTTCGAGACTCATTTAGGTAATGTTTTGAAAAAGTGTTTATATCAGTATTTGAATAAAAACTCAATTGCGCAATAAAATAAAATATTATATGCAGATACTTCATGACAAGGGTCCCATTGAGATATGTACCAAAAAATTTGACTAGAAAAGATGAGCAAAAGCAGAAACAAATGTTGGCCAAATCTAGAAAACAATACAAGAAGGGTCACTATTTTACCAGAAAGAAAGTGTCCTCTTTTCATTCAAAACCTTCCGGACATGTAGCAAATGCCAAGAAACTTTATGGGGTTGAATCAATTGATGCGACAAATGAATTGGCGCGAAAAACTGGATGTTCCAAAGCGACTTTGCAGAGAATCATTTCGAAAGGGGAAGGCGCTTATTTTTCGTCGGGTTCCAGACCGAACCAGACGGGACCATCTTGGGGAAAAGCACGCCTGGCAAGTGCCATTACTTCCGGTAAAGCCGCCGCAGTAGACTATGCAATTCTAGAGAAAGGGTGTCGCCCAAATAGTAAAGCGCTCAAATTAGCAAAAACCGCCAAGCGAAAATATGGTTATGGAAAACACGGTGTGCCAAAAGTTTCATTGTAGACCACGGACAAGTTTTAGAATTTGTCAATGTAAAATATCAAATGGCATATAATTATATGGTTGATACAATAATCTCCTAACATTGGCTAATGTAATGTTTGGATATATCTTTGAAAAGTTATTTATCTCTTGACGATAAGATTGGTAAAAATTACGATAGTCTGTTTCGGACCACCATAGTTCATCTGTTAAAAAACGGTATTCAAACCTACACGGTATAAGGCGTACGTCAACTAATGAATAAAATGATACTTTCTTTTGTTTTTTTTGGTGGACGGTTCTCTCGCATGAAAAAAACATGTAGGTTAATTATTTCTTTTTACTTCAAATATAAATACTTTCTAAGTCAAAACTCGCGATTACCATATACACTTTTGGATAAAAGACTGCGTTAAAATTATATTTTTCATTGGATTACTATTTAAAGATTCCACCAAAAAAGAGTATATATAGTAAAATGTCTTCCAAACCAATTTCGTCCCCGACAGACAATAATGTTTTGACGATAAAAACGGTTCAAATTGCACCGTTTCGAACACTTATGACGGCATTGAAAGATATTTTGTTGGAAACAAACATTACTTTTCAACCCGACGGTATTCGTATTATCAATATGGACAAATCGCACACTATTTTAGCGCATCTACACTTGGCATCTCAAAACTTCGAATTCTACGAGTGCAAAAAGGAGAAGATTATTATTGGCGTGAATATGTTTCATTTGTTCAAGTTAATCAACTCGATTGACAATGATGATACCTTAACTATTTATATTGAAAAATCAGATTACAATGATGGAATTGTTTCGCATTTAGCATTGAAATTTGAAAACGGAGAAATCAAACAATGCAAGACACAAAAATTACGGCTCATTGAGCCAGAGCAAGAAGAGCTAGAATATCCGGATGTGAAATTTTCATCGGTCATCAATTTACCTTCAGCTGATTTTCAAAAAATCATTCGTGATTTGTCGTGCATTTCTGACAAACTAGAAATCAAATCGGTCGGTAGTGAGCTTATTTTCAAATGTTCTGGACAATTTGCATCGGCGGAAATCCATCGTGCCGAGTCAGATGGAAGTATGGGATTTATTTTGAAGCAAGACTCTTCAAAAGTGATTCAAGGGGAATTTTCCTTGAAAAACCTGGGTTATTTCATAAAATGCACGAATCTATGTTCACAGATTGAATTGTATTTAGAGAATGATTTACCATTGGTGGTCAAATACAATGTCGCTAGTTTAGGAGAAATCAAGTTGTGCTTGAGTTCATTACCATCGTAAACACTTTTATTCTATGTAAAAAAGTTAACATATATTGTATTTTTCTATCAATACAATATATAGAAATGTCAAAACCTATTATTAATAAAAATTTCAATAGTTATGCCAATTATTTAGGCGCTGCTAGGTGCTGTGAATTGCGGGGCGTTGGTCCAGTTGGACCGGTTGGAGCACAAGGTGCTCAGGGTGCAATTGGTACGGGTTTACAAGGTGCCCAGGGCGATCAAGGATATACTGGAGCAACCGGCCCCATTGGGTATCAAGGACCAGTTGGGTCAAGTGGGCTAGATAGTGGATTTGGTTATTACAGTGCTACGAGTCTCACTTATAGTTTGAATGCTCCTATACCAATATTCATGACGAGTACAAATACATTAGGCTACGGGAAGAAATACGCAATCAATGTATCTATTTTTGTAAATTCAACAACGACAAATTTGTACAATTTAGGAGCAAATGTCACATGCAATATACAACCAAATCCTTCGTCAACCAGTTATTTATCTTCTCAAGTATTCGGAAATAGTGGAACTTCTTCTTCAGCCCCTCAAGTTTTTTCTTTGTGTAATTCATTTACTTATAGTGGAAGTTATTACTTGTCATGCTCTTTCACGGATTATTTTCAATTTGACCAAGTGATACTTTCTCAAGTGCCTTTCGTTGTAAATCTTTACTTGAATGCTACGAGTGTATCATATCCTAATACATGGGGCAATTTAAACATATATGCTTCAGCGACATTGTTCCCAGTGAGTGTATAATTATTGTAATTGTATTTTCTTGTATTATTACAATATATAGATGAGTCACGTTTATAGAAATTATTTAGATTATTCCAACTATTTAAGCAACACGCCTTGTTGCCAAATTCGAGGACAAGGGGCCAAAGGTGTTGATGGGGCTCAAGGAGCACAAGGGCCAATTGGTTTAGGAATTCAAGGGGCACAAGGTCCTCAAGGAGCTCAAGGGGCACAAGGTCCACAAGGAGCCCAAGGGCCAGGCGGCACAAGTGGAGAATATAGTGGATTCGGAACGTCAACTGTTTATTATGGATTAGACATCAGCAGCAACTATGTTTTGAATGACCCTATTCCAATTCAAATGTATTCATTAAATACCTTGATTCCTGGAAACAAGTATGCATTGAATATTTCTTTTGATATTATTTCGGCCGGACAACAAATAACAGGAAAAGGAGCAAATTTAACATGCAATATTCAGCCAAATATATCTCAAACAGATTACTTGTTACCCGCTGTATTTTCAAATGACGGTCTTGGGACAATACCATCGATTTTCATGTTGTGTAATGAATTCGTTCAGAATATTACAAGAACAACTACATACAGCTTTACTAGTACAACTGGAAGTACAATTATCACTTTTTCAGCTACACCTGGCAGTTCCTTTGTAATACCATCTGGAGCAATTATTAAAACCAGTTCAGGAACAATTATTGGAATATTAGCAAATTTTGTAACCACGAGTCAAAGTAGCCCTGTTACTGGAACTTTGACATCGCCTGTTGTTACTGGTGGTGCAATATCAAATTATTCATATACTTATGCTCAATTCTATACAACATCGTCCATTTGTACTTATTTTGTCTTTGACGTAGCAGTTACACCTTTTAATCCTTTTTTTGTGAATTTGTATCTAAACATGATAAACAACGGTATAACACAATACCAAAATATGACGGTAAAAGCATCAGCCACGCTTTTTCCGGTTTCGGTATGATTTTCCAAGGTTTTATTCTATTTTGTTATATTTTTTGTATGCTGTAATAATAATAACATGGCATTTACCAGATTTCATGATGACCCTTGTAGAGTAGCGAAACAATTACAACAGTCCACCGATGTTGGTAGATGGATATTGAATGTTCCTGGAAACGGAGACAAACCGCAATACATGGCTGACCCCCAAATTCGAATTCAAGGTTGGGGTGCGAATTTAATGACCAACTGCATTAATTTAGAAAGTGAGTTGAAAGGGGTGAATCGCCCATTGAACAAGGATTGTTTAGGAGTAGACAACTATACGAATGCGAAATATCAAGTGAATAGTCAACAAATTCACTACCCAACAAATACAAGTATGTATACGGAAGAGTCAAGAACAATCATGCCTGCATGGACGGCAAGAGATTTAGAGCAAGTCGACTGGTATACCTTGCCATTGAATCCACAAGAGAATACATGCATGCCTTTTTCCAACAATCTCAGCACGAGAATTATCGAAAAGGATTATTTTGTTCAAAAGAACACTTGTTCATTGCCCATGAACAATTCTCCCCAGGACTATTTTCCTTTACCTGTAAATCACAAAAACGGGCAATCTGCAAATTGTTCATCAACCAACAGTTGTCAACAAGGATTTTAGTGGAAAGTATATAATTTATTTACTTTAATTATATTATATACTGTATAATAATGGAATTAGCATTACCTTTACTCGCATTAGGAGGATTTTATGTCATATCGAACCAAGAATCCACACAAACGAGCAACAACTCGTCTTCCCGAAAAGTGCGATTTAAAGAACAAGAAGGTTTTCAAAATGTAAAGCCCGTATACAATACGAATCAATTACCCAATGTGGACCCACCTGTGCAAAATTATCCCACCACCAACCATAAAGAACTTGTAGATACTGTAGCCAAATATGAAAACTCGAATAACGCGAGTAGTAAATATTTTGACCAAAACACTTATGAGAATTTGCAAGACGCAAGTGGAAAAAATGTGGGCAACACAATACAACAAATGTATTCTCTCACCGGTAATTATGTAGACAAGAGCAATTTCAAGCACAACAACATGGTCCCTTTTTATGGAGGAAAAATCAAAGGGCAACTTTACGGAGCCAATATGGCCGAAACCATTCTAGATAATATGGTCGGTTCAGGTTCTCAAGTAATCAAGAAAATAGAACAAGCACCATTGTTCAAGCCACAGGAAAATATGCAGTGGGCAAATGGGGCGCCAAACATGAGCGATTTTTATCAATCTCGCGTAAATCCCGGCATGAAAAGCAACAATGTAAAGCCATTTGATTCTGTCAATGTCGGGCCAGGATTGAACCAAGGATACACGACTACTGGAAGTGGTGGGTTCAACTCTGGAATGGAGGCGAGAAATGACTGGCTTCCAAAAACTGTTGATGAATTGCGCGTATCTACCAATCCAAAATTAGAATATTCTCTTGAAAATCACGAAGGACCTTCTTATTCAACTGTTAAAAATGTTGGTATTTTAGGAAAAGTTGAAAAATTTCACCCTGATACTTTTTACATTCAAACTCAAGACCGTTGGTTGACGACGACTGGGCAAGAGAAGGGTCAAATGCTTCAACCCATCCAAGAAGTATACGACACTGCGCGTGTTCAAACAACAAGTGCGTATTCTGGTGTTGCAGGTGGTGAAAAAAATGCCACTTATGTTGCCAGTGCTTATGAACAACCTAAACGCGCGGAATTGGCTGCATGTGATGTTGGACATAGTACCGCCACCAAACGTGGTCCTTCTGATGATAGCGAGAATTTCCAAAAAAGCCACACGAATCATATTACAAAGCGTTCATTATCGAGACAACCCGACACTATGCGAAGTGGTTTTGGGAGAACGATTGGAGCAGTGATTGCGCCGTTGATGGACGTCATCAAGCCAACTAGAAAAGAGGAATACTCGGCGAATGTCCGCATTTATGGAGACGCTGGTTCAAGGGTGTCTGATGGTTATACTCCAGTGAATCCAGTCGCGACAACTGTCAAGGAAACCACCATATATTCTCCCAACTCATATATTGGTAACCAAACAAACGCTGCTTATATTGTCAGCGAACAACAGGCGATTACAAACCAGCGTGATAGTACAAATTACGCAAGTGTTGGAAACCCTGGAGGAAACTCGTCCAAGTGGGGAGATGTAAACATGGAACAATACGCGAACCAAATCAACAATGAGTCCAAGGAAAAATCAGTAGTCAGCCGTTCCAACCACGGAAATACGCAAATCTACAATCAAACCATGAATGTCAATGTTGCGAAAATCGATTGTGACAGAAACAACAACCGACTATGGGCTCCTACTATGATAGGAAATGGAACTGCTCCGTTCCCTAAGGAAATGTATGGAGCCATTAGACAACCACAACAATACAATAGTGGAATTGAAGTGGATAGAATTTCTGGAGACTTGTTACAAGCCTTCAAGAACAATCCATACACTCATAGTTTGACGGACTGTGTATAATTGAGTAGTAGTAGGAAAAGTATAATTCAATCATTAGAAATGTGGATTGAATTATAAACCAACCTTGGCATTTATCCTGCATAAAATGTAGGTTTCAAACATCAGTAGTAGATGTATGAAGAAATGGTTCATTTTAGAGAATGGCCTTAGGTGTGTAACCAAACAAAGCAAGAACAATACGAGTATGTTGCAACATATCAAATAAATATCTTCTAATTGATGCATGAGAAAAAAAGTGTCTAAAAAAATTGGAATTCCGGTGTGTAAATTTATAATAAATCCGTGATTGGTATTGTGATTGTTGTATGGAAATGGAATATTGTTTTGTTGTAATTCAAGTAAATATCTGCTTCTATGATACATGGAAGCTGAATGAATGATTCCTGAAAAGTATAAAAGTGGCAATCCGCTTTGAAAATTTTTCTTGATAAGAACATTTGTAACAACTGTGAAAAACGACCGAATACTAATCATGTTTGTATCATGTATGTAATACCATATTCTTTTTGGGTCAACTGTGTTGAATTCTTCTCCTTCTTCAATAAGTGATTCATAATTTGACTCGTGATAATAATACGATGTTACAGACAATGACCCTATACCCAATAAATCCAACAACACAATGTGATTTTCGCTTTTGTTGTAAAAAATATAAGTCAAGAAAGCAGTGGCAAAAGAGGCAAAATAGGTATACTTTAATAAACATTCATTCCATATATATGTCTCATATTTTTCAAAAAATGTCTTGTATATTTTGTTTATAATAAGCAATAACCAATACAAATTCAGGGCAAAAAGTCCATATATTCCAGAATAAACATGAATATTTGCAAGAACATTGTATTTTGCATAATAAAAATGCCATTCATAAATGTTTGGGTTTAAAATAATATTATGAAAGTAATCATAAATACGCAGTTTGCAAAACAAACATATAAATATAATTGAATTCACCGCTTCGTTTATTTTAATGTATTGAATAATCATTTTGTTTAAGGAAAAGGAGGAGTATTTCATAAAGAATCTTCTCAAATCTTTCAAATAGAAACCAGAGGTGTAAAAAATCGAAGATATTTCTGTTGCGATTAACTGTTTTGTAGTGAAATTATTATGTTCTGGAAGAACATTGTGATAATATTTAAATGTTAGTATTGCGACAATACATAAATGATGAAAAATAATATCAGGTTTTGCCACGAAAATATCAACCAAACTATGGACGAGTATCAATTTACAGAGATGGTCTAGGTCAAAATTATTTACAAGAGCATATAAACAATAAGAAGATAGTAAAATACTGGCAAGGTTCTTGCTACTCTGAAAATATTCATCACTATATTTTGTTTTTGAAAATAAATTAATCAACATTTTCGTTTTATCAAGAGTTATATTCCAATAAATATAATATGATGTACTCGTTTAAATTGTTTTGAAATATACTCAAACCTGAATTATATTGTTTTCGTTAAATAATATATAAAAAATACAAGAGATAGTATAACTAATACTGAAAACAATGTCAAAATCATTGTTAAAAATTCATGAAAATATTTTTGAAAAACTATTGTATTTTCATCATGTCCGAAAAATACCAAATATTATATTTCATGGTTCCTCTGGTTCGGGTAAACGAACAATTGTAAATGACTTTATCAATGTGGTATATGAAAATGACGCGGAAAAAATAAAATCATTTGTAATGTATGTAAATTGTGCGCATGGTAAAGGTATCAAGTTTATTCGAGAAGAGTTGAAATTTTTCGCAAAAACTCACATTCATTCCAACGGCGGAAATAATTTCAAAAGTGTTGTGTTATTGAATGCCGATAAATTAACAATTGATGCGCAATCCGCACTGCGTAGATGTATTGAGTTATTCAATCATACCACCCGTTTTTTCATTATTGTAGAGGACAAATACAAATTATTGAAACCAATTTTATCGAGGTGTTGTGAATTCTATATACCACAACCATTGATAAACAAGAGAGAAAAAGGAGAAAAAGGAGAAAAAGGAGAAAAAGGAGAAAACGAAGACACTGCGAATTTGTATAGATACAATTTGAATGAAACCTTCAAAATGACCGATGTAAAAACACAACAAACCGAATGGTTGAAAAAGTATATTGATAAATGTATGTCAACAAAAGTAAAAGTAGATGATTTGATAGAAATATCTACAAAATTGTACGAAAAAGGGTATTCTGGATTGGATTTGATGACACTCTTGGAATCAAATTTTTTCAAAAATATTACAGAAAACAAACGGTTCGAGTTTTTATTTCATTTAAGTAAAATCAAGAAAGAGTTTAGGAACGAAAAAATATTCATGTTGTTTATTTTGAATCTTTTGTTTTTGAATCCAGAAGCTAGCTTAGAAAACATTTCTTTTGTATGAGAATTCAGTCGTTAGTATTTTGTTAGTTTAAATAATTATTTTATTAAATCAATAATAACATAATTATGGACGACTTTAATGTAAGTTCTCTTCACGAAAGCAAAAACGAGTGGGGAGCCAGGTTGCTCACTATTCTAACTCCACACATGGTAGAAGGACTCAAATCAATTTTTGATGAAGCCTTCAAGTTGTGCAAGGACAACAATGAACTTGACAAATATCTAATGACCTTTCAAAACTTCATCACCCGAATTCCAAAATGGAATCCTACAATTATTGAAACTGAGAGAAAAAGAATCATCGAAAAAAGTGGATGTGGTTATTTAGAAGACTTGATTACTTGTGTTCACATTATTCAATTGAAATTACTTACAGCAATGCGTGCAGGACACAAACAAAAAAAAATAGACATTAGCATTCCAAAAATAGACGAATTCATACATAAAGCATACATAAATGTCGCCAGAAGGGTATACAAGAATGTATACTTATTTGAGGCTGATGTGCCCGCACTACAAAAACAAAAGAACTTTAGAGAGTTAGAAATGATTGTGCAAGAATCCATTTTGAACACAGTGAGAGAAAGTATCCCCGTGGAGACAATATTACAGGCTTATATGGACGAAACTGTGGAAGAAGATGTAGTGGAGGAGATTAAGGAGCAAATCATAGAGGACCCCAATCCTCCCGTGGCGCCCGTGCAAAAAGAAATTATCAGCGAGGAGCCCGCCAAAATAACCGGTGAAAAAGAACCCGCGCCAGTTGAGACAAAAACACTCGAAACCACGCCAAGCATAAGTGTCGACACTTCTCGATTAGAAGGTGGACTCAAATTTGACAATGTAGACTATGTTAGAGACGCAAACAACCGCGAAGAAATAATCAATGCACCAAAAAGTATCGAGAGACTCGAAGAAATAAGTGCTTTTCGAAATGCGCAAAGAAAATTAGAAACGGATGACGATGACGATGACAATAGAAACAATGTTAAATTACAAATCCACGACCAAAATGTCAATTTGGACAGTTTAGATGTCCACAACATTGATGCCACTGAAGTAAATATTATGCCAGATTTATTGATTGACGACATTGAGGTTTTGGCCTAATTTTTGCGTAAAAGAGAAAATAAGAATATTCTAGATTATGATAAATGGATAACATATTCATCATTTCCGGTATTATTTCAATCATTTTTTTCATCGCCAAATTTATTGAAATGCGGTTCATTGACAAAGAAAATAAACCATTAAAGTTTTTGATTCGTGATTCTCTACTCGTTTATTTTAGTGTTGTATGTGGTCATTTCATCATTGACCAATTAAAACCAGTGATTCGAGAAGGGGGAGCCTCGGCGGTTGTCAACCCCACTGTTTTTGTAGATAATCCTGGATTCTAAAAAAAAATATAATGATATATAAAATGTCAACTTTTACGGACAACTACTTTGGACCTTTAGACAAAAGTAGCTGCGTCTACTTTTACTTTTTCTCTGTATTAGGGTTTATCTTTATGATATTAGCCATTCTCTCGGCTTTAATCTATGTGTTAACAAGTTATAAAAAAATTCATTTTGGAATTTTGGTCAATTTAATTTTTGCATTTATTAGTTATTTCATGCTGTATTATTGTAATCGTTTGTTACATACAATTTGTATGAAAACATTATAAACATCTCGCAAATAAAGATAGCTTACTTTAGTTATCTTTATTTTCATCTTCCAGACCAAACTTTTACAACAGGGACCGGTGGTCTCTTGTATTTTGACATGAAATTACGATGTTGTTGATATGTATACCCCCAACCATATTCACCTCTTTTGTAGTGGTGTATGTTTCCAAAAAAAGAATGAAACAACTTTAATTGTGGACATTCAGCACAAAATAATAAACCTATGATTCTCTCTAATCCACATCTATCCATCTTGTTTTTTACAACATTCACCATGTTTGAAATATTGTATTTTTTCTGCAAAGTAGATAAAAAATCATGATTTATGTAGCAAATTCCACCAAAACAACCGTCCCAATAAGTATTTCCTATTTTAAGTCCCAAAACTTCATATTTGTTCGTTTCATACAAGTTTTTCATCAAGTGGTAATTATTTGTTAAGGACCTCAATATTCTTGCAGTATTTTCAATATTTTCATCTTTCCCGTATTCAAAATGCCATAACGGCATGACATTTATCTTCATATGTTTAAATTTATTGAAATCTATTTTTCTCTTGATAAAAATACTATCATGAATAATGACTGCATTATCGAAATACTTGTTTTTCAAAAAATAATAAAATGGTAGAATTTCTCCCCTCTGTGGAAATTCAGAATCAACATATTCTACGTTTTTGTACGGGAAAAACTCTTTTACAAACTCTTTTTTACTGTTGTCGTCAATGACAACTATTTTGATATCGGGAGAATATAATTTTCGTATCGACATAACCGCTTCATTCCAATAACTGTTGGTGAATTCCGAATTTACATGTCGAAGAACAATGAACCCAAAAGACATTTTTATAACATAACAAAATAAAAAATTACAGTAAACTATATTGAATTCGATTTTTCTTGTGGATTTTCTAAATTATTTTATTTGTATCGCGTCAATGTTCAAAATACTCTCCCCCTTTGGAAGCTTATTTTTTGCAACAACAAATGCGCTAAACTCTGGTCGGTCTAGTTGAACCTGGGGAGTATGATTGTGAACGCAACGAGCAATCATCTTGTACATTTTGAAATCCGGATACCTCTCCTGACCGTTGTTCTTGTATAAGATATTTATACCGTTATCATCTAAACACCAGTCAACAATTATTTTCGCAACTGGGTTTTCTTCTATAACATTGCTCAATTCATCAAAATCTGGTACGACATAGTCGAATATTGAACACGCTAACCGACACAAATCAAAACTATAATTTGGTTCTAATCTAGGTTTGTGTGGATTCAAAAAAGGTTCCGTGTTGTATTGAGTTGCTGCATCACCCCCGGTTTGAAAACTGTCGCTACAATATATCTTGCCGTTGAATTTATAAATGGACCTTCCAAAATCAATGATTTTAAAGAGTCTTCCGTATGTGGGAACCCGATAGTATTTTTGTTTATAGAAGTAGTACAAGTATTTTTCATTTGTTTCATTGAACATGACATTATTTGTATGTAAATCATTGTGTGTGAATGAAAATGTCTCTTGATAAGTTATCAATATCATTATTATCTGCATCAATGCGGAAAGCCATTCTTCTTTTGAGAGCTCATTGTGCATAATAAGCTCGTCAAAAGTAGTTTCGCAATGTTCCATGCATATTACCTGAACTGGGAATTTATTGAAGGTTGCATGTATTTTTTCGTCTTCATAATCGTCTTCATCTTCTTCATCGTCTTCATTCTCATTATCGTATTGTTCACCATCATCTTCATCGTCACAACATATGCTCGATTGTTCTAATGAAGAATCACAATTGTTGGAAGTGTGTGATGTTCTTGAAGAACATGTCGACGAAGACCTCAATGTGTTCAACACAGTGTCGTTTTGTTCTCTCGTTTCACTATGAGGTAGTTCAATGTTGAATTCTTTCATGTCGTCTAGCGTAAAATGTTTTTCTTCGATTTCTCCCACATCATGCGTTTCATTGTTTGACTCAAACACATCATCAAAGAGCGTTCCATCAATCGACTTGATTGAAATGTTTGACTTTTTACTGTTTGTGTAGTCTATCTTGATGGGAGGCAACTTGCGTTCTTCGTCACCGCAATATTCATTTTGGAACAAATAGGTATAATCTTCAACCTGAAACAGTTTGTTTTTGTTCTCTATGAAATATTTGGATTTGCACAAGTATTCCAAATCGTCAATGATGTCCACCGCGAAATTTTTCTTGATTGCTAAAAAAGAACCATAGTATTCTACTCCATGTTTGAAATGATATTGGTCTATAAGTGTATTCGAGAGAAAAGAAAAGAAACTGTCCACATATGCGGAATTATTTTCATTGTTGGAAATTTTGGGGTGCGATATTTCTGGAACATTCAACTTTGGCAATTGGTAATACTGCGGTTCTCTCAAGTCAAACTTGCCTACTAGAAATTTGAAGGGGTCTATCAATGGCGCTAATTTGAAAAACACATTTTGTTTTCTAGGCGGCTGTTGGCTATCGATATTTTTCAAATCACACTTGTATAATTTTTTGTTGGTCGTCTTGTCAATAATTTCCTTTTTAATGTTGCTAATATACCAGGAATGATTGAGGTTGATTGAGTTGTAGTTGGATTCATTCAAGAGAAATAATTTGTTGTAGATGGGAATGTAATTCTGCACTTCTTCCAAATCCAAAAACTTTTCTTGCTTAAAATTCGCAAATAACTCGGTGTTTTTCCTTTTTTCATAGTGAATTGTATCCATGGCGCTCATTACAAGAAGAATATAATAGTATCTAATATGTATTTTTCTCTCTTTTAAACTTATTTTGTTTTGGGGTTTTTTGTGTATTTTTGGGTATTTTTGTGTATTTTTTGAGTATTTTGCGTATCATTTGTTTCTCTCTTTTTCTAAACCATCTTATATACATGACTTTAGAACTCAAAAAATTCGATATGAAAACCATTAGTTTCAAGCCAAATGAATCTAAAGGTCCGGTGGTTGTCTTGATTGGGAGAAGAGACACCGGTAAAAGTTTTTTAGTGCGTGATTTACTTTTTTATCATCAAGACATTCCTCTTGGAGTGGTTGTTGCCGGCACAGAAGAAGGAAACGGTTTCTATGGAAAATTAGTTCCAAAACTTTTTATTCACAACGAGTACAATACTGCCATCATTGAGAACATATTGAAAAGACAGAAAACCGTGTTGAGACAGATTAAGAAGGAAATGGAGACCTACAAGAGAAGTACTATTGACCCGAGGGCATTTGTTATTCTGGACGATTGTCTATACGACGCTACATGGTCTCGTGATAAAATGATGCGTTTATTATTCATGAATGGTCGTCATTGGAAGATTATGTTAATCATAACAATGCAATATCCGTTAGGAATACCACCCACTTTAAGAACAAACATCGACTTCGTCTTTATCCTGAGAGAACCTTACATTGCCAATCGAAAGCGTATCTACGAGAACTATGCCGGTATGTTTCCAACTTTCGAGTCCTTTTGTCAAGTCATGGACCAATGTACAGAGAATTACGAATGTCTCGTTATCAATAACAATGCGAAATCAAATAAGTTGCAGGATATCGTCGGTTGGTATAAGGCTGACTCTCACAATGATTTCAAACTAGGGTCAAAACAATTCTGGGAGATGTCCAAAGACATCAACTCTGACGAAGAAGACGAGAAATATGACCCAAACAATCAAAAGAAACGCGGGCAAGGTCCGAAAATCAATGTCAAAAAAACAAAATGGTAGTAAAATGTTTGCTTTTGCTTCCGCAACTTCGTGAGCAAAACAGCGTTGTCATTAGTAGTGACACCACATGTAAAAGGGAGTGAGCATTACTTATACACCATTATTAATTTTGTTCAACAATGATTATTTTTACACCACAAACATCAGTCCCAGTCTTTAGAATACGCCTTTTCATTTTTGAGTAAAATACTACCCAAAAATAAAAATTGATTTTAAAATAAAATTATAAGTGAATCACATACAGCATAAGATGAACCCACCACAAACAAAAAACCCTTTACTAGAAAAAAAGGAAGTTTCCGATGAAACTCCCAAGGTCAGTTACATTGAACTCATGAAAAAATTAGAAAAAGAAGGTGAAGAAAAACTTCTCCATGCATACGTTACCGGTGAAATTGTGGACATACCAACCAGTTCCAATGAATCTACCGCAGCAGTGCAACATAATATAGATTGTTTAACTCATATTATGGAAAAAGGTATGGAGGAATTCAAAGAAAAAACTGGAAGACCCATGACATACGCTGAAATGAGGTCAGTATATGGTTAAACTACTCAATTATTCAATCTTTTTTCTTGGTTGCAAACGGTCCACTTACTAATTGACTTTGTCCATAATCTGACTTTCCAACTACAATATTGTCTCCTTCAAATAATTCCTTGGTAATGTCGGCAGTGGAAATAGTATCTTGTTCTAATCCCTGTTGAGCAAAAGTGGCCTCTTGAGTATTCATGTTGTTTACACCAATCAAGTTTCCTTCTTCATCTATGGTCTGTGTTAATGAAGCACCCGTTTTTTCGGCTTTTTGAATGTTTTCTTCAATCGCCTTCTTCTTGGTTTCTTTGACTCGTTGTTCAAAGGCGTTTTTAGCATTTGCTTCGTTCTTTATCTTTTCTTGCATCAATTGATTTAATTCGTCTTCCATGTATTCAACACGACCAGTCTTGTATGCTTCTGGGTCCCACGGCATCCATAATCCAACTGGTCCCACAAATACATCATGATTTGGGTCCAACTCTCGCAACATTTTACAACGCAACTCGGCCTCCTCTAGAGTTGGATAGACACCGCGAACCTTTAGCCCTCTAGTAGAAGTCTGAAAGTTATTTTTGATGTTGTATGCATTCTCTAATTCCTCCTCATTTTGGTCTAAAAATGTCTTGTAATCGTCTTCCATAGAAGTCTTGATTAAATTCGAATGTTCTTCTTTAACGAACTCTTGATAATCCTTGGTCAAATCATCGAAAACCAACTTGTATTTGTATGAAACAAAGTTCAAGAATTGGACAAACTTTTCCATACTCTTTGAGAAATCCCACTTTTTAAGAAATTCTTCAAAAAAGAATATTTCTTTCTGTTTTAGAATTTTATCTGGAGAAACAAAAGAAATACATACGAATTTTTGTCCGGCTAAAGGCTTGTCTTCTTCCAACAAATCTACATATTTAGGATTTGGTAGTCCATCTTCTGTGTATTTTTTTTCAAAACCTGTTGTGCTGCTCATTTTTACATTTTATTTACGCGATTTTTTTAAGTTCATTTTTTACACAAGTATATTTAGACATTGATGTTTCCATGAAATATTTTTTCTTACTTTATACTATAGAATGTTAGATATTGCCGAACTTGTCCGTAGAATCATCAAGTATTTAGTAGAAGGTCTTATGGTCGCCATCGCCGCCTATGCTATTCCAAAGCGTTCTTTGAATCTAGAAGAGATTGGATGCATCGCTTTAACCGCTGCTGCCACATTTAGTATTCTAGACACATACATTCCAGCAATGGGTGCCAGTACTCGAACTGGAGCCGGGTTAGGCGTGGGTTTAAATCTAGTTAATTTTCCAGGTGGGTTTTAGAGCATAACTTGCTTCAAAATAAATAATTTATTATGTGTAATTTCAATAAATATATTTAATTAAATATATTTATAAATATTTCGACATGGATATATCATGTAAATTGAAAAATACAAAACTACTTAAATATAATACACTAATATAAGTGAGTAATTGTAGAAAATGAGATATAATCTTGATAAACTGTTTAGTTTTTGTAATGAAAACGCAATAACACTTTCTCATGATTATTCACAGACAAGAATAAACAGAGAAACAGCTATTGAAGGTTGTTGTAAAGAAATTGATTGTTATAATCAATTCAATAAAAATTTTAGACAGCTGGTAAAAACAGGACCTTATTGCAGTATTTGTTGTAATAATCGTGGTTTTGAAAAAATAAAAAATAAATTATGTAAGTTTAACTTGGAATATTTAATAAAACATTGTAGTGAACACAATATTATTTTGAAAAAGAACTATGAATATGTGAATCGTAACACAGTAATTATTGGATTATGTAAAACTGAAAAATGTGAAAATATGTTTTCAAAATCGTTTCGAGAATTACTTAAACTAGGTGCTTACTGTTTTCAATGTAGTTTAGAAAAGGGAAAAACAAAAATTATCGAAACATGTATGAAAAATTATGGGGTATCATCTTCATTGAAATCTCCTGAAATTAGAAAAAAAATAACCGAAACAACCTTTGAGAAATATGGCGTTTACCATAACTCACAGAATCAAGAAATAAAAGAAAAGAAAAAACAAATTAATTTGAAAAATTATGGTGTCGAATATAGTTTGCAAGCGCCAGAAGTAAGAAATAAAATACTTCAAACAAATATAGAAAAGTTTGGTGTAGATAATCCTCAAAAAAATAATGATATAAAAAAGAAAACAGAAGAAATTATGTTGAAAAAATATGGCTCTAAATGTTTTTTTCAGACAGAAAATTTTAAGAATAAAATTATTGAAACGAACATACAAAAATATGGAGTTCCTCATCACATGCAGAACGCAGAAATAAGTGAGAAAAATATGAACGCCTGTTATAAAACAAAATATTACACAATGCCTTCAGGTAAAATAATTAGTTATCAAGGTTATGAAAATTTCGCGATTGACTATTTATTGAAAGTAGAAAAATTGAATGAAAATGACATTGTGTCAAAACGAACAGAAGTTCCTGAATTATGGTTTTACAAAAATGATAAAAAATGTAGACACTATGTCGATTTTTTCATAAAATCTCAAAATCGTTGTTTAGAAGTAAAATCTAGTTGGACTTTTTCTCAAAAAAAAAATACAGTTTTCGAAAAACAAGAAGCAGCAAAACAGTTGGGATATATTTATGAAATTTGGGTTTATGAAAGAAATGGAACAATTAAGGAAAAATACATTTGACAACATAAGAACTATGGTGTCAAACAAAAAAAGAAAACGAAACACGAGTCAAAAGAAAAACGACACGAAACATTTGTTTTCATTTCGAGTTTTCAATAAGCTTTCCATTTTGGTAATAATTATAAGTAGGTAAATATACCGATTTGTCATTTTTACTGAAAATTTCAACTCTAGCATTTGGATAGTTTATTGATTCATTTATTGCACTTTCCTTTGACAACAATATCGCCATATCTTCCCATTCACTTCCACAAACTACCACATAAACAAATTCCATTTACACTCTTGAATAGGAATCTTCTAAGTTGTTTTCCTTTTGTGTTTTCACGGAAATAAAAATTGAATACAAAAAGGATAATAAACGCAAATGACACAAGTAATACAAGAAACAAATCATGGAAAACATTCAAATTATACACAACGACTGTATGAAGGAATTGGAAAAAATGCCAGACAATTCGATTGACTGTGTAATAACCGACCCACCATATTTTATCGACAAATTGGACACAAAATGGTCTCCAACAGAAATCAAGGAAGATGTCAAAAACAGCCACATCAAACATCTTCCAAAAGGAATGAAGTTTGATAAGAACCAAGTGAAAGAATTATACGATTATTACTTGAAATTATCGACACTCTTGTTTCAAAAAATGAAACCAGGTGCATATTTCCTCTCGTTTTCGTCTCCTCGGTTATATCACGCAATCGCGATGAGCTGTGAAATCGCCGGATTTGAAATTCGCGACATGATTAACTGGAATTATACGCAGAGTATGCCGAAAGGAATGTCTATGAATCACATTATACAAAAAATGAATATTTCCGAGGAAGAAAAAACGCGGTTGTGTGAAGAGTATGCCGAGTTTAAAACACCACAAATTCGTTCTTGTTTTGAGCCAATTTGTGTCGCAATGAAACCTATCGGAAAATTGACCTTTATCAAAAATGAACTCCAGTTCAAAACCGGTTTGTTGGACTTTTCACAAAAGGTAGGCAGTGACGGAGATAGAGTTCCCGCAAATATTATTACAACGGAAGAATACAACGAGACCTATGACAAAAATTTCTTGGTATCAAAACCTGCAAAAAAGGAAAAGGGAGAACACAATACTCACATAACCGTAAAACCAGTAGCTCTTATGGAACATTTGGTTCAACTCTTTAGCAAAAAAAATGCGTTGGTAGTGGACCCGTTCCTAGGGAGTGGAACTACCGCGCTTGCCTGTAAGAATACAGGTCGTAGATGTATCGGGATTGAATTAAACAAAGAATATTGTGATATTTCAATTGCCAGATGTAATGAATCAGACTAAGGATTCTTCTTCATCATCTGGAATGGAATTCAGAAATTGTTTCAATTCCAATAATTGTTTTTTTGTGTATGGGCATTTATTTTGTTGATGTAATTTTATAATTGTTTTTGGTGTAGGAATTTTTGTTAAAGTGTCAAGAAATATATAACAGTCGCGATATTTGGCTTGTATTGGTGGTTGAAGAACCAGATTTTCAGTTGAATTGTCCTCTGATTCTGGATTTTTATGACCTAGTTGCCATTCCTGGTTCGGGACATTCACATAATCCGTGGCAATCGTTGATTTTATTTTTTCTATTTCGGCGTTTTTTTCTTCTTCTGTACCATTGAAGCGGAAATCTTTTCGCATTTTGTGTTTATTTGATAATTGATAGGGGTATACTATATAGTTTTTACCTCGTTCGCTACTGGTTTTAATACCCCACTGTTCATGTTTGTTGAATAGTTGAATACTGTCTTTTGTTTGAATGTTGAATTTTTTTACAAATTCATCACACACAGCTCTATCCCAATAAAACAGGGGGTTCTCAAGCATTGCGGAGAGTGCTCTACCGTTCCCGGTTGTTAATTTTGGAGGTACTAGACCATGTTGATTACAAAACTCAATGAATTCCTTTGGATATTCGTTTGATAATTCGTGAATCTGGTCTAGATTTGCAATTGTTCGTGTTTGTTGTTCCATTTATGAAGCTTTCTATTATTTTGATTACATATAACAAAAGTATTCAAAATAGAATCAATTTTTTTTCGAAGAATTTCGGCATGATTTACACCGTCGCGATAAATTCCCAATCCAATTCCTCACAAATTTTTTTCCAAATCGTATCTTGGTCAATCAGCTTTTCACGGTCTTTCAACATCGGTATCTCCGCCAAATAATGGTGTTCTCCCAGCAACTCGAATAATTTGTACAAGACATAGTAATAGTGGAGAAAGTTGACGCGATAGTCCGGACAATGTTTCGCGTAAGGATACTGTATTTCCATGAAAAAATTGCAAAGTGTTTCTTCCAGTTCTTGGGTTATCATTGGCGGTTTAATACCCAACTTGTCCTTGATGAAATTAATGTGTTCATAATACTTGTTGTACCCCAGTTTTTTCAACAACTCCTTCGTCTTGTAGTAATTCAACTTGTCCAAATCGATTCGTTCCTTTTTGATTTGTTGTTTCAATGTTTCAATCACTTCGGGAGAAATTTGAGTGGTCTCTTTACCTTGAAACTGCGATAGAATTTCCTTGAAATGATTGATTTTCTTGTATGCGTAAAAACATACCTCTTTTGGCGGTTCCTTGTAGGAAGGTTTTTCATTCTCAATCAAGTATTTCACATTCACTGAACATTGATTACAAATGAGGACGCCTTCATCGTCCATGGGGATTAATTCTCCCTTGTAACAACTTTGACAAATGTCAGTAGGTCGCACAAAGGCATTCATATCCAAGAAAGATTCATCAATGTTGGACAAATATTTTTGAAATATATTGTTGTTTTTGTGCTCAATGACCTTTGTTTCATTGTCATTTATTTTGAAAAAAGCATTCAATATACGACTTTTGTTGTTTGTAGTAGTTGTGTTTTTTGTGGTTGTTGATGGTGCACCTTCTGATATGTTTTTCTTGTTTTCAAAGTAGTCGAAAATATACTTGGAATTGTCCAAAAAGTAATCGACTTTTTTAGACTTTAGTTGATTAATTGTGTTTTTTATTTCTTGAAGCCGGTCTTTAGTATCTAGCAATTGTTCAATCGTCATGGTAGGTTCTGCCTCATTTTTTTTAAGTAATTCTTGTAATTCGGCCTTTTCCTTTTTCAACTTGGGTATTTTGTCTTGTTCATCTTTAGTAAATTCATTGATGAACTCGTGATGTTTTCCGTCCAAGGTTGTTATATTCTTTTTGCTTACCTTTATTTTTTTATTTGTTTTAGGCTTAAAAGACGGCATAGATTGATTACTAGGAATAGTTGTTGTGATTTTTCTAAATATTTAATTTGAATATAGTTTAATTTTTAAAAACCTTTTCTGAAAAAAGAGAAAGAAACGACAAGGAATGTCAGAAGTAAAATTGAAGGTTCATTTAGAAAATAAAAACGGACAAGATTTCGATATTCAAATTGATAATGAAAAATTTCAAAAAATGATGTTTTTGTACAATGCAATCAATGATGGGTGGACCATTAAAAAACGCAACAAATCCTATATTTTTACGAAAAATCATGAGGGAAAAAAACAGATACTCGAAGATTCTTACCTGCTATCATTCGTCAAGGAAAACTTGGATTTGTATAAATTGCTGTCGTAACTACCAAATTAATTCATTATAGTTTTATTAATGAATTAAATTAAAATCTGAAATTTTTTTTTCTTTAGGGATAGTATAATCATGGGAGGAGGTCTTATGCAACTAGTAGCCTACGGAGCTCAGGACGTATACCTTAAAAGCCTGTAGGGTAGAAAAACATCAGGGAATATCGAAAAAATAAGATATTCATAAAGCCTTTAGTGGATGCGCTCACAGAGAGTACCACGGATGTTAATTAGGGAAATCAAATGAACGATATTTGATTTGAAAACCCCTAGTGAGAAAATCAAACTGCTTGAAACCCCTAAAGCTTATTCTACTAAACAATTTTTGTGAAAAAATTGCGGCCAAGAAAAAAAACTTGGGTACAGTAAAAATGAATAAGATGAGATTCATAACATGGAATCGAAATGGGCAATGAGCATCCAAGCTTCTTTATAACTAACTTGACAACAATATAAATATAAAATGCATACTATGTATAATGGAAAATGAAATCACGGAAAATGAAATGATAGAAAAAAAATGTAGTAAATGTGAAATTAATAAACCAATTGGAAAATTTAGAAAATACTGTGAAAAAAACTCATATGGTGCAACTTGTAAAAGTTGTTTGAATGAAATGGACAAAATAAGAAAAAAAAATACAAGACAAAAAAAATACGAAACACAGTTGGTGAAATGTGAAAAATGTAACGAAGAAAAACTTTTAAAACATTTTGCCAAACTGAAAAAATTTTACAAAAAAAAAATATGTCTATCTTGTTATCCAGAATTTCTAAAAGAACAAAAAACCGAATGGTGTAGAAATGAGAGTAAAACAAACATGAATTACCGAATAAAAAAATCTATCGCGGCCCGATTAAGAACTGTTTTAGTTAAAAATAACTCAACAATGAATTATATCGGTTGTAATATTCAATATTTGAGAGAATGGTTTGAATATAATTTCACGGAACAAATGAATTGGGAAAATTATGGTTCTTTTTGGTCAATTGACCACATTATACCAGTATGCAAATTTGATATGACGAATGAAGATGAAAAACTACGATGCTGGAACTGGTCAAATATGATGCCAGTAACAGTTGCATTTAACTCAACAAAAAAAAAAGTAGATATGAATCAAGTCAATTATATTACTGAAAAATTAGAAAAATTTAAAGAAGAAGGTTCAACGACTAAATGGTTTTCGAAAGAGTTTATATTAAATTTAGAAACTGCTGAATTGAAAAATCAATTAATATGAATTCTTTTTAAGATATAGTCTAATCCTTATTGAAAGATAAGGTAGTGGAAATGTACAGGTAATCCACAAATCACTTTCTGGAAAGTCACATACAGACGTTACACAAACTTTTCGATTGAATCCATCGAACAAACATTCAACGGTCAAGCCGATTTCGGTCGCCGTGTTACATGCATTATCTCCAGAAATGGTGATTTAGCTTACAGAACATACTTACAAGTTACATTACCTGAAATCAACCAATTAATGGGCAACTCTGCCACATTATCTTCCGGAGCACACAGTGTCTATGCTCGTTGGTTAGATTTCCCTGGAGAGCAATTAATCGCTCAAGTTGAAGTTGAAATTGGTGGACAAAGAATCGACCGTCAATACGGTGATTGGATGCACATCTGGAACCAACTTACCATGACTGCTGAACAACAACGCGGATACTTCAAGATGATTGGAAACACCACCCAATTAACTTTCATCACCGACCCTTCCTTCGCTGATGTTGACGGACCTTGTGACTCAACTGCTCCTCGTCAAGTGTGCGCACCAAGAAATGCTCTTCCAGAAACCACTTTATACGTTCCATTACAATTCTGGTTTTGCGGAAACCCAGGTTTAGCATTACCTTTAATTGCATTACAATACCACGAAGTGAAAATCAACTTAGATTTACGCCCAATTGATGAATGCTTATGGGCTGTAACTTCATTAAGTTGCAACACAACCGCTGGAAACACCAAGGCTGGACAATACACCGTTGGAACCCCAGTCACTGCAACAATTGCCTACAACCAATCATTAGTTGCAGCATCATTATATGTTGACTATGTCTTCTTAGACACTGATGAACGCAGAAGATTTGCACAAAATCCTCACGAATACTTAATCAATCAATTACAATTCACCGGTGATGAATCTGTTGGTTCATCATCCAACAAAATCAAGTTGAACTTCAACCACCCTGTAAAGGAATTAATCTGGGTTGTTCAACCTGACCAAAACGTGGATTACTGTTCCTCTTTATTATGTGATGCAACCTTGTTCAAGGTTTTAGGTGCTCAACCATTCAACTACACTGATGCCATCGATGCCTTACCAAATGCTATCCATGCATTCGGTGGACCAGCTGAAACTGCTGGAGCCAACGCATTCATTGATGCCCGTGGATTATTCCAAGATGCCGGTGCTCTTGATGCCTATGCCCCAGAAACATTCACTGGATACTGGCACGGAGGCGTTTACAACAACGCCTACAACGAACCAAACTTTGGAGGACCTGCTGTTCCAAACAACAGTACTGATGCAGCTCTTGCTTCTCTTGGATTATCCAGTACTGATTTTGGAACCGCTGACCACAACCAAGGTTCAACTGTATCCGATGCTGGAACATTCGTGTTATCTGAGACATCCTTAGATATGCACTGTTGGGGACAAAACCCAGTTGTTGTTGCCAAACTTCAACTTAACGGACAAGACCGCTTCTCTGAGCGTGAAGGTTCATACTTCTCTTGGGTTCAACCTTACCAATGCCACACCAGAAACCCTGATGAAGGTATTAACGTATACAGTTTCGCTCTTCGCCCTGAAGAACATCAACCTTCGGGCACATGCAACTTTTCAAGAATTGATAACGCCACACTGCAATTAGTGCTGTCAAACGCAACTGTTGAAGGAACAAGAACCGCTAAGGTCCGTGTTTATGCAACTAACTACAACGTTTTAAGAATTATGAGTGGAATGGGAGGCCTTAACCAAATGTTAATTCGTTTAACCAGGGCCAAAAAGCAGTATGCCATAGAAAAGCGAGCAATTTCTATGGAAAACCATTTATGTCCTCGCGAAAAATACCCAAGACTAACTGCTAGTGATATCTGTAAATTATATTTACTTTTATTGCAACATATCTTGTTGTTCGGGAAACCCCTTAGAGCCTTTTCTACCAAGGATTGTAACGAAAGTTCAATCTGGCCGAGAGTAATGAACTCGGGTACGGTAATAATGAAAAGGATTGGGCAATCCGCATACTGACTACCTAATGGCGATTTGCTAGCCTATGGTAGGGTGTCAGAGACTGAACGGATATGGGTCATCGATGAAGGTCTAAGCAACCTGAGATGGCTTAAGATACAGTCCTCCCTATATGGAAACATATAGGAATACGAGTGCTTACTCGAATTAAGCACTTGGTTACTATACATTTTATTATTTTGTACTTTGTTTAAAAATTGAAATTTTATAAATAAGTGCATGTTATCCTACAATTGATAACATGGACGAGATAAACGAGACACTAACTGATTATTTACAAAACAATAATCTTATGATTATTGAAGTTATTCCTGGACATGTAAACAACAAGGGAAGATATGCTAATTCAGTAAAAAATCCTTTATGGAAAGTTAAAGATGAAAACAACAATCAAATTATCTTGATGTATTGTGAAAAAAAAACTATTTGTAAATTGTGCCCTGTAAGTTATCAAAAAATATTGGATTATGAAAAAAATATAAATAATGGTAAAAAAATGACATGGACAAAACTAGTAAATGGTTATATAATGTCAAATAGTTTATTTATTCATCAAATAATTACTAACTGTTATGGAAATGGAAAAGGAACAAAAAATATATCTGTAGACCATATTGATAGAAATCCTTTAAATAATACATTTACAAATCTTCGTATAGCAACCAGAAAGGAACAAGAACAAAACAGTAAAGGTATTACAGAAGGCACAAAAAGGGAAAGAAAAACTAATGCGAAACCTCTTCCAAATGGAATTACACAAGAAATGATGAAAAAATATGTCGTTTACTATCATGAGTGGTTGAACAAAGAACACACTAGAAGTCGAGAATTCTTCAAAGTTGAAAAACACCCAAAATTAGATAAAATATGGGTCGGAAAGAAATCAAATAAAGTTTCTATTCAAGAGAAATTAAAAGAAGCGAATAATATCGTTGATGATTTGAAAAATGACATCTATCCTACAAAATAATCAACTCAGTAGAATTTTGTCTTATTGAAACATATTGTAAAATATTGTGTTATTAGAAAAACATTTCAAAATAGGTATTGATTATAAAAACTTGCTTTTGTTACAACAAAAGCAAGATTCTGACAACAAAAAACACGGCGGTCATAATAAAGAAACAATTATGCTTACCATAAAAATCTTCAATTTATTTTGTATCAAAGCGGTGTCATTAGTAGTGACACTACATGCAAAAGGGGGTGCACTCCCTTTTATTTTATGGATAAAAAGGGTGTTAGTATTAAAATATATTCGCTTTTGCTTATTAAAAGCAATAATCAACCTAAAGAAAACATAATAAAGTAGATTATAATCATGCAATCGCTTGATATTGTTAACTTGATTGAAACCAATCCAATCACAAAACTCACAAATGACTAAAACAACAAATTATTACAGAAAATCAAAGCAAATTTCACAGAAACAGAACAACAATTATTCGTTTCTTCGTTTTATTGTTACTTGAATTACAATTCTACAACAGATTTTGTTATCGACTTGGATAATGTTTGGAAATGGTTGGAATTTTCCTCAAAATTTACTGCTATTAGAAATTTAGAAAAAAGTTTTATTCTTAACAAAGACTATAAAATTTTTGCTTCACCTAATAGTGAAGCAAACCATTATACATGGTTTACCTAATTCAAGAAATATTTAGGTTGTATTTTTGAATTCTCCAATAATGTCAAAGGTGTAAATATATTTATATGTTTATATAATATATATGTCAAGTTATGTTATCGAATCAAATCTCAAAGATATAATTGAATTAAAAAATGAAGAACCAAACATAATCAATGAAAATTCTAGATTTGTCGTTGTAACGTATTGGTGGGGTAGAAATAATTTAAACCAAAATACAGCTCGACCATGTGTTTCGTTTTTCGAAGATATTGTAAAAAGACTAGTGAAAATAAGTGAAAATGGAATAAGTGTATTATCAAAAAATTCTGATAATATTAAAAATATTTATAAAGTTTATAACACAGATTTTCCAAATCTGATAATTGAATTGGAAGATTTCGATAAGTTAATTAATAAAATAACAAATGTTTATATTGGTATGATTTACGAATTTTGTGAAATAAACCCTCGCGAACTCGATAAATATACAAAAACAATACAAATTTTGGAAAACTTTAAAAAATTAGGTAAAACACCTGTAGATTATAAATTTGAAACTATAGACGAATTTAAAAGTAAATTTAAACAAATACTGAAACAAATAATAAGAGTGATAAAAGATAGTATTTTTAAATTGTACGGTATTTCAATTGAACTGAAAAAAATCAAATCAACTACCTATAATATACAGCAACTTACTACAGAAGAAAAACAAAACATAAAAAATAGAATCAATTCATTAATACAGCAGAAAAAAAACATCGATATTGAAATAAAGAAAATATTAAATACAAATCAAGTGTATCCTGATTTCGATAATCATTTTCAAAATAAATCTATTTACAATATTTTAAACTTGACATTTCGTTTTCTTAACCCAATAACATATGATGACATGATAAATAAATGGGAGAATGAATGTAGAAAAACTAATTGTAATTATATGGCAATTGAGTATCCCGAATTTGCGAGACCTGGTGGGTATCAAATGGCTATTAATGCGAAACCTTTGTTTATAAAAAAAGCATTAGAATTGTGTGTGGGTCGTTCCGTTTTGTATATAGATGGTGACATGTTTGTTAGAAAATACCCATCCATTTTTGACATTCAAGATGTAGATTTTATGGCGCGCGGTTGGTGGATAGACCCTCGTTCAAGTTATAAAATGGACGAAAGTATTATGTATGACCCGTATACATTTGAAACATCTGGAGGCACTATGTTTTTCTCTCAATCTTTCGAATCTAAGATGTTGATAGATAAATGGATTGCAGAAAGTAGTAAAATTTATCAACAAGGAAAGGCAGATGACCGAATTATTTCGTTAATTTTTAATACCTATAAATTAGTTCTCTCTATGAAAGTGATTCAATTACCTATTGAGTATTTATGGTTGTCTTTAGATTATGATGAAAGATTACTCGACACATTGTATGATGACGATAGAGCACGAATGTTGAATAGTATTTTTATAGAACACCCCGAATGTTTGACTACTGAAGATACTGCTTCATCTCATGGTGCTTCAAGTGATAGAACCCCAAAGTATTATAATTTTATACAAGACAATCTTGTACCAGTTAGCGAAGAATTACACGAACTTTTAAACTTTCCAAATGAAGAAATGGTGAGTGCATTCAAAGATTATTATAACTACATGAACAACAAAACATATATCGACGATGGTAATCCCGAATTATACAAGAGAGGATTTGTAAATCCAGAAAATCCTGCTGAAAATGAACAACCCCTCTATGTTATTTCATACAACGATAAATATGGAAATAAAATTGTATTCAAAGAAACAGATAATGAAACTGGAGAAATATTGAAATATAGCCGAAATGACATTCATAATTTGAATATGCAGCGAGCAGAAAAACTCAGTTTGCAAAATTTGAAGTTGCAAAATATAGAAGATAATTCGATAGAAGTAAACAATACAACTGTTGGAAAAAATGAATTAATACCGCTTATAATGAAACTATTAATGGAAAATAAAGATGTCATTTATAATCCCAAGAATATAGATGGATATAATGAAACCTATTTTAAAAATCTATTGTCAAACCCCATTTATAAAAAATTTGAATTTATTTTTGTTCCAGATGATAGTGAAAGTAAGAATTATAATGACTTCTATAAACCAAAAATACAACTGAATCAGCCTATAAAATTTTCACATTCAAATAAAGTATTGATTGAATATCTTTCCATGTATTTATCACTTGATGAATTTTCCGATTTTATTCATAACGGAAGTTATGAATTTATTTCAAGAATTCGTGTAGGATATTTGACAAAACCTTCTGTGAAAAAAAATATTGGCAGTGGTATTACTTACGGTGGTAATAATGAAGACCTTGACAAATATGTTGAAGGTTTGAATTTTATGTATGGAAATGTTGGAGGTTATCGAAAAACAAGAAAAACAAGAAAAACAAGAAAAATAAGAAGAACTAGAAAAAGAAACAAAAAGAATAGAAAAATAAGTAAAAAAAGATTTTATAGATGAACCATGCATTATTTTTTGACTTGTGTAAATAGCGGGTTCCATTTTTTCGAACCATTTATAAATTTTTTTACAAATGGGTCAGTCTTTTTCTCTGATGCGTCTATATGTTTTGCGTGTTCAAAATCAATTATCCATATTTTGTCTTTGTATTCAATGAAATTGTAACCAGTAATATCTGGGTATTCAATACCGTTATTGTAGAGTGTTGTTATTGTTTTTCTTATTTCATCGAGTAAATGTTTTGGACATTTTGACGGTTTTTCACCATAGTTGAAAGCGATACTTTCATTTGGAATTCTTTGTGTTTGTAATATTTTGTTTTTTTCATCATAACTATAAATTTTTGGTATGTTTATAACATGGTCGGTATTCAAGTTACAAACATACAAGTACATCATGTATTCTTGTAAAGAAACATTTTTTTTGAAATAAAATTGGTGTTTATCTTCTCCTGCCATTAATTCACATTCGCTCATTTGTTTTTCATTCATTTTAATTGAGTAATTTGTCTGGTATATAGACAACCGAATCTGGGTAAAATGTATTTCAATTTTTTTACCGTTAGAAAACAACGATGCTAGCTTTTCTCTCTCAATACTCAACTAACCACTATCTATTTCTTAAGCAATTGTATTGTATATACTAAAATTAAATGTATCAGAAAGAGCTTTTGCCGTAATTGTACCAAGATAACTATTTCCAGCTTTATTCAATGGAGGAGATACAATACCGATTCCCATAATACCAGGAACAACTAACATTATCACACCACCAACACCACTTTTGGCAGGTAACCCGACTTCAGTCATCCATTTTTCTGATTCGGTATACATTCCATTTGTAAGCATATGTGTCAAAATATAATGAATTAAATGCTTCTCAATTACGGGTTTTTTTGTAACTGGATTTGTTCCCCGATTAGCAATTGTTGCAGCCATAATTGCGACATCTTTTGAAGTTACCATTAGCGAACACATTTTGGTATATACTTCTACACAAGGAAGGACTTCTCCATAGAAACGATTATACCCTTTCAACAAATAAGCTAGTGCCATATTGTGGTTGTTTGAAGACATTTCTGAATTATACAAATGTTCATTGACTCTCAGCGGTCTCCCGGCAAAATCATTAATGTTGTCGTGAAGTTCCTTTTCAAATTTTTTTTGGTTTTTGTTATACATTAAACTTACGGTTGCCATTGCACCCCCATTGTTAAATGAATTAATGGTGTGATTTGAAATTGTATCTGCCGCTACAACTGAATTGAAATCATACGAAGAAGAGTATGTTCCAATTTTATCCAAGAGTGTTTCAACTCCATATTTCTTGAGGGCAAGTGCTAGATTTAATACTTTTGAACAAGATTCTAAACCAACTTCTTTTTCAGAATCCCCATAGTTGTGTACTTCTCCGTCCATTGTGCAAATAGATATCGCAAATATATTTGGATTCACATTAGCTAAATCAGGAATATATTGTGCATTGATTCCTTTATTTTTTGTTTTCTTTAATCGTTTGAACAAATCATCTATCCCATTCAAATTTACCATTACAAATATATGTATGTAGAGAAAATATTTTCAAGTGTATATACACAAGGTTTCACCTTTTATACTTTCTTCGAATACGTCTCGTGCTTTTTCTTTTGTTCTTTTTTGACCTGGTTTTTCGGAGTCCTCCTTTACCAGACGAAGAAGGACCTAAAAATTTTGCTATATTATCAGTTAAAGCTTTATTTGCCATAATTTTTTCAGATACTGATGTTAACTCTTGGGTTCCTGGATAGTTGAGAATACGCGCCCTCATATTTTTTGTAACATCGTCAAAATCTTTTCTAGGATTGACTCTAAAATATCTTTTTTGCCGATTCAATCGCCGATAAAATGTTGTGAATCTGTTGATTTGATTTGGATATGCACCAGAAAGATATCTATAAGATATTGATTCATTTGTTGTATGTTCTGGCTTATTCGGTAAAGTCTCAACACACATTATCCTATAATTTTGGTTTGGAATTTCTGGGTCATATAATATCACTGTTTCTCCATCAACAAGTTCATTGATATTTACTTCAATAAAATTGTAAGGATTTAATAAGTCATCTAATGTTGGTAATGGAGGACACAATGGGTTTACAATACTCATGTATATATGTGTATATAAATTTCAAATAATTATTATTTGAAAGTTATGCTATGGAACCACCATACAAGTGAAAATGATTATGTGCGTCTGTTCTTTGATTTACGGCAAAAGGAACGTTTAGTTCCAGAAGCATATTTACATCCTGATGTGCGCTTACAAACAGCCGAGCGTGTTATCTTTCGGCAAGTGGAATTCTTGACGCGTTTGCGATAAAGACGAAGCTTTGCAGTTTTACTACGTGTTCTCATTGTTTATATATGTAAATATTTTTTCTAAATCTACTGAGGAAATATTCATCATTCCAACAATTAACCGAGCTAGAAAAATCACAGAGAAACAAACAATCAAAGCATAATATCCTGTACAACTGACCATTCTTTTTATTCAAATGATTCAAATAATTCAAAATTTACACGTTTCTGTAAAAAGGCAAGAAAAAGGTGAATTTCAAGTTTGAAATCGGGAAGTCAAAAATGGACATTTTTTATGTCCGTTTTTTGAAAAACCCAGAATAAGACCCGAAAATACCTTCAAAATCTTCCCTTGTGACTGGAATGCTCACAACGCCAAAAAAATAATTTTCATTTTCGCTGCATAAAATTTCCGTTTTTTTTGATGAGCTTTTTTTTCGGGAATTTTTTGTTATCCATTTTTTGGGAAAAATGGATAATTTGGATAACAAAAATTACACAGAATTTTTGATTCTATAATTGTTATGATAATCCGTTTGCGACAAATACCCAAAAATACATGTTTTGTGACTGAACACAAAATGGATAATTTTTGGATAACAATTTTTTAAGCCGAGAATATTCATCAAAAACCTTGGTTTAGACTGGAATGCTCACAAATCGAAAAAACTATTGTCAAATTTTGCTGCATATTTTTTTCAGGAATTGACTGAAAAATCTTAAAATAATGTAATTTCGCACCGGGAATTCTAGAAATTACAACGAAACGAAAAATAATACAACTTTAAGATTTTTATATAAAGATATTGTATAAAATCAACCAATGCCAAAGACAGAAATAGACTATTCGAATACTATTATTTACAAGATTATATGCAAAGATGAATCTTGTAAAGAAATATATGTTGGACATACCACGAATTTTGTGCAAAGAAAACATTCCCATAAACAGTCGTGCACAAATAACAAATGTGTCAATTATAATTCAAAGTTGTACAAGGTGATTCGAGAAAATGGTGGATGGGACAATTGGCAGATGGAAATTGTGCAGTTTCTGAATTGCGAAAATAGTTACGAAGCACGAAAAAAAGAGCAAGAATATTGTGAATTATTACATGCAACATTGAATTCTATTCAACCATTGCCCGCCCCGGTCGCAAAAGAACCAGTAGAAAAAAAAGTACACAAAGTTTCAAATAATAAAGACAATATTATTTTGGTTGATTCAAAAACCGAAAAATCAGATAGTAAAAATGAAAAAGCCACCAACAGTTTTTTTTGTAAAACTTGCGATTTTATTACGACTAGAAAAAGCCATTATGACAAACACATTTTGACTCCAAAACATAAACAAAAAGTCAAAGATAATGAAAAAATATCAGCAGCAGCCGCGGCTGCAGCAGTCAAAAATGGTATTTATAAATGTATTTGTGGCAAATCGTACATGCATCTCTCGGGTTTATGTAAACACAAAAAAAAATGCGATGAGACGGTTGAACCTGTTCAACAAGAAGAAACAATTGATAACTTTGATTTCAAGAACATGTTTATCGAAATGATGAAGCAAAACGAAGAGTTCAAAAAGATTATGATTGAACAAAATACTAAAATGCTGGAGCTAACCAACACCCAAACCATTACGAATAACAACAACACCATCAACAACAATAATACTATGAACAACAAGTTCAATTTGAATTTTTTCTTGAACGAAACTTGCAAAGACGCCATGAATATCCAGGAATTCATTGATTATGTCAAGGTTCAACATTCGGATTTTGAGAATTTTGGGAAATATGGTTATGTGGAGTCGATGACCCGAATCATTATGCGCAATTTGATGGAACTCGAGGTTCACCGCCGCCCGATTCACTGTACAGATATAAAGCGTGAAGTTCTTTATGTCAAGGACAATGATGTCTGGATAAACGATTTCTCGAGAGAAAAGTTCATTCGAGCCATTAAATATATTGCCGCCAAAAATGTCAAGCAAATTCCTAGTTGGATGGACCACAACCCCGATTCGAAAAACACACAAACCAAGTTGCATGACAAGTATATGCGAATGGTGTGTTATTCCATGGGAGGACGCGATGAGGCCGAGGACCAAGAATACTACAAGAAAATTATTCACAATGTTGCAAAAGAGGTGGTAATTGACAAAAAAATACATTCGTAAAAATTCCAAATATTTTCCAAATCTGTTTTTTTGTATAGTTGTATAGTATATAATGCCATTTTTCTTTAGCAAGCCAGAACCTCAACCAATAGTACTTGATGACGATGACATGGATGACCTTCTGAACAGTAAGAAACCCAGTAAGTACGCTTCTTTAATGAAACCAATCAATCCACAATGCCCTCCATGTCCACCATGCACAAGAGGCGGCAAGCAACGCAGAAAAACAAAGTCTAGAAGAACACGTTCCAAAAGAAGAGGTGGAAAAAAGTCTAGAAGAAGAGTTTAGAAACCTAATTGAGCTCTAGTCTAAGGTGTTGAAAACAACCGATTCATATTTGCCACTTCTGGCTTGTCTTCTTCTTCATAGAATATTTTCCGTATTTGTTCATCATCACGGAAACGAATCGAATAATTTTGTTGTATATTATTTCGACCGATTCGGCCCAAGGCCTGTATTGTTTTTTCTTGAGTAAGGGTCATATCTTTACTCAAGTATCCATGACAAAATTGATAGTTTGTTCCATAAATATAATCACTTGAGGCAATTATCATGTAAAGACGCTGTTTTTCTGCCAGTTTCTTCATAATTTCCGTGTAGGCGATGCTTTTGTGGTTCGTGAAAACGCCAATACCCATCAACAGAAGAATTTTCCATGTGTCATCGACATCATTCAACATCATAATATCAACAATGGTAGTTTCATCAATATCGCTGGTAAATGCGTTTTTCGCGCCCATATTTTCAGCCCATTTTTTCAAGTGAAGAGGTTTGTTTGGAATGAAGGTTTCGTTTAATTCGGCGGGTTTTATCATAGAACGATACATTTCAATTTCAGACAAAGTTTTATGGTAGTCAACATCCTTTTCACCAATTTCCTTGTCCCTCATTTTCGGTTCACTTTTCATTTTCTTTGCTTCAATACTTCCATCACTGACTTTCTCCTTCATAGTTCTTTTTTCCACGATTTCTTCCACTTTTTGCTCCAAAAGAACAATCTTTTCATTCAATGAATTATTGCAGTCTATTTTTTTCATAATATCTTCCATGACAATCGTCGGAATATTTGCTTGTTGAATGTAAAATTTTGCGATTTTTTCGATATCATTTGCCAAGAATATTGTAGGACCGTCGGTGAGAGTATATGCATCTTTCGTAGAAATATAAATTGCACACTGTTCATCGGCGCCGTTGTTTTGTGATGGTGTAGAATCCGCGCAGTTTCGTAGAATTTGTTCACTTTTGGTTTTTATTAGAGGTTTTCCAGCCATACCCGATAAATCACTGCTACTCTTGTTTGAAACACCCGCACCAACACTAGGAACTTTTCTAATTTGGTTTCCTTTTGTGTCAATTTTGTTGTTGGGCATAATTCGTTTCATGCGATGGTAATTGAAATGCTGGTAAATTTTCAGCCATTCTTCGCTGTTTATTTTTTGAATAATTTTCAAATAATGAATTTTGATGCTTTGCATGTCGACATCGTCCAAAGAAGCAAATTGACGCTCAATCTTTGAACTGCTAGGAACAAAGTTATTTTCCTCAACATAAATGATAAAATCCACAATTTCTTTCAAATCCATATATCGCAAAAGTGTCAAGTTTTTTGTACAATGAGAAACGCTGCTCAAGACTTCTTCAAAATTTTCACTTAGAAAGTGAGGTAGAACCACATATCCGTTTTTGTTAATAATGGGTATAGTCTTTTTACAGTCGTGGCTCACTATATTATGAACCATTGCGCCAGGGAATTTTTTCTTGAAATCCGCAATAGTTTCATTCAATTCGTGTAACTTCGGTAATGTTGCCGAAGATAGTATCATGGTGGGTATTAGATTTTCACTCCAGTTTTTCTGGATGATTTCATGAAGTTCATGTTCTTCATAATCAAGTGTTATGGTTGGTTCATCCCAATAAACCACAATATTTTCTATAGGATTAAACGCCTTCATATAATACATGGCAGGCAAGTAAGATTTCAAATCACAAATCATAATTTCAACCTTGTCTCCAACGGAATTATCTACTTTACCGATTCCACCGGATTTTTTATTTACCGTGTAATCTTTTGCTGCGAAATAATGTAGACGAATGTCGTCGGCACTAGCACAACCAAAAGCGAATGCAATTTTCTTGTTTACCGATATCGCTGCGCGGGCTAGGGCGAGCCCGACATGTCTAGCAGCGCATACAAATATCACGCGATTTTTTTCCGAAATTCCAATTGGCGACAGCGTTTTTCCAGTGCCAGTTGGCGCAATGTAAAGAACAATTTTTGGAACAATTGGAATTGCCGAGGTGAGAGCTCGAATCATGGATTCATTTATTCTTGGTTCGATATCATTTCTCTCGGCATATTCGTTTTCTCGTTCCAATTCTTTTTCGAGTTGTTTGGCCCTTTCTAGATTGTCTATTCTTTCTTGGAATTTTGGGTTTTGAGTGATGTTGAAAATTTGTTTTTGATGTTCGTATAGCTGCATGTCGCCATATTTCAAAATCACTTCATTTTTTTCAATCAAATCGACCGATTTTTTTACCATTTCTTTAATATCAATCAGTTCGTCAAATTCTTTCAAGACAACTCCAACAATTGACTCCATATGTCGATTCAAATGATGAATAGAGGATTTGGATATTTTATAAAGAGTAAAGTACGCGTCGAGCCATAGTGCTTTTTTTTCAGTTTTTAGTTTAAGAATTTTTTCAATCCATTCCACAAGTAGATATTCGAATATGAATGAAGAATTTAATTTTTCTTTGCTGTTTTTTTCGAGTCGAATCATATCGGCTTTTTTTATAGTTGTGTTGGGTTTGATGGTGGCAGCAGCAGTAGCGATGGAAGGAAATGAGTAATCTTTGGATAATTGTTTGACGATATCACAAAAGTATTTCGTGAACAAATAATCTTCCATGACTTCATTGTATTCAATCTTCAAATAGGACAACAATGATTGGTGTTTGTTGTATTTGATGTTTACATTGTGAAAGCCTTGAATAATCAAGGATAGCACTTCTTTCTCTGGTTGAGAGACAGGAATTTCAATGGTTTCCCATTCGGATTTTACAAGTTTTCGTTGATTCAAGTCCATCTTTTGAAAAAGGAGGGTTAATTTGTATTGTATAAATAACTTTAATTGGTATTTTGATTTCAATTTTATTTATAATTCAAAGTGGTCGAGTTTCTAGAAACCCGATTTTTCTCTCGATGAATAAAAATTGAAATCAAAAAATCATTTCCACCTACAACAACAATAAAACAAACAAAATAACCATGGCATTAATTAATGATAATATACTTGTTTCATTGGAAGGAAATATTGGTTCAGGTAAAACGACGCTCCTGAAATATCTGGAAGAAACAAACCAAAACTCTAGGGTTATTTTCTTGAAAGAACCGGTGGAGGAATGGGAGAAAATCGTGGACAAAGAAGGAAATACTATGCTCAAAAAATTTTATGAAAATCAAGAAAAATATTCGTTTCCATTCCAAATGATGGCCTACATATCTCGATTGGCTAATTTGAAAAAAACAATGGAGCAAAATCACAATTGTATTATTATTTCCGAGCGGTCTCTCTATACAGACCGGTATGTATTTGCGAAGATGTTGTATGAATCTGGAAAAATAGAAGATGTGAATTATAAAATTTATTTAACCTGGTTTGATACTTTTGCGGATGATTATCCAGTCCAAAAGATTATTTATGTAAATACCAAGCCGGAGTTGTGCCATGAAAGAATCAAGAAAAGGTCTAGGACCGGCGAAGACAGTATTCCATTGGACTATTTGAATGAATGCCACAAATATCATAAAGAAATGATGAATATATTGAAAGAACCAAAATTAATCATTGACGGAAATGTAGATATTTATGAAAACAAGGAAAAAATCAAGGAATGGAAAAATTCGATTTTGAATTTTGTTAGAATGTGAATAAAACAAATTTAGAAACAAATAGTGTTTTACAGTAATGGCCCTATTTTTTCCATTGAAATACATGAATCCATTTACGAAATCAAGTACTACAGAATATGAACTCTATTTTGACGGTTGTTGCAAAGGCAACCCAGGTGTAGGAGGAGCCGGGGCGGTGATATACCACCATGGGAAAGAAATATGGGGAAAAGCATTGTATGTTGGTGAAAAAACAACAAACAATATTGCGGAATATACTGGATTGATTTTTGGCTTAGATGCCGTCGTGGAGATGGGGATAAAAACACTCGTTGTAAAAGGTGATAGCCAATTGGTGATAAAACAAATGCGCGGAGAATACCAAGTAAAATCTGAGAACCTAGTTCCACTGTTTACCGAAGCGAAAAAGTTGGCTTCCCAAATTGACGAAATAAGTTTTGTACATGTTTACCGGAATGAAAACAAACGCGCTGATGAACTCTCCAATCACGGATTAGATATTGTCTAATCAATTGAATTCTCCAACAATGCAATATTCAATCTTTGAACCGGTTTGTATTTCAAAATGTCTAATTGTTTGGTGGTTGTAGGAAATTCCTCAAAACCATAAATATCTTGTAGCAAAAGCCATTCAAACATTCCACCCATGTACAAAAAGACATTTGTAAATCCCAATCTCTGTAGCTGATTATATTTTTTGTAAATCGTTTCATCATTGGTGTTTCTCCCGTAAACTACAATGCGAATCGTCGGATTTGTTTTCATGTATCGATTTATCAATGTTTCTTCTTGTTTTGGTGAAATGGTTCCTGTAATCAAACAGCCCTGCTCCATCTCTGTAAGTGTATTCATCAACAAATAGAGTTCAGGGTTTTTACAAACAACTTGCACATCTTCGAAATTTATTTTTTGAATTCCTTGAAGAGAGGATTGATTTCCCATTGTATATTTTGTGAAATATAATTTTAAACCTTTTTTGAAGAAAAACTCTAATTGAAGTTAACCACGATTTCGACCTTTTCCTTTTTAATGCTTTTTGTCGCCGAGATGGAAAGCTCTTCACGCTTCTTTCTAGTTTTTGTGTTTTCTCCGGAAACCGCTTCCTTTCTTTTCGATGTACTATTACGAGTGTTCATATCCTTTTCTATAGCATCGTAGTTTTGTTCAATATAGTCAATGACTTTGTTTTCTAATGTCCACTTGAAGAAATTCAACTGGCCAATGGTGGTTTCAATACAGGTTCCGTCCTTGTATGGAACACTAATACGGTCCCATCTACAGAAAGGGTCGAACCTTTTCTTACTGTAGGCCTTTAATTTCAATTTGTAATCCACATAGACCTTGAATCTTCTTCCAGTTTCTTCAATTGTATAAAGGGTATAATATTTTTTGGCATAATTGGTCGCAAACCAATCAACAATACGCAATGATATTTTTGATTCACCGGTAATTATTTTCAGCATCTTGGTCATATTGTCATCTGCTTTGTAAAATGTCATTAAATTATTTAGAAGCAAATCATTTTGTGTTGTGCAATTTATCGCAGACATGTATTGTGTATTGTAGGAGTTTTTCTTTTAAATCCTTATTTTCAAAATAACAATTTCAATTGTGCAAATGTTTGGTAAAAATAACTAGAAAACATGTAAAACTTAATCTAGTAGTTCTTTAGAAGATGTTTTTCTAAAGAATCAACTCTATAAAAATTTGTTGTATATTTTGAATTTGCTAAGGATATGCTGTTGAAAATGTAGTAAATTTAGTTTTGTGTATAATTGAACAATTATATTATTATGGCAGAATTATTTTATTATAGAATATTATAAACGATGAGCTACCCGACGCTGTACATTGCGAATCCATCGTTCAGGAGTTCTGTCTCACAGACGTCAAGCGGTTTTTTGGTAACTGTTTCTTCTAGTGGAACAGCTTTTTTTACACAACCATCCGGAAATGTAATCACTTTTACACAATCCGCGAGTGCTGCTATTCCATACACTGTATCTCCAGTTATTCCATTTGTAGAGGCAAATTATCCAACTTATACAAATTATAATGAGGCCGAAACTCAGGCTACTATAGCGGCGAATAATGCTTTATTTGATTCTATGTTATCATTTTATTCCGTAAATTATTGCAACAGTGCACCAATAGAAAGTCTTCAGTATTCTTATTACCAGATTAATTCAGTTTCAACTGGTGTTACTGGAGCGACTGGTTCTCAAGGGGCCACTGGGGCCACTGGTCCTCAAGGTGCGACTGGTGCTCAAGGTTCTACCGGTGCTACCGGTTCAAAAGGTCCACAGGGTGACGCAGGTGGAGCACAGGGTGCGACTGGTGCTATTGGAGCCCAAGGAGCTACTGGAGCCCAAGGAAACACTGGTGCCCAAGGAGTCACCGGATCCACTGGTGCTATTGGTGCCCAAGGTGCTACAGGTTCTATTGGAGCCCAAGGTGCTACAGGTTCTATTGGACCCCAAGGTGTTACAGGTTCTATTGGACCCCAAGGTGTTACAGGTTCTATTGGAGCCCAAGGTGCTACAGGTTCTATTGGAGTCCAAGGTGCCACTGGTGCTATTGGAGCCCAAGGAGTAACTGGAGCCCAAGGTGCTACTGGTTCTATTGGTGCACAAGGTGCTACAGGTTCTATTGGACCCCAAGGTGTTACAGGTTCTATTGGACCCCAAGGTGTTACAGGTTCTATTGGAGCCCAAGGTGCTACCGGAGCCACTGGTGCCACTGGTGCTACCGGCGCAAGAGCTCCTGCTGCAACATATACATTGGCTGTTCCAAATGAAAATGCCGATGTTTCAATCCCAACTGTAGACTCTTTACTCGCAACCGCACAGGATATTCTAAATAACTATGCAATCACTATTCAATCATACGATAATTTGTATTTCGATTTTAACTTTGCAGTGAACGGGACAAGCAATCCAAACATCATTGGTTTAGTGAATAGCGCAACTATAATCGGAACCAATACAACTACTACAAATATAACTTTAAGTGGCGGTTTATTACATTTTTTTAACTTTCCAGCGCTTCCTTCCACAACTGGGGAGATATACGCAAATGGTGTATTGATGACTACTTTTATCGTAACAACCCCTGTTATACCAGGAGAATACAGTATTATTGTTGACAGTGGTTATGTTGCCTTTTATAAACAAGGCGTACAAATATACAGGACAGCCATTGTTCCACTTTATTCAGGCATTTCATACAGGGCATACATGACATTACCTGATTTAGGTGACTTAATTAATACTATTAATTTCGGGTATTTGAGTCCTGGTATTACTGGTGCTACAGGTGCTACTGGTGCCACTGGTGCCACTGGAGCCACAGGTGCTACAGGAGCCCAAGGAAGAACAGGTGCCACTGGTGCTACTGGTGCCACTGGAGCAACTGGTGCTACTGGTGCAACCGGAGCAACTGGTGCTACAGGTGCACAAGGTTATACTGGTGCCACTGGTGCCACTGGTGCTACTGGTGCTACTGGTGCTACTGGTGCTACTGGTGCTACTGGTGCAACTGGTGCTCAAGGAGATACTGGTGCCACTGGTGCCACTGGAGCCACTGGTGCTACTGGAGCCACTGGTGCAACTGGTGCAACTGGTGCAACTGGTGCAACTGGTGCAACTGGTGCAACTGGAGCCACTGGGGCAACTGGAGCCACTGGTGCCACTGGTGCAACTGGTGCTACTGGTGCACAAGGACCTGCGTTAGTTGCAACAATAAGTACTATTGTATCTGGAACAAACCCTGTTCCTAGAGGAGGAACAGCTTCAATTACTTTACTACCTAACCCAGTTGTAAATCCATCATTTACGCAAGGTAGTTATATTGAAATTGTAGATTCTTTAATAGCAACTTATTATCTAATATCATCTACTGGACCAAGTGCAGACCAAATTACAATTGTAAATGTTTCTGACAACTCTGGTGTTCTTTCAGCCCTTGACAAAGTTTCGTTAGTTGGTCCAAGAGGTGCAACTGGAGCCACTGGAGCCACTGGTGCCACTGGAGCAACTGGAGCAACTGGAGCCACTGGTGCGACTGGTGCCACTGGAGCTACTGGAGCGACTGGAGCGACTGGTGCTACTGGAGCTACTGGAGCCACTGGTGCTACTGGAGCTACTGGAGCCACTGGAGCTACTGGAGCTACTGGAGCCACTGGAGCCACTGGAGCTACTGGTGCTACCGGTGCCACCGGAGCTACTGGTGCAAGAGCACCTGCTGCAACATATACATTGGTTGTTCCAAATGTTGATGCAGATGTTTCAATCCCAACTGTCGACTCTTTACTAGCAACTGCAACAAATACTACTGATAACTATGCAATAACAAGTCAATCATTCAGTAATTTGTCTTTAGATGTTGACTTTCTTGTAAACGGGGGATCCCATCCAAACATTATTGGTTTAATAAACAGTACTACTATAATACAAAATAATACAACTATTAGCGATATAAATAGTAGTCCTGGTCTATTACATTACTTTAACTTTACAGCACCCGTAACTACTGTTCAACCTGTGCAAATATACGCAAATGGTGTGTTAATGACTACTATTAGTCCAAGTGTAGCTGATGCATTAGGGGAATATAGTATTATTGTTGACAGTGGTTATGTTTCCTTTTATAAAGAAGGCATTCAAATATACAGGACAGCCATTAGTCCAGCTTATTCAGGCATTTCATACAAGGCATACATGACATTACCTCAATTAAATGATTCAATTGGAGATATCAAATTCTTGTATTTGAGTCCTGGTATTACCGGTGCTAGTGGTGCAACCGGTGCCACTGGAGCGACTGGTGCCACTGGAGCCACTGGTGCTACTGGAGCCACTGGAGCCACTGGAGCCACTGGAGCGACTGGTGCCACTGGAGCAACTGGAGCAACTGGTGCAACTGGTGCCACCGGAGCTACTGGAGCTACTGGAGCAACTGGAGCCACCGGAGCTACTGGAGCGACTGGTGCTACTGGTGCTACTGGTGCTACTGGTGCTACTGGAGATACTGGAGCCACTGGTGCCACAGGAGCCACTGGAGCGACTGGTGCCACTGGTGCTACTGGTGCCACTGGTGCAACTGGAGCCACTGGAGCCACTGGAGCAACTGGAGCCACTGGAGCAACTGGTGCGACTGGTGCAACTGGTGCGACTGGTGCCACAGGAGCCACTGGAGCTACTGGTGCTACTGGTGCAACTGGTGCAAGAGCTCCTGCAGCAACATACACCTTGGTTGTTCCAGCTACTAATGCAGATGTTTCAATTCCAACTGTAGACTCTTTATTAGCAACAGCACTAGATTCTGCTTATAACTATGCGGTGACAAGTCAATCATTCAGTAACTTATATTTCAATTTCAATTTTGCAACTAATGGTTATAGTTATTCAAACATTATTGGTTTGATAGATTACACAGTATCTCCTACACCAAGTACTACAGTTACCAGTATTTCTGCAGTTCATTATTTCAACTTTAACGCATATGGTTCAGGATCAGAGGAAGAGGTTAACATATACGCAAATAGCACGCTAGTAAAAACTTTTACAATCAGTAGTTCTGCAGCAACTTCTCCAGGATACTACAGCATTATTGTTGATAGTGGTTATGTTGAATTCTACCAATCATCAGTACTAATATACAGAACAGCCATTACAACATCATCTTCATACAAAGCATACTTCACGCTTCCTGACGTAAATGATTCAATCACCAACATTAGTTTCTTGTATTTAAGTCCTGGAATTACAGGAGCCACTGGTGCCACTGGAGCTACTGGTGCAACTGGAGCCACTGGAGCCACTGGAGCCACTGGTGCTACTGGGGCCACTGGTGCTACTGGAGCCACTGGGGCAACTGGAGCTACTGGAGCTACTGGAGCTACTGGTGCTACTGGTGCCACTGGTGATACTGGTGCTACTGGTGCTACTGGAGCCACTGGAGCAACTGGTGCCACTGGAGCAACTGGAGCAACTGGAGCCACTGGTGCAACTGGTGCAACTGGTGCCACTGGAGCCACTGGAGCCACTGGAGCCACTGGAGCTACTGGTGCTACTGGAGCCACTGGTGCTACTGGAGCCACTGGAGATACTGGAGCCACTGGTGCTACCGGAGCGACTGGTGCCACTGGAGCAACTGGAGCAACTGGTGCAACTGGTGCCACCGGAGCAACTGGAGCAACTGGAGCAACTGGAGCCACCGGAGCTACTGGAGCTACTGGAGCTACTGGTGCCACCGGAGCTACTGGAGCTACTGGTGCTACTGGAGACACTGGTGCGACCGGAGCCACTGGTGCCACAGGAGCCACTGGAGCTACTGGTGCAACTGGTGCTACTGGAGCTACAGGTGCTACTGGTGCAACTGGAGCCACTGGAGCAACTGGTGCGACTGGTGCAACTGGTGCGACTGGTGCCACAGGAGCCACTGGAGCTACTGGTGCTACTGGGTCTACTGGTGCAGCTGGTGCAGCATTATTTACATTACAATCAAAAACTGCAAACATATCCCTACCAACTACAAACTCAGCGGAAGCAACTGTTTCTGGGTCAGGAACAGATACACAAAATGAGAACTTTGTGATGACAGTCGATTCATATAGTAATTTATTCTTCACATATAATTTCAGTGTCAACGCTTCAACAAGTGCAAATAATTATATTGGATTAACAAACACTGCAATTTCTTCTATTGGTAGTGTTAGTGCTGGAAGAACTGATTTAATCCACTATTTCAAGTTTGATAATAACACTCCTACACAAACTACAGTAAACATTTATGCAAATAATACATTTTTAACTTCAACCGTTGCTGATACTAGTTCTCCAGGATTTTTTTCGATTATTGTTGATAATGGTATTGTTTATTTCTTGAAAGGAGGAGTCACTGTTGGTTCAATTGCAGTTTCTTCAACCTACACAAACATCTCATACTATGCATACTTGGAATTAGTATCCGAAGATGATTATATTAACAACATCGCATTTGGATACTTGAGCGCAGGAATAACAGGACCAACTGGTGCTACTGGAGCTACTGGAGCTACTGGAGCTACTGGAGCTACTGGTGCCCAAGGTGTAACTGGTGCTACTGGTTTAACTGGTGCTACTGGAGCCACTGGTGCTACTGGAGCCACTGGTGCTACTGGTGCCACTGGTGCTACTGGTGCTACTGGAGCGACTGGAGCGACTGGTGCCACTGGAGCCACTGGTGCTACTGGAGCCACTGGTGATACCGGAGCTACTGGAGCTACTGGAGC
>JACCDL011314907.1_pt1 | contig 67696 bp, 90 predicted proteins | sample 7441931 | NCBI WGS metagenome assembly JACCDL01 (sample SAMN15323437, study PRJNA562643) | freshwater metagenome | isolation source: river surface water | place: USA:Blue River Watershed | collected 2017-08-16
TCAGCTTATTCCCAATGCGTCCAAAGGGCATTCGCTTTCAATTCAACTCCTGATTGCGCTTTCCTAGGAGACACAACCACTCAGAGATTCACTATCCTGTGAACACAGGAATCTTCCATAATAACACTAACAAATGGTACTCCGTGGGGGAATCGAACCCCTCCTTACCAACGTGAAAGGCTGGTGTCCTAACCGATAGACGAACGGAGCATAGGTGGTGGTTTTTGATATAAATCTGGTAAAACCACCAAACCAGTTTTATTACCTCAGGCTCCGTATTTACCGTAGACTTAGAGAGGATTTTTAGAACTAACTAAAGAAACTCAATTATACACTAAACATACTTGTAAGTCAACAAGTATCTGGAGTAGGTGACAAGAATCGAACTTGCTTCCATGGGTTTGCAATCCAGTGCCCATCCAACTGGCTCCACCTACATAATCTGGCGTCGCTGGAGGGACTCGAACCCCCATCGGACACTTTAGAAGAGTGTTGCCTTATCCTTTAGACCACAGCGACAAAAACTTGGTGCGGATGGTGGGACTCGAACCCACAGAACTCGGATTTTAAGTCCGATACGTATACCAATTCCATCACATCCGCAGAACAGTTATTATACATCATTAACTCTTACAAGTCAATGGTGGGCTGACTGAGAATTGAACTCAGACTCGACCGATTATGAGTCGGCTGCTTTACCATTAAGCTATCAGCCCGACATCTTGGTGCCGATGGCGAGACTCGAACTCGCAGAATCCTGATTTTGAGTCAGGCACGTATACCAATTCCATCACATCGGCAAAATTTGGTACTCCCAGAAGGATTCGAACCTTCACTACTCGCTAATCTGGCGATAAACAGTGTATAAGACTGGCGTTCTACCATTAAACTATGGGAGCATGGCTCCGTCTTGAAGTAAGACCTCGACCCCCTATGGGTTGTATCTTAAATCTATTCTAACTCGGGAGAACGGAAGCACCGAGATCAGTGTCGACACACAACTGGCAGTGAGTGTGGGAATCGAACCCACTCGCCGTATCACTACAACGACAGATTAGCAATCTGCTGCATTACCATCCTGCCCACTCACTATTTGTTACCATTGGCAAAACCCACAGTACCACCCTGTTCTTGAATTCTCTTCAAGACGTCCTCAAACAAGATGGGTCTGAAGTCTGTTTGCTCGACGCAGACAGAGAAGTACCGTGGATCTATAATGCTACCCATCCACTTGTCTTCATACATAACTCTGTTGCTATGTAAGTGACCATGGACGTTGCAGCCAAATCGTCTTAATTGATCTGGATGAACAGGGATGTGACTCAAGATTAAACCATTCATCACATGATACCCACGAATATCTCGGAAGAACGGAGTGTAGTCTTCCAACCTAAAGATATCGTGGTTTCCCTTGATCAATACCTTATCACCATTCAAACGATGTAAAATCTTCAAAGCCTTTCTGTTAATGACCACATCACCTAAGTGATAGACCTTATCAGTTGGCTTTACTGTTTCGTTCCACATTTTGACCATCGCCTCATCCATTTCTTCTGGATCAGTCCATGGTCTTAACTTAGAACCATCTTCACGTAAAAACTTACACACACCAGCGTGACCGAAGTGTGTGTCACTTGTTAAAAACACGCTTGGCATATGAGCCTCCATTTCAAAGTTAAACAACAGGATAGTTTGATTGCCACCGTGGCACATCACGCAGTAAATGGAGCGTAATGCTGGAATCGAACCAGCTAGTTTTATTTTTGCAGAACCTATCCTAAAACTGGCGGAGAGCAGAGGAGTCGAACCCCATCCCATTTCTGAGAACCTAGTTTTCAAGGCTAGTCGGCGCACCAACGCACCTGCATTACTCTCCATAATTGGTGGAAGCGGTGAGATTCGAACTCACGGAGCCATTGCTGACTCGTCTGTTTTCTAGACAGGTACAATAAACCAACTCTGCCACGCTTCCATATACAACAGGATACTTTCTTTGCGTCTGCTCTACCAAATGAGCTAATTTCCCATGCGGAAAATACAGGAATCGAACCTGCTACCTAACGATTATGTTAGAATTGCTGTAAGTATCCTAAAACTGGTACCCCTGGAGAGAATCGAACTCCCGTCTCAGCGTTCGTAGCACCGTATTCTTATCCGTTGAACTACAGGGGCATTATACAACAGGCTAGTTTGTTTACAGTGGGAATTGAACCCACAAGGTTTGCTTAGAAGGCAAATTGCGAACCATTCGCATGTGTAATTTTTGCTGTAACTAACCTAAAACTTGGTGGAGACGCTGGGATTCGAACCGCAGACAAGCCCTTTAACAGAGGGATAGCTTTAACATTGCCGCAACCATTCTATAGACAGAATGACTTTTTTGCTGTGCTATGCTACCATTACATCACATCTCCAAAATTGGAGTCGCATAGGGGTTACGATCCCCTCTGGTCACCTTGAAAGGGTGATGACCTCACCAGAAGTCTAATGCGACATATACAACAGAATCGTTTTTTGCGTTTTTCAATTACAAGTTGAATGCATTTTGTTTGCTGAACCGATTCTAAAACTTGGTACCCAATAGTGGTTACGATCCACTGACCTATCGCTTATCAAGCGATTGCTCTACCACTGAGCTAATTGGGTATATTTGGTGCCGATAACAAGAGTCGAACTTGTGACACACGGATTTTCAATCCGCTGCTCTACCACCTGAGCTATATCGGCAAAAATTCTTTGGGGAGTCATACGAGAATCGAACTCGTGATAACGGAATCACAACCCGTGGTTTTGCCACTAAACTAATGACTCCCCAAAGAATTCTTGGTAGGGGCACAGAGAATCGAACTCTGATTAACTGGTTAAAAGCCAGCTACTTTAGCCGTTAAGTTATACCCCCATATTGGTCCACTCGGTGAGATTCGAACTCACACCTCATTGATTAAGAGTCAAGTGCGCTACCGTTAACGCTACAAGTGGGTTGTCGTAATTAAATTGATTTTACGTGCCAACCCAAGACCAATACGGGATCTTGAGCGACACTAGCTTTTACTAGCTTTCATGTCGTTCTCCTTATGAACATTGTTACCAAACAAAAACACATTACGCCATGCGAGCCCATCTGCATGCTTAGGCTTTTTGTCTTCTCATGCTGCAGCATTTACGACTGTGGCGTCACGCAATGTGTTTATGTTTGGCACCCCGAACAAGATTCGAACTTGTGATAGTTGAGTCAAAGTCAACTGTGTTACCGCTACACTATCAGGGAACAAAAGAGTCACTAGCTACTTGCGAACTTTCGCTAGTGACTCATTAAACTGGTACGCAAATTTTTAAAGAACAGGGCGAGATCTTATCTCATGTTAACGCTATCGTCAACCCCTAAAACAAAAAACCCTCGAGATTTTCATCTTCGAGGGTTTTGGTAAGTAACCTTATGGTATTCTAAGTCTTACTTGCCAAAACCCCCACTATCCTCAATGGCATAAAATGATGGGCGTGTGCTATTCCAGCCGTTTACTAACGGTAGCTGTTTATGCAATCTGGATATACAAACGTGTTTCATAGTAGAAAGAATTATGCCCCAAAGGTAGGTTAAAGTCAAGTACTTTCTGCAGATAACCTTACAACTTGTAGGGTTTTTCTGCAGTCAGTAATCTATTTATAACGAATTATGCCTCAAAAGTGTATTAAAGTCAAGTATTTTAAAAATATTTTTATCTTTAGATATGTTGGTTCGGGAACTCGTCAGAGTAGAAGAACTTGTAAAAATCTTTCAATGGCATAGAATTTCTTGCTTTGATTTCATTTTCTGTCTTCTTCTTCATGAAGTAATCTATGAATCTCTTCTCAGTTTCTTCGCTGATAGTTATTGGCGCATTGTCCAATTTAATACCCATGCGTTGCGCAACTAAGATATATGTGTGGAGCATAGACTTGTTACCGAACTTAGTCATGCGATCTCTTTCTCTCACATACTCATTGACCCATTCTCGAGTATTGTTACGCTCTCCGACATCTTTCATTATTTTCCAGTATTCAGTATCTTCTCTATTGGTCATTCTGAATACAGACTCTAAGCGATGCTCAACATTATCCCAAAGTTGGAACCCTCTGTGATTATACTTGTTTCTAAAATCAGATATGAAATTTGGATTTTTGCTGAGACGATCCATGTCACCACTCTGAATCATTAGCTGCAGCATCTGAATTGTATGTGCTAGATTATTCGCAGAGTAAGGGTCGATGAAACCCCAAGCCAAACCAAAAGTCATACAGTTTCCAACCATAATCTGTTTGTAATAACCTGGATCCCATTGCAGTAAGCGAAGGTCACCTTCTTTATTTTCTGGTCCAAGAAACTCATTGTATTCGTCTGCAATTTGATTTACGTCTGGTGTTATTCTTGAGTTGAAGACATATCCGTTTCCAGTTCTATGTGCGAGTGGAACTTCAAAACTCCATCCATTCTTTTGTCCATACATAGCTGATCTGTTAGATGGAAGTCTTGCTCTGTTATCGCTACCGTCATAGAAAATAGGTTTCACTAGAGCAGAGTTGTTAACATACTCATCACAAGAGTGCCACTTGAATGGTAAGTGTTTTATCAACTGTTTTTTAAATCCAGTGCAGTCAACGTAAATGTCAGAAGTGATAGTTCTACCATCGCTCAATAACAATTCTTTGATGTTGTCACCTTCTGTTACTACACTTTGTACATTACCGTGGACTTCCTTCACACCGAATGGTCTACCAACAAGTTCACCAATAACATTACCAACTTCTGATGCATCGTAGTTATAGCTATAACCATTCAACTCGCTAGACAGAAGCCAATTACCTTCTTTGTCTATGATAGAAGTTTTATATTCTCCGAAATAATGACCATCTGCTAGTCCTGGGAAAGGAGACTGAAGTAAATCTCCATACTTACCACCATTATGTAAATTAATCCATATCTCCAAAAGAGATCCCTCTGCCGATTCATGACCATATTGATAGTCGAAAATAGTTTTTGGGTCTTGACTAGAGTAAAGCCACTTTGAAGATAGGTCTGGTGCATATGCACTATCTACTACAGCACCAAGCGTCCCCATATTTTGAAAACTCATACCGATCTTAAAAGTTGCATTAGATCTCTTCATCCATTCTCTTCGACTTTTTAGCCCAAGAATATCGTGAAAGTATCGTGGCATACTCCAAACCAAAGTCTCTCCAACACCAATCGATTTGATTGATGGGTCGTGCAACAAAGTTACATCGATGTGTGGACAGTTTCTTTTTATAGAAGCTGCGGTTAACCAACCCGCAGTTCCAGCACCAACTACCAATAATCTCATTCTTTACCCCAATAGTTTATGTTAAAATTAAAATCACTCGGTATAGTCATACGAGTGCTCTCGTCTATCATCTCTCTTAACTCTTTGGTTGGCCATCCAGTGATTCTTACCTGTCTTCTTCTACTTGTCATCACACCAACTCCATGCAGAAAATAATCATTAGTCAGATAACATTTATCGTTACTCTTTATTGGTGTTCTATCGTTATCTAAACACCACCAAAGTGGTTGTCCACCATCAGAGAGATTTAGAGTTATAAGAACATATCCATCTTTGTACAATCCATTATTAGCTAACTTACTTGGAACATTACTAACGACGTGTCTTGCGTCTCTGTGAATAACAGTGAAGTCACCTGCTTCGTTGCTGACTGTGTGGAAGCTAACAATCCTTTCTAGAGGCAATTTTTCGTACACAAACTTCACCAAATTCAAATCAGCAAATTCTGGTTTTATGGTCCATGGCTTTTCTCTGGTCATACTTCTAACAGCTATACCACCATAGTCTGGTAAAGCGAGCAACTCAGGATATTCAGAAAAATGTTTGGGATCTAATTCTAACAACTGTAATAGTTTCCACTTAGCCCTTCCAGTTGGCATATGATCGCCAGTAAAATTGCTAACAGTGGCGTTGTCATAAAGTTCTGGATCCACCATACCCCAAAACTTGTTCAACTCTTTCGAGTTGTCAACACATGCCTGTGCTGGATAGTAAAGTGCTTTAGATTTAGGGAGTATGAACTCGTCATATTCTTTACAGAATAGTTCTCTATCGAAGTCTATATTCAGCTTCGCATAAATTGTGTTTTCATACTCCCAAGTCATCTTAATCTTTCGTTAATTTAGAAATTAATACACTTAACAATCCGCTACCAAAAACTGCTGTCATAGTTCCAGCGAATGTATAATACATTCCACCACCGTATAGCTGTCCGTATAGGTAAATTGGCATACCAATGAACCATGCTGACAAGATTCCCCAGAAAATACCCTTTTCTGTTATTAGATTCTTAAACAACAAAGAAAGCATGATAGGGAACCAGACACACGCTCTTGTCACACCATAAACTAAAAATACAGTAATCAAAGTTAGTCCAGGAATATTCGCCACAGCTAAACCAATAGCACCAATTCCAACCATACCCCAACGACCCCATTTAACAGCGTCTTTCTCTGGATTCTTGCTGAACTTTTCGCACAAGTCACTACCACCAATCGAAGCACCACTTGCATATTGACTATCAAGGATAGAAATTAAACTAGCAAGAGCAACAAACACGAACAGAATACTGGTCCATTCTGGTAATGTAGTAGCAATAGAAATTACGTTAGCATAGTTCGCCAGTTTAGCTGGGATGTCATATTGCAAACCAGCAGCAAGCAATCCAAGAGATCCACTCAAAATAGGTACGATGATGAAGATCAAATTACCAGTAATGTAGCTTGGCCAAATAGATTTCTTCTCGATAGCAAATGCTCGTTGATAGAAGCTATTGTCAGCCCATGGAGAACTCAAGTGCCCGAGCGCTGTAGGTAAACCAAAGCCGAACATAACACCAAGAGCGAATGGTGTTCCAAAAATCTCTGCACCATTGCCAGTTTTACCACCAAGACCTGCTTGAACCACGCTCCAGCCACCACCAGCATCAATAGCCCATAGTGCCAAGCCGACCCAAACAGCATAGAAGACACAAACCTTAAACATCTCAGTCACGATACTTGCTTTGAGACCACCACGAAGCGCATAGCTTAAAGCGATCAATGCAATAATGAAAGTTGTGATGTGGTAGTTAATGCCAGTGAGTAGTTCCAAAGACTGGCTTCCAGCCAGTACGTTAACTACGAATGCTGAACAAGCAAGAACAATCATTTCTATAACAAGCAATGATTTAACACGCTCGCTATATTTCTGTCTTAGATAACCACCGAGAGTGAATCCATCTGGATGTGCCTCTCTGATTCTTTGCACGAAATAACCAAACAGAATCAAACTGAATGCATTACCGATACAGAACCAGAATAGTCCAGCAAGACCATTTGTATATGCCTGTTGTGAACTAATAAACATTGCTGGTGCCCAAGTCCAAGCAGCAGCAATTGACATGCTACCCTGAACATATCCAACTTGTCTGTTAGCCAACAAGAACCCAGTTTTTGTTTTATTGTATCCCTGACTGAACACATACGTTAAACCAAAAACAATAATGGCATAAAATGCCAATAGAGCGAATCCAATCTCTTGCGAAAAGAGAGGAAAAATATTCAAATCCATTATAGACCTTTCAAATCAATTTTTAAATTAGAACTAGCATTTTTTATTCTATCGAAAGTGATATCGCTCACTTTACCTGTAATTTGTAACATTGGTCTGTCCCACCAACCAATATTGGCTGTTGCGTGTGGCATATTAGGAACATCCCATGTGAAACAATCTCCAGCTTTCCATGGTGGAATATATGTGTTAGCAATCTGAAATATCTGACCCCACTTCCAGTCTTCGAGCATAACAACGAATCTAGTGTAAGAGCCAGCATCTTTCGACGCAACGAAGTTATCTATGTGTGTATGTAGTACGTGACCAGTTTTCTGGTTATGGAACTTCAACCCAAGACCTTCGAAGCTAAGACCCAGCCATTCTACAATTTTTCTATATGATGGATTGTCATAAACTGGCAAGCGATCAAACATAGGAATTTCTGGATTTGCTCCAGCATCTTTAAGGTAATCAACTTCTCGTTCAGCAGCAGATCCATCATAATCTGCACCTGTCGCACCTTTCCAAAAATCAGCGACAGTTTTCCAAGTTTCTTTGGATGTTGATTGCTTCATCTGCTCGATGTCATGCTCTATATTTTGAAAGTTACACACATGGATGTAACTCTCAATCCCTGGAGGAGACTCTCTTTTCGTGTCAAAGTGCCAGTTGCTTTTTGACTTTAATCTTTCTAGGTGCTTATCCATTTTATTTCTTAGCAAATTCAGTTATTTTATCAGTCATAGTTTTTCTTGTGGTCTCAAGTAACATCCAGTGAGATCCGCTATTCAGGTAATCAATTTCTTTCTGGTTACTTGCACATTGATTATAGTATTTTTTGTGATCTTCGAAACTAAAGTCTGAATCCCACTCACCACTAGTAAATAATATAGGCTTCAGCACCTTATCCCATGTAAAGTATTTATCGAGATTCTCTGTACCACTAGAAAATTTCAATCGTTGTACATATGTTCCATTGGGGACTTTTGTAATATTTTCTTTAATGATTGCATCTGCCCATTCTTTAAACCACCTGAACGGTAGAATTTTTTCCAAATCATGCGGTGGAATATCCTGTATTCTTCTTTTAGCAAGCCCACCTACCGTTTGTTGGGGATCGCTCATCCTATAATTTGGAACATTATCTGGAGCAATCATATTAGAATGAATAGGCATACCATAGATTACTATTTTCTCAATCCTGTCATCGTTTATACCGACACTCAATGCTGGTACAGCACTTGCACTCCATCCTACTATCGTTAGCTTTTTTATACCAAGAGTTTCTTCACACCAATTTAGTGTATCAGTTATATCTCTGATCCAGTCATCATAGCTATTAAGTAAAACTGTAGATTCTTTCGGAGGGTCATTCATCTCTTTATAAACAGAACTTTTACCGTATCCAAGAGCAGAGATCATTATGCATGTGGTATCGTTTTCAACCATTAAATCGGCTGCACTTTTGCCATCTAATTCGAAGTCGTAGTTTAGATAAAATGGAAGAGACAACCCATGTAATAGCAATATTGGGTTTTTATAATTGTTGTTTGTTTTTACTCTAACTTGTAAATAACTATCTTCTGAGTAAGAACTTTTAATTTTGCTGTCGATTATGTTCATATTTTTTCATAAAATTTATTAAATACTCAACATCTGTCACGCTAATAGAATTATATAAATTTACCCGAATATGGGGTTTTAGGAATTTGCTACCGAACAATCCGTATATTTCAGATTTCTTAGCTTCTTCAAGGAAATCATCATAAGAATTATCATTTAAGTTAATGATGACATTTATTCTAGATCTTTGTTTCAAACTAACTGGCGCTGAGTATAGATCACTAGAATCAACAAATTCATAAAGCATATCTGACTTTAGCTTATTTCGTTTTTCTATTTCTTCTACGCCACCAGATCTTTGTATCCATTTTAATACTAATCCAGCTACATATATCGGAAACACTGGTGGAGTATTATATGATGAGTTGTTTTCTGACACTATTTTCCAATTGAATACGCTTGGTGTTATATCCATGGCATGCCCAATTAAGTCTTTTCTGACGATAGCTATAGTGAGACCAGCAATACCTAAATTCTTTTGAGCAGAAGCGTAGATAACTCCATACTTTGACACATCTATGGATTTAGTGAGAATACTACTAGAAAAGTCAGCAACTAAAGGAACTCCATAAGTTTCTGGTAGTTCTTTATACTCAATACCATCAACAGTTTCATTATCGCATATATGCACGTATGAACCACCACTCACAAATGTGTTAACTGTTCCATACTTTGCTGCTTCGATAGCTGATTTATTACTCCATGTTCCTGTGATTATATAATCAGCAGATCTCTTCATGAGGTTCAGTGGAACCATGGAGTTCATTGCAATACCACCACCCTGAAGAAATAGAACTTCATGTGTTTCTGGTATACTCATAACATCAATCAATAGATGTTTCACTTCCTCAATGAGCGAGAGAACATGCTGGTCTCTACAACCAACCTCTAAAACCCCCATACCGTCTTTCCACTCAAATAGATTTTCCTTTATTTCATTAAGTACTTCTATTGGTAGAGAAGATGGACCAACGCTAAAATTATAAGACCTCATTAAACTTTTTCTGTTTCAATATTACATTTAACTAAGAAATTTAATCCATCTTCGTTGCGATAAGAGTTGCGGTAATACACATGCTTAATACCAGCACCATAGATTAACTTGGCGCAATCCACGCATGGAGCATGAGTAATAAACATAGAAGAACCAAGACCAGATTCACTCGATCTTGCCAACTTAGAGATCGCATTAGCTTCAGCATGGATTACCTCAGGTTTAGTAGTTAGTTTATATTTCCTCCAGACATTAGCATCTTTCGGATATTGTTGTTCACTCCAGTCACCATCATCACAATACGTTTTATCTTCGCAGGTGTTATCCCACCCCTCTGGAGTTCCATTGTACCCAATACTTATGATGCGGTTATCCTTAACGACGACTGCACCAACTTTCAAACGAACAGCAGAAGATAAGCTGGCGAAACGCTGAGCAGTATCCATGAATGCTTCAATCCACTTTTGTTTCATTTTCTTCCAAACCCAAACGGACATTTAGCTTCTGCTTTGTCCAATTCTTTAGACTTCTTTAATTCTTTATAATATCTACCCCATCTATTGATAGACATACCATTAAATTCTTCTGGTATTGGATCAAGTTTCAAAAACTCTTGTACAGAAACTAAATGACATCTAACATCGACTTCTTTGTCAGAAAGAGGGGTAACATGAACGAGAGGTGTTCCAGCAACAAGTTCGAATCTTTCTACATCTTTGTTTATGAAAATATTAACATGAGCCGTAGTTTGAGTATCAAACCATAAACCACCTGGAGCCACTAAAAAGTTCTTTGCGTGCTTGTGTGTATTCCAAAGAGCACCATTCCAAGAAAATTTCATACCAGTTTTTTCTTTCAGTTTCCAAGGGCTATGAAGTTTAGCATGGATCCATCCATCAAACAAATCAATATATTGAGAAGGAGGATGCGTATCGAAATTAAAATCTCTAGGCATTAACCCAAGAGCAGACTTACCTTCTGAATGAGATTTAGGTTGGAATACAGCATCAGTCCAGAATGGAATGATAAACCCCATCTTATACATCTCAGTTAATCCATTACAACCCTTTATAGTTGATATTTTCTGAGTAATATTAGTCTGTGGATTTGTTACAGTTGTGTAACGATCCATTGCCTTGATGTCTTCTGGGAAATATGAAATCGCTTTACGAATCTTATAAAGTTCATAAACAGACTCGAGGGGAGTGAAGCAATCTACTACAATTTTTGTAGGTTTAAAATTAAATATCATACGAATAATAAATTTCCACTAATAGAAACTCTTTGTTGTTCCTTATCCCTAAATGGATAAACATAATGTTTTAGTTCTGCTGGGAACATGAAAATTGTTTTCTCTTCTGGTAAAAAATGAATGATATCAGAAGATAAAGAAGTCTGATGACCGAAAAGAAAACTAATCATACCCTCAGCATAAGGCATGGCAGACTCTTTAGAATTTTCGTAATTCTTGTTTGTGTCTGGAACCTTCAGATAAACCACATAGGAAATGTTACCGAAGTGGTCATGTATACCGAGGAATCCATCATGGGCTTGGCTGTTAACCCATTGATTGTGGTGTTTTAAATTTCTCTTAAGACCAAGTTCTTGAAGATATGCATAACCATGTTGAATAATTTCTTCATCAGCATTAGTCATAAACTCTCTATTGCTACCGTGCCAATAATTAGCATTGATTGGAACCTGCTTATATGAGTCTAAGTTTTTCTCGTACTGAGTTGTAAGATGATTAAAATATTCATCAGATATCTTCGATTGATATATCTTCACACCAAATGGTATCAGCATTACATAACTCTTTTCATTATCTCATCTGCTTCTGGAGTTCCATTTTCTTCCATCCAATCATCGAACATTTCGTCTTTTGCCTGTTGAATCATTATCAGCACACGCATGGCATCTTCGTCGCTCATCGTGTTTATCATCATCTTAAATTCGTCTTGTTCTAGACTCAATAGGAAGTGTAGGAAGTCTCTGTCTTCGTCCTCAAGATGTTGCACTTTCTTTGGCTTTCTTTTCGACTGGTGGAATGATACCAGCATCAGTAACCAACTTTCGTGTAATCTTAGGGTACAACTTATGTAGTGTCTGGTCTTTCACAGCACATAGAAGTTTAGCTTCGTCAGGATGTACGCCTTCAAGCAACGAGATAAAAAGCTGTTCACGTTTGACTGGTTTGAGATCCGCACGAGTGAAGACATATAGTCTTCGCAGTTCACCATAAAGATTGGTTGGAGTCATACCCATCGGTTCTGCGGCAACTTTGTATGGTGGTTCGCCTTCTGGCAGATTCCATTTCTTTGCTGGGTCGAATGCATATTCGCAGATGGTTTTAACCAACACGTTATACATTGGGTCTTTAGCATACTGTTCCATCAACTTCGGGTTCGAGTTAATGTCCTCGAATACCTGCGTTACATATTTTCTCATCAAAATTCCTCAATCTCATCTAGGAGTAAACGGCAACGATGTTCGATCAAATAGTTCATAATCGACATCTTATCACCTGTGGGTTTAGTATTTAGGTAGGCATCAACGATATCTTTCTTAACATCTTCTGGAATATTATCGAATGCAACCAATCTAGCATTACGATCCCAGTTACGTCGTTCATCATCGTTACGGCATGCATCTTTACCCTTCTCGATAAATTCAGCGAGACGCTTGGCACTAACTGGTTTCTGTCGTTCTCCAACAACAAAAACATCATCTTTTGACAGAACATTAGGAATACCATCACCTGTATCACCCTTAGCGATATGTTCAATAGTGAAGTCGATTATCTCTTGCTTAGAAGCAGTCACATACTTCTTCTGCATCGGTGACCACTGACGCACGTTCCCAGAAGAGAACGGAGCCAGTTGTAGTTGCTTGAAGTCTTTATCAGAAGAAAGAATCAAAACAGGTTGGGCTTCTTCAACCAAACCTTCTCGGACTAGATTATTTGTCTGGCACCACTCTGTCATCACAGCAATGACATCGTCTGCTTCTGCACGATTCAAATGAATAACCTTGTATGGAAAGTGTTTCGAGATATCGTCACGCATTTCTGATAGAGTGTCGAAAATTAGTTTCCAATCCAAGTCTGAATTATCACGCATCTTTTTACGAGATGCCTTATAATGTTCGAAGATTTCCTTACGCCAATAACTACGACCATCGCATGCAATCACAAGTTCTCCATACTCTTTACCGTATTTCTTCTTGTAGGACTTGAGCGTGGAAAGTGTCACGTGACGGATAAGATTTTTAACTTCTGACTCAGTGCCCTTGAGTTCTCTTTGGAAAGTCAGAATAGCTGACAAAGCCACTTGTGAATAATCAATTAGAATCATTTTTTGAATTCTCTTTCATCTTTAACATTAAGAAATGCAGCTAAACAATACCTACCATTACCACTTAGTGTATTCTTGGTTGCTGATACAATTGGGTTGACAGCATGCAAAGTGTTGGAAGCTATAACAACAATCCTATTATTTTTAATTTCAACAGTAGCATTTTTATCTCCCTTAGTGGACGAAAGAATTACCTCGCCCCCAGTGAAAGATTTTGGTTCTTTACAGAAGTAGCTTAAAATAGTAAATACTGCTGCATCTGTGTGTGGTTTATAATAATCACTGTCCTCATAATATGATAAAAGATGAGTTCTATAATTACAACCATACAAAATTTTATATAATGGATTGTAATTAAGTATAGTATCTTGGAACAATTCCTGAGACATATTGCTTATCGTGTGAGAAATTAAAGCAGAGTGTCTCCAGTTTTGGAAAACTTCTTCCAAGAATACACCACGTTTAGATGTTTGAAACTTCCCATTGACTTCAGCAGAAGAAAGATCTTTCTGGTCCATCATGACTGCAGGTTTAGTGATCCAGTCTAATTCTTTCCAAACTTCTTTTAATTGTTGTTCAGAATAGAAGTTATCAATGACAAGAGCATTTATCCCTTCCTCTATATAATTCCATTCCATTAAAATGCTCCAAGTAGGATACACTCTTCATTGATACGACCATTCGGAGTGGTAGGTTTGGTTGTTAGTTTCTTAAACGCACCATTCAACGCACGTTTACCCATAGCAAGACCCTTGAAAAATTCTTCTGGCTTGCGTAGAGTCATAGTCTTAGACTCTTTGACATCGAACCCAAGGATGGTTGTACCCTTAACTGAGAGCATACCACCATCAGACTTGTAAACAGTAACCTTACGATACTTTGTATTGTATACCCACAATTCAGTTGATGTGATGATGTCTTCTGGCTTGCAAGACTTTAGTTTCAAGTCAGCAAACTCTTTCATAAATTTCATCTTAGATACTAGCTTGGTGGGGCTAACTGCCTTACGCTTGCGTGGCGCACGATTAGCTTTAGCTGTCTGAACTTGTTGTTGGCAGTCAGAGACGATCTCTTCCAAGAACGCTAAGAACTTCTTCAACTCTCGTTTGGTGAAGTTTGAGTAACCTTCCACGACTTGGTCGTCATCTCCAGCAATCGCTTCTTTGATTTCTGGAATACGTCCTGCGAAGAATTCGCCGATACGCTTAGCGATGGGGGCTGCGACTTGGTTTGCAGCGAGGTAACTCTTTGTAGAGAATTTTGTTGTTTTTGTTGTAATGAATTCATCAATAGCACCTTCAATCTCACCTGCCAGATCGTGGGCTTTCTCGTCCATACGATCTTGAATGGATGGGGTTGCCACTGGCACTGCGACTGTTTTGTCTTCTTTAATTTTCTTAGGCAATTCTTCCTTGCGGATAATCACACGCACCATATTGTCAATGGCTTGCATATGTTCTTCGCTTAGGGTATTACCATTAGATACGAGACGACATAGTACACCGAGTTGTCGGACTGCATAGTCGTCTGCTTTATTGATGGCAAGAACTTCTTTCTTCTTGCCGAGTTTTGCGAAATACTCAATCGCATATTTGCGAATTTTCTTTTCGTCTACATTATCACGATACCAAACCAATGCGCTGGTCAGGGAGACATTGTAGTTCTCCTGATCCAGCACTGGTTCATCAATAGTCTTACGCAGGGTTGCGTGTGCTTTCGCACGTTTTGCGAGTGTCGCCATAGGTTCTTAGCCTCCAATTAATAATATATTATACCGCAAAACGCAATAAATGTCAAGCATTATTTTTTAAACGAAACCCCTGTAGACCCACTAACTACGCCACCTAGAATGACTGCTGCACACCAAGTGTCAAAAGTCAGAGGAATTGCGAGAGCAGGGAACAAAGTGTTCAGTGCCCAAATGGTAGCACAGGGCATCAGGATGATGATTGCTACAGCCAAAACAACGATCAAAAGAACTTTATTCATATTATACTCCAAGGTTAAAACTTACTTTGGTTACCGAATCCCAGCGGAATGATCTCCATTCTTGCTTTTCAACATCAAAGACCCGAACTGCGGATCCAGCAGCGCTGCTACCTTCAGTTTGGGTTTTGGGTTGTTTCGCTTGGGGGATGGCTTCCTCAACGAGGGTGCAATGCATTTCTCGCTCAGTACCATCTCGCTTGGTAAAAGTAATGCGCAGATCTTTTGTGTTTCGATCATGTAGAAGTCCTAGTGTCCAAGTTTTGAATTCTTCAAATTCTTTTTCAGCTTTGAATACTGTTTGCATTATCAAATCTCTCTTTCATATTATATAAAAATGGTTTAAAAAATTCTTCAAACTCACGACTAGTGAAAAACATCTGGTAACGATTATCTACAATCATTTTCTCTCCATCTTCACTCGGAAGTTGGCTCTTTAGCGTAACTTCGATTACGTCTCTTTCGTGTTCCAGAACATCTACAGTAGTCATTAAACCACCACGATACAATTCACCCTGATATAGAACTTTGCTCATAAGTTTCCTTTTTGTGTTTAGTTTTACGTGTGTAATGAACCTTAGACTCCACGACACGCATGCGGTACTTGGGAGTCCTTAAATCCTTGGCTACAAGGTTTTTAGGTTTTAGGGGTTTATTATACACGACATCCTCTTACAAAGCAAATTTCTTTAATACATCCTTAGCTTCAACACAGTTACCCAACAGTTCGTCCATCTCTGCAAGAATCACCAGCTGAGAAAGAGTCTCAGCCATCTTACGATCTTCAGCGTTTAGGCTGTCCAAGTATTGTGTATACTCTTCGTAAGATTCTAGATCCCACATAGTGTCAAGCATTTCTACCTGCTCAGGTGTTAGGTTTTCGAGTTGAATCATTATTTAGCTCCAATGTTAGACCATTTTGCAAGTTTTTGTTTCTTGTTCACGCCAGCCTTAGCGACTGCCTGACCATCGATGATTTCGGCTTCGATCATCATTTCGATCATACAAAGCAAATCACCGACTTCTTCTTCGAGTCGTTCTCGATTGGTTGCACCATTATGCTCACCATCGATACCGAACCGAAAAACCTTACTGATAGCCTGTGTCACCTCAGCACATTCTTCTTGTGCAATAAGCATAATCTCTTTGTGTTGTTCATTCATTTGTTTCACCTTTGCAAACTTATTCATTTCAAGCTCCATAATACTCAGCGTCAGCGTCATAACACTCATCAGCGAATGACATCATTTCATGTTGTTTGGTCAGTTCCTCCCAACGGAGCGCAACGACATAGTTGACATAATCTACTGGGATATCCAAGTATTCTGCAACTTCTTGACAAGACAGTTGAGTCGTATCAAGAACCTTCTCGATGGAAGGGATCAACATAGCCAGTTCAGACATCTTACTCATAATTAGTTCCTATCATCAACCCTAACACAGTTATTCTACCCCCAAGTCAACTAAATGTCAAGCCCTAAATGTGAAAACCCCACTCTTGGTGGGGTCTTTTGTAGTAAGTAAGTGCTTACTTAGGTTATACCCACAGCCAAATACCCTGTGAAAGTAGTAGCAAACCTAGTACGCCTACACCCCAAGATGCATAGTACATACGCATATCAACTGCAATAATAGAAGCTGACAATAGAACAATTGCAAGTTGGAACAACATACCAGAGAAAGTCAACCATGGGCTATGTTTCTTAGCCTCATCTCTTGCTTCTTCATAAGCACGTGCTTTTGCAAGAAGTTCTTTCTTTCCTTCATTTTTGACTGGATCAGATTCGTATCTATCGATCTTAGCCTTTAACTCAGCTTTGCGTTTTGGATCAGTAGCTTCTTCGTATTGTCCCTCAGCAATGGATTGCTTGATAGACTTAGCTTGGAAGAATGCGTATGTGTCTGACGCTTTGATTAGGTTCGTCAAAGACGCACCACTGAATGAATTGGCGAAGTATGTATTGATGGCCAATAACAAAGCCATTATAACAATAACTAAACCTGCTTTATCTTTAATAGCTGCCTCACGTTCACTGCGTGTAGGTGCTTTTTTAACTTCTTCTGCCATCTTTACTCCTTATAATTCTGACAAATTATTTAGCCAATGGATTGTCTAGAGCCTTTTGGATCTTTTGATCAACACCACGCTCGATATTTTTTAGAGCCTGATCAACTTCTCGATTGTTCTTGCGTAGTTCATCACGAACTTCTTTAACTGCGAGATCGCTTTCACGCTGGCTTTGTTTTGCACTACGCTCTACCTGCTCAACAGTATTTTCTAGGCGACGAATGTCACCCTTCAAGTCATTCTTAATATCTTGAGTGTACTGTACAGACTTCTCAGCATTTTGTTGAGTGACTTCTAGCTTTTTATAGATTTCTGTCAAGTCTGGAGAAACATATTTTGCGATCTTTTCTTTCATACTTTGATAGTCTTTATACACTTCGAAAGCGCCATACAATGCACCGAGTGTTGAAGAAACAAGAGTGAATGCTACCATTAGTTTGGCAGGTGTAAACTCATACCCACCAATACTGATGACAGTATCTTTACTTGCATATTTCTTCATTGCTGCTTCAGCTTGGTCAATCTTAGCATTGACATCTTTAATTTCTTCTGACATTTTAATTCCCTCTATTGTATTGTGAATTTACTAGATCATTATGTAATCTATCGGATGGTCCATACAAACCCAATCCCAGTCGACGATTGTCAACATTTACCTGTCCGTTATAAACAGTGAACGGCTTATAACCAACCACGTCTGGTACAACTGCTTTACCATAAGCGTCAAATCCAGGTGTAAACCCCATTGCTTGGATAACTACATTCTGTAATTGTTTTTGCGCTTCTATAGTAGTTGCCTTGCCCATATCGTTGGCTAGGTTTTTACCCTTTTCAACTGCTTCTTTTCTTGCTGCTTCTAGTCTACGTTCTGCCAGTGCCTGACGATTTGTCGGTTGTGGCTTTTCACCACCCTGTCCACCTTGCGCCATTTGTGGTTGTGGTCCACCTTGTTTTTCTGGACCACCTTCTGGTTTCTTTTCACCACCTTCATTCTTTGCCTGTTGTGGACCAGCAGGTGCGTTTGGTGCTGGAGGTGCTTGAACCAATTGAACTGGGGCAGCAGGTGCAGCTGCAGAGTTGGCGGATGTAGCTGGTGGAGGAAGTGCCTTATCAACAACAGCACTACCAGTAGTAGAAGGAGTAGATGAAACAGTTCCTTCTGAACTTACAGTTGATGTACTAGTCGGTGCAGTAGAAGCAACGACGCCAGCAGTAGCCACAGTGGAAGCAAGGTTTTGCTGTTCAAGTAGCATCTTTTTAGCGTATGCTTCAGAGTAGTTAGGGCAAGTGCGATCATACAATCCATTCAAGTTACATTGTTGATTGAAATATGCTGTAGCATAATTTGGACAAGATGTCGAATATAGAGAGTTTATGCTACACTGTTGGCTAAGATACGCTGCAGCATAACCTGGACAGTCAGTTGCATATAGTGGATTAAGTGAACACTGCTGAGACTTATAAGCAGCAGCGTAACCTGTGCACCCAACATCGTATAATGGATTCAATCTACATTGTTGTACAAAGTAGGCATCAGCATAACCAGTGCAAGTTGTTGAGTAAAGTGGATTAAGAGAGCACTGTTGTGTAGTATACGCTTGTTCATATCCTGGACAACGAGAGTTATACAATGGATTCTCTGAGCATTGCTGATTGAAGTACGCTGTTTCATATCCTGCGCAAGTGGTTGCGTATAGTGGGTTAATAGAACACTGATAATTTAGGTACGCTGATGCGTATCCTGGGCAGCTTGGGTTGTATAGTGGGTTTGCTGAGCACTGCTGATTGAAATAAGCCATAGCGTAGCCACTACACTGAGTAGAATAAAGAGGGTTGCTAGCACACTGTTGCTCCAAAAATGCTTGTTGGTATAAAGGACAAGATGTGCTTGACAGAGGATTGACTGTGCATGGGTCTGGTGTATATACTGCTCTGCTCCACATATCGCCAATATATGCTTGGTCATTTGTGGTTGCACTGAAGTTGAATCTACCGAGAGATAGAAGATTTCTGCTTGTTGGGAATAGGTAAGAGTAGCTAGTAGTATTGTAGCTATTTTGATAATTTCTTGATACGCTGTAGAGTGTAGAACCTGCAGAGTCTGTGATGCTTACATCAGTTGTTACACTAGGTGTTCTTTGATCCCAACACCCAACCAACCAGAAAGCGCAGTATGGACCATTAGCGTTAGCCTGATATCCCCACTGGAATCCGTGGATCATTACACCAGCACCAGATAATGCTAATGCCTGATTGATTGCATAGCTTTGTTCGATACTACCACCAGAAACAGCATAACCACCTGGATTTGGAACTAGGTTGTTACTTATGTTTACAGTGTTGTAGTTTGGGCAAGATGGGGAATATGCTGGGTTTGCTACACATGGATCAACAGTGTATGTTAATTTTAGATAGGGATCTTTAACCTGTGGACCATAGTAACCAGCCCACCATCTAGAATCCTTACCTGTAATGCTCATGGAAACATTACCGAGATTCGCTATGTCGTATGGGTTGGTGAATGTTTGAGTTTGGCTAAACTGCTGCCATGCAGGGTTTATAGTATTAAATGAGTGAGAATAATTATGAAGATTGGAGCCATTGTTGCTGGTAACATTAACAGATAGGCTCAACGTGCCGTATGCGTCACCACCATTTAGGTAAGACATACCATAATTCACACCACCAACCTGAACACCACTCCCTTGCAGAGCGTTGTTGATAGCGATTGTCTGCGCTACAGTTCCTTGGTTATAACCAAAGTATACCGTATTTGTGGATGCGTTATATCCTGGGATATTACCCCCAGAAAATCCACCACCAGTTCCAGTGTAATTGGTTGCACCAGACCAAGTGTTGGTAATTAGGTTAGCGGTTTGCTCAGCCGAGACGGAAGAAACTACTAACGCTAATAAAAGCGCAAGCAGTTTCTTCATTACTTCTCGCCTGATTCTCTAACAGGTTCTTCTTTTTTCTTTTCTGGCAACTGAACGATATCATTTTCTTTGATACGTCCTTTAGCGATCCAAAGTTCTTTAGCCTGTTCACCAATTTTACCTTGAATTGGGCATGGTGTTCCAGCATCTAACATAGCTTTGAATACACGATCATCTTGGCATAGAGTTGCTACAGCAGCAACTTTCATACCCATGTCATATAAGTTTTTAGAAAGTTTGATACGTTCGCAATTCATATCACGAGTTGTACCACCCATGGAGATACCAAGGATTTGTGTTTGTACTGCGCCTGATGCTGCAGTTGCGCAGACGTCATTATTAATTGTAGTGATAGCAGGAGCCACAGCTGTTGGCGGTGGAGACTTCACTGTTGTAGTGCTCTCTGTTCTTGAATAAGAGGTGCTATTAGAAGTCGAGTCAGTTACGATGGGATCAACAGCCCATACGCTAGATGTAGTCATAACAAAAAGCACCGCTGTTAAAGCGATCTTCTTGTTCATTTTTTACCTTTGTTGTTTATGCCTTACATTATAACCACAGTTCTCAATCCATTTCTATTTAGGACAGAGTACTTTCAAGGCGTTATTCTTCTTCCAGCAGAATCATACTCTACTGGTTTGTTTGGTTTTTCTTTTTGTAGTTCCTCGACTTCTTTCTCAATCGTCTTTTCACCAGATAATGTTTTCTGGATCTTGTTTAAGAAAGATCTTGTCTTGGTTGTTTCAGTTTTGTGACGAACTCTTTGATATAGTTCTGGTGACCATTCGTTCTTGGGTTCTTCGATATCAAGATTAATATCATTAAGTTCTTCCTCTGTAGGTTTTTCTCCTACATCAGCTACCCATGCATCTGGTTTATCACCAATTGTAATATCGTCGTCAATCTTAATTTCTTTAACGTCTGGAAGTTCTTCTAGATCCACCTCATTGCGTTTTTTGAAGAAATTGGTCCAATCTGGTTTTCTGTTATTTTTTAATGACCAGTTAGCAGCAATAAGCATGAGAACTGCTAATGGATCAAAAACAATAACAATCATTAATGTTACGATTCTAACTGCTTTTTCGAGGATCTCTTCGCTGGCGTTTTCTTCGTAGATGAGGGCTGCGATGTATTTGATTGGTCCAACTTCTGCTTCGACTTTGCGGACTTCGCTGGCGATTGGCGCTCTTTCTTCGTTGAGTTTGGCGACTCTTGCTTGGGCTGTTCCAATGTCGTTAAGGATTCTGGCTCTGTCTTTTTGCTGTCCTCTGCGGATGGCAATGGCTCGCTCTGCTCCTTTGTCGTCTGTGGTTCTTGATATGGTTTGATCAACTTGAGCATCGAGTTGAGAAAGTTCTTTACGGCTTGCATTGATATTCTCCTTTTCGGTTTTAATCTTTTCGTCTATTAGTGCTAGTTTTGCTGCCACATCACCAGTTGGAATCGCCTGATCTAAGTGTGCTTTACTTAAGAATCCGAAGATACCCATCGATGTTAACATCATCAATACCACCAACGAGAAGGTAAAATACGCTCTCATCAATTTTGGTATTTCTTTCCAGTTTCTGTATAACCATGAGGCTATAACTAACTTGGAAGTTTCCAACAACCCACCCATGACTGCAATAGGAATCGCAGCTGCTGCAAAGATAGCCATCAGACCTGCGATGGCGTACCAAGCTGCTACAGCTGAGAGAGATAATGCTACTACTAATAGTAAGTATGTCATAGTTTGTTCTTTATATGGGATCCGTGGATTCTACACATGATGTTGTTATTGTAGTAATCGTCGGATTCCAATACCCTTCTTGCAAATTGCTCACGTGCTTCGATGTAAGAGCATTCTGCTTTTGATTTACAGAAAAACAAAATCTCTCGGGTGAAGTTATCCTTCCCAAGAGATGCTACATCTTTATTTAGTTCGTTAGAAGAACCGTAATAATCTAACCAGTCGGAGTCGATCTTACCTTTGATCTTCTTTTTCTTTTTGGTGCCATTCTTTAAGGTGACTGTTTTATAAGTCGTCTTTGAGAACTTGGCGAGTTTCTTACCGATATACATACGACTGTTGGCTTTGTTCGTAATTAAATAAACAAAGCCAACACAATCTTCAGGTAAAGTTTCAACAACAATATCTTGATACGTCCACATAATGGACTATTTATCTTAATATTTTGATGTCACATTTCTAATATTATAGTCTCTCTTCACCGCAATATTCATAGCAACTGCTGCACGTGGTACATTTGTCAGGTTATGGGTGACACCATGACGAAGATATCCAGGGTGTAATAAGAGTTTAAATTTCTCAGGAGCAGCTTGAATCGAGCAAAAACCTGAAGCGATATTTCCATCAGCCATCTGTCGATGCACCATATTAAAGTTGTGTGCTGGGCGTGGATCAAAGATTTCCAGAGGTGGATGTTCTGGTATAGTATCAAGATAGTATACAGCAGCAATATCAACATGATAATGTGTGTGAATAAAATTATCATGCAATGGATGTTGAGTGGTGCACCACCCTCTTTGAATAGTAGAAGATATCATCGGATAGTTAAATCTAGACGTATAATCCTTCACACACTCATGAACCCAATCCGAGAAACGACAAGGCTCATCAAATAGATTCATCGAGTCGTGACCATTGTACGTTTGATATTTGTGCTCAACTAATCTCTTCAACTCATTATGAATAGACATATCCTCTAGCCAATATTCAGCTATTGGAGTTGCCCAAATTTCACGATAATTACTCTTCATCTATATCCTCTTCTTCATAAATGTCAGCGGAGCAGACTGGGCAATATACACAATCTTCAGTGGTATGGTCATCCCCCTTGAGAGTAATTTTTCCTCTCGCCCCGCACTCTGTACATTCAAAGTATTTTGTTGTCATTAAGCTGCCTTTCCCCATACATCGTCCCAGCTACCAGACAACGCACCCTTTGCGTAGTCGGTTACACGATTTTCAAAGAAGTTACCGTGAACTGGAGCATTGATCATTTCTTCTACCCATGGTAATGGGTTTTTCTTTCGCTTGAAGATACCTTTCATACCCAGACTAATTAAACGACGATCTGCAATATAGCGGATGTATTCTTTAACTTCTTCTGCCTTTAGATCACGCATATCGCCATTGGCAAAAGAAAGGTCAATAAATTTGTCTTCTAACTCAACCATCTTTTCAGCGATTGTATATATCTTTCCTTTAAGTTCGTCATTCCAAATCTCTGGATTTTCTTTAATATACTCTTTGAAAAGTTTGATCATTGACTCAGCATGCATCGTTTCGTCAACGATAGACCAAGTAACAATCTGTCCCATTCCTTTCATCAAGCCATGACGAGGAAAATTAAGAAGCATAATAAAAGAACTAAAAAGCTGCATCCCCTCAGTAAAAGCGCTAAAAACAGCGATGTGCTCAGCAGTGCTAGCAATAGTGCCATTTCTGCTAGAAATGTCCAAAACATAGTCATGCTTATCCTTCATTTCTTGATATTCGAGAAACTCATTATAAGTTGACTCAGGCATACCGAGAGTTTCAATCAGATGTGAGTACGCAGCAATATGCAATGCTTCACGTGCAGCGAAGCCAGACAGCATCATACGAATTTCTGGTTGCGGAAAATATGGAAGATAGTTCTTGACATATCCACCAGCTACGTCAATATCACCCTGCGTGAAGAATCGGAAAATATTAGTCAAGAAGTGTTTCTCTTCTTTGGTTAACTTTTTCTTCCAGTCTTTCACATCTTCCATCATAGGCACTTCAGTGTGCAACCAGTGTGCCTGTTCATGTTTCAACCAAGCCTCATACGCCCATGGATAATTAAATGGTTTGAAGTATGTTCTTTCATCCGTCATTCTACCTTGTTTTTTTACCATTTTTATTCCTTTATAATTTTGATTTTATGTGCCGCAGTCATTCTCATTGCTGGGCAGTGTACTGTTGGTTCTAATGCAACATGCTTTAACCTAGAATCGAATAATATAGCTGTATTAGGTTCTGGGTAATTCACGTGCATACCATCTTTAGTTTGAATAATTGTGAAACCACCCCATTCTGGATTCCATTCTGGGTGTGCATAATATACTAAAGTTAAATACTTTGCATTTGGATCCCAATCATCTTTCTCGTCTGAGTGTAGTTTTCCAGACTGACTGTGAGTTTGACCATTCATATAAAGTTCAACAGTCTCAACCTCAATGTTAAAAAGAAACTGAATCCTAGCTCTAAATGTAGCTTCTATTTCTTTAGCTCTTTCTTCTTTCTTCAATCCAGCCCATAGATCTTTAAACCAAAATAATCGACTATCATCATAGCTCGTGTTTGATAATTTCCATGCATAATGGTCTCTTGTGATTATACTAAAGTTCTCTAATTCTTTAGATGTAAGAAAGTTATCTATTTTATAAACTTGAGATATATCCATTATACTCTTTGAAAAAATATGTTAAAAGAAAGACTGATTCTTCTTTGTTCACTTTCGCTAGTTGTTACACCATGCGATAACCATCCAGGGAATAATATCAACTTACCAACTTCAGGATCTTCTGTTTGGTTGTTAATATGATGTTTTAAAAACCATCCAGATATCTTGGCTGCTTCAACTGGGCTCGTAAAGAATATATTTCCAGAACCTTGTGGAACCTCATAATAAACAACACCAGAAAGATCTGCCACTCCATGCGTATGAATATGACCATAATCTCCCCTGTCGCATCTAGTGAACCAAGATGTTCTTCTGTATGGAGCCTTTGGTTGTTCTAACATATTACAATATTCTTCAACTAGGTTGTCTATTGCACTATGAAGATACATTAGATTATGTTTCTTTATAACATCACCACCAAAAGTTTCATCACCTTCTGGGTATAATTTATGAGTCAATCCCCAGTAGTCTTTTTTAGCATAGGTGAAATTAAGTTCACCTATGCTCTCATACTCATCCAATAAAAGTTTCTTATCTAGATTGTACGTAAGAATTGGGGTTGGAAACAGAAATTTGAATTCACCCATCTTAACCCTCACAGGCTAAACATTCGTTACCCTGTGCTAAGTCGTGTAAGTTAATCTCTTTAATCACTTCACGTTCGATACGCTTAGCAACTTTATCTGCTTTAGCGATCTTATCAGAACGACAATAGTACATAGTCTTCAATCCCTGCTTCCATGCTTGGAAGTGAACTGCATGGATGTATTTGATGTGGCTGTCTGGTCGGAAGAATACATTCAAAGACTGGGCTTGGTCTACATATACCTGCCTATCTGCTGCGTGTTGTACGACCCAGCGCTGGTCAATTTCCATAGACGTTTTGAAAACATCTTTTGTCCAGTCGTCCATCCAATCGAGGTGCTGAACCGAACCATCGTTCGCAATAATACTACGCCAGATTTCATCATATTTCTCCGCAGAAACTGCACCAAATTCTTCATCCTTTCCAAGATAGTCTTTGATAACTTTATCAAGATAGCGATTCTTGTTCAGGTGAGAACCCGATAAAGTGTCTTGGCGATAAGCGTTGGCACGATAAGGTTCAATAGAAGGAGAAGTATTCCCCATGAGAATGGAAGAAGAAGCATTGGGAGCAATAGCCATAAGATGACTAAAGCGATTCCCAGTGCCAGCAGCGTCAGGTGCTTCGCCACGCTCCAGTCCGAGTTCTTTATTCGCTTCATCTAATTTTCCTCTGATGTGTGCAAAAATTTGTTTATTCTTTCCTACTGCAAGTGGTGACTCCCATGGGAGGTTGTTTCTTTGCAGGTAGGCATGCCAACCCAACGCACCGATGCCGATCGATCTTTCTCGCAGGGCACTGTACTTCGCTCTTTCGATTGCGGCAGGTGCATGATCAATAAAATGCTGAAGAACATTGTCAAGCATTTCTGCAACATCACGAAGGAATAAAGGATCGTTTTTCCATTCATCATAGTATTCCAAGTTCAGAGAAGACAAACAACAAACCGCTGTGCGCTCTTCATTTGTTGGCAGAATAATCTCAGAGCAAAGATTTGATTGGTGGACTTTAAGTCCTTTGTCTTTCAACCACTGTGGTAGTTTGCGGTTTGATTCATCAATGAAGTGCAGATATGGTTCACCAGTCTGCATGCGCATCTCGAGAATCTTTTGCCAAAGTTCTTTAGCAGATACAACTTCACGCACCTCACCACTGTGTGGGTCTTTCAGTTCCCAAGAATCATCAGCTTCATGGTCAACCATTGAACGCTCGATAATTTCCATGAATGCATCTGGGATGTTAATCCCATGGTGCAAGTTCAAGCAGCGCATATTCTGGTCTCCTGTTGGCTTACGCATCTCCAAGAAAATTAAAATATCAGGGTGAGAGATGTCAAGATAAGCAGCATAAGAACCACGTCTCGTGCGTCCTTGACGATAAGCGAGGCTCGATGCGTCGTACATCTTGAGGTGAGGCATAACTCCAGTAGACTTATCATCTGCACTGCGGATACCAAAACCAATACCCACGCCACCCCCAAGCATAGATAGCCAATTAGTTTCGCTAAGATTATCAACTAGTCCCTCTGCTGTATCTTCGATGTAGTTGAGGAAACAGCTGATGGGCAAACCACGCTTACTTCTCCCAAAGGAGAGAATGGGAGTACTATACGACAACCAATGTTTACTTGAGTATTCGTACAGGCGCTGAGCATGCTCGTCATTACTACCGAACATACTGCTAACATAAGCGAATCGTTCTTGTGGCGAAACTTCCTCATCTCGCATGTAACTTTCTTTTAATCTAATCTTTCCTAGTTCGTCGAATAGACTATCACGTGAATAGTCCACCTTAATGCCATGCACGACATCTTCCATAAGTTACTCCAATTTTTATTATTATTTGTTGACGAAGTCATCCACCATCGGGAAAACTTCAGCGATTACTTTTGCGCACTCACGTGCGACTTCCATGTGTTCTTTTTGTGTGCCATTACCACTACGGAGATCAATGAAATGGATCCAGCTGCGTAGTGTGCCATTCATATAAAGACGAGAAACAGTAAGTCCCTCAGGTAATACCGCACGTGCTTGTTCTTTGGCGATTCCTTTTTCGATAGCCCACGAGTAAACATCACGTGTTCTTTGAATTAGATCACGCTGTAAATTTTCCCATTGGTATGCAATCTGACGATCTTTATCCGTAGACAAGTCTAAGTCAACGCTGTTCTGGCGATTCTTAGTGTCTTGTAGTCGTGCTTCACGGACAACAAAATCTAGATCTTTAGTTGGATCTGCATATCTTTGGCTGAACTCTTGAAACGAGAAAGAACGATGACGCAACATCTGACGAGCGATATCACGTGTAGTTTCAACTTCAAGACAAGCACTTACCATTTCTAATGGTGACCAGTGTTTGTTCTTGACCAAATAACGAATCAACTTCTCTGCTGTATCTGTGTTGAACTGGTTGCTTGGATTACTAACTCTTGCACAAAACGCAACTAACTCTTGTGCATCCATTAAACCCTCATCATACATTTCACGAGAGGGTTTGCTATAACTGATCAGTTTTACTTTCATATTTTCTTCCATGTGCTAAATCTTAGGGTCGCTTCAATTCCTGAAAAGGTATTTGTATTTATCGTTTCGAGTATCTCCTCTGGTGTCATCCCACCCTTGACAATCATATCATTGATGTCTTTTTGTTCAATATGTTCTGGGAACATACACACCGAATAACCTGCCTTAATATTCTTCTCTAATAGTTTGGTAATCTCTTTGGATCTTGGTTCATTATCCATTACCAGTGTCGCATTTGGTAGTATAGACTTAATAGTAGGCATGTCAAAACTGGATCCTGAAACAGCCACGCAGTTCGGGATGAAAAGAGAGTCAATTGGTCCTTCCACCACATAAATTCTTCTTCCAAAATCAATGCGATCAAGTCCATAAATTTTCTCCTCAGTTTCATCTACTTTGATGGTGTAATACTTAGGTTGTTCATCTCCGAATGCTCTACCTTGGAAGGCGAAACACTTTCCAGCATTGGTAAAGTATGGGATGATTAACCTAGGATGTTCGCCCTCAATTGGTTCTTGGAATTTTGGAGAAACGGAATTTGTAAATGCCTTAAACTTTGGAGCGAAATAAAGAAGATGCCACTTATCTCGTGGAATCTTTCTATCGATAAGAACCTTTAACGCTGGGTGTGTTGCTGGTAACTTATCCATGCGTGTTAGTGACTCGAGGATATCATCCTCAAGAAGTTCTTCTTTGGGAGTTTCTAGAATAACAGTAGTGTCACTAATGTCTTTGTGGTCATTGTATCTTGTTGCGCCAGCTTTGTAGCGTTCCAAAACATATTCATCATAAAGGTTTGTGTCTACATACTTGATTAGGTTACCAAGATTGGTTCCCTTACCACAGTTGTGACATTTGTAAAAAAGATCAGCCTTAGTTCGATAGAGATAACCACGTGCCTTCAGCTTGTTGGTTGCGCTATCGCCACAGAACGGACAAGAGAAGTTCCAGTGGTAATCTTTTTTCTTTTTGAAATTTCTTAGGCGTGGTCCTAAGAGTTGAGCATACTTTGTGTCGATGTATAACATTACAAAATCCCATGAATAGAGTAATTATACCCCATTCACGGTTGCAAAGCAAAATTTATTTTCCAAAAATCTTGCCGAAAACCTCTAGGTGTCCTATTAGGTAACCACAAACGATTGCACCACCGACAATCATCCAACGCCATCTCTCAAGAATATCAACACGACCTTTAACTTCGTCCATTGTGGACTTTAGAGACTCATGCTGGGCTTTATCTGATTTTGCAAGTGCATCAATCTTCTCGTCCAACTTATCCATAATCTCACGATTACCTGTAGTTATACGAGAATGTAAATCCTTGATGTCGCTTTTCACTTCAGCCACATCATCCTTGATTCCTTCTACTTGCGCTTCCAATTTAGCAATTCTTTCTGTATCCATAGGTTACTTATTGTAGATTCGTTGTTGTTCTTTTATCCACTCTTGTAACGATCTTAATTGCTCGGCTACTTTGTGGTAGGTTGTGTAGTTTTCTGTGACTGTTGTTGCGACCCCAGAGAGTTTAACTTCGGAGGCTCCTGCATCAACGCCTCTGGTGGAGTCGGGAACTTCATTGCGACTGGCACTGTCGTGGAGCAAGACGAAACCATTAGGGATAACACACTTACTGTCAGCATCTTTAGTGACATAGATTGGTACTTCTTTAATGATTGCATCACCTTTCTCCTTAACAACTTCAATTTTGGTTACGTACTTAGTTACAACTTTAGTACTTGCTTCAGCTGAAGCAGTATCTTTTTTGGCCATCTCTAATTTAGCGTCAGCTACCTTAGCTTCCCAGCGTTCTTGATTAGAGATACCACCTTCCATATAAAGACCACAAACTAATAGGAATAGTGATACAATCTTTACTGGAATGATATATTTGTTTATTAGTGGGATAGAACCCACGAAGAATGATATGAAAGATCCTACTACACCAACTAGTAGAACTAGATGAAAAACCCAAAACGGTAGGAAATCAAGAACCCACATTTAGCACCCCACTGGTGTTGATCTACGGTTCATCACTTGATACTTTTTAATATTCTTTTTATCAATCTTTGGTTGCTTAACTTCAACACCTGCAGTGTTGTTTGTTGGTGCGCCAGCAACTGCGCCTGTACCAACTTCTTCGGAAAGAACTTTAGCTACGATGATTTGTTCTTCAGCAAGTATTACGTTGTTGTTTAACATACGCATTACTTCTGCATAGCGTTCTTCCATTAGAGATGTGGTGCGAGAACCACTCTCATAGTATTCTTTAACTAACCACAATGCTCCAACTAGACTCTTCAGCTGGGTTTCGCCACCTGGAAGTCTGTTGATGATTTTCTTCATGTTGAAGACTAAGCGATTCAAATAAGTGAATGCGCTCTTTTCTGCTTCTGACTTTAGAGTGCTTGCTGGCTTTAGTGTATTACCACGAGCATCGATGATGCCTAGTTTAAATGCTTGTGTGTCAGTAAAATTTGTGACAAGCATTTTAACTATTTTTAATGCGATAGCGTTATCTACTAGGCGACTCATTAAATATTCCTTAACGTGGCAATTACAGTTTCATCTAACTTGATCTCAGAGAGTTTAATTCCATACTGAGGAATCGTCTCTGGCATTCTACCAAGATAAACTAAAAATGTTACTAATACATCCCAACAAGATTCTTCAACTTTGTAGAAGAGCATATTGGTTGCAGCTTCTCCAAAAATGTTGTAGAGAACGATAATATGGTTAAGTATTAGTCGTTCTCTCAACTCATTATTATTCTTATAACGAGACAGTAACTTCTTAAGATATAGGATCTTTTTTAAGTCTTCCTCAAACTCTGCTACGCTATGACATTGTGGATTATCATAGTGGTGCATTGCATATACTAGAAAGTTACCTTCATTCAGTTTTTCGTGCATAATCAAGTGGAGGGACTAGCCCTCCAGAATAATATTAAGCGTCAGCGCCGATTGTAGTATCGTCAGTGTTATCGTCGCCAGTGATTGTACCCATAGCAACTAGAACTTCAGTCTTGTTTCGAGTATTACCCTGTGCATCAGTGTAAGTACGAGTAGTAACCCAACCTGGATGAGCAACACCCTTTGCCTTGTTTGCAGCTACTAATGCTTCTGCTGTAGAGATACCCTCAACCGCTGCCTTACCAGCAGTGTTTAGATACTTTGGCTTGCTGCCTTCTGCGTCTGTATTTCCCCATAGTGCCATTTTTATGTCTCCTTAAATTGGACTTTATTGTTTATTTATAAGTTTGGAAGTGCCTGTGCTTCTTGCACCAGATTTGGAACCAACCTTGCGACCTGCTTTCTTTGGCTCGTCATCTTCATCATGGTCTGGTTCATCCTTTTGTAGAGAACCACCATAACGGCTACCCTTCTTAATACCAGATCCACCACCCTGTGATTGCTTATATTTGTCGCCAAACTTAGCTGTGTGCTCTGGAGTTCCTGGCCATAGACCTTCTTTTAATGCTTGTAGAAGTTCTTCAGCAGTGAAGGATTCTTTCTTCACTTCCTTCTTCTTAGCGTCTTCCCACTTTTCTTCATGTGGTTGTTGCCCAGCTGCATGAACTTTATCGATATTAATAGGCTTAACAATTTTACCTTCTTTTAACTTCTTGCGAAGTAGTTTGAAGTCCTGTTTGTCTAATTTACCATTGTGGTTCTTATCAATATTAACCTGACCACCCTTTAGCTCTTCTGAAATTTGAAACTTGTGCATTTCTCCTGCTCCCATCTTTCCGTCCTTGTGTGCTTTAATATGAACTTCTTTATCAGACTTATGTTTGACAACACCAGACAATTTATCTCCAGTGCTTGAGTGGTAGAAATCAGTTTCCTGACCAGCAGCCATGTGTTTAGCCATAGTTGGGTGCATTTTACCAGCAGAAGCATACTCACGATGATTCACTTCATCGATCTGCTCAACTTCTTCTTTCATACCAAGTTTACGCAGAAGGTTAGCAACTTTGCCACGACCACGATGTTTCTTGTTCTTAACGTCTGCTAACTCTTGTTTAGCCATTGCAGCAGAGTCGAAGTCGTAAGATTCATTTACTTTATCTACGCCTTCTTTTGTAAAAAACTTAAATTGGTTCACAGTCTTCCCTTTCGATGCGTTAGCTGGAACTTCATTACCAGCAACTTCTATTTTGTCTGTACCAGATGGTTGAACAGTACCCTCATGTACAATTTCTTCGTTTCTTTGTTTGGCGTAGTAAGCAGCAAGAGCCATTTGTTTACGCTTCTCTTTAGACTTACCAGCAAACTTAGGATTGTCAGAATGAATAAAGTCACTGATGACTTCGCCAGCTGGTGTGTCCTTAGTTATAACTTCTTGAATCTTTTCTTTCTTTTCGTAAGACTTCGGTCTGTAATACTTCATAAACTTATCAAAGTCTTTCTTGATATAAGCATGGTCTTCTTCTTTACCAGCTAGTCTAGTTCCATGACCAGAATCTAAGTAATGCTTAACAGTCTTGTCGTCAGCATCTGTTAGGTTTTTAACATGAGCATGAATCTCATCATATCTGTCATCTGCAGATACATGAGTACCATGATAACCACCACCTGGATTACCAGTCGCAGCCTCTTCAATCTGTCTCTTATCTACCATATCTTTGAACTTCTTTAGCTGTTTCTTTCGATCGGCTGCTTGATCAAGAGTTTCTTCATTCGTTTGTTTCTTTTGTTGAGATTCTCTTGCCTGCTTTAGAAGTTCTTCTCCACGACGACGAGAAGCCTCAGACTTCTCTTGTTGGCGTTGGAATGCACGCTGTAGTTTTACAGCTGCAGACATTCTTGCTTCTTTTAGTTGTTCTGTCATTTTACACCCATGTGATGTCTTAAATCGTGGTACAGAGCATCCTTATGCTCTGGTTTCATGTGAGATGATAAGTGCTTGTGGAATTCTTCTTTGTTGCCTGATGCAGCATGACCACGAAGTTTAGTTCCAGAAATACCACTAGTATCCTCAGAATCAGGATCACGTTCTCCAGAAGAGTGTAACGTGATTGATTTAAACTTATAAGAACCATGCGCATGTTCTTTACCATCGTTATACTTATGCAACAATTCGTGCATAGCTTTATGACGATCTGAACCAGCAACAACATGAAGATGCTTCACACCAGCTTTATGTAGATCTGCGGCATGGTGTAGAATCGTAGGTTTCTCTTTAGAAGCACCACGAACATTAGTTCCAGGGAATGCATTCTTAGCATGCTCGACTTTTTTATCGACTGGTAGTGGATTCTTCTTTGCGTCTTGGCTATGAGAAAGAACTAGATGATGTTCAGCACCATGGTGCTTAGCAACCTCATGCATCTTCTTAACTACTTCTTCGTGACCAGCAGTTGGAGGATTCATACGACCAAAAGCCATGACTGCATGCTTGTCGGACTTGGATTCTTTTAGGAATGACAGGAAGGATAACATTAGCAGTTCCACTTTCTTAGTGCCAACGCTTTACGTGTTGGTTCACCATTTGGTTTACGCATTGGACCTTCTACACCAGACATACGAGCGCAGAAAGATTTTCTACGATTGGCAGCTTTGCTACCCTTCTTCAACTTAGAAGGAGGTGTAGTAACTGGAGCCTTTAGATTAGAACCTTCTTTTCTATTGTAAGCATCACGCCCCTTTTGCGTCAAGCCACCAGTAGAGGACTTGTAACCTTTAGCATCAACAGCTGCTTCGTCTAGCTTAGCTTCTTCTTTAACACAAGAATCTTCAGCGCATGGTTTAGTTCCAGGCTTGCGTTTATATCCTGTCCAACAATTACATGCTTCTACTAATTCGTTGTCACTGAACTCATCCAATTCTTCCCAAACCTGTTCAATATCTAACTGAAGTTCTTCAGAAATTTCTGAAGCCATTTCTTCGATCAGATCAAACATTTGTTCTGGTGTTAGTTCTTCAGAAGTAGTTTGTGACTTTCTCAAAGCCTCAGCTGTTGGTGCGCCTTTACTTCCAGGTTTGCGCATGCGCTCACCAGAACCATTTTCAATACGCTTGCGTTTGGCATGGATGTTATCCCACAAACCACGTTCGCCTTCTTGTAGATAATCTGTAAATGTTTTCATTTTAAGTACCGTATGTATCGTCTTCTGCACCAGAACGGAATCCAGTCTTTTTAGGTGGCATCTCACGTGGTGGAGGAGGGTTGCGTTTAGCTTCTCTTGCTCTGTGTTTGATTAGTTTCGCAGTAGCTTTCTTACGATCTGCTAGTGGAGGTGCAATCTTTGCATTCATACCTTTAGATTTAGCAAGTGCGACGATGTCGTCTGCTAAACCTTCTGTGATGTATTCTTTAAATGAAATCATTTCTTTACCTTTAGTAAGTTAGCCTTAGCGAATTCAGATCGGTTTACCAACTTAGTTGGTTCATCTTTATGATTAACAACGAAACCTTCTGGCTTAGACTTAGTGCCATTAATATGATGTTCATAACCACCTTCGTGCGTTTCTAGATGTTTAACTAGAGTATTCTTTGCTTGTTGTAGGTGGTGATGCATTGAGAACAGATTGTTGTAGTGTTCTTTATTAGCTTCGACGTGAGAGACATGTTCGGCATGCTCTGCTCTCTTAGCAGTCTGAGACTTCTCAGTCTTAACTTTAGCAGCTGCCTTCTCACCCTGTGCAGTGATGTGCTTTTGGAATCCTTCAGCTGATGGCTTCTCGTCATTCTTAACAGTGCTGTTGATGTAAGTAGTCATGTGAGTATTCTCACCACGATGCTTCTCAGTAGCCTTGTACATATCTTTGCCATGTGTGTCGTGGATTTTCTTAGCAGCATCCATGTGGCTTTGAAATTCTTTGTGAGCACTTTCTGGATAATGGATCTTAGAAGTGTCATGCTCTGCTGTGTGATGAGCAACGTCTTTGTGCTCACCGAATTCAGAGTCGCTAACATGTGGTGTGGCTTTCATAGAAGCCATGTTCTTACCTTCATACTTGGTATGAGTAACAACGCCCAACTTAGCTTCTTTGTGTGCTTTGGCTTGATCGCCTTTAGCAGTATATGTGATGGTATTTGGCTTGAAGGATACGCTACCCTTCTTGTGTTCAACATCACCACTGTGCATAATGTCACCTTGATAGACACCCTTCTTAGGCGCAACTTTAGGTAGGTGATCCAATGCAGCTTTTAGTTTAGTAACTAGACCTGGAGCATGTCCATGGTTCTTTTCGATATCTTCGTGTGAGTAGTTTAGCTTAGGGTTTTTATTGAAGGCAGATTTGGAAGCAACGAAGAACTTTTTATTCTCTGGATGGTGTCCATAAACTACAGATGGAGAACCATCATATTTCATAGTAAGATCGCTAGATTTCTTACCAGCTTTCATGTGTTCGTGGGCTTTTGTTAGCGCACCATGCGTGTGCTCAAAACCTTCAGACCCATGCATCAATGGGCGATCTTCAGCATGGTGGATGTGCTTTAACTTAGCACCTTCTGCTTCTGCTTCTTCTTTAATGAAAGAGATAAATGACTTCATTGTTACCCTATTTTCTTAGCTGAAGCACGTAGGAACCAGCCATGTTTCTGATGAGTGTCGATGCGGTCTGCTATAAAGTTTGCAATACCCTGTTGCTTATTCTTATTTGCAAGGTCGAACACTTTATTTAGGCTGATAAGGACTTCTTCGTTTGCTTTGATTAGACTTGCGAGAATGTCTACCAGAAGAACTACACGAGTGGTTTCTTCCTGTAATGTTTTATATTTAAATAATTCGTCCAAGCTAAAGGGGGCATAATCGTCCAGCTTACGCAGCAGTTCAGCAGTTGGATCGATTGAACCATATACATCTGAATAAATGTCACCGAAGAAGTCATGGTATTGACTGAATTCAACTCCTTCGATATTCCAGTGGAACTGATGTGCTTTGTAATACATCACTGTGGCGTTAGCCAACAACACTTTAATTGCTACCTTCAGCTCATCCATTACTTGTTTCTCCACTCTTTAAATGATTCTTTGAAAAATGGATCAAAGGGTTTACCAGCAAGAGGTGTTGTACCATTCTCTGAAGGAATCTCTTTTTGTCCATTCTTAAATTTTAACTGAGACTTTTTTACCTGTTTAACTTCTTGGATCCACTTAGAAACAAGTTTACCCTCAGAGTCTTTTAAGAGCAAATGATTTGAGCCACGTTTAACAATCTCATATTCAGCACCATTGTTTTCAACAATGTCACCCACATTAAAGATCTCGCCACGGAAATACTGCTCTCTCAATTCATCTCTCACTAAGTTAATTTGTTCTTTAATAGGTTCTAGCCCTGCGCCAAGACGAACATCATTCATCAAACGACGACTATCAAGTTCACGAATAGAAGTAGGCAATCCCTTCTTAAACTCTTCGTATAAACCCTTGGAAGCTAAACTTCTCATAGTGTCTTCGTTATCTGGGTCTTTGTCGTTAACTGCTACAGCTTCTACTCTAAATTTCTTTAGAGTCTGAATCTTGTCTGCGCTTGTAACAACAATGATGTTCTTATAACTTTCTCTCAGCTTCTTGATCTGGTCTCCAATGCCATCAGAAGACTCAACGAAGTTGGTCTTAGGGAAGACCAGATCGAGATACTGGAGTTTCTTTTCTACTAATAGGGGATTCTTTTTAGCATCGCTTACGTTGGATGCATAGATTACGTGGTCTGCGCCTTTTTGCTCAGCCAGTTTTTTGACAGTCTTAACTAGAAGTTCGTGCCCTAGTGTCGGAGGATTGAATCTTCCGCAGGCTAGAACGATAGTTTTGGACGGTAGTTCTCTTAAGAGTTGCTTGTAATCTTTCATTGTAATCCATCTATAAAGTAATTATTATTATTTAGGAACAGTCTTATTTCATCGAGAACTTGATACCTGTATTGTCCGAGTCCTTAGCGTTCGCACCATAGGCGAACTTAAACTCAGCATTAGAAAAGAGTTTCTTCTCGAAGGACAACTTATCGCCTGTGAAGTTAAGATATACCTGCTCGGTCTTCATCTCTCGGCTAATATTATTCAGGATGTCCTGATAGATCTTGTTCTTATTCATATAGTCTACTAGGGCATATCCCATAGGAGCCAAAACAAGAGAATAGTATTTCTTATAGCTGGGTCCAGCGAAGACGATATCGAGAGAATCTTTTGAAGCATTTTTACCCAACTCTTCATAGATTGGACCAAATTCAGTAGCGAACATCTTCAAACGATTAGCTGGAGTTTTACTAGCTTCTGCGATCTTTGCAATGGAAGTGGAAACATCTAGGATGGTAAAGTTTGTTTTACCTACAACAGCCTTCAGCTTATTATATGCTGGTAGCTTTAGAGTTTCAAATGCCTTTAGAATTTTGGTGGAAGTGTTATCATCTTTTCCAGCAAGAGCCTTAAGAACATTGATAGCTTTTAGTTCTTCAGCCTTCGGAGTCTTATAAACCTTATCGATGTTATCAACAATAGCACCGATAGAAGGTGCAGCACCTGCTTCAAACTTCGCAGAAACGTCTGAACGAATAGTCTTATTACCAACCTTACGATCAACATAGAAGTCAATAAGCGCTTCGTTACTGATAACAGAGAAACCAAACTTAGTCCAACCAGCACCATGTGGTTGAGTTAGATACCAACGAAGCGAAAGAATCTCACCGAAGTCTTTACCTATTGCTTGTTTGTCCTGTGGTTTAACTGCAGTCATTGCTTTCTTCGCAGCAGCATTCATAGTCACATTATCTGTCTTAGCTTTATTTTGAGCCACAGATTTATATAACTCTACCAAAGCAGTCTTAATATCTGAACCAACTTTTAGTTTTTCTATACCATCATACACTGCTTTATCGAAAGATGCTAAACTAGTATAACCACTAGCAGTAGTCAGCCCGAGTTTATCTGGTGCCAGATCTTTAGTCTTTAGTGTACCCTTTTCAGTATATGTATTGACTAAGAAGAACGTCTCACCCTTAGTTACCCCACCAGAAGCTGTTGTAATCTTAATTAGCTTAGCTTTATACTTACCAGAGATAGCCTTTTCTTCTGTTGTGCTAAGGTCTCCGATGGTTGCTGTAATACCAGCTGCCTTTAGCAACTTCTCTAAGCTATCTGGGTATGCGACTTCTACTGCCTTGATCTGCGTTTGATAACGAGATGTTTTGATGGAAGAAGAAATGCCCTTCTTTTTCAGATGGTCATTAATCTTCTTGGCTGTATCAGCCATTTTCTGGTAATCGTAATTCGCCATAGTTAGTTTATTATACGGAACTAACTATTTATGTCAAGCGTTTGGAATACTTTCTATCCCACTTACCTATCTGTTGGATGATCTTTTGAGGGGAGATGTTGTTTCTAAAGTCATAGTTGAATGTCTTTAGAAAATAGTGTAGAGTAGAAGAGTCTCTTCTTTTCTTACAACGATTGAGTAGAGTCTGTACTGGAACTCGTGGCTTCTTCATCTTGAAGTCGAGATATACGCAATGTGCATATGCTTGGATCTCATCGAACTCAGACAGGTATCTGCGCTCTGCGTCCTTTAGTGAATGCCCAACTCTCTTGTAGGGGACTACGTAGTTGCTATATTCGTCGTAGCGACGATCATACTGCATGAAGTGGATTAGCTCATGCATCAAAGTTTGAATCACACGATACTTGAATCTATCCCAAGATTTCTCAGTGAATACATACTTATCAAATTGAGTATTGTAAATCTGTATGGTACATTGGCGTTCTTCGGGGTCGTACTCACCGCCAACAGCTACATATTTCTCCCAAGTCTTCTTAGGAGGTTCTTTGAATTCTATCTTAGTGCGCCACTTCTTAAAATAATTGGAGAGACCGACTGAGTCGTTTTCATACTCGTCTAGGTCTCTCCAAACTTTTGAAGGGATGAGTTTAGCTCTAAATGGAGGCTCATAGAAATTGAGCATTTCCATCCAGTCGAAGTTAGCTTTTTCTAGGAAGTTCATATGTTCCTAGAAAGTCTAGCCTTAACCCAACTGCTTCTCTAAGAAGGCTAGTACTTTCCCCTGTTCCTCTAAGTTAGTGTTGTTAAACTCAGTAATATAGGGCATCAATTCAAAATTTGATAGTAAGTTACTATATTTAGTTTCTCGCCCTCTTAGGAATTGCTCGGATTGGTCGGAGCCACGATCCTTATAACGCTGTTCTAGGAGATCCTTCGGAGCCTTCAAATAAACAACCTGCAGTTCGGTGTTAGGAAGACCCATACAAAACTCCAAGAAAGATTGATTGAAGACTCGATCTCCCTCGAAAAGGATGTTACAATTGTGAGATGCGATCCACTCTTGCAGCGGAGGTTGAACAGCCATCGACAGGCGATCTGTTCCAGCGAAGGTTTCTCCCTCTTCATATTTACCTAGGATGTAAAGATCTCGGTCTGCATTATAGGAAGCTGAAACTAGCTTCGCTGGCTCTCCTACGATCCACTCTTTATTCTCCATGTACTTGCGGAATAGAGTGGTCTTACCAGTTCCAGGTTGTCCACCTACCGCAATAATCTTTCGAGTTTTCAAAGTGTTCTTAATCAACTGCACATTGATCTGATCTTGAACGCCAAATTTTTCAGTAAACGCCATTTTTCACATCCTCAATAACTTGTAACAATTCTTCTTTAGTAAAAACCCAAACACGCCCACGGAAGCAGGTTACATCTGCTTCCACATCTTTCTTCTTAGTGAACGACATCTTCTTCACGATATCACGTGCTGCATTCTTAGTTAGGTTCTCTTTAATATGTTCAGCATAATCAGGAGATGTTTCCTGAATCTTTAACATCTCATGCTCAGTGACCTTGTGTTCAACTACGATCTGATTCAGAATGTACTTATCAAGGACATCTTCAACATCGAACGAATTTCTAGTAGTGATAGTATTAGCACTACCTGTTGCAAGAATAGTATTACCAGTAATTCCTGTGATTGTAGTCAAACCTTGACCAGTAAAAACTTTATAATCGTCTTCTTGCACAACAACATCACCTGTTTTCATATTCATACAAAAGCCTCCAATCCAACCATTGCTGGTTCTTCATCATCAAACATCCACTCAAGATTCTCTAATTTACCTGTACGGATAAAGTTAGGGAATCTTTCCTTGTCAATACCATGTTTATGGTCTAGTCTTAAATCAATAGTTTCATTTCTAGCTTGCCATAAAACATTCCAATCAATACCATACCACCCATCATTCTCTGCCTGCATAATTTCTTCTGCCTGACGATCAAGATAGTATCCAAGATAACGACCATGCTTCTCTCGAAAAATCTTCTTGAAAGAACACAAGCAGGTTTCCATAGTGAAGAAGTCTACTTGTCCAGCCACTTCTGGAAATCTATGTCGTACTTCTTCGAGAATGTCTCGGCTGTGCGCCTCAAGTCTTCCATACTCCACTGTAGTGAGTTTTCGATCCATATCGTGCTCTTGTGCAAGGGCATAAAGAAGTCCATTACGATGAGAGCGAGAGCCATCATAATCGTCCAGCATAAGACTAGTGGGCTCAATATCAATATTAGCAGTGTGCTTAAGATGCTGCATATAGAACCAAGTGCTATAACGCCCGAATTTATGAAGGCTATTTTTAAGCACACCCCACAGGTTTGTAAAGTTTTCTTCAGCTGTGTTTCCATAATATGATTCCAATGCTTCACGTTGAGTTCTGTCTCCGATGAACTGCTGATAAGAAGCGAACATTGTTGGGAGGTGTCCCTTGTTCCACTTAGTATCTGTTTGATAACGCAGTCGTTTATAGTTGGTAGTATTCCACTGAGTGATACGATCTACTGTTGCCAATTCAAAGTCTGGGAATTCATTCTTCAATACCCATGCAGTAGGTAACTGATATGTGTTACCATACAACCATGCGAACCAAATGCGCTCTTCATCGTTGTGAGCGTAACGATTGTGCAGATAATTCGTACACCAAACTGCTGGATCGCAGTCATCGTACTTCAATGACCATGCATACCAGCGAATGAACGCTTCACGACGATTTTCTTGTAAACGATAATCCATTATTATAAATCAAAAACTACATTAAATGGAGCACTAATTCTAGGTTCATTGCACGAAGAATGTTCGACCTCATGCTCTAGCCATGAAGGAAATAATGTGAATAATCCAACACTAGGTTTAATTCTAAATCTACCCAAGTATTTACCACCACTTAAATCTAAAACATTGAAAGATGGTTTCGGGTCAATGAAACAAAAATCTCCAGAACCTTCTGGAGTTGAAAGGTAAAACACACCAGAAAGATGGCAGTTTGGGTGAGAATGTCTTGGATGACATTGGTTTTCTTTTATTTCATTAAAAAATATATTAATATTTTTAATTGGGTGTGGTGGGAATTTGTTTAGGTCCAACCATTCAGAACAAGAATTTCTAATAACATCACAAAAATTTTTTAATCTAGGATCTACCAAATCATTAGCTGGATAGCTATATGTAGTTCTGTAAGCCCAATCTTTGAATATCTTATTATCATCAGAAAGATATTCTTTAGCTAATTCTAATGTTTCATTCACTAGATTAGACTGATCAGAATGTCCAACTAGTGTTGGAAATAATTCAGAAAAATACATTATAAAAATTCCTCTAACGTCGGTTGTTCCATCAGTGCGTCTCTAAGCCATGCCTTACCGACTGCATCGATAGCAGCCTGTGTTTTGGCTTTCTTCTTTTCACCCCATTTATAGGATTCTAGTCCTTCTTTTCTAAACTGCTCTCTTGCTTTTTGTGGTGGTAGTGCTTGTAATGGGTAGACGATGGCGTTGTTTCTATATGCAATTTGCTCCACTCTCGTAGGAAATAGTGGCTGGTCAGATCTGAGAGAGCCAGTTGGATCGACTGCCCAGAAGATGAGACCATTTTTATTGTGCCACGTAACGGAAGATGGAGTGCATGAGATTTTGAGTCGTTGGATCTTTCGTTCTTCGACAGCGTATTTGATCCAAGTATCCCAGCATTTCGAAGCATATCCTTTCCCTTCTTTACCCTCAAGTGTTACAATTTCATAGAGGTTAGCGTAACCATCTCGATTGAATGTAGCAAAGATCAGACATACAACTTCACCATTGTCTTCATAAGCCATTGGTGGAGCTTTCTCGTAGTTCTTAAATCGATACCACAATGAATGTGCAGCCGATAAGAACTTGGTGTTCTTACCAGCTGGACTGTTTTTGATAAGGTCTTCGACCTTAGTTGAATTAACGAATAGCATGTTGGTAGTCCACTGCATTGATGATATCAACTCGTTCAATCATCATAGACAGATACTCATCAAATGTAATATAATGGTTCATCATAACTTCAATAGCCTGACCGATTCCAGCACGTTTGGCAATATCGGCAGTAGAAGTAATTATACATCCATTTGGCACATTTGTCAAGTATAATGGGCGTTTACCATTGCGATAGAAACGCAACTTACGATTTTTATAAAGCTCTACAACACCCATCGACATATTAGAAAACTCACGGAGTGGATCCTTAGAATGCAAAACCAATTCGCTATCGTTCTTTGTGATGCAATCATAACCGTATAAGTCTTTCCAGTTGTCTGGCAGTTCTTGCGTAATCACACCATTATGTACGATAGACTTACCACTACAAAACATCGGTTGATTATACTCCAGATCGCTAGTTGAATAGCGACAGTGTCCGATAAGGTAGAGGTTACCATCATCGGCTACCATATCTCCAAGGTTATCGTCGTGTAGATGTTTTTCTACAAACTGATCAGCAGGAATTGGTTCTTTGATAGTCTCAATTCCAGTAGACCATTTCGGTAGGAATGATATTCCAGTAGCATGCATTCCTCGAATCTTAGATTCTACGAATACATTTCTTAGTGATGCAAAGTCCTCTTTAGATGGACTTTGCAATATTGCGCCAATTACCGCACACATCAGAAGAAACTTTCTAAGTCATTAGACTTGATAGACTCTGGGTGATATTTGTGTAGTGTTTCAGTGCCAAGTTTCTTTTCCAAGTAGTCATACCACTCTTGGTCATCCCACATACCTTGGCTCACACCATTCCATAAGTGACGTGGTGAACCATCTTCGTTCTTATGACCTGGATGTTCTTTGTTAGTGCGACGAGATTCAACATACTCATAACGGCAGTCTTCATACTCTTTGCTACCCAACTCAAGCATCTTCTCACGGAAGTAGCAGACCAATGAAACACGCTCGGCTTCTTCATCAAGAAGTTTAATCTCGGTATTACCATGCATCACTTCGTGATTGTTAATCAACAATAGGTCACCTGGACGAACATTTACTGCAACACGATATTCTGGAGCAACAAGATAGCATCCAGAGTAGTTACCATTGTTGGAAAGAACCAATAGGTTAGATAATCCAGTTGTTAAATCACCAGCGTCAAAGTGACACGCAGTGCGGAATGTTTTATTCACAGTGATAGTTGTGAATGGAGTTCCTGGAACCAAGAAGCATTTATCGATTTTATTCGCAGCTTCCATTTGTGCTGCAAATCGTTGGGGTAACAATTCCTTGAACCCCTTCGCAAGAGATTGTAGGAATGGGAAAGCCATCGCAAACTTTTCTGGTTCACGTGCGGTGTAAGAAGTAGCACGTCCATAAGGGATACGTGGGTAACGATCGAACCAACCAGCGATACCAGAGAATACGCCATTAGCATAAGTGGTAGAACAGATGTATTTCTTAACAATACGATCTGTCTCTTTCTTCATCTGGTCTTCTGAGAGGTTCTTGGTAGCGTCAACCCAAGTTTCAAAATCGAAGTTATCTTTTTTAACTGCTTGGATACCCCAGACATTATTACGTGTAGAAGGCTGCTCCTTCTTACCTTTATGTGCTGCACGAATATCTTCTACTGGATCATCACCGTATAAGTTTGCACCTGGATTTGAAAAATAATCAATGATATCAGATTCATATTCAGTAACCCACTCACGATTTCCCAATTTCTCGCCACGTGGACCAGCAGCCATACCACGATTTTGGGTTTCTACTGCAGCTTCACGCAGACCAGCATACGCTTGGTCTTGTTGCTCTTTGGTAAAATAGTTCTTACGAAACTTTAAAATGATTCTGTCTTCTGAATTAGTAAGTTCAGGATGTCCTGGAATCTCAGGCATGTACACATCCATATCTTCTTCGATAAGAAAATCATAATCTTTTTCTGTAGGAAACTGCCCCTCCATATGAGAACAATCGTGCTTGATTGGTGCTACTAATACCTTAACCATTTCTTTCTCCTTAAAACTTAAATCCTTCAAAATTCTTTTCAGCCTTTGCACGTCTTCCAAAATCACTCTTGTCAAACAAAGGAGTGTCGTCATCCTGACCAGAATCTGCCAATCCTACTTGAGCAGATGCTTCGACATCATACAACTTCATCTTAGCTCTATCGATACCGACTACAAATCTCTTATAGAAACTTGGGTCATTATATCGATTCTTAAGTTGCTTGACGATAATCTGATTCAGTGCTTCTAGTTCTTCATTGCTGACTAATGCAAACATAAAGTCAGCAGTGGCTGGCAAACCAAAAGATTCTGATGTATCTTCTAGTCCTGGATCGCTATTAGTATAACCACTTCGTGTAGTTTGCGTGGCTGATACGATTGGGACATTATATTCTACCGCAAGTCCACGCAACTCTTCTGCGATTGCCTTAATATATGTATAAGAGTTAATTGAGCCACCCTGCTTCATACGCTGACTTGCGCAGATGTTCAGATAGTCAACGAAGATGATATCTGGAATAAATTCCTTCTTCAACTTCAACTCTTCCAACAATGCACGGAAGTGTCCAGAGTGAGCACCAGCAGTTGGATACTCTTTAATGATAAGTTTACCTTGAGTCTTTTTCGTAATCTTGTCAATACGAGACTCGTAGATATCCTTGTCAATAACCTTCAACTCGTCCATGGTTAGGTTCAATAGATTGGCGTCGATACGTTCAGCGATCCTTTCTTCTGCCATTTCCATTGTTATGTATAAGACGTTTTTACCCTGTGTCAGACAACCTGCAGCTACGTGACACATAAACAAAGATTTACCAACACCTGTACCTGCCAGTGCAATGTTTAGTGTTTTCTTACTCAACCCACCTTTGGTGATTTTGTTAAACATCTCAAGATCGAAAGCGATCTTCTCTTCAACACGATGATAAAATTCGTAACGGCTTGTATGGTCATCGAGGTAATCATGACCAATATGGTTATCGAAAGAAACAGCGAGAGCATCGCTAAGAATAGAGGGAAGAGCATCAGTTGTGTGCTGCTTGTCTTTCCCATCAATAATTTGTATCGATTTAAGAATTGCATTATAGACTGCCCTATCCTTACAAAACTTCTCGGTGTTCTCCAGCATCCAATGTTCGTTGGTTGGAACATCGGTTAGAGTTTCTACAAATGAATTAACCTCAACATGCTCTTTGTCGTTGAGGTCTTTCCTGTTACCAATTTCAATCGAAAGAATTTCTTTTGTGATTGGTTTGTTATACTTCGCAAAGAATTCCGAAATCACTGAAGCGACGACTGATTCTTTTCTATCAGAAAAGTATTCACGCTTAATGAAAGGAATTACTTTGCGGCAGTATTGTTCATCATAAATCAGTCGGCTCAGAATCTGTTGTTCTATTCTCATCAATTCCACCAGTATATACTACTTCATTCTTCATAAGTTGATCAACCAAAATCAACTGTAACAATTCCCCAAGATGCTGTTCTAGTTCTGACTGAACATAGGAGACACCTGCAGCTTCATGAACATCATATTCAAATTTTAGCTTTAGGTGGTCACCCACTTCATCGAAACTAACAGCGCCATAAGAGAATATTATACCTTTGTATGGTCCTTCTGTCAACTTAATTCGATCGTTCTCACCCTTCGTGCTTTGTAAGACAACGAAAGGTGGTTTAGCCAGATGCTTACTCATTAGCCACCTCGACCAGAAGCACGTTTAACAGGTTTAGCTGCAATACGATTTACAGCAGCATTCACTTGTTTAGATGCTTCTTTGCGACCAAATCCTCTTTGCTCTAAAGACTTCTTAGCTTTTTTCTTTGCACGTTTGAGAAGTTTCTTAGCTTCCCACTCTTGCTTAAATTGTGATGGCTCACTCATCTTCAAACTCCAATTCTTCTAGTGCTTTGTCCAGTTCATCAGACTGAACCATGGAAACATTACCAACAGAATACTTGGTCTTAACGAAATCGTAAAACTCTTTGTTAGTCAAGATTGACATCCAGAATTCTTTAGTCTCAGTATCTTTGATTCGATACTTCTTGTCTTCAACGACTCCGTCTTCATCTACCTTTGAATACCAACCATTGCTAGGCTTGACAACATGTCCTGACTCGAGTGCAAGATCCAGTAAACCGCTCCACTTGCTAATACCACCATCAAAAGATACGCTAACAGGAATCTTAGATTTTTCTTTAACATAACGTGATTTTTCTACGTTGATAATAAAATTGTAACCAGTGACTTCAGTTCCATCTTTCTCTTGCTGGCGACCAAGAATAAAGATGTTGTCTGCTGAATAGTAAGAACCAGTTCCACCGCCAACGATATCCTTCGGATACAAACCAATCTCTTTATATGTATGGTTTACTACGACCATAGGAATATCTTTCAGAGTGAGGTGTGGTGTTACCATACGGAACAGAGACTTCATCTGCTTCGCACGAGACATATCAGCAACAGACTTACCATCCAACGCATCCTCAACTTCTTTCTTAGAAGCCAAGTTGCCGATGGAGTCAACTACAATCATCAAACGCTCTCCACGTTCTACGTTTTGCAGCTGTTGCATGATGTCAAACTTTAACTGTTCCACATCAGTAATAGGAGTATGCAGAACACGATCGGTATCGATGCCAAAAGCATCAAAGTAACTCTGCGGAGTACCAAACTCAGAATCGTAAAAAAGCAACGCAGCATCTTCATATTTGTCCAAATAAGATTTAGCCATTAGTAGGCTGAATGCTGTTTTGAAGTGCTTGGATGGACCAGCCCACATAGTCAATCCAGGTGTAAGACCACCATCAAGGCGACCAGACAGAGCCACGTTAATGACTGGAATGCTGGTCGGAATCATATCCTTCTTAGTGAAGAATTTAGAATTCGCTAGAACAGCGGAGTCTTTGATCGTACTGTTCTTTTTAATTTTATCAAGAATACCCATATTGATCCTTAAACAGATTTATACATTGCAGACATTGCAGTGAATTGTTGTTTCCAACCCCACTCATCTAAGACTAACTGATTGAAGATATGTTCTTCGATCTCGATGACATCTTCGACAGACAACTCAAGCATACGGATTGCACGAGTGTAGTTGTCTTCATAAGACTGAGGAGCATCAATACGATTCTTCATCTTACGAATCTCAGCCAAGTCACCAGTGTTCGCCAACTTTAGATTAGCCTTGGCCAACTTAACGACAGCGAGTTTATAGTCAGCTACAGATTCTTCATACTGAGCCACATGTTTCTTCTGATTATCTTTAACGATCTTCAGAAGTTCTTTACGATTCATTTTAACACTGTTCATAACATTCCTTTTAATATCAAGCATCTCAAACCTTCAAAAATTCTAACAACTTCTCTTCATTCATCATGCCTGTCTGGCGTTTAATTTCTTTGTTGCTATCGTCAACAATAATCATAGTTGGAACACTACGAACATTAAAGTTAATGGCAGTCATCATCTCTTCATCGATATTAATGTCAATAATCTGGTCTGTGATTTTATCACCAGCATCTTGAATCACTTTACTTAAAGTCTTGCATGGACCACACCACTCGGCATAGAATTTGTACACTTTCATATTATCTCCTAAAATATATTGCAGGACAATTATGGATTGTTCTTGGAATGTGGTACATCGAAAACGAATGTAACACGAACGCAATCACCAATGTTTTCTGTCCCATGGGGTAATTTATTATTGAACCACAACAGGGTTCCAGGTTCCACTGTAACGGATTCATCTCCTACAGTGTATATGTATCTGCCTTGGATGGACAGATGATAACGATCTCTAGTTTGATAGTAACTTCCAATATCAATATGCTTCCCAACACTACCACCTACTGGTAAGGAAAGGAAACCACATCGACTAAATTTCTTAAAGTTGCGTTTCAGAAAACGAATAACTTCTGTGTGGTGTTCACACGCTGGAGTTGGAATACAAATTTCTGTATCTCCAACATATTGATCCAACGATTCTACACCACCCATCACCAGCTGCAACACCCCAGCATCGACTTGAGGGAATCCTCTATCGAGCATGGACTTAACACCAGCGACATTACGTTGCGCACCCCAATCTTCTGGATGTTTCTCCAACTGGGCTAGAATCTTTGAAACATTGATTCCAGTTTTAATGATACGAATATTATCCAAAGAAATCCTCTAACGAACTTTCTTCTTGAGTCTTCCAGCCTAGTGGCTCAATGACAATCTGAAGTGCATCAAGAAATACCTTTTCAAATTGTTTGTCATAATCTATGTATGCTTCCAGACCAAACTCTTTAGGTAGGTGCTGGCTGAAAGCGATAACATCTTCTTGTAAAGGATTGGGTGTTTTGACATAAACAAATTTAATCTTATCACCATCACGAATAGCCTGATACTTCTTATCAATACCAAAACGCTTGCAATGATGATTATAAAGCAGAGCGCCACGCACGTGGATCGGAGTTCCCTTTGCATAAACGGGAGATCCAGCATACTGTTTCATACCATTAACACCACGAGGGAATGCGATATCTTCGACAGGCATCTTATCGAATTCTTTTCTGAACTCTTGTACATACTTATGGAGATCCTTTTCGTCACCTTTAAGGATAACATCAATAGAATCTTTCAGCTTGTCACGAATGACTGCAGGTGTTGAAGACTTGACCATCTCCAAACCCATCACCTTAACTTTAGGCTTAGCGAACTGCACACCTTCAGAGTTGTGTACATTAAGAACATAACGCTTCTTCGCAGTCCAAATACCTTTGTCAGCAAGAACCTCTCGCTTCATCTGCATCTTCTGAGAATATGCATTCATATAATCAGCCAATTCCTGATAACCAGTATCGATGAAAGGTTGGAAAACATCTTCGCAGATTTTATCCATGTACTTGATCTTACCAGCTGTATCTTTATCAGCGCAAACTCGTTCGATCAATTCTTCCAATGTAAGATAGATTGAGTCTGTATCAATAGCAACAACGAAGTCTTTGTCTTTTGTCTTGAGTGTCTTGTTTAGGAATGCATTCAGCTTGTTGGCCATCCAACGAATGGACAACTGACCAGAAGTGGTAATACCTTCAGCCATACGGATATCGAAGTATCGGAAATACTGATTACCCATCGCACCATAAGCAGAGTTCAAAGCAATCTTCATCGCCATCTGCAGGTTATTCAAACGTGAGATGTCTTTCAGAAGGTGTTTCTGAGACTTATCCTTTTCATATTCCTGTTGCACTCGCAACATCTGTTTCTTAAACTTACTACGGTTGGCATACATCGTTTCCATCAACTCAGGCATGAACCCCTTGACATCTTTGCGATAAGTCCAGCCGTTCGCAGTTAGAGCAAGGTCACGTTTGTGACAGTAAGAAGTATCAATCTCCTGATTGAGTAGCTTATCAACAGTCACGCTTAGCTTCTCGGACGTGAGAGTCTCTGGTGAAATGTTATACTGCATAATCAAGTGAGGGTATAGACTGTTCAAGTCAAACGACGCCATCCATTTATGCTGACCAATCAATGGGTCTTTAACGAATGCGCCTTCGAACTGAGCATCTTTACCAGAAGAAGTCTTCTGTGGGATAACGATACCCTTCTTACGAAGATGATTATAGATGATAGTGTCCCACATACGAACCTGTGAGTAAACATCTTCAGGATTAATCTTGGCGTTGTAAGCCATAGTAAGATGCAGTTCAAGCAAACGCATCTTGTCTTCCAGTTGGTCAACCAACTCTACGTCGTGGATGTTATACTCAACGAAATGTTGCCAGTAGTTTGTGTAGAAGTCTTTGAAGTCAACACCTGGATTCTCTTTCTTCTTGTCACCAAGTTCTTCTTGTGCGATGTAATCAAGACGATAAGATTCTTGTTTGGTGTAGGTATACTTCTTGTAGAGTTCTAGATAGTCCAGCTGACTGATACCAAGGATATCATAGTGAATCTCTTCGTTACCTTTGATGAATGTCTTACGCTCATTGATGTAAGACCATGGGCTGATCTTCTGTGCTTCACGCTCGCCCAACTCACGAGTAATACGACGAATGAGATATGGCACATCGAAGAAGTCCGTGTTCCAGCCAGTTATTGCATCTGGGTAGTTGTTCTGCCAGAACTGCAGAAACTCTCGCAACAGATGATGTTCATCGTTGCAATGAATGTAAACTACATCTTCTCGATTGTGTACAAATGTTTTAGTTCCAAACGTAATGATACGCTTAGACTTTAGATCTTTGATAGTGATTAGAAGAACTTCTTCGTTTGCTGAACGGATGTCGGGGAATCCTTCTTCAGTTTTCGTTTCAATGTCAATAGTAAAGACTTTGAATAAGTCCATATCCCAATTAACATCATCAGGATACATATCACTAATATACTGATATGAATAATTAGTATTACCATAAACTTCGAATCCCTGCACGCCTTCGTAGCGTTTGACAAACTCTCGAGTCTCTTTGATAGTTCCAGGCTTAACCTCATCAACAATAGTCCCCTCGAGGGTACGCCACTTTGAATTTTGGTTCTTAGAAGTAACATACAGCGTAGGGTAGAAATCCACCTTACGCTGATATGCTCTGCCTTTATCGTAACCACGGACGAGCATCTTGTCGCCCATGGGATGTACACTTGTGTAAAATTCCATTAAACTTGTTTTCCATACATTAACATCATTGCGTCCAACGCACAGTCGTGGACTGGGTGGTGCTTAATAACATTATGCCTACCAAATAGCGGATGGTCAACTTCACAATATCCGTTAATTGATCCATACATAATATCTACTGCAGTGCGAACATCACGCCACTGAGCATAGTCTGTAATCTCCTGTGCGCCAATTTTTACGGCAAGGGAGTCAATTACAAGTTGATCGAGTGAGCCACGTGCCCACATAGTTTGTTTCCTTGCGTTAGGAAACTTATTCATATAGTTATGAAGAATAGTCAAACCTTCTTCTGCAGTAACATCTGTGCTAGAAGGATCTAGCGATACCTGCTTAACATACTCATGCTGATTCTGCCACCACTCAAGAGTGGATTGAGAAACAGTACGACCATACTTCTGCACCTGTTCCTTAGCGTTGAACTTAACGAAACAAGCGCCATCAAGAAGGTCTTGATATGTTGGTCGTTTCTCTGGATCGAAATGAATCAAAGCTGCCGATAAAACGACAGCATTTGACTCGACTCCTAAACTCTCTACGTCGAAAATAAACATTACCAGTCTCTCTTATATCCAATTGGTGTAACGAACGCTTTCATCTTTTGATCATCGTTCCAACTCTTACAGTAATCATTCTCTTTATCGCACATTGGGATGATTTCTTCTTTAGAGATCTCACGAGAACTAAAAATAGTTTCACCCAACCATAGCTGAGAAAACTCTTTCATTTCTTCGCAGGTAACAGTATCTTCTGCCCACTGTTCAGCAGTGCAGGGAAACTCACCATCGTTATGATCATCTGGCACTTCAATAATATAACGCATACGGTATTGAGCCAGCGCATCAACTAGTACAAATTTACTCACGAGTTTTCTCCTTCTGGTATTCAGCTTCATGTTCATCGCAAAGAGTGCGTATCCAACCACCGCTACGATGCTTACCTTTGTTACCGCATTTCTCGCATGTACGTGCAGCCCAAGATTCAGCCATTGTTACCATACCACCGATGTGGTCATCTCCACCATCATAGTAGAATCTGAGCCCACCGAACTTCTCTTTGATTTGAGCAACACGAACCCAATCAACTCTTTCAGTAATGCGTTGAGGCATTGCCATGATATCATCGATTCGTTCTTCATCCCATGGAGTTGGTTCTTTATCTCTGCAAATAAATTTTGTTACAACTTCACGACCTTTGTCACGTGCACGATCCAAACGGAGATCATATGCACGCATATTACGACGCCACTTAGTATAGTGGTCGATCTGACTGACAAGTGCTTCAACGATAGGATACCAACCCTCGCCAATAGCAAACCCACCATAATGTTTATCCTCGCCAAAATATCGAGGATACTTTTCAGCCATATACTTTTCAAATTCTTCGTATGTCATTTAATATCTCCGCTGGTATCAGCAACATCCTTATCATCACGGATCTCGACGAACACTGGCAAGAATAAAGATTCTTCTCCAGCCTTGTTCTTGATTCTCATATTATACTTGATGGCAACGATTTTGTCAATTATTTCTTCTCCGTATGTCTTGCGATGATCGTCATTGAAACCAGAACCAACTGAAACCTTTACAACACCATCTGCAGATTCACAGAGAATTGCACCAAGCATACCTTCGTATTTACCAGTACCAGCTTGGATACCTACAATCTTTAGATCGCATTCCATCTCACCCTTGAATTTAATCTGAGTCTTTGTGCGTTTGTCTTCCCAAACACCACTACCATCTTTAAGGATGATACCTTCAAGACCACTCTCAAGATAAGATTCGAAGATTACTTGAGCCTCATCGAGATTGTTAACAACATCGGTCGCAACCAACCAAATCTTTTTATCTTTAGAACCTTGTTTCTCCACTAATTGTTTCAATGATGCATAGCGAGTTGAATATGGAGTTGCGCAATAACCATCAACGAATTGAATATAAGGAATAACATCCCATACAGTTGCGTGAACCATTGCAGCTTCTTTAGCTGAGATTGTACCCTTGTTAGCTTTGTTGAGGATACCATTGCCAGTCTGACGATCCATAAATTGATAGTCGTCTGGATCCATCACCATCAACTCACCATCGAATACGCAGTCTACATCACCAGCTAGTGCAGCGAATTCTTTCTCCAAGTTACCAAGTAACTGGATCTCTTTACCATTTCGACTGCGGAATTCTACCTTACCATCCCTTACGATTGCGTTGAATCGCATTCCATCCATTTTTAACTGGACGTAAGCTGGATAGTTTATCTTGTCCACGAGTTTCTGCTCGAACTGGCTGCACAACATTACTGGATATTCGTGAATTAAGCCACTCCACACGCTGTTTGCAGTTGATGCTTGGACGCCACATTTTAGATCCTTTTGAATAATTCGTTCGATAACTTTAGCGTCATCAGGGGGCAGACCAGAAAGGATTGCACGCAGATGAGCAATAGCTGCATTGCCAGTAACCTCACGACTGGAAAGATAGTAGAGATTTTCAAGAGCCATCTCTAAGGATGTTTGATGTTCATAATCCTCGCCGACAAATTGGTATTCTGGAATCTTACGCTGATAGAATTGAGTGAATGGGTCGAGAGCCAAGCGAACTACTTCTCGCAGGGTTTCGTTATCGCTATTCAGCGTCAGTTGCTCGATTTTGAAATTGCGTGAACTGTTAGCTGCTAGGCTCTCGAAAAACTTATTCAGATTCATTTTCTCTTCAACTCTTTGAAAGTGCGGTAACGAGGATCAAAACCAATAGGCTTATTGAATTTCTTTACAAGTCCCGTATTAACATTATAAAATGCGTATAGCTTACGCTTATCATCAGACAGGTAGTAGATGTGATTGCTCACATTACCCACCCAGTCCTTAGTCGTTTCTTGAAACGCTTTCATTACCAACTCGATTGATAGTAGAAATCAGCCTTAGCAAATGCAGGGTCTGCTAAGATTTTGTCGATTCGATCAGCAGTATGCTGAATGTCTTGCATATACCATTCATCATAGTCAGTGGAACCGAAAAAGAAACCACTGCGAGTAGGTAGCAACTCATCAGCCTTCTTTGGTTCAGCTACAATCTGCTTACAAAGGTCAGCCAATTCTTTCAGCTGTTCACGACTAACCCACGATTCTTGACATTCGTCTCGCCCATCTTGGACATTGCGAACGAACCAGTCATGGATGGCATTGGCTTTGCGCCAGTAGGCTACACGAAAGATTACTTCTTGTGCGCCATAGTCACCATCTTCGTCTCCCTCAACACCAAACAATTCGTTGATGTTTTTAATCTTCTCAGAATCAGCTGCGTCAAAATACTTACTCATGTATTTCTTAGCGGACAAGTACATATCGAGACCCATAACAAACTCCTTTTCAACTTTCTAAGACTATATTATACATCAGGTTGCAATTAAAGACAACATCTTTCTGGAATAACCCCACTCCCCGTAGGGGATTGTAAGTTGTTGATTTTACAAAGGAAAAGCCCCTGTATAGGGGCTTCTAGAGAAAAGTAATACTTTAGGTTTACATTTTGATGGAGCCAGCCGATACGACCTGAATCCCAGACCCGAAAACCCTACGGTATTCGTTTTCCATCTTTTCATCGGCACTAGCCTCGCTAGCGATTGCATGCTTGAAAAGATAGATTTTGTCCTTAGCGTATGGCATGTACGGAGCAATTCCTACACCCACACCTTGTGCTGTTTGTTGAAGTTGAATCACTGCTGGATTCTCTAAAAAGTAACCAGCCTCAGAAGTGGATGTCACTTCGCTGATAACTTCTTCACCATTGATTAACTTAAAAACTTTGATTGTCATTTGCGCCCTCTACGAGTTGTTCAATAAAATCAGCTGCTTGGTTTTGATCCAAGAAGAAACGAATAATAGTATGTTCCATATCAAAGACATGCTGGGCTAAGACCATGATGTATTTGTTTTTGTACACAGATACTTTGAGAAGCCATTCCCCTCTTCGCACTAACACGAATGAAATTAGATTGGGGGATAGTTTTGCTCTCATCATAGAAATTATTTAGGGGGATCGAGTCCCCCTAAAATTCTACGACGATTATTTTTTATCGGTAGGGTTTGGTGGAACCTTTCCGTTCACCCAATCCCAATCATCGTCTGTCATCGGAATCCATTGGTTCATACCATGCTCCCTCTTTGTTTCTTGGCATGATACTCACGCTCCAACTGCTCCACATGAAATGGAGACTGTGGGTTTCTAGCGTTAATGTATTCTTCTAATGTACTAGTTCTATCACGCAAAACATTACAAATAAATGTTTTAAAGGCGTGAAGAAAGTTCATCTTTGTCCTCCTCAGTAAGGAATTGCTTTCCCTTACCTGCTTTGACTGGAACCTTCTTAGCCTTTTGCTCTTCTGGAACTAGCTTGTCAAGCGCAATTTTTAGAATGCCGTTGAACAACTCTGCGTCTTTAACTTCATAAGAATCGCCGATAGCCCATGCACGAGTGAATGCACGATTAGCGATACCTTTGAAAACAAAGTTCTCATCTGGTTCAACAGATTCAGAGTTACCCTTAACGATCAACTTACCACCTTCGATAGTGATGTCGATTTCGTTTTGAGCGAAACCAGCAACAGCCAACTCAATGGTGTAAGTATTACCGTTCTTACGGACATTAAATGGAGGGTAGTTTGGAATGTTTTTTGTCAAGTCGTCGTGCAGTGCTTGCATACGCTTGAATTGATCATCGAAACCCAAGAAAATCTTGTCGATGTCTTTGAATGCATCTTGTGAAAAGAATGCAGGAATGAATTGTTTATTCATAGTTTTCTCCTATTAAGCGAGTTAATTAAATTGTAAGATACCCCGAAGGCATATCAATCCTGCTTACTGTGGTACAGGGACACCTTGTCGTAGTGCCAGCCTTAGACGCTCCTAAGGTAGTAGAGTCTTTACGTTCCCATCCCGAGGGATAAAATTATTTAGGCAGCAGGAAGTTCTGCTGCAGCCTTAGCGATCGCTTCAGCTTGTGGGTCGCCTTGTTGTTTAATCTTAACAATCAAAGCAGCAACTTCATCGAATGGGTGCTTACCCAATACACGAAGAATAGTATTTACTTCATTCACATCAAGTTCAAGTTTAATCATTTTGTTTTCTTTCCTATGTTATATTTCGGTACAAGTTCCCATTGGTCTTTCTCTTTGTAAGAAACAACCTTAATTTGAGACAGAGATGCTTTTTGCTCTGCCTGCGATGTATTTAGGATCTTTAACAGATCCCAGTCAGCCAACAGACCAGCAATAGCATTACGTCTCTCGATATCACCTGAGGTGATGTTCGATTCTTTACCATCTAGTGCAAACAATTCTTTGAAGTGCACGATGAAGTACCTACCTTGCTTATGTAAGATATGGCAAGATTGGTATAGTTTTTGTTCTTTTCTGGATGCGATGCCGATGCGAGTAAGAGTCTCTCGAACCTTTAAGAAATTGTCAGGTTCTGGCAGTGTCACCTCAAGCATGGACTCTGGCGTCCAGTCGTAGTAAATCATCTCTACAGACATTATTTTCCACCTTTGTATAATTTTTCTTTTATCATAATCAAGTCCTGCTCGGAAAGAACTGTTAACGCTTCCTTCGCTTTCTCACTTGAATATCCATAATACTCTTTTACGAGTTCCAAGGATTCAGATTTGGGTTCTTTTTCAACCCATTTACTGAATCTCTTCTTCTTCGAAATAGTATTTAGGAAAAACTGAAATTGCCACTTGCTTGGAATATCATTGTGCATATTCATTGCATTCGCAGGCAATACTGTATCGGGGAAATATCCTAATGCTCTGTTTACGATAAATCTACTTTTAGTGTACTCCTTCTCGTTCTGAGGATCTTCAGCGATTAAATCTTTTTTAGTAAGGTTAATCGCATTAACAAAATCAAAGGGAGACATGACCTGTCACCCAATCTTCTGCAAAGGCTTCTGCGTCTTCTTCATTATGGAATGATTGAAAACCATTAAAGTCATCTGTGGCGTCAAATACTACAACACCCCACTCACCATTAGATGTTTTATAAATTCTTGCATTACGAAGACCTTCTTGGTATTCGCTAATAATAGGATGTAAACTCATTTGAACCCCACTTCTTTTAGGTTATCACTGTCAGCCAAAAATCGTTTCCCTGGAAAACGACTCGCCAATACATCTTCTAATTCTTTTCGGTTGGTCGCTTGACCCATAAAAGAATTGTTCTCTTTATCATATACATAATATGTATCGTTCTGTTTTTCGATGATAATATTGATACAATTATCTTTTAAGTCCTCACTACCTTCGATATCTGCAAGAAACTTCTTAACAACTCGCTCAGCCATACGCTCACGAAGTTGCCATCCAAAGCTAATACCCAAAAAGAAAATAATGGCACAAGCAATTAAGTTAATAATTAAATCCATATTATCCTCACTTAAACTTACATTGAACCATAATCTCTGTCAATGCAGCCATGATATTTAACTCATGGTCAGCTACGAACGCAGCCTTATATTGGTAATCTGCAAGAATCAAAACTAGATTAGGAATGGTAGATGGATCCATCTTTTCAGAAGCAGAATCATACAACTCTCTGAACAACTCAATAGTATCTATGTCAGTATTCTTGCCGACCCATTTACGAGCAGCAGGATAATCTTTAGCCTTCAATGCTTTAATTAGATCGTTGTAAGATTCTTGGCTAAGGTTAACGAGGATACCTGTATCAATCTTTCCAGATACAGAGTAACGCTGAAGTTCGTTAAGGATACGACGATAGTCAGGGAAGTGTTTGGTTACAAGTTCTGCAACAACCTTTGGATCGAACTCGACCTGCTCAAAAGAAAGAATGTCAGAGATTCGGCGATAGAAAGAAGCTGCAATCTTAGCCTTATCTTCGTTCGGAATCTTAAACTCAATCACCGCACAACGAGACCAGAGTGGCTCAATGATACGATTCTTATAGTTACAAGTGAAGATGAATCGGCAGTTAGCAGAAAACTCTTCAATAAAAGAACGCAAGGCAGGTTGAATAGACGACGCATTCATATAGTCTGCTTCATCAATAATAATAACCTTCTTCGCATCAGTTAGGGAAACAGTCGATGCGAAATTCTTGATCGTGGTACGCAGAGTATCAATAGAACGACCTTCGTCAGATCCGTTGATCATAATATATTCTGCACCGATCTCATTGCATAATGCCTTAGCCACAGTCGTCTTTCCTACACCAGCAGTGCCAGTGAATAGGAAAGTTGGCAACTCACCTTGCGCTATAAACTCTTTGAAAGTCTTTTTAAGACTCTCAGGTAAAACACAATCATCAATAGTCTGAGGGCGATACTTTTCAACCCACAAAAACTGGTCATTACGAATATCCATTTTCACTCCAAAAATAATATAATAAAAGATTACACGTAATTGATATTAAGTACAATCTTGTTTTGCTCCAACAACGCTTTGTGTTCCAAGAAAGAACTCTTCTGCAGTTCAGAGTTATACCTATTATACAACTCTAATTGTTCTTGGACAACTTTTTCTCCATGAGATAGATTAAAGTTTTGTTTGATATGGTCTAGGTCTAACATCTCAAGACCCAACATTACCTGAGTCCAGTTTGCATAACTAAACATTTTCCATTCACCGTGAAACCAAGTTTTAGACGGAAGACTTCTCTTAAAGGAATCGAGATGTTCTTGAATAAAATCTGTCTTCACCATACGATGTTGTAACTCTTTCCAGAATGGAGTATCATTACGCTTAGTCATATAGTGCAGCTGGACGAAATCGACGATGTTATCAAAACACTCAATGAACACTTTATTGTATTGTTGAGAAACTTTTCGATTCTCCAACCAGTTTTGATACATCTGGCAGAAACCGAAAGCCTGCAAAACACTATTACCGATACTTGATGCCTCAAGTGGCTCTACAAAAGAAGCAGAAAGACCTACAGATAAACAGTTGTTCACCCAAAATTTATCTACTCTACCAGCTTCAAACTTAATGTCTTTTGCTACATTAACCTTTTCGCTGTAAACAGATTGGACTTCGGCGATAGCCTGTTCTGTGTTAATGAAATCATCGCAGAACACATAACCATTACCGTATCTTCCTTGTGTTGGAATTCTCCAATTCCAGCCAGAAGATAGAGCACGACTTAGTGTATGCGCTACTATGTTAGTAGTATCTTCTGTCGGAAAAGCAATAGCATGATTCATTGGTAAGTATTTACCATATGAAACCCACTTAGCTCCTAATTTAGAAGATAGGATTCGTTTAAAACCAGTGCTGTCAATAAAGAATGTAGCAGTGAATTCATCGCCTGTTTCTGATACAACAGATTGAATGTCGCCATCTTCTTTAAGTTTAACATCAACAATCTTGGCATTCACCAAGTTAATGCCACGCTCAGAACACTTCTTGTGAAGATATTCGTTCAACTTAAATGTATTAAAGTGATACTGATTTGTTGAATGAATGCCACCTTGATGTGTAACAAGATTAGTATCAACTGTAATGTCTTCGATTTTAATACCCAAAGGCATGACTGCTCTAGGCATTAACATCTGGTCTGTAGATTCCCAGAATGGACCTCCAATGCTGTGATAGTAAAACTTACCATCACCATTCCAATTGTCAAACTTAATACCTTTCTTCAAGGTAGCATCTGTTTCTCTAACAAGTTCTGCTTTTTCAATACCACAAAACTTACAAAAGTCTGACCAATGTTCAGTCGAACCTTCACCCACACCAATGATACCGATCTCTGAAGATTCGATGATTGTTACAGGGTATTGTGGGAATGAAGTGCGCAGGATTAGCGCAGTGACTAATCCTGCAGTACCACCACCAAGGATGATAAAATTACTCATATCAGAAATCGAATGAGGAATCTGCTTCAACTGCTACATAATAAACCAAGTCGCCAGTACCTTGGAAGCGAGAAATCTTCTTGCTAGAGATGCTAACTGCATAGTCACCTGGAAGCATCTTTAGGTTTTCAACCTTCAGGTTAACTTTAAACTTCTTATCAGTAGAACCAACTGGCTCACTGAAAGAGTTACCAGTCGCATTCTTTTTATCACCAACAACAGCAGTGATTGTGGAACCATCGCCGATGATAGAAAGGTCTGTTGCACGAAGAACAGATGCAGTACGATGAATCATATTCAACATAGCTGCACTCATATTAAAGTCGATCTCATGCGCTGGGAATGTGATAGACTTTTGCGGGGCAGTCAGAACAGAAGGTTCAGCTGCAAAGTATTTGATAGAACTGTTGCCTTGTTTGATGGTAACATACTTCTCGCTGAAGTCCAATTCAGGATCCTCGAACAAAGACATTGCACCCAAGAACTCATTCAAGTCGTAGATACCGAAATCAGGGAATGTCTCGCTAACAGTAGCGTCAGCCATCACATTCTTTTGTGCGCTGATTGTAGCCAGCTTATTACCACTCTTCAAAAGAAGGTTGCTGTTAATACCAGCAAAGTTCTTAAAAAGACCAACAGTTTCTTTACTAAGTTTCATATTTTCTCCATTCAAATGAACACATTACTATGTATAAAAATTATACCCGAAAACAGCGTTTCGGGCAAATTATTTTTTAAGAATTTAGAACCTTTGCACATGCGTTCATCACTGAAGCAATACGTCCGATATCTCGTAGGTTCTCTACAGTGTAACCTTCTTTCTTCAAAGTTTCGTAGTGTGCCTTTACGCAAAAGTGACACTTACCTACGATACTTGCAGCAAGAGAGAATGCTTCAAAGTTAGATTTAGTAGTTCCGCCATGAGATGCGATAGCATTCATACGTAACTGAGCAGGAAGACCTTTGAGTTGTTCGTCGTCTGCCATTTCAACATATGGATACCATACATTGTTTTGTGCCATAATACTTGCAGCAGCCATTGCAGATTCAGCGAAGGTTGGGTTATCTGCTAACAAAACTGATAACAGTTTACCGTTACCAGTTGCAGCCAAAGCAGCGACTGCGCAACCCATGGCTACATTAGGATCTAGCGTGCTACGCAAAAGGACAGCGTCCAAGTTTAGCTTGGTGTCCTTTGCGTATTCAGGCAACGCTTCTTTAACAGCGTCAATGAATGCCATTATAGTGTTTCTCCACCGACTGTACGGTTGCAAGCGCAGAGTTCGCCAGTTTGCAGTGCGTCAAGAACACGCAATGTTTCTTCTGGAGAACGACCAACATTCAGGTTGTTCACAGTCACATGTTGAATAACATTGTCTGGGTCAACAATGAAAGTCGCACGAAGTGCTGCACCAGCAGGTGCGTAGAATACACCAAGTTGCTCGATCAAAGACTTATTCCAATCACGCTGTGTATCAGCAAACTGGATGTGCTTGATCTTAGCCAAATCTGGGTGGGCTTTCTGCCATGCTAGTTTACAGAACTCATTATCTGTAGAACCAGTCAACAGAACTGCATCACGATCAGCAAAGTCTTGGAACAACTTATCGTATGCTACGATTTCTGTAGGACAAACGAAAGTAAAGTCCTTAGGGTAATACACAATAATTTTCCACTTGCCTTCAAAAGAGGCTTCTGTAATATCAAAGAATTGGTCGCTTCCTGGGTTTACGCCAGTAACAACAAATTTATCAAGTTTATCTCCAACTGTCAACATAGTTTTTCTCCTGTTTATTAAAATCATTTCACTTTGTGATCTTTTCGTACAATTCCTCAAACTCTTCATTCTCAGCAACTGCTTGAGAGAAGTTTTGTTTGTGGTATGTCTTAGCAATTTTACTGATAGTTTTCTTAGGAATCTGGAAAGCATCTGAAAGATCCTTCACAGTCTCCTTAATTAGATCTCGCTCGCCTTCGATGCGTGTCATTGAGTTGCTAATTTCTACGATTGCTGCGTGCAGTTTCTTTTTATCTGCTTCGACTGTTAGAGTCATTTTATTTCCTTTATGTTTTACCAGTCGCTACTTGGACCAGAATCTGATGAACTAGAACTAGAGTCGCTTGAAGAACTCCAAGAAGAGGTATCCATAGAACTAGAAATTGATTTACGACTTTCGTTATCGTCAAACCCCCAAGAAGATTCTGACTTAGATATACCAACACTTCGTTCTTCTTTAGGGAAGTCGATAGGATCAGAGCCACCTGACTTGTGAGTATTACTCAATAGAGAGTTGATAGCAACGGCAGTAACAATATCGCTCAAGAAGTTATCTTGATATGGTGATACTGATTGAGCGTGAGTTACTGTCAATTCTGACCCACGAGCCACACCGAAAGATTCGTCACGTTTAACGAACTCACGCTTCTTCGGAGGTGGAGGTGTAGACATCTTGGTTCGCATAGATTCACGCCACTTACGAGTTGCCTCGATCTGTCGAGCACGTTCTTCAGCTTCCAGCGCAGCTTTCTCTGCTGCTCGACGCATGAACCAACGAACTGCCAGAGTGGCCAAAGCCACCCCAGCAAGTACCAATATAATTGCTAGGATGTCTTCCATATTACTTGCCTACATTAAGCACAGGGGTCTGACCATTCAACACAAGAGTTCCACCTTTGAACTGGGCGATACTTTGAGCAGTGATCTTCGCAGCTTCAGCTTGCAACATTCGAGCCTGAGCGTCCATGTATTGAATAGCACCAGAGTTCTGGGCAAGGGCTTGAATACGTTGGGCTTCAAGTTGAGCAGTGCGGACTTCAGCTTCTTTCTGTTTGGTTTCGTTCTTAGCACGAACGAGTGCGTTTGCAGATTCAACCACAGTGTCAGCAGGAATCACGTTACGAATAAGAACCTGAGTGATAGTAATGATACCGTCCAGCTTCTCGTCTCCAAGAGTTTTAGCGATACCTTCTTTGATATCAATTTCCATAACTGAACGATTGTCACCCATGTTCAGGGCTTCGTGCTTACGTGCAGCTTTGTAAACAGCATTACGAGTTGCATTGAAGATGTAGTTATACATCAGGTAGGTATCGCCATTGTGAGTAGCGTGGAAAGATTTATTCTTTGTATTATAAATCTCGGCGATCTGACTAGGATTGATGTTGTAAATAACAGTCAGGTCGAAGTCTTTCATAGTGGAGTTGTCAGACGCTTGAGGGTTCAAGTCGTCAACCTTGACAGCAACTTCTTTGACAGGGAAAGTCAGAACATCACCGATAAGGGTTTGGTTGAAAGAACCTGGAAGCAATTCCTCATTCTTAACCTGTTTGTCAAAGCCGACTCGCAGACCAACCTCACCAGTCTCAATACGAGTACAACCAGTAGCCATAGCCAGAACAGCAATAACGGCAGAAATTTTCAAAACGCTTTTCATAATCAATCCTTAAAATAAAACAACAATCAAAACCATAAAACCAAGAGCGAGAACAGAACACATCATACTATAAAGAATAGTCTTAGTCAAGTTCCACTTCTCTTTACCATTCAGTTGCCTGAGCGCAGGGATCCCAATATAGAAAGCTGCAAACAGCAAAGCGAAAAACAACCAGAGTTTAATCATTTCTTAGACTTCCATTTATTGAATTCTTCGATCAAACGAGCATGCTCTGCAGCAGAACAATACAGAGTCCATTCACGAACCACATCCTTGTATGTAATCTTTTCTTCTGTATGAACAGCTGGCTCAGATAGCATGTATCCCATAATAGTGTAAGGGATACCATTGTTCCAATTCCGTTCAATCGAAAAGACTTTCATCGCATCCCAGTCAATGGCAAAGGGAGCAGTAGCCATTTCAGTTTCGAGACGATTTCGATATGCATCATTAGCATATTTCAGATCGTTATTTTCTTTCTCAAGTTCTTTGATACGCTTGAGTGCTTCAGCGTAGTTACCGACAATACCATCTTCAGGTTTGCGATTCCAAAACAACATATTATTCCTTCGAGTACTTCACGTCATGTTCATAAAGAAACATCAGGCAGCACATTGCATGCGCCAGATGATGGATACCAGATTCGGGATCCAATTCTTCACCTGCTTTGTAAGCCCACAGGTGTCGTTGCAACGCATCGAAATAACGACGCTTGGAATCAGGTACTTGTTTCCAATTGTCTGGCTCATACTTCTCTGCGCCAAAGGTCAGAACCTTTACAGTCTCTGCCAGTGCTAGGGGTGGGAGCAAACCGTATTGCAGTTTACCACCATCAAATTTACGTCCACCAGTTGTGGCTAGTTGGGATGCTTTTACTTGTTCGGGTGTAACCATTTTTCCTCCAGTGATATCGGTAATGGGCACTCAGAGAATACCCATTGACAAATCACTTACTTGCGTGCAGTGAAAACAGAAGCACCCATTACAGCATTAGCGATGCGAACCATACGCTTGCTAGGGACACCCAAACGATACTTGGTAGTTTTAGTACCATCGTGGAGTTTTGCTTCATTAGAATAGATGCAATGACCTTGCTCACGCAAGTTACGGATTGCAGATGCTGGATGAGCAATACCAAAAGAACCAGAGATCTGCTTAGCAGTATACTCTTTACCAGCCTTTAGGCTATTCAACAACGTGGTTTGTTTAGACATTTAAGTCCTCCATTATAAGACCATCAACAAAAAAAGCCGATGAGGGGATGGCGTCCCTCATCAGCAACGGAAAAATAATTTCGATTAGATCTCGATACCGTTCTCACGGAGGATCTGGTTGAAGTCCTCAGTGTCGTCATCCATAGGAACAGAGTCCTCGATGATTCGTTGCAGACGAGAAGAGTCTACAGTATCTTTCTCTGCAGTCGCAACCGCAGTCTTGGTAGCCTTAACCTTAACAACCTTAGCCTTCGCAACCTTAGTTGCAGCTTTGGTGGCTTTAGCCGTAGCAGGTGCGCTGGCTTTTGCAGCGACTTCTTTCTGATACGCTTTCGCCTCATCAGCAGTAGGAACAGGCAGTTGGTAAACACCACGCTCAACCTTGTTCTTGTTAAACAACCAGTTAGGGTAACCAATCTTCTCACCCTTAGCACCAGTGCGAGAGTCACGCAGCACGTAATAGATCGATGCACATTCCTTCAGAGTAATCTGAGGGTCTTTCTTGTACTGAGGATTAGACTCGAGCACAGCCATAACGAAACGCTTTTGAGAAAAAGACAGGTTTGCAAATTTCAACATAATAAATCCTTTCAAGGGTTTTCAACGATAACAGAGTATATTATACACCAAGGTTTCCAAAAAGTCAACAATTTTTTGTAATAACCCTACTGGGTGTAGGGGTATTACTTAAGTATTACTTTTTAGAAAGGAACCTCGTCTGAAGGGTTAACAGCAGTAGGTTCAACCATCGGTGCAGGTTCAGGAGCAGGGTTTGCGATGTTGTCGTACAACTTCAGGAACGCATCTTTAGTTGCAGAATCGAATCGGTTGCAACACAATTCTACAGACTTGTTACGATCCTTAAAGATTGCAAAGGCACGGACGATGTGAATCATACGACGAGTCGTAATCGTTTCGTCTACACCACCATCAGCAAAAGTACGACGGATTGCGTCAGCCCACTTCACCAATGTATCTGCGAATTCTTCGTCTGGACAGCCAAAGGATTCCATCAGATTCTTAATAATCTTCACTTCAACCTTAGCAGAGGGATACTCTTGGTCGAAGGTTACAGCGAAACGCTCCAAGAATGCTTCGTTCAGGATGTTCGTACCGATGTAACGACCATCGTCTGAACCTTTACCCTTAGTGTTGGCAGTGGCAAACACGTTGAAACCTTCCTTGGGAACAATCATCTCATTCTTCAGTTTGAAGTAATAAGGTTTACCCTCGAGAATCGGTTGCAAGCAAAGCAGAGTGTTTGCAGAACCAGCGTCAATTTCGTCAAGCAACAGAGCAGTACCATTGCGCATAGCGATAAGAACTGGACCTTCGACAATCTCCACGTTACCATCTTCTAGAGTCTTAGAACCGATGAGTTGTTCTTCGTCAGTCATCATGTTCAGGTTAACACGGATGAGAGGACGCTTGTGTTTAGCACAAATCTGTTCAATCATCGTGGACTTACCGTTACCAGTTGGACCAGAGATGTAGGCTGGGTAGAAAATTCCAGACTTGATGATGTTCTCCAAATCGGTATAGTTGCCGAAGGGAACAAAGTTGGGATCCTTCTTAGGGATCAGTGAGTCAGTATTAGTGTAGTCCACTTGGAATGATTCCTGAGGTTTGAGAGCAGTATTACCAGCGACAGCAGGTTTACTACCATCAATCGCATAAAGACCACGACCGACTTTATCTTTCATCAGCCACAGAGGGAATTTATCCGTCTTAAGTTTAGCCATAACTTCCATCAGCTGAGGACGGGACACTTGACCCTTAGTTTGCACATCGGGATACATCTCGTACATCTTAGCTTCAAAAGTCTCACGAAAAGCCACATCAGTTTTAGCCATCACATTCTCCATAATAAATCAACCACTCAATATAATGTATTATTCCACAAACACGCATTATTGTCAACAACTTTTTGGAAAAACCCTACACTTTGTAGGGGTTTATTTTCCCTGTAAAATCAACAACTTACGCAACGATAGAGACGAACCTGTTCAACAACACTCGGCTAGTCTTCTTGATGTTCAGGTATTTGCCGAAGTTCTTTGCAATGGCTGCAGCTTTTGCATCGCCATTAACAGACAACTCACCTTCCTCAATCTTTGTTGCAGACTGGGGAATCAAGAACATTTCATCACGACCAGTGTTCTTTAGAGAAGCAAATCCATTATCTTTGAATTCTTTCCTCCAACCCTCAATGGTAGTATAGACATCACCGTTGAATCCAGGGTAGTGAGAATTCAAGGTTTGTTGCAAATCACGACGATGGTTGCGTGTGATGTAGAAGCCAACCAAAGAGACATTGTAACGATCTTTGATCATTCGCAATATCGTTTCGGTTTGTTGACCAGCATACTGAGTCAGTGTGTAGGTCTTCTGAGTTTTCTCTTCACGGATGAAGTGTTTTTGTTTGATGTACTTGTATTGACCATTTCTGGTGTCAACTGTACGATCGCTCAAAGAACCAGAGCCGATAGCATAAAGGTTGCTACCTTCACCATCAGTCAAAGTGATCAGAGAAAGTTTCTCGATGTTATTCTGTTTGATATAATCATCAAGGTTAGCGTAGATCCAACCCAATGCCTCATTCAGTGGAGTGCCACCCATGGAGTAGCCATCGTTCCATTGGAAACGACGATCCACAACACGCTTAGCCATCGCATTGAATTCACTAGTGGTCATCTTGCTGGAAAAGAATTCCAACAGATGCATAGTGTTAGTGGCATTAGTCAAAGTGTTTTCGAGTTTGTGCTTACCTTTATGAAACTCACGCAGCTTATCCCAACCTTCGTAGTTACGATCGAGATACTGACTGGAGAAAGCCAACACACGGTAAGGAATCTGGATACGATTGCAGAACATTGCCAAGTTGATAACCTGTTTCAACGTGTCTTCAATAACACCATCCATCGAACCAGACCAGTCCAGCAAGAAAATCATACCATGGTTTTTACCCTGTGGTAGAACAGTCACACGCTTGAACAAGTCATCGTTGAGTTTGTAACCCCAGATACGACGCATGTCCAGAGAACCAGTCTTAGAAACCTGAGCACGTTTGTAGAGCGCAGCAGACTTCTTCATCTCGAATTCTTTAACAAGATAGTTTACAGTGCGTTGAGATTCAGTTTTGAATTTCTCAAACTCAGCATCCATCTTTGCCTGACGCATCAA
>JACCDL011005254.1_pt1 | contig 66379 bp, 55 predicted proteins | sample 7441931 | NCBI WGS metagenome assembly JACCDL01 (sample SAMN15323437, study PRJNA562643) | freshwater metagenome | isolation source: river surface water | place: USA:Blue River Watershed | collected 2017-08-16
GGGTGCCGTTCGCGCCAATCGCACGCAGGAGGTACATGCTCAGGGCGCCAGAGCCGACTCCTGCCTCGACCACGCGGGCACCGGGAAAAATGTCGCCCTCGACAATGATCTGTGCGGAATCCTTCGGGTACACAATCGCGGCACCGCGCGGCATGCTCAGAACGAAGTCAGACAGCAGCGGACGGAAGGCCAGGTATTCGATGCCCTGCTGATTCAGGATGACCGAACCCTCGGGTTGGCCAATGATGTCATCGTGTAAAACGTCGCCGCGGTGCGTTCCGTAGCGCGCGCCCGGGGTCAGCGTGACGGTGGCCAAGCGACCCTTAGGACCCGTGAGCTGAACGCGGTCCCCGGCGCGGAACGGCCCGGTTGGCAGGCTCCAGTTAGCTGCTTCGGTCATCAAATTGCCCCTTCGTTAAAGAATCGCGTTAGGTGGGCGACGCTAACACCCTCGAGCGTAGGCCAAATTGTGCGGCCTGGGCGCTGTGGCAGGGCCACCACATTGGGCACTCCGATCGATTTTGCTCCGGATGCCTCGGCCGAAGTCAAACCGTTGAGTGAGTCCTCGATCGCGATGCAGTCCTCAATCGCGACACCGAGTCTCTCGGCTGCGACGAGATACGGTTCGGGGTGCGGCTTGCCGCGCACGACCTGATCACCTCCGAGCACCAAATCGAAGGGGTTGTAGCCGATTTCGGCTGTTAGCGCGTCGACCACAGACATCGCCATCCGATGCAGCGACATCGTGACCAGAGCAGTGCGAATGCCGCGTTCGTTTAGTTCGACCAGGAGTTCCTTGGCACCTGGCCGCCATGGCACGTGGCGGTTCAGCTTGGCCACGACTTCATTAGTTAGGCGCTCAACGATTGCTTCGGGCTCCAGTTCTGAGCCGATGCGCTGTTTGATGACCATGCTCGATTCGACGAGGCTCATGCCCACAAGGTCGAGCCCGTCACTGGCACCCCAGGAAGCCCCATGCTCTTCGGCAAGTGCCTGTTCGCTGGCGAGCCAATAGTGCTCTGAGTCGATGAGGGTGCCATCCATGTCCCACAGGACGGCCGCTGGGGTCTGCATGATGCCCAAGTTTAACGCCTGAGCGGCAGAGCCATTGCGGTTAGGCTTGTAGTCCGTTTACAAGGGGATTCATTGAGCAAGAGACTAAGTGGCCGCGTCCTGATCGTGGCCTTCGAGGGTTGGAACGACGCTGGCGAGGCTGCCAGTGGTGCCGCGCGCGTCGTGGCTCGCGCGCTCGAGTCCGACGTCGTTGGGGCGATCGACCCCGAGGACTACTACGACTTTCAGTTCTCTCGCCCAATGGTTTCATTCGACGAAGAGGGCAACCGTCGTCTGGCTTGGCCAACCACCGAACTCTATGCACCCGGCATCTCAATCGTTCAATCGCGCCAAGACTTGGCGCGTGTCCACGTCCTCCTAGGTGTGGAACCTTCCCGTCGCTGGAAGGCCTTTACTGCCGAGGTGCTCGAACTCATCGAGGATCGCGAGATCGATGCAGTCGTCTTTCTCGGCGCGCTGCTCGCCGATGTTCCGCACAGCCGACCGATTCCGACCACCATCACTTCGCAAAACCAGACATTGCGACTCGAGCAGGGCTTCGAGAAGAGCGATTACGAAGGCCCCGTTGGCATCCTGAGCGTGCTTGGCCTAGCACTCGAGAAGGCTGGAATCGCGACGTTGAGCATCTGGGGATCGGTGCCGCACTATGCCCACACTCCCCCAGTGCCAAAGGCATCCCTGGCACTCCTACGTGAAGTTGAGCGAGTGCTCGGACTAGAGTTTGGTCACGAAACTCTTGCAGAGGATTCCTTCGCGTGGGAGCGCGGTGTAGATGAGGCCTGTGAGGTCGACGAGGAGCTGGCTGGCTACGTCAAGACCCTCGAGACGGCCCGTGACGAGTACGAAGCAGGAGTGGCCAGTGGCGACGAGCTTGCCGCCGAGGTCGAACGTTACCTTAGAGACAACCAGCCACCCAAGAAGGACTAGGCGCTCGGGCGATTAGGCCGAAATAGTTCCCGTGGTGAGTAGCCCAAGAATTAGTGCGCCCACGACGACGCGGTAGACCACGAATGGCGTGAAAGAGCCGCGGCTCAGGTACTTCAAGAACAACGAAATGACACCGTAGCCGACAGCGAAGGACACAACGGTCGCCAACGCAGTGGCGAACAGTAGATCGCCAGGCAGGTCGCCAACGCTGGTAAGAAACTCGAACAATCCACTCGCCAGCACTGCTGGTATCGCGAGAAGGAAACTGAAACGTGCCGCAGCCTCACGTGTATAACCGAGGGCCAAGCCAACCGAAATAGTTCCACCGCTCCGAGAAACGCCCGGAATCACGGCTAGGGCCTGACCTAAGCCAAACAAGACACCGTGCTTATAGCTGAGGCTTTCGATTGGACGCTCGCGCTTGCCGAACATGTCCGCAGCTCCGAGCAAGATTCCAAAAAGGATCAGTGCAAAGCCCGCGATCCACAGGTTGCGCAGGTGAGTTTCAATCGCATCCTTGAAGGCCAGGCCAACGAGCACGACAGGCAATGAACCAATGATGACCAGCCATCCCATCCTGAAGTCCTGCCCGCGGTCATCCCTGCTCTTTACTCCGGCAATCCAACCGCGTGAGATGCGCATGATGTCTTTCCAGAAGTACAGCAATACCGCGGCTTCGGTGCCGAGCTGGATAGTCGCGATGAATGCGGTCAGCTGTGGCTTGGTGAGCGAGCCTAGACCGAACCATTGCTCAAATAGCGCAACGTGCGCGCTGGAGGAAATCGGTAGAAACTCGGTGAGGCCCTGGACTAAACCGAGGATTATGGCTACGACCGGGGTCACTCGTCAAAGTCTTCTTGAACAAACGGTAGGTACTCGTCGAACTTATCGCCCAGTGCCTCCTCGTAGTCAAGAAATGCCTCAAGCAACTGCTCGTAGGCCGATTCGACGTTCGGGTCCTCTGCTCCCCTGCGCTGCGAGACTGCCTCGAAATGCCTCTCGAGGGCTCCGGTGAACTTGCTGAGCGCCATGCGCGGATCTGCTGCCATATGCCCAAACTATCCCAGTCTGTGCCGATTGCAACCCATAGCCACGCCAAGTGGCGAGGGTGCCCGAAGTCTGGTAGTGTTGACGCTCGTTGCCCTTGCTGCCCACAGCAAGAATCAATCACTCGTCCGGGTGGCGGAATGGCAGACGCGCTAGCTTGAGGTGCTAGTCCTCGTTAGAGGGTGGGGGTTCAAGTCCCCCTTCGGACACGAAAACCCAGTCATTGACTGGGTTTTTTGTTTAAACTCGCCAACGTAGCCACCTAGCTTGTCTCTAGAGAGGCCTGCATGCGCTTTATGACCTTGCGACTTCCGGCAATCACTATGTATTCGGTATTTCGCTTGTGCCCAGGGGTTCCTACTCGCTCACCGGTCTTGTTATAGACGCCGATTTGGCTCCCTATGTACCGTCGCGAATCGACCGCGACCATCGCGACAGCCTCCCAGTCGTCGAACATGGCGACGAGTTCGTCTTGGCTGAGCCACGCCTCGTTGTTGTAGCTGAGCAGGCAGATGTCGGCCTGAAGACCCTTCACAACGGCGTTCAGGGCACCAGGCATGGCCCTCTTCGAATTGAAGTCTGATTTTGTACTGGCATCGCGGGTATCGAGCCGCTTGTTTGCGACACCGTACGAGTCGGGTTTATCCCAGCGCACGAGGGTTTCCCAGATGTGGTAGTTGCCAAAGTATCTGTGTTGGTTGTATGGCGGATCCAGATAGGCGAGGTCAACCGCGCCAACCTGCGCGGCAACATCCAAAGCGTCGCCTCGAATAGCTCGCCCCGGCCCGTGCAGCAGAATTGGGTCGATGAGCTCGATTTCGCGATAGCTACGAGAGCTCCAATCCTTCAAGTAGGCCATCTGGACTCCAGTAGTCGAGTCGACTCGGTCTGCCGCCATTATCAGCGAGGTTAGGAGTGGCTCTCGAAGCCAACTGCCTGCGTAATCGCGGTCGATTGCCTCGCGAATCGCGTCGATACGGCGTCCGTTTGTCGGTTGAAAGAACCTAGCGTCAACGCAGAAATTCTTAGTGAAGTAGCCATCCTCGCCCGGCAAGGCGTTGAGTGCCGCCAGCGCTTCGGAAAGTTCCGTCATCTCACATTCGCTCGCATCCAGTTCGATCCAGGTCTTGGCAAATACCTCTGAGTACGAAGCGATATCGCATGCCGTGACGAATCGGCCCTGAGCCTTCAGCATTCGCGCGACTCGGGTAGTTCCGGTAAACAAATCGAGAGTTTTCTCGGCGCCGCTGGCGACGGCAAGGCGACTCAATTGAGGCATAAGCGCGCGCTTTGAACCCAGGTACTTGATCACCGCGCTCTCCTTCGTATGCGCCCGTTCGTAATTGTGAATTACTTTTTGCGTAATTGGAATTACGCGGGGTATCTCGCTGCGAGGGTCGCGCGCACGGCAAGTCCTAAACTTGACCACATGTCCGAAGCACAGCGCCTCTCCGTAGCAGCCGACTATGCGCTGCAGGGTGCCAAGCAAGCTCTTCAGGGCATGCGAGCCTTGGTGCTGACGGGTGCAGGCATCTCGACCGATTCGGGGATTCCCGACTACCGCGGTGCCGGTCGCACACCTAAGCACCCGCTAACGTTCGATTCCTTTATGGGGTCGCGCGAGTTGCAAGTTCGCTACTGGGCTCGCAGCTTCGTCGGGTGGAGTCGTATCGCGGATGCGGTTCCGAATCCGGGGCATATCGCGCTCGCCGACGCCGAGGCCACAGGGCGTGTGCTGCACGTCGTGACTCAGAACGTTGACGCCCTACACCAAGCCGCCGGCAGCAAGAACGTGATCGACCTGCACGGGCGCCTCGATCGTGTTCGCTGCATGTCTTGCAGCCAGATCATCTCGCGCGCCGAAATGGACATCATCCTTACCCGACTCAATCCAGGTGTTAGCAAAGACAACGAATTCGAGTTCACGCCAGATGGCGACGCCGAGATCGAGGCATACGACGGTTTCATGATTCCGGACTGCGCTGCCTGCGGCGGCGTGCTCAAGCCGGATGTAGTTTTCTTCGGCGAGCAGGTGCCTGCTGTCACCGCAACTTTTGCGATGGAGCAACTGGGACGAGCAGACGCGCTAGTTGTCGCCGGCTCGTCGCTCACGGTGAATTCGGGGCTCCGCTTCGTAAAGCAGGCGGCTCGGCTCGGTAAGCCAATTGTCATAGTGAATCTTGGGGTCACAAAGGGTGATCAGTATGCCCTTGCCAAGGTTGAGGCGAGCACCTCACTCGTTCTGCCAGAGCTGTTCGGAGCCTAAGTAATGAAAACTACGCTCGGTCTTCTGCGTCACGGTCAGACGGATTGGAATATCGAATTTCGCCTGCAGGGCATCACCGATGTGCCTCTCAACGCAACTGGGCTTGCTCAGGCACACGCTGCTGCTGGGCGCATCAACGGCTCGGACTGGGATGCACTGCTCGCTTCGCCTCTGAGTCGGGCTCTAGACACCGCACGCATTGTTCATCGCGTGTCAGGGATTGCTGTAGACGAGGTCTTGGTCGACGAAATCCTTCTCGAACGCAGCTTTGGCGAAGCCGAAGGCGAGTTGTATGCCGATTGGAAAGCTAAGCACACCGGCGATCCGCTCGGAGCCGAGAGTCGTGAGGCCCTCACCGCTCGCGTGCAGTCGTTCCTTGCCTCGGTAGCAAGTACGTATCGTGGTCAACGGGTGCTCGCGGTTTCTCACGGCGCTTTTATCCGCGAGGTTCTCGATGTTGTTAGTCTCGGAGCGCTTCCTCCAGCCGGTGAGCGGATTAGCAACGCTTGCCTGAATGTCTTCGAGTGCGACGCCGAGGGCAACTGGAGCGTGACTAGCTACGCTCCGCAACCGCTGGCTTAGTTCGCCAGTGCTTAGGTGAGGCGCTCAGCCAACTGAATAAGTGAGGCAGCGCTGCGGTCCCAGTTGAATCGTGCGGCCTGCTCGAGGCTGGCGCGCGAACGTCGCAACCATTCGGGGTTCGTGCCAAGCTCTTTTACCGCGCGCGCGAAGCTCTCGGCCGAGTCCACATCGAAGAATGATGCGGCAGCTCCGCCGATCTCTCGGAATATCGGGATGTCACTGACGATCACTGGAACTCCACGCGACATAGATTCAACTAACGGGATGCCGAAACCCTCATCGCGTGATGCCGTTACTAGCGCGACGGCGCTATCGATGGCCCGGTGGTACTCGGCTTCACTAACGCCATCGTGGAACACGACACGAGCGGCATTCTCTCCAGCCAGTGCCGTCAATTCGGCCCTGCGATCGTCTTCGATCTTGCTCATCAGGTGCAATTCGTATGCCGGCAAGAGATCGAGGCCGGCAATCAAGAGCTCGACGTTCTTGTAATCCATGAACGAGCCCATGTAGACCAGTGTTTGCTTGCCTCTGGGTCTCGATGTCGGCACGGTGTGCTCGTAGTCGTGCAGAAAGCTGCCCGCTGCGTTGTAGATGACTTCGACTGGCTTTTTGCTAAGCGAGTGTCTTTCAATCAATGCGCGAGTAGTGAGTGAGACCGTGGCAACCGCGTCAGCGCGCCCCAGAATGAGGCGTTGCGGCCAATACCATGCATGGAATACTCGCCATGCGAACCGGATGATTGGGTTGAAGCCTGGTGGCGGCTTCGGGTGGTTGTAGTAGATCAGGTCGTGCAGCGTGAGCACCAGTTTGTAGCGTCGCCCCCAGGACCCCATGGTCTGCATTGGTGAAAACACAAAGCGTGCCCCGAGTTTGTTGAGCTTCCTTGCGACCCAAAGTTCACTCGGGTGGGTCGGTTCGTTGATCAGTGCGTGCTCGATGCCCTTTGGTAGGCGCAGCAACTGGCGCTTGTCGCTGATTAGAGCGGTAACTTTGATGCGCCGGCTAAGTGCGGTCACAAGGCCAGTCGAAAACCTACTGATCCCGTCGTGGTGATCCCAGCGGATAAAGCGGGCATCGAAAAAGATGCGATCAAGAGCCATGGCCAGGCGCTTTCAAGGCCTTGTCCTGCAGCCCAGCCAGAAATAGTCGGATGTCGCTCGCAACCTCGCTTGGTATTTCGTAATGCGTGAGGTGCCCTACCCCCATGTGCTCAACCATTCGGTTTGGAACTCGCAGGCTGGCAACCATCTCGCGTTGCTGCTTCGGTGATGTGATGTCATCGCGGCTGCCGATGATGACCAGGGTCGGCACAGCAAACTTGGTCGCCCACTGGCCGACACACTCGCTGGTCGATGCTCGGTATGCCTCGTTTACTACTCGTCGCGACGCGAAGTCGCTGAAGTTCTCATCGTGCTGGCGGTGAATCCAGGCCCGAAGCGCGCGGTTCTTAGTCTTAGCCATCAGGATGCTCATACCTCGAACCATCGGCCAACTCCGTAGAGCGCGATTTGCGAGGTCTACGGACATGCGTTCTGTAAGGCCGTAGAAGCCGTCTGCAACCCTCGTTGCTATGACCTTTGGGCCTTTGAGTGCCGGGGCGCTGACGGGGTTCTCGAGGGTCAGGGTCTGCACCGGCAATCCATGGGCCACCGCGTGGGAAACCACGATGCTGCCGAAACTGTGACCGAGCAGGTGGGCCTTGCCCGACAAACCCAACGCCGAGATGAAGCCAGCCAGCCAGGTGGCGTATGCGGCGACGCTGTGCTCGTGATCGAAAGGCGTGCTCTCGCCGAATCCCGGCAAATCGGGGATGATCACGTGAAAGTCGTTTAGCGCGCCCGCAATAGCCTCGAGGCCGCGGTGGTTACCGCGGAAGCCGTGAATCATCACGAGCGTCGGGGTTTCGGCTAGGACCGATGAGGTCGACTCGGCTGGGTAGGTCCAGTATGCGGTGACCGTTTCACCAATCTGCACGCTGCCACGTGCGCCGCGGGCGTTCGCCTGTGCCGCTAGTTGCCACGGTTGTGAATTGACCATGTTTCGAGAGTACTTCGCCTAGACCGAGAAGTACTTTGCCTCGGGGTGGTGCAAAACCATCGCATCGGTGGACTGTTCCGGGTGTAGCTGAAGTTCCTCGCTTAGCGTGACGCCAATCACTTCAGGCTTCAACAGTTCGACGAGCTTGACGCGATCTTCGAGCTCTGGGCAAGCCGGGTAACCGAAGGAGTAGCGTGCACCGCGGTACTCGAGCTTGAACAGGCCCTCGACCTCGTGCGGGTCCTCGGTGGCGAAACCTAGCTCGTCGCGCACTCTGGCGTGCCAGAACTCGGCCAACGCCTCGGTCAGCTGAACCGAAAGGCCGTGTAGTTCGAGGTACTCGCGGTATTCGTTGCGCGCGTACAGTTCGTTTGCTGCCTCGGAAACCCTGTTGCCCATCGTGACCAGTTGGAACGGAACGATGTCGACCTTGCCCGACTCCTTAGCCGCCACGAAGTCGCTTAAGCAGAGGTGGCGGTCGCGGCTCTGTCGAGGGAACGTGAAGCGCATACGTTCGGTACCGGGTTCTCCCCCGCTGCCCCCGTCAAATGACGGCATTCCGGCAAAGCCATCTGGGCCGTGATGCAAAATCACGAGATCATCGCCGTCCGAAACCGCCGGGAAGTAACCGTAAACGACGGCAGCCTCGAGGAGTCCTTCCGTCTGGATGCGCTCTAGCCAGCTGCGCAAACGCGGGCGCCCCTCAGTCTCGACGAGTTGCTCATAGCTGGCTCCCTCGGCACCGCGGCCAGGCTTTAGTCCCCACTGGCCCATGAAGGTTGCTCGTTCGTCGAGGAAGGCCGCATAGTCGCGCAGCGGAATGCCTTTGACAACTCGCGTGCCTAGGAACGGAGCCTTCGGGATGCTGTTGTCGCTAGATACATCGCTTCTCGCCGGCATCGCGCTGGGTTCGGTTCGCTGAAGCGCGTTACCCACTGCGTGGTGGCGCTTCTTGAGTTCAGGTAACTGAATCGAGGTGTCGCCGCGCTTGATGCGCACGAGGGCATCCATAAGGCGAAGCCCCTCGAACGCGTCGCGGGCATAGCGAACCTCGCCATCGAAGATCTCGGCAAGATCTTGCTCAACGAAGGCTCGGGTTAGGGCTGCGCCACCGAGGATGACCGGCCAGCGTTCGGCAACGCCGCGATGGTTCATCTCCTCGAGGTTTTCCTTCATGATCTGCGTCGATTTGACCAGCAGACCAGACATTCCGATTACATCGACATCGTGTTCCTCGGCCGCACGCAAGATTTCATTGATCGGCTGTTTGATGCCGATGTTGACCGTATCAAAACCGTTATTGCTCAGGATGATGTCTACGAGATTCTTGCCGATGTCGTGCACGTCGCCGCGTACAGTCGCCAGCAGGATCTTGCCCTTGCCAGCGTCTTCCGACTTCTCAAGGTGTGGCTCAAGATAAGCGACGGCGGTCTTCATGACCTCGGCCGACTGAAGCACGAACGGCAGCTGCATCTCGCCACGGCCGAACAATTCGCCAACGACCTGCATGCCGGACAGCAGGTAGTCGTTGATGATTGCAAGACCAGCGATGCCGGCTGCGAGGGCCTCGTCGAGGTCGGCCTCTAGGCCCTTCTTCTCGCCGTCGATAATGCGCTGCTTGAGACGCGCGTCGAGAGGCAGAGCCGCCAATTCGTCGGCGCGGGACTTTCGTGCGCTCGCCGAGTCGACTCCTGCAAAGACATCCAGAAACTTGGTTAGCGGGTCAAAGGTGACGTTGCCGTCCGCGTCGTACTCGCGACGGTCATAGATCAGGTCCAATGCGGCCTTGAGCTGCTCGGCAGGTATCTGGTTGAGCGGCATGATGCGTGCGGCGTGAACGATGGCCGAGGTGAGGCCCACCTTGACACACTCGTCTAGGAAGACACTGTTGAGTACGTGGCGCGCTGCGGGGCTGAGTCCGAAGGAGATGTTGCTGATGCCCAGAGTCGACTGCACGCCTGGGAATGCGACATTGATGCGTCGGATCGCCTCGATGGTCTCTATGCCGTCGCGTCTAGTCTCGTCCTGGCCAGTGGCGATCGGGAAGGTAAGCGCATCGACCGTGATGTCGGTGAGCCGCATTCCCCAGGTGCCGGTCAGGTCGCGAATCAGGCGCTCTGCGATTGCAAACTTGGTGTCGGCAGTTCGAGCCTGCCCCTCTTCGTCGATGGTCAGTGCGACGACCGCCGCGCCATGCTCCTTGACGATTGGCATCATGCGCGCAAATCGCGAGCTTGGGCCATCGCCATCTTCATAGTTGACCGAGTTGACCATGGCTCGACCACCGAGGCATTCCAGCCCGGCCTCGATCACGTGCGGTTCGGTCGAATCGAGCACGAGCGGCAATGTGGTTGATGTAGCAAGGCGGCTGACTAGCTCGCGAGCATCGCGGGCGCCATCGCGCCCCACATAGTCGACGCAGACGTCCAGAAGATGGGCGCCTTCGCGCGTCTGAGACTTGGCGATCTCGAGGCACTCATCCCAATTCTCTGCAAGCATTGCCTCGCGGAAGGCCTTGGAGCCGTTGGCATTGGTGCGCTCGCCTATCGACAGGTAGGTCATCGTCTGGTCGTAGGGCTGGTGCTGGTAGAGGCTGGCTAGGCCTGGCTCGTCGGTTACGGCAGGGCGGTGAGGGGCTCGATTCTGCACTGCCGATGCGATGGCGGCGATGTGGGCAGGGGTCGTGCCGCAGCAGCCGCCGACAAGACCGACACCGTACTCGCCAACAAACTGCAAGTGAGCCGAGGCAAGTTCACTCGGGGTCAGGTTGTAGACCGCGCCATTGGGTCCAATCTCTGGCAGGCCCGCGTTCGGCATGACGACCAACGGAAGTTCGCTGAACTTCGACAGGTAGCGAACGTGTTCGCTCATCTCGGTCGGGCCGGTGGCACAGTTCAGGCCGATGCCGTCGATACCGAGAGCCGAGAGCGCCGTGAGCGCCGCCCCGATTTCGCTGCCGAGCAGCATAGTGCCCGTCGTCTCGATGGTTACCGACACGAGAATCGGCACGTTGACTTGCAGTTCGGTCATGGCTCGGCGCGCACCGATAACTGCCGATTTGGCCTGCAACAGGTCTTGTGCGGTCTCAATCAGCAGAGCGTCAGCACCGCCACGAATTAATCCCTTCGCGGCTTGCTGGTAGGCGTCGCGCAGGACGGCAAACTTTTCGTGACCGAGGCTCGGCAACTTGGTACCTGGGCCAATTGATCCAAGCACCCAGCGCGGGGATTCATCGGTCGCAAACTCGTCGGCAGCCTTTCGGGCCAGCGACGCTCCGGCGTGCGCCAGTTCTTCGATGCGGTCTTGGATGCCGTAATCAGCAAGATTTGGCAAATTGGCGCCGAAGGTGTTGGTCTCGATCGCTTCGGAACCCGACTCAAGGTACGTGCGGTGAATTCGCTCGATGATGTCGGGTCGTGTCACATTGAGGATTTCGTTGCAACCCTCGAGGTTCTCGTAGTCGGCCAGTGTCGGGTTCGACTCTTGGATCATCGTTCCCATCGCGCCGTCGGCGACTACGACGCGGTTACGGACAGCGTCGAGTAGGGCTTGGGAGCGGCTTGGAAACATAGAGTCTCAATTCTACCCGCGTCGCGTGGCTCGATAAACTTGTCGAATGCCTGATTACAAGCCATTACGCTCCCCTGCCGCGCCTGCCCCAGCCGCGAGCGTGGCAGATGTTTTGGCTTCACGATCGGACGCCGCTCAGCCGACGCTCTCGTTCGAATTCTTCCCTCCCAAGGACGAAGAAGGCACCGAGAAGTTGTGGTCAACATTCGACCGCCTTCTCGAGGCGGCACCGGACTTCGTTTCGGTCACTTACGGTGCCGGCGGAAGCAACCGCGAGAAATCCTTCGCGATTGTCGAGCGCATGGCTCCCCGTGTCCTAACGATTGGTCACCTAACCGCCGTAGGCGCCACCAAAGACTCGACACGTGAAATCATCGCGCGCTACGCCGAATCTGGCGTACGTAGCATCCTCGCATTGCGAGGAGATGCACCAAAGGATGATCCGGAAGCACTTGCAAAGGGAGACCTCAAGACAGCGCTCGAACTAGTAGAACTCGCCAGGAGTGAGTTTGGCCTCGAGGTTGGCGTTGCGGCATTCCCCGAGGTTCACCCCGAGTCGGCATCGCTCTCACATGATGCCCGCGTCTTGCGTCTCAAGGAAGATGCGGGTGCAAGTTTCGCTATGACCCAACTGTTCTTCACAATTGAGGCGTACCAGGCGCTACTCGCCGCTAACCAGGTTGCAGGTGTATCGCTGCCAATCCTGCCCGGCCTCATGCCCATCGCCAACGCTCGTAACGTAATTCGTATGGCTCAGCTTTCGGGCGCGGCTATTCCTGCCGACCTACTCGCACGCCTAGAAGGTGCGACAAGCGATGCCGAAGCTCGGGAAATCGGCATGGATTACAGCATCCAACTCGGTCGCGACCTACTAGCCGCGGGTGCACCAGGCCTTCACGTCTTCTCTCTCAATCACCACGCAGCTGCTCTCGAGCTGTCGCGTGGCGTTGGCTTAGTGTCGTAAGCCCCACATAGGCTACGAGCGTGAATCAACTTTCGTTCGAGTTAAGCTCTCGCCCGGCCTGGGCGAATCGCATTGCCGTGTTCGACACCGAGACCACTGGGCTGGACCTTCGCGAATCTCGCATCGTCACGGCCTGCGTTGTCGAGATTGACGCTAATGGCCAGATCGTTGGTCGCAACGAGGAGTGGCTTGCCGATCCTGGCATCGAGATTCCTGCCGTTGCGGCTGAGGTTCACGGCGTCACGACCGAGTTCGCTCGAGCAAACGGACGCCCTGCGGCCGAGGTTGTCGCCGAGGTCCTCGAAGCGTTGCGTGGCTACTTCGCGGCCGGTATCCCGGTAGTGGCATATAACGCGCCATACGACTTCACGATCCTCAAGTACGAGGCCCTTCGTCATGGCCTCGAGCCAATCCTCGAGCCCTTTCCAGTTCTCGACCCGCTCGTTATCGACAAGAAGGTCGATCAGTACCGGCCGGGCAAGCGCCGCCTAGAGAACGCCGCAGCCGTCTACGGAGTTGAACTGAGCGATGCGCACAACGCGACTGCCGATGCCGTTGCCGCTGGTCGCGTCATGCAAGCCATCGCAGAAAAGTTTGGTGCCCAGCTTGGCGATGATGTCGCCAAGGTTCACGCTGGCCAAGCGATCTGGGCCGATGAGCAGGCAGAATCGTTCGCGGTTTGGCGTCGCAAGAACGGCGCACCCGACTTCGTTGCCGAACTCGGCTGGCCGCTCAAGTCCATCTAGACAACGTCTCTGCCCTCGACTTACCGATCACGGCAAAAGAAAACCCCCGCGACTGCGGGGGTTTTCTTGTTGGTCTTTGCGAATTACGCGCCGAAGCCCTTGTAACGAGCGTTGAAGCGCTCGACGCGGCCTGCGGCATCCATGATGCGCTGCTTGCCGGTGTAGAACGGGTGCGATGCCGACGAGATTTCAACGTCGAAGACTGGGTAGGTGTTGCCGTCTTCCCACTCGATGGTCTTGCTGCTTGAGATGGTCGAGCGAGTCAGAAACGCGACACCCGATGCCAGGTCGCGGAACACGATTGGCTCGTACTTTGGGTGAATGTCAGCCTTCATTACGTAACTTCCTAGGTTTTTGAAAAGTTTTTAGCTCGATACTGCCGAGCACACAAGGAGCAAGCATAACAGAGACGCCGCGCTAACCCAAGCGCATTCTTGCGATTCCTCGCGACTAGTGAGCAGCGCGAGCGCGGTAGCGGCCGCCCTCGTTTGTGACCACCATCTCGAAACCGAAGGCCTCGCTAATTTTCTCGCTTGTGAGCGTTGTTTCGATAGCTCCCGCGGCAAAAACCTGACCTTCACTGACGATCATGGCGTGGGTGAAACCGTTCGGGATTTCTTCAAGATGGTGGGTGACCATGACGATGGCAGGTGCGTATGGCGACTGCGCGTAGTGACCGATGGTGCTGATGGTCTGCTCACGTGCCGCGAGGTCGAGTGAGGCAACTGGCTCATCGAGCAGCAGTATCTCTGGATCGGCCATGACGGCACGTGCAATCTGGGTGCGCTTGCGTTCACCATCCGAGAGGGTGCCGAAGGCCCGGTCGGCTAGGTCGGAAAGCTTCCATTCGGCCAGTACGCGACGGGCGCGGCGCTCATCGATGTCTTCGTACTTTTCGTTCCAACGGCCGGTTACCGCGTACGCGGCCGTCATGACGGCATTCAAGACGGTCTCGCTGTTGGGAATGTGGGCTGCCAGGGCGCTTGAGGCGAAGCCGATGCGGGTGCGTAGGTCAAAGACGTTGATTTCGCCGAGGCGTTCGCCCAAGACAGTCGCCTGGCCGGTGGTCGGGTGAATCTGCGCGGCCGCGACTCGCAGCAAAGTGGTCTTGCCCGCGCCGTTGGGTCCAATGATGACCCAGCGCTGGTCAGCGTCGACCTGCCAATCCACGTTGTTCACGATTGCCCGTCCTTCGCGAAGGACGGAGATGTTGTTTAGGTCAATGACACGCGACATGCCACCAGCGTATTAGATAACTTCAAGCGCCTTGCGATACACGCGGATGGTTTGTTCGGCGATGCTGTCCCAGCTGAACAACTGCTCCACGCGACGGCGACCGGCGGCGCCGAACGCTTCCAGATTCGGGTTATCGAGCATCTGGTTCATCGCACGCGCGAAGTCGGCCACGAACTTGGCTTCGTCAAGCGGCTTGCCCGAACCATCCTGAACCTGCTCAATAGGAACGAGTAGGCCGGTCACCCCGTGTTCGACAACCTCCGGGATGCCTCCGGTGGCGGTGGCCACGACAGGTGTTCCGCAGGCCATAGCCTCTAGATTGACGATTCCGAGCGGCTCATAGATGCTCGGGCAGGCGAACACGGTGGCCGCGGAGAGCATCGCGATCAGTTCGGCACGGCTCAGGTGCTTGTCTACCCAGATGACGTTGTCTCGCACCTTGCGAAGCTCTTCGACCAGTTCGGTAACCTCGGCCAGAATCGCCGGCGTGTCAGGAGCTCCGGCGCATAGCACGAGCTGCACATCGCTTGGCAGCTCACGAGCAGCCTTGATCAGGTATGGCAGGCCCTTCTGCATCGTGATGCGACCGACGAACACAACGCTGCGCTGATCTGGGTTTACGCCGTTCGCGCGGACCAGATCTGGGTTGTCGGCGGCCTTGAAGGCGTCCAGGTCAATTCCGTTGTGAACCACCGAGACCTTGGCAGGGTCAATCTGCGGGTACGCGCGAAGGATGTCCTTGCGCATGCCATCGCTCACCGCGATGATGCCGGTTGCACCTTCGTAGGCGGTGCGTTCCACCCATGAGGAGAGGCGGTATCCGCCACCAAGCTGAGCCTCTTTCCATGGTCGCAGCGGCTCTAGTGAGTGAGCGGTAATCAGATGAGGGATGCCGTGTAGCGTGCCGGCGACCTGTCCCGCAAAGTTGGCGTACCAGGTGTGGGAGTGAACAAGGTCGGCTCCCGCGATGTCGCTCACCATGTTGAGGTCTACCGACATGGTCTGCAGCGCGCCATTAGCGCCGTCAAAATTCGGGCTGTGCGAATACGAATACGTATCGGTTTCATCACGAACCTCACCGAAGCAGCGCACCTGTACGTCGATGTGCTTGCGGAGTACTTTCACCAATTCAGCGACATGTACGCCTGCTCCCCCATAAATGAAGGGTGGATATTCCTTGGTGATCAGATCGATTCGCATATCGTCATGTTAATAGCCTCGTAATAACCGAGGGATAACATTCTGAACATGAGCACGAAACGCATTTTCGGAATGGTCCTTGCTGGTGGCGAAGGAAAGCGCCTGATGCCGCTCACGGCCGATCGAGCGAAGCCTGCGGTTCCATTCGGCGGAAGCTACCGCCTCATCGACTTCGCGCTGTCTAACCTCATCAACTCCGGACTGCGCCGAATCGTTGTTTTGACCCAGTACAAGTCGCACTCGCTTGATCGCCACATTGCTCACACATGGCGCATGTCGCCGCTGCTCGGCTCTTATGTGGCTTCGGTTCCAGCGCAGCAACGCCTTGGTAAGCGCTGGTTCTCGGGCTCGGCCGACGCGATACTCCAGTCGATGAACCTGCTCGGCGACGAGCGTCCAGACATCGTTGTCATCGTCGGCGCCGACCACGTCTATCGAATGGACTTCGAACAGATGATCGAGGCTCACATTGCATCTGGGCGCGGCGTGACCGTGGCAGCAATTCGTCAGCCACTCAGCCTGGCCACCCAGTTTGGCGTTATCGAGGTCGATGACAACGATCCGACCAAGATTTCCGCGTTCCGAGAGAAGCCAAACGACCCGAAGCCGCTGGCTGACGCACCGGGCGAGGCACTCGTTTCGATGGGAAACTACGTGTTTACGGCGCAGGCTCTTATCGACGCAATCACACAAGATGGCGATCGAGAAGACTCGAGCCATGACATGGGTGGCGACATCGTGCCTTACATGGTTTCGCGCGACGACGCCTCGGTCTATGACTTCACCTTCAACGAGATTCCAGGCTCGACCGAACGCGATCACTCGTACTGGCGCGACGTTGGAACCATCGAGAGCTACTACGAGGCTCACATGGACCTCATCTCGACCATGCCGATCTTCAACCTCTACAACGGCGAGTGGCCGATCTTCACGCAGCAGATCAACCTTCCGCCGGTGAAGTTCATTCACGATGCCGAGGGCAACCAGGGTCGCACCAGCGACTCAATCGTCTCGCTGGGAACCGTGGTATCTGGCGGCATCGTCGAGCGCTCCGTGCTCTCACCGAACGTACGCGTGCACTCGCGCGCCCTAGTTACCGACTCCGTGCTGCTCGACGGCGTCCAGGTTGGGCGCGACTGCACCATCAGACGCGCTATCCTCGACAAGAGCGTCGTAGTCACCGACGGCGCGTCTATCGGTGTCGATCGCGAACGGGATCTTTCACGCGGTTTTACCGTCACCGAAACCGGAATTACCGTGGTGGGTAAAGGAGTTCTAGTCACACCGTGAGCAAGTTTTTCGTCGTCTTCGACGTAGATTCAACCCTTATCGAAGACGAGGTAATCGAGCTCTTGGCCGATGTGGCCGGGCGTCGGGCCGAGGTGGCTGCAGTCACGGAACGCGCAATGGCTGGTGAACTCGACTTCAGTGCGAGCCTTATCGAACGCGTCGCGACTCTTGAAGGCCTGCCTGAGCGAGTATTTACAGACGTGCTCCAGAAGGTCACCGTCACCAAGGGTGCGGCTGAGTTGATCCACCGCATCCACGAGGCAGGCGGTCGCGCCGGAGCCGTGTCGGGCGGTTTTACCCAGGTGCTCACTCCCCTAGCCGATCGACTCGGACTCGACTTTGCTCGTGCCAACGACCTCGAGGTCATCGATGGCAAGCTCACCGGCAAGGTGATGGGTCAAATCGTCGACAAGTCGGTCAAGGCTCAATCGCTGCTCGAATGGGCCGAGCGCATCGGTTTCTCGCAGGCTCAGACCGTGGCCGTCGGCGATGGTGCAAACGACCTAGAGATGATGAGCTGGGCCGGCCTTTCGGTCGCGTTTAATGCGAAACCAATCGTCAAGGCGTCGGCCGACATCGTCCTGCAGAACAGCAACCTAGAGGAAATCGCCGACCTGCTCGGCGTCTAGTTCCATCGAGCAGCAATCACAACGAAAAAAACCACCCGATTGGGTGGCCTTTTCCTTTGAGTTCTGTCGTTGTGCGGACTATTCGCCGGCGAAGTCGGTGGTGTCACCGACCAGACGCGTATTGTCGGCCGGCACCGGTTCGACCGCTGATGCTGCGACCTCGGCAGCAAACTCGCTCACGTTGTAGAGCTTGCCGGCTCCCTCGCGACGCGCCTCGATAGCACCGGGGTTAGCGCGCTCGAGCAGGGTCGCCGTGATGGTTCCCTCGATCATGTCGCCCGAGACCACAGCGTATCCAATGCCTCGCTCGGCAAGAGTCGGGATCATCTTGCGCAGTTCGTCTTCGCCTGCTCGCTTCGACAGTGCTACCGGAAGGTATTCCGGCATGGTCGGCGTGGTTCGGATGAAGTGCGCCTGGTGACTGGTGACAAACACGACGCGGCCGCCGTCGTTGATGAAAGGCAGCGCGGTCTGCAGGAGGGCCACCTGCGAGTCGCGGTTGAGGCGCATGGCGTAGTCCTCGCCCATACCGGCTTCCATGCCGCCCGAGGCGTTCATGACCAGGATGTCGATTCCGCCGAAAGCGTCCTTTGCTGCCTCGAACATCGCCTTGACCGAAGCTGATTCGGTGAGGTCTGCGCCAACCGCGATGGCTTTGCCGCCGTTAGCGGCGATACCTTCGACGAGCTTGAGCGCGCGGGCCTCCTTGTTGCGGTAGTTGACTACGACCGCGGCACCTGCCTCGGCGAAGTAGCCGAGTGTGTCAGCGCCGATTCCGCGCGAAGAGCCGGTGACGAGTGCAACCTTGCCGGTAAGTGAACCTGGCTTCAATGGGTTAGTCATGCTTTGTCTTTTCTCGAGTTGTTTCAGTTTGCTTGGACCTAGTGGCCCATGCCGAGGCCGCCGTCGACCGGAATGACAGCGCCAGAGATGTACGCGGCGTCCTCGCTGGCCAACCAGGTTACGACGCGTGCGACCTCTTCCGGCTGGGCGAATCGGCCGGCTGGAATCTTCTTCTTGTATTCGTCCTGCTGCGCCTCTGGAAGGGCTGCGGTCATGTCGGTATCTATGAATCCCGGAGCAACCACGTTGGCCGTGATTCCTCGGGCTCCGAGCTCGCGAGTGATCGAGCGTGCCATGCCGACGAGCGCCGACTTGGTGCTCGAGTAGTTGACCTGACCGGCCGAGCCTAGGAGCCCTACTACGGAACCAATCAGGATGACGCGACCGAACTTGGCCTTGATCATGCCTGTGGTCGCGCGCTTCACGACACGGAAGACTCCGTTGAGGTTGGTGTTGACGACCTGTTCGAAGTCGTCATCGGTCATGCGCATCAGCAAGGTGTCGCGCGTTATGCCGGCGTTGGCAACAAGAACCTCGATAGGGCCAAGCTTCTCGGCCACCTCGGCGAAGGCCGCATCCAGGCTTGCAGAGTCGGTGACATCGGCCACGACACTGAGCGCACCCGTAGGTCCTTCGCCCGAACGAACCGTTACCGCTACGCGGTGACCCTGGCGAATGAACTCCTCGGCAATTGCACGACCGATGCCGCGATTTCCACCGGTAACTAGAACGGTTCTTGGGGTGCTCATGCGATCCTTTCGAAAGGCTTCGATTGGCTTGATTGCCACGAGAAGTTTAGTCTTTAAGCACCGCAAAACGGGCTAGGCAAGCCGTTGGAACAACCGTCGGACAACCGCGGTTAGGTAATCCGCGGAGACAACATTCGCGGGAACAGGAGTCGAGATGTCAAAGGCAAAACGCTCCTCATCCGTCGACTCAGAATCGGTTCAGAGCGTCACCTCAATCGGCGTAAATCCGGAACACGAACGTCGCAGCCGCATGATCAAGTACACGGTTTCGATGACCGTTCGAGTCCTTTGCCTAGTTCTGGGCATGGTCGTGACCGGCTGGTTGCAGTGGGTGTTCTTTGCGGCGGCCATATTCCTGCCGTACATCGCCGTCGTGATCGCCAATGACGTCAAGCACGAAACGGAGCAGAAGGCCACGGTTGTGGACGCGCCCGTCCTGCGCCTCGAGGCCAAGGATTTCACCATCGTTACGCCGCAGGATGAGCGAGAGGACGTCAAGGATGCTCGCTGACCTGCCGCTGTCACCAAGCGGGGCGACGTGTTCTCGTGCCGGCTGTGTTGCCGGCGCGGTACTCCTGCTGGAATGGCGCAATCCCAAAATCCACAGTGTTGATCGCACCAAAACCTGGGCTACCTGCCAAGACCATCTCGAGTACTTGACTGAGTACCTATCGGCCCGCGAGTTCCTCTTGGCAACGCGAGAACTAGGGGTCGCCAAGTCTCAGCGGGAGGCCTCGCTATGAGCTATGCAGCCACATCGTGGCGCCGTTGGCTCGCTTGGCTGCTCGTCGCCGTGGCGTTCGCCATCGCCTGTGTCTTTTTATCAAACTGGCAGTTCAACCGCCGCGCCGAGGTCGTCGCCAAGAACGACCTCGTCACAAGGAACTACGACCAAGCGCCGCTGCCGGTCGAGCAGGTGCTAGGTGCGACCGGTTTCGAACGTTCCGTTGAGTGGCGTCCTGTCACACTCGCCGGCCACTACGTGCCTGGAACCGAGCTTCTGGTTCGCAACAAGCCTTACGGCGGTAACCAGGGCTTTCTGCAGGTAGCAATGTTCGAGCACTCGGACGGCAAACTCTACCTAGTGGATCGCGGATGGCTGCCGACGGGCAGCACCAATGAGACGCCAGACTCCATTCCCCCGCTGCCAACAGGTGAGCTCAGGCTCGAGGCCCGCATCCGTGCCGCCGAGACGGTCGTCGGTAAGACCGTGACCGAAGGCCTGCTCCCCTATGTGAATCCGACGATGGCGGCAGCCGAAACTGAGATCCGAGGAGTGTTCGAGACAACGGCATACCTTCGTTTGTCGTCGGAAAAAACGTCCGGTGGTCAAACGCTCGACCTCGCGACCCGCCCAATGATCGAGGCCAAGCCGCTGTTGTCAGAGGGTAATCACCTCAGTTACGCGATTCAGTGGATCATGTTCGCGATTATGGCGTTTGCGACCCTCGGCTACTTCGTGCGCACTGAACGCAGACACTACCTGGCTGCGACGGATCCAAACTACGTCATCAAACCAAAGCGTGTGCGTCGCAGTGAACTGGACGAACGCGTCGAAGACGAACTAGCTCGCTAGCTAAGGGCGATAAGGTCGGCGTATTCCTGATTCCAGTGATCCTCTACACCGTCGGGCAGGATCAGCACGCGCTCAGGGTTGAGTGCTTCCACGGCTCCAACATCGTGCGATACGAGCACGACCGCCCCGGTAAAAGTTGCCAGCGCGCGCAGGATCTCTTCGCGACTCGCCGGATCTAGGTTGTTGGTTGGCTCGTCGAGCAACAGAACATTCGCCGATGAGACCACGAGTGCGGCTAGAGCTAGGCGGGTCTTTTCTCCGCCCGAAAGAACGCCAGCGGGTTTGTTTACGTCATCGCCCGTGAACAGGAACGAACCCAGGACCTTGCGTGCATCGGTATCTGCCAGTTGCGGCGCTGACCGCTGCATGTTCTCGAGCACGGTCTTCGAGACGTCGAGGGTCTCGTGCTCCTGAGCGAAGTAGCCAATCTTGAGACCGTGGCCGGGCTCGATCGCACCGGTGTCAGGCTTATCGATGCCTGCCAGCATACGCAACAGCGTGGTCTTGCCCGCACCGTTTAATCCGATGACGACGACCTTGGAACCCTTGTCGATTGCGAGGTCGACCGCCGTGAAGATTTCGAGCGATCCATAGCTCTTGCTCAAGTTGCTTGCCATCAGCGGAGTCTTGCCGCACGGTGCCGGATCCGGGAACTTAATCTTGGCAACGCGATCGGTTTCGTGCACCTCTTCGAGGCCGGTCAGGAGCTTCTCTGCGCGACGAATCATCTGTTGCGCGGCCACGGCCTTGGTGGCCTTTGCCCCAAACTTCGCGGCCTGCAGCTGCAGGGTCGCCGCCTTCTTCTCGGCGTTAGCTCGCTCGCGCTTGCGGCGCTCCTGGTCGGCTTCGCGTTGCTTCAGGTAAGCCTTCCAGCCCATGTTGTAGACATCGATGACTCCGCGAATGGCATCGAGATAGAACACGCGGTTCACAGTCTCGCCCACGAGATCGACGTCGTGCGAAATGACGATGAGTCCACCCTGATAGCCCTTGAGGAACTCGCGTAGCCAAACCACGGAATCGGCGTCAAGGTGGTTAGTCGGCTCATCGAGAATCATGGTCTGGGCATCGCTGAACAGGATGCGCGCCAGCTCGATGCGTCTGCGCTGACCGCCTGAAAGGGTCTTGAGCGGCTGGTTCAGAATGTGCTCTTTCAGGCCAAGATTGCTTGCGATAGCTGCGGCTTCAGCTTCGGCCGCATAACCGCCTAGCGCGTTGAAGCGCTCTTCTGCGCTGGAGTACTTGCGCATGGCGTTGTCGTATACGGCCTGGTCGATGCTACCCATGTCTTCGCTAGCCTTGGCCATTTGCTCGAGTAGGTCACCCAAGCCGCGAGCATTCAGGATGCGGGTGCGCGCCAATTCCTCGGGGTCACCACTGCGAGGATCCTGCGGTAGGTAGCCAATTTCTCCGGTCTTCTCGACCTTGCCAGCGCTCGGCTGACCGTCGCCAGCGAGAATCTTGGTCAGGGTGGTCTTGCCGGCTCCGTTACGGCCGACCAGCCCGACTTTGTCGCCCTTGTCGACGCGAAAGGTGACACCGCTCATGAGTGTGCGAGCGCCAATCTGAATCTCGAGGTCGCGCACGCTAATCATGATGAAGTCCGTAGTTTTTGGTAATGCGGCGGGCCAAAGACGCCACCGTTCGAAACGCCTAGTCTACAATCGTCTGTATCACCTGAAGAGAGGCACCCATGTCTAACATCGCGACTCTGCGCCCAACCCTTGTTGACGGCATCTTCCGCCGTAGCCTGACCACCGACGCCGTTCTCGTGCTAGCTGGAGCCGCACTAACGGGTCTCGCCGCTCAGGTAAGCGTGCCGACCCCGATTGGCGTGCCTTTTACTCTTCAGACTTTCGCGGTTCTAGTAATCGGTGCCTCGCTCGGATCGGTCCGTGGGGCACTATCGATGCTGGCGTATGCCCTGCTCGGCGCGATCGGCCTCCCAATGTTCCAGGGCGCGTCGGGCGGCTTCGGCGTCATCACCGGCGCGACCGGCGGTTTCATCATCGGATTCATCGCAGCCGCATTCGTGGTCGGCAAGCTCGCCGAACTTGAGTGGAGCTCGAAGTTCCTCAAGATGCTCGCGGCCTTCGTCGCCGGTTCAATCGTCATCTACGGTTTCGGTATTCCGGTGCTTGCTGCCGTGTCCAAGGTTGACCTGGCTACCGCAGCAAGTTGGATGGTTCCATTCGTGTTTGGTGACGCCGTAAAGGCAGTCGCAGCCGGCATGACCCTTCCTGCAGCTTGGGCATTGCTCCGCAAGCTCAAGTAATCGGCTTACGCGAAAAGGCCCTCCCGAGCGGGAGGGCCTTTTCGTTTGCCCGGCGTCGTGAATCGTCGCGGGACGAGTGAGTTGTCTGGGGAGTTCTAGATCGAGAATCCGATCGCGCGCATCTGTTCCTTGCCGTCTTCGGTGATGCGTTCAGGGCCCCAAGGTGGCATCCAAACCCAGTTGATGCGGTAAGCGTCGACTACGCCGTCGAGGGCCTGGCCAGTTTGTTCCTCGAGTACATCGGTGAGCGGGCAGCCAGCGGAAGTCAGGGTCATGTTGATCAACAGGGCGCCGTCGTCGCTCTTGAGCAGGCCGTAAATCAGACCTAGGTCAACGATGTTTACTCCCAGCTCGGGGTCGATTACATCCTTTAGAGCCTCGAGAACCTCGTCATACTTGGCCGGGTCGAGCTCGTACTCTGCGATATCGTTCATGCTTACGCGTTCACGTAACGGTCGTAGCCCTCAGCCTCGAGGCGTTCGGCAAGCTCAGGCCCTCCCTCTTCGGCAATCTTGCCGGCGACGAAGACGTGTACGAAGTCTGGCTTGATGTACTTAAGGATGCGGGTGTAATGCGTGATAAGCAGCACGCCGAATCCGTTGTCGACCTTGGCGCGGTTTACGCCCTCAGAGACGATCTTCAGTGCGTCGACGTCGAGTCCCGAGTCGGTCTCATCGAGCACAGCGAACTTAGGCTTGAGCAGCTCGAGCTGGAGGATCTCGTGGCGCTTCTTCTCGCCGCCAGAGAAGCCTTCATTTACGTTGCGCTCCGTGAACGAAGAGTCCATGCGCAGGTTTTCCATTGAGACTCGAATGTCCTTGATCCATTGACGCAGGGCCGGTGCCTCGCCGTCGATGGCGGTCTTGGCGGTGCGCAGGAAGTTGCTGACCGATACGCCCGGAATCTCGACCGGATACTGCATGGCCAGGAAGAGGCCCGCGCGTGCGCGTTCATCAACACTCATCTCGAGCACGTCTTCGCCGTCGAGCAGGATTTCACCCTCGGTCACGGTGTACTTAGGGTGACCGGCGATTGTGTATGCCAGGGTCGACTTGCCCGAGCCGTTTGGGCCCATGATTGCGTGGGTCTCCCCCGAACGAATGGTGAGGTCTACGCCCTTGAGGATTTCCTTGGTGCCTTGCTCGGTCTCGACGGTGACGTGCAGGTTTTTGATCTGAAGAATGGCCATCTTGGTTGCTTTCTGTTCTAAGTCTGAATTATTCGGCGTCGTAGTCGATGAAGACTTCGCCGTTTTCGACGAAAACCTCGTGCACTGCGACGGGTTCGAAGGCTGGAAGGGTGAGCGCCGCACCGGTCTCGAGCGAGAACTTGGCTCCGTGGGCCCAGCACTCGATGGAGTCCTTGTCAACGAAGCCTTCACTTAGCGAGATTTCGCCGTGCGAGCACTTGTCGTCGAGGGCGTGAATTTCGCCCGCTTTGGTCTTGATGAGCGCAATGGCGTGACCGCTGATCACGATACGAACTGCCTTGCCCGGCTTCAGGTCATCGGCCTTGAGCGTGGTGTTGATTGCAGGCATTAGTTGATGCTCCTTGCTAGCTCGGCTTCGATTGCTGAATTGAGTCGGGTTTCGATGTCTTCGACACCAATCTGCTGCACGACCTCGTTGAGGAAGCCACGCACGACGAGTCGGCGGGCCTCAAGCTCGTTGATTCCGCGCGCCTGCAGGTAGAACAGCTGTTCGTCGTCGAAACGACCCGAGGCGCTGGCGTGGCCGGCACCCTCGATCTCGCCGGTCTCAATCTCGAGGTTCGGCACCGAGTCGGCGCGAGCGCCGTCGGTCAAAAGCAGGTTGCGGTTCAGTTCGTAGGTGTCGGTGCCTTCGGCGGCCTTGCGAATCAGTACGTCGCCAACCCAGACGGTGTGTGCCTTCTCACCCTGAAGTGCACCCTTATAGGTGACATTCGACTTGCAATTTGGCTGCGAGTGGTCGACAAACGGACGGTGCTCCTGGTGTTGACCGGCAGTCGCGAAGTATGCACCTAGCAGGTTGACGGAGCCGCCTGGAGCCGCAAAGTCGACGGTAGGCGTGATGCGAACGGTGTCGCCACCGAGAGTGACCACGACGTGTTCGAAATTGGCGTTACGGCCAATTTTGGCGTACTGCGCCGATACGTGCACCGAGTCACGAGTCCAGTCCTGAACCGAAACAACCTTCAACTTAGCTTCGTCATCGGCAATGATCTCGATGTTCTCGCCCAGTACGGCCTGGCCGGTGTGGTCGATTACCACCGTGGCGTCTGAGAACTTGCCGGCGTGCACAACGAGGTGCAGGGCGCTCGCGCTCGCGTCGGTGCCGCGAAGGTTCAGGCGGATTGCTTCACCCGCGAATTCCGGCTCGATCGAAATCAGGTAGGCCTGGCTCGCGGCGCCCCAGGCGGCGGCGGTCACGCGATCTTCCGGGAGGCCAGCCGAGCCGAACAGTGTGTGATCGCGGCTAATCCAGGTCGCGGTCACGCCGGCAGGCGCGATTAGTTCGATGTCGCCGCTGAACTCGTCAAGTGGAAGGTCGTCGAGGCCCTTGAGTCGGGCTGCCTCCAGGTAGCGCCACTGCTCGTCGCGCATCGTGATTGCATCAAAGTCCGCCGCGTCGCTCGAGCGTTTACGCTCGGAGCGCATCTGCACCGGAGCGAGGCCGTGGCTGTGTTCGTTGAGGGTCCCAGCCATTAGCCGACCGCTCCTTCCATCTGCAGCTCAATGAGCTTGTTTAGCTCTAGTGCATACTCCATTGGCAGTTCCTTGGCGATTGGCTCAATGAACCCGCGCACAATCATCGCCATTGCCTCATCTTCAGGGAGTCCGCGTGACTGCAGGTAGAAGAGCTGCTCTTCGCTAACGCGTGAGACCGTGGCCTCGTGCCCCATTGAGACGTCGTCCTCGCGAATGTCGACTGCCGGGTAGGTGTCGGAGCGCGAAATAGTGTCAACCAGAAGGGCATCGCAGCGAACGGTGTTGGCCGAGTGGTGTGCGCCCGGGTTTACGCGAATTTCGCCGCGGTACGAAGCACGGCCACCGCTGCGGGCGATTGACTTCGAAATGATCGAAGACGAGGTGTATGGAGCGAGGTGAATCATCTTGGCGCCGGTGTCCTGGTGCTGGCCCTCGCCTGCAAAGGCAACCGAAAGCGTCTCGCCGCGTGCGTGTTCGCCCGCCAGAATGACGGCCGGATACTTCATGGTGACCTTGCTGCCGATGTTGCCGTCGACCCACTCCATGGTGGCTCCCTCGTGGCACACGGCGCGCTTGGTGACGAGGTTGTAGACGTTGGTCGACCAGTTCTGGATGGTCGTATAGCGAACGCGGGCGTTCTTCTTCACGATGATCTCGACAACGGCCGAGTGCAGTGAGTCGCTCTGGTAGATCGGCGCGGTGCAGCCCTCGATGTAGTGCACGTAAGAGTCTTCGTCGGCGATGATGAGGGTTCGCTCGAACTGACCCATGTTCTCCGTGTTGATTCGGAAGTATGCCTGCAGCGGAATCTCGACGTGTACGCCCTTCGGCACGTAGACGAATGAGCCACCCGACCAGACGGCCGTGTTTAGCGCAGCAAACTTGTTGTCGCCTGCAGGAATGACAGTGCCGAAGTACTCCTGGAAGATCTCAGGGTACTCTTTGAGCGCCGTGTCGGTGTCTAGGAAGATGACGCCCTGCGCCTCCAGGTCTTCGCGAATCTGGTGGTAGACGACCTCAGACTCGTACTGTGCCGCAACGCCTGCCACCAGACGTGCGCGCTCGGCCTCAGGGATTCCAAGACGCTCGTAGGTGTTGCGGATGTCCTCAGGTAGATCTTCCCAGCTTTGGGCCTGGCGCTCTGTTGAGCGAACGAAGTACTTGATGTTGTCGAAATCGATTCCCGAGAGGTCGCTGCCCCAGGTTGGCATCGGCTTCTTGGTGAAGTAGTCGTAGCCACGAAGACGTCGTTCGAGCATCCATTCCGGCTCACTCTTCTTGCCCGAGATGTCGCGCACGACTTCGTCGTTAATGCCGCGTTTCGCGGTTGCACCGGCTGAATCTGGGTCCGACCAGCCGAATTCGTAGACGCCAATTCCCTCGAGTTCGGGGTTGCGGTCCATGATGCTTTCCGACATTCGGGCCTCCTATAGCTTTGGGCGCGAGTATCAGCTCGGCCGGTCTAAGTCGTTAGTTTCAACTGGATGGGAATGCGGAACATTCCCCGAGACGTCGCAGTTGCACAGTGTGCGAAACTGGAATCGCGGCTGGCGCTTGACGTCGGTCGAAAACCTCGGTCCAGTCTACCTCGCCGACTCCCCCGTCGGCTAGGCGCGAATAACCCAGAAAGCACGTCTTGAGCAGCACAATCCGCAACTTCGTCGACTCGATCTTCGCCCCAGCACGCCTGCGGTTTTACGTGTGGGCCTCACTGGCTTCACAGATTCTGATTGTCGTCACAGGCGCCGCTGTGCGATTGACCGGTTCTGGCCTCGGCTGCCCAACCTGGCCGACCTGCACCGAGGAATCGCTCGTCACCGTACCCGAGATGGGTATCCACGGCGTCATCGAGTTCGCCAACCGCTTGCTCACGTTCGTGCTCGCCATCATTGCACTTCTCACCTTCGTCACGGTAAAGCGCCTGGCCGTCGAACAGCGACGCGGACTGGTCTGGACCTCGTTCTCGTTGGGCATGGGCATCGTTGCCCAGGCGGTCATCGGCGGAATATCGGTGCTTACTCAACTCACGTGGTGGGTGGTTGGCCTGCACTTCGTCGTCAGCGGCATCCTGATAGCCATCGCCACGATTCTGGTCTGGAACTTCTATGGCAAGTCGCGCGGTGAGGCGACAGCGGTTGCCCGCGTCCTGGCCTGGCCCAGCTATCTAATCGGCATCCTGACAGTTCTGCTTGGTGTCGTGGTCACCGGTGCAGGCCCTCACGCTGGCGATGCGGACACCCCACGCTCGGGTTACGACCTGGAGCTGGTAGAGCACTTGCACTCCTACCCCGCTTACGTCTTGATGGGGCTCGTTGCCATCAGTCTTCTAACGCTTCGCAAGCAGGCGTCGACGATCGCGACTCGTTTGCACTTCTGGCTGTTCATCGGGTTGGCCGGCCAGGCTCTGCTCGGTGTGGCCCAGGCGCGCCTGGGTGTTCCGCCGCTGCTTGTCGCCGCTCACATGCTCGGGGCTTCGTGCCTCATAGCCCTTCTATCGGCCGCACTGCTATCGGCAACCCCAACCCGTAAGCAGCGCTAAATGCCGGCCATCTTCTGGTTCCGACGCGATCTGAGACTTCAAGACAATGAGGCGCTGAACAAGGCGGCGGAGCACGACGGTGGCTCTGTTCAACCTGTTTATCTGCTGTGCTCAACTGACTTCGCGGCTCTCGAAGGCATCCGTCAGCACAGCTTGGTCGAATCGCTGCGATCGCTGGATGGCGATGTATCGGGTGCGCTTACGATCATTTCCGAAAGCGGCTGGCACGCGGCAGCGGAGCGCCTAGCCTCGCTTGCGACAAGCACCGGCGCCAAGTATGTCTTCGCCACACGAGCCTTTGACCCTGCAGGCATCGCAGAACAAAACGTCGTGGGTCTGGCGCTCAAGGCGCAAGGCATCTTTCTTGACCTCACGGGCAGCTACTACGCGGTCACGCCGGGATGCGTCGCCAAGCCGGATGGCAGTCCGTATAGGGTTTACACGCCATTCTTCAAGGCTTGGTTCGAACTTGCCCACTACGCGCGTCCCCTCGTCTTGCCGCCGAATGCAAGCTTTCATCGTTTAGCACATAGCGAGCTACCGACACCGACCAAGCGTGCACCGTTCAAGGTCGTCGCCGGCGAGGCATTCGCACGGCGCACCTTCGAGCGCTTCAAGTCGCGCGCGCTTGCCAACTATCACGAGGCTCGCGATCGCGCCGACATGTCGGGCACGAGCCACCTCAGCCACGCCCTTGCTTTTGGCGAGATCCACCCACGCACGCTGCTAGCTCAACTCGGTGACTCCGACGGTCATAACGTCTACCGAAAAGAGATCGCCTGGCGCGAGTTCTACGCCGACGTCCTGTGGCACAATCCCCACACCACCACCGAGTATTACGACTCCAAATACGCGCGGATGCGCTACGACAGCGGCACCGAGGCCGACACAAGGCTCGCCGCCTGGCAGCAGGGCAAGACTGGCTTCCCGATGGTGGATGCCGGCATGCGACAGCTGCTGGCAACCGGCTGGATGCACAATCGCGTGCGCATGATCGTGGCATCGTTCCTGGTCAAAGACCTACACATCGAGTGGCAACACGGCGCAGAATGGTTCGAACGCCACCTGAGTGACTTCGACCCAGCATCAAATGCACATGGTTGGCAGTGGACCGCCGGCTGCGGAACCGACGCAAGCCCGTATTTCAGGGTCTTCAACCCGATAACCCAAGGTCTGAAGTTCGACCCGAACGGCGACTACGTGCGCAAGTACATTCCGGAACTGGCTCACATTGATGGCGCAGCAGTTCATGAGCCCTGGTTGTTGCTGGACGGCCTCTCGGGCGGCTACGTAGCGCCAATCGTCGACCACTCAGTCGAGCGCGAGGAAGCCCTGGCCAGATTGGCCGAGTTGAAGGTCTCTGGAGCCTAGAAGGCCAGCAGCGGGTCGATCGCGACCGCAAGGAACAGCAGGGTCAAGTAGGTGATCGACCCGTGGAACAGCTTCATCGGGTTCTTCGGCTCTTCACGAAGGCCCTGACGGTAGAGCTTGAACGACTCCACCAAAAACCAGAGACCCGACGCCGTAGCGACGATCGTGTATGTCCAGCCCATGTTGGCAACGGGAATCAGCAGGAAGGTGCTGACCACGAGCGCCCAAGCGTACAAAATGATCTGCACCGCCACCACTGGTGACTTTCGCACAACTGGGAGCATCGGGACTCCTGCAGCGGCGTAGTCCTCTCGATAGCGCATTGAGAGAGGCCAGTAGTGCGGCGGCGTCCAAAGGAAGATGATCAAAAACAGAATGATTGGCGCGAGGTCGATGCTGTTGGTTACCGCGGCCCAGCCGATCAGTACCGGCATGGCACCCGCGGCCCCACCCCAAACGATGTTCTGCGGAGTGCGTCGCTTGAGCAGCATGGTGTAGACGAGAACGTAGAAGGCAATCGCACTGACAGAAAGGATTGCCGAAAGCGGGTTGGCCAAGAACCAGAGCCAGAGCACAGATGCAAAGCCAGTGAGCCAGCTGAATACAAACGCCTCGCGCTTGGTCAGCTCGCCAGTGACAAGCGGGCGACCTTTGGTGCGTCCCATGATCTTGTCGATGTCGGCATCGATGTAGCAATTGAATGCGTTTGCACTGCCAGCCGAGAGAGCGCCACCCACGAGCGTGCCGAGTACTAGCCATAGGTTCGGTAGTCCACCGCCATTGTTGGCCTGGGCAAGAATCATGGTTGGCACGGTTGTGATGAGCAACAACTCGATGACGCGTGGCTTGGTTAGCGCAACGTACGCGCGCAGCTTTGCCAGCCACTTTGGTTTGGATTTTTGCTCTGCCGATGACATCTCGACAAGTCTAAGTCACGCGACGCTCCCGCTCTTCCCTCGTAAATAGACCCGCGCGAAACGGCGCAAATTTGCGGCGGCAAAGCGCTCTCAAAACGAGCTCCGGTAGCGCCTCGGCGATAAGATTGACCCCGTAACGGAATGTGGCGAACCTGGCAGCAACCTGCCATAGGCATAGTGTTCACCAGATTTTTCCGGCCATCAGGCAGAGTCGCCATCTCATAAATCCGTTTAACAGTTACGTAAGGAGCTGTCTTGTCAGCATTCCAGTGGACCGATCTAGATTCCAAAGCAGTTAACACCGCACGCGTTCTCGCGGCCGACGCGGTTGAGAAGGTCGGCAACGGCCACCCTGGCACCGCCATCAGCATGGCGCCAGTCGCATACCTGCTCTTCAACAAGGTGATGCGTCACGACCCAAAGGACGACCGCTGGGTCGGCCGCGACCGCTTCATCCTGTCGATCGGTCACTCATCGATGACCATCTACAACCAGCTTTACCTGCACGGCTACGGCCTTGAGCTTGACGACATCAAGTCGTTGCGCACGTGGGGTTCCGCAACCCCTGGCCACCCAGAGTACGGCCACACCAAGGGTGTTGAAATTACCACCGGACCTCTCGGTCAGGGCCTGGCATCGGCCACCGGCTTTGCGTATGCTGCTCGCTACGAGCGTGGCCTGTTCGACCCTGAGGCTCCAGCAGGTCAGTCGCCATTTGACCACTTCGTTTACGTCATCGCTGGCGATGGCGACATGCAGGAGGGCGTCACCGCTGAAGCAGCATCGCTCGCCGGCCACCAGAAACTTGGCAATCTCGTTGTGATCTATGACTCAAACCAGATCTCGATCGAAGACGACACCAACATCGCTTTCACCGAGAACTTGAACGCTCGGTACGAGGCATACGGCTGGCACGTGCAGACGGTCGACTGGAAGAAGACCGGTAACTACGTCGAAGACGTTGCAGAGCTCCACGCCGCAATCGAAAAGGCCAAGGCAGCCACCGACAAGCCTTCGCTCATTACCCTTCGCACGATCATCGGTTGGCCTTCGCCTAAGAAGCAAAATTCGGGCAAGATTCACGGCTCCGCTCTCGGAGCAGAAGAGCTCGCCGGCCTGAAGAGTGCCCTTGGTTTCGACCCGGAGCAGACCTTCCAGGTCGATGCAGACGTCATTGCTCACACTCGCGGCTACCAGAACCGCGCCGACGCGGCTCGCGCCGAATGGCAGGGCGACTTCGACAGCTGGGCGGCAAAGAACCCTGAACGCAAGGCGCTCTTCGACCGTGTTCAGTCGGGCAAGGCGCCAGCCGGTCTCGAAGCGGCACTGCCGAAGTTCGAGGGCGGAACCGAAGTCTCGACTCGAGCCGCATCGGGCAAGGTAATCAATGCCATCGCGGCCGTCATGCCAGAACTATGGGGTGGCTCGGCCGACCTAGCTGAGTCGAACCTGACCACCATCAACGGCGCTAAGTCGTTTGTTCCTGCTGAGTGGTCGACTCACGAGTGGTCGGGCGACGCCTTTGGCCGAGTCTTGCACTTTGGAATCCGCGAGCACGCGATGGGTTCGATCCTCAACGGCATCGTCCTGCACGGCAACACGCGCGCATTCGGAGGCACCTTCCTGATCTTCAGCGACTACATGCGTCCCGCCGTCCGCTTAGCGGCCCTGATGAAGGTGCCGAGCATCTTCGTCTGGACCCACGACTCGGTCGCCCTAGGCGAGGATGGCCCGACCCACCAGCCGATCGAACAGCTGGCCACCCTGCGTGCCATCCCTGGTCTCGACATCGTTCGCCCAGGCGACGCAAACGAGACCGCATACGCGTGGAAGACCATGCTCGAGCGTCGTGAAGGGCCAGCTGGCATCGCCCTGACCCGTCAGAACATTCCAGTTATCAAGCGCGGCGAGGCCGACGCAACCGGCGCTGTCTTCGCTGGCGCAGAGAACACCGCAAAGGGTGCCTACACGCTCATCGATGCCGCCGGCGGCAAGGCGCCTCAGCTGGTGCTACTTGCAACCGGCTCTGAGGTGCAGTTGGCCGTAGCTGCTCGCGAACAGCTCGAGGCCGAGGGCATCGCAACCCGCGTCGTCTCGGCCCCTTGCGTCGAGTGGTTTGAAGAGCAGGACTCGGCATACCGCGCCGGCGTTCTGCCGGCAGGCGTCGCGACTGTCTCGGTTGAAGCCGGACTCTCGCTCGGCTGGGCAAAGTACGCGCAGGCGCATGTCTCGATCGAGCACTTCGGTGCATCGGCTGACTTCAAGACCCTTTTCCGCGAGTTCGGCATGACCACCGAAAACGTTGTCGCAACCGCCAAGCAGCTGCTCGGCTAATCCCCCAGTCTTCGAAACAACCAAAGGAACATCATGACTAATCCACTCGCACAGCTCGCCGCTAATGGCGTCAGCATCTGGCTCGACGACTTGTCGCGCACCCGCATCCGCTCGGGCGCACTTCGTGACCTGATCACCAACCGCTCGGTCTCGGGTGTGACCACCAACCCGACCATCTTTGCCGGCGCAATCGGCAAGGGTGAGGGCTATGGCGAGCAGATCGCTCAGCTGGCCGCCGGGGGCAAGGACGCCGCTGGCGCAATCTTCGAGATCACCACACAGGACGTGGCCGAGGCCTGCGACATCTTTGCGGGCGTCTACGCCGCCTCAAAGGGCTTCGACGGTCGTGTTTCGATCGAGGTTGAGCCTGGTCTCGCTAACGACACCGAGGGAACCATCGCACAGGCGCAGGAGCTCTTCGCGAAGGTCGCTCGCGAGAACGTGATGATCAAGATCCCTGCCACCAAGGCCGGCCTCGGAGCCATCACCGCTGTTATCGCAGAGGGCATCTCGGTTAACGTAACTCTGATCTTCTCGCTGCAGCGCTACCGCGAGGTGATCGCCGCTTACAAGGCAGGCATCGCACAGGCAAAGGCAGCCGGTCACGACATCAGCAAGATTCACTCGGTTGCATCGTTCTTCGTTTCGCGCGTCGACACCGAGATTGACAAGCGCCTTGTCGCTATCGGCACTCCCGAGGCCACCGAGCTCAAGAGCAAGGCAGCGTTGGCGAACGCACGTCTCGCCTACGAGGTATTCGAGCAGGCCTTCGCGGCTGACGACTGGGCCGACTTGGCCGCTGCCGGAGCAAATGTTCAGCGCCCGCTCATGGCATCGACAGGCGTCAAGGACCCTGCGCTGCTCGACACCCTCTATGTCACCGAGCTCGTCGCACCTCAGCTGGTCAACACCATGCCTGAGAAGACCATGGAAGCCGTCTACGACCACGGCATCGTTCCCGCGAACTCGATCACCAACCACTACGAAGAGGCACGCCTTGTGCTCGACGCGGTTGCCAAGGTCGGCGTTTCGTACGACGATGTGACTCACCTGCTCGAGACCGAGGGCGTTGACAAGTTCATCGTTTCTTGGAACGAACTGGTCGAATCGGTCGACGCAGCCCTAGCGGCCGCCAAGTAATCGCGGGCTCGCAGATGACTCTCAAGGTAATCACGGGCGGTTCCGTCAGCGCGGCTGTCGCAGACTTCGTTCCGCAACTGGTCGCAGACAAGGTCGCCAGCCGAATCGCCGCCAAAGACTTCACTCTGTGGGGCAAGGACGCCGAGGCCGAATCTTCGATCCGTATGGGCTGGGTTACCTCGGCTTCAGACAGTCAGGGCCTTGTCGCCGACATCATCTCGCTGCGCGACGAGTTTGCCGCCAAGGGCGTAACCCGTTTCGTTCTGTGCGGCATGGGTGGCTCCTCGCTCGCACCCGAGGTCATCACCCGCACCGCCGGCGTTGAACTGGTTGTCCTGGACTCGACCAACGCCGACCAGGTCGGTGCCGCGCTTGCAGGCGACCTCGCCGCAACCGCGATCGTGGTTTCGTCGAAGTCGGGATCGACCGTCGAGACTGATTCGCAAAAGCGCATCTTCGAACAGGCTTTCACCGATGCCGGCATCGACAAGACTGACCGCATCGTCGTGGTCACTGATCCGGGCTCACCTATGGAGGCAGCTGCCAAGGCAGACGGCTATCGCGTGTTCAATGCTGACGCTACCGTGGGCGGTCGCTACAGCGCCTTGACCGCATTCGGCTTGGTCCCATCCGGTCTCGCAGGTGTCGACATCCAGGCCTTGCTGAACGAGGCAACCGCGGTAGCAGAGCAGCTGGCTAGCGATGACGTTTCGAACCCGGCTCTCGTTCTTGGTGCGGCTCTTGCCAAGACCCCTGGCGAGTACGGCCTTCGCGACAAGATCGGCATCGTCACCGAAGGTTCGCCAATCGTCGGCTTTGGCGACTGGGCCGAGCAGCTCATCGCGGAATCGACCGGCAAACTCGGCAAGGGCATCCTGCCTGTCGTTCTCGAGCCGAGCAGCGCCGAACTGCACTCGGGTCTCGCCGACCTGCTGGCAGTGCGTTTGGTCGCCGACGCGACCACCGCCGGCTACGACGAGGTTTCCGTTTCGGGTCCGCTAGGCGCGCAGTTCCTGCTCTGGGAGTATGCAACCGTTATCGCCAGCCGCCTGATCGGTATCAATCCGTTCGACCAGCCCGACGTCGAATCGGCCAAGATCGCCGCTCGCGGAATGCTCGAGAACCGCGCTGCCATCGAGGCACCCGCGTTCGTGGATGACTCGATCGAGGTTCGTTCTGCTGAGCTCGACCTGACTGGCAAGGCAACTCTCAAGGATGCGATTGGAGCCCTGTTGAAGGGGCTCGACACAGATTCGGGTTACGTGTCAATTCAGGCTTACCTCGACCGCACGAGTGCGCCACAGGCGGCCGAGCTGCGCGAGGCTGTCGCCAAGGCGACCCGCCGTCCGGTGACCTTTGGTTGGGCCCCACGCTTCTTGCATTCGACCGGTCAGTACCACAAGGGCGGTCCGGCGCAGGGTATCTACCTGCAGATCGTCGCTGCTGCGAAGACCGACATCGCGGTTCCGGGACGCAACTTCACCTTCGGTGAATTGATCGCATCCCAGGCAGCTGGCGACGCTTCAGTTCTCGCCGCGCTCGGGCGTCCGGTGCTAACTCTGACCCTCAACGACGTCGAGGCCGGTCTTGCCGCCCTCGCAGCTGCACTCTAGCCACTAGGAGAAATCTTGAGTCCGGTAAAGCTAAGCGCGGGGAACAATCCGCTTAGAGACCCAGGCGATCGCCGTCTGAATCGCATCGCTGGCCCAAGCGGGCTAGTGATCTTCGGTGTGACCGGTGACCTCTCGCGCAAGAAGCTCATGCCGGCCGTCTACGACCTCGCCAACCGCGGTCTGCTTCCGCCGGGCTTTGCCCTGGTCGGCTTTGCGCGCCGCGACTGGGAAGATCAGGACTTCGAGAAGATTGTGCACGACTCGGTTCGCCAGTACGCACGCACGCCGTTCTCGGAAGAGGTCTGGCAGCAGCTTGCCTCGGGCATCCGCTTCGTCTCGGGTGAATTCGGCGATGATGCGGCTTTCGATCGTCTCAAGGAAACCATCGAGTCCCTCGACCGAGAACGCGGCACCAACGGCAACCACGCCTTCTACCTATCGATTCCACCTAAGGCATTCGAGCAGGTTTGTCAGCAACTCTCGCGCTCGGGCCTAGCGGCACCGAAGCAAGACGAGTTCCGTCGTGTTGTGATCGAAAAGCCCTTTGGTCACGACCTGCAGTCGGCTCGCGAGCTTAACGAGGTCGTCGAATCGGTCTTCCCTGCCGACTCCGTGTTCCGCATCGATCACTACCTAGGCAAGGAAACCGTTCAGAACATCCTCGCGTTGCGCTTCGCCAACCAGATGTTCGAGCCGCTCTGGAATGCTAACTTCATCGACCACATCCAGATCACCATGGCCGAGGACATCGGCGTTGGCGGTCGTGCTGGCTATTACGACGGTGTCGGCGCCGCCCGCGACGTGATTCAGAATCACCTACTTCAGTTGCTCGCGCTAACCGCCATGGAAGAGCCAGTTTCGTTTGACGCTGCCGACCTGCGCGCCGAGAAGGAGAAGGTCTTGTCTGCCGTTCGCCTTCCGAGCGACCTTGGAAAGCACACTGCACGCGGCCAGTACGCAGGCGGCTGGCAGGGCGGCGAGAAGGTTCCAGGATTCCTCGACGAGGATGGCATGAACCCTGAGTCGGGAACCGAGACCTACGCAGCCATGCGCCTAGATATCAACACTCGACGCTGGGCCGGCGTGCCGTTCTACCTTCGCGCCGGTAAGCGCTTGGGTCGTCGCGTCACCGAGATTGCCGTCGTTTTCAAGCGCGCTCCACAGCAGCTGTTCGAAGAGTCGCAGACCAGCGCCCTCGGCCAGAACGCCCTCGTGATTCGCGTTCAGCCAGACGAAGGCGTCACGATCCGTTTCGGCTCCAAGGTGCCTGGTGTTGGCATGCAGGTGCGCGACGTCACCATGGACTTCGGCTACGGACATGCCTTCACCGAGGCCAGTCCAGAGGCGTACGAGCGCCTCATCCTGGATGTCCTGCTAGGCGACCCTCCCCTGTTCCCGCGTCACGAGGAGGTCGAGTTGTCGTGGAAGATTCTCGACCCGATCCTCGAGTTCTGGGCGAAGCAGGATTCGTCAGTTGATCAATACCGACCAGGTAGTTGGGGTCCAGCCTCTGCCGACCAGATGATGGCCGTCGACGGCCGAGCTTGGAGAATCCCGTGATCGTCGATCTGCCAAACACCACCATCAGCAAGGTTTCCAAGCAGCTGGTGCAAATTCGCGAGCAGGGTGGCGCAGTCGCGCTCGGCCGTGTACTCACGCTCGTCATCCAAACCAACCTCGATGGGCTCGAGAGTGCCATCAAGGCTGCAAATGAGTCGTCGCACGAGCACCCATGCCGTGTGATCGTTCTTGCCGAGGACAACACAGATGCCAAGGACGCCGAAAACCGTCTAGATGCCCAAATTCGTATCGGTGGTGACGCTGGCGCGTCTGAGGTGGTCGTGCTGCGCGCCTTCGGTGAGGTCGCAGACGACCCTGAGAGCCTCGTGACGGGCCTCCTGCTGCCAGATGCTCCCGTGGTTGCATGGTGGCCTACCGAGGCCCCTGCGAACGCCAAGGCATCACAGATTGGACGCATCGCGACGCGTCGCATCACCGATGCGGCCGAGTCGACCGACCACAAGGCATTCCTCGCCAACCTGGCTAAGACCTACGCGCCTGGCGACAGCGATTTCGCTTGGACGCGTCTTACGCTCTGGCGCGCGCAGCTGGCAGCGATTCTCGATCAGCCACCGTACGACCAAGTTGTAGGCGTAGAGGTCACCGGTGCCGAGGATTCGCCTAGTACCGACCTCCTGGCCGCCTGGCTGCAACTAAAACTGAAGGTGGACGTGAAGCTCAATCGTTTTGCCCGCGGCAACGCCGTTGCCGGCATTCGCGGTGTGAAGCTCATTCGCAAGAGCGGCGACATCGAAATCGTGCGCAACCAGCCTGGCGTGGCAACGCTGATTCAGCCGACCCAGCCGACCCGCGAGATTTCGCTGCCTCGTCGCAGCCTGCGCGATTGCCTGAGCGAAGATATGCGACGTCTCGACGCCGACGACCTATTCGGCAAGGTAATCGCTACTTTCAAGCCAGGTAAGTAGTGACCAAGCTCGAGGTTTTGCGTTTCGCTACTGCCGATGCGGTTGCCGTAGCGGTTGCCGAAGCCGCCGTTTCACGCATCCTGGATCTGCAGCGCACGCACGACCGTCTCGACATTGCCATAACTGGTGGAACCGTCGGCATCAAGGCACTCGCCTGCTGGGCCAACCACACTGACCGCGATGCGATCGACTACAGCAAGTTGCACTTCTGGTGGGGCGATGAGCGCTTTGTCGCTCGCGATTCGTCCGACCGAAACTTCAACCAGGCGTGGGATGCACTGCTAACACACCTTGACGTTCCAGCAGCTAACTTGCATCAGTTCCCCGCCGCGGGCGAAGGGCTCGACCTAGAAGCCGCCGCGCGCGAATTTGAGTCCCACTGGCTTGCCGAAAACCCGACTATCTCGTTTGCATTTATGGGTATGGGTCCTGACGGTCATGTGGCTTCGCTATTCCCCGGCAAAGACAACTTGGGTACCCAAGCCGCCGTGATCGCGGAGCACGAGTCACCAAAACCTCCGCCGCAGCGTTTGAGCTTCAGCTACGCCGCGATCAACACTTGGACAGAAATCTGGTTCACCATCGCGGGCGGCGACAAGGCCGAGCCAACTGCGGTCGCGTTCTCGACCGACCCGTCCCTTTTGCCTGTTGGTCGTATCCACGGCACCCGAGCCGACATCTGGTTCATCGACGATGCGGCGGCGGCCAGCCTTTAGCACCTCCGGGTATAAGAAAACCCCTGGTTCTCAAACCAGGGGTATTTTCTTGCTTGCGGCGGGCCGTGACTAGTTCGAACTATTTGCAGCCTCGGCAAGGCGAATGCGTCGCTCACGAACTGCCGCCACGGCTTCGTCGAGCAGCTGCTCGGCCTCTTCTTCGGTGCGGCGTTCTTTGACGTAGGCAAGGTGCGTCTTGTACGGCTCGTGCTTTGCGATTACAGGCGGGTTTGCCTGGTCCTGGCCCGAAGGCAAGCCACAGTTCGGGCAGTCGAGTAGTTCCGGGATGTCTGCTTCGTCTACAGTTGCCGCGAACATTGGGCTCTGAACGTGCCCGTTGATGCAGTAGTAGCTTCGAACGACGCGGTCAGCCTGGTAACCGCGATCCTGCTCCCCCATTGGGCCAGCACCGATGCGGGAACCGCGGATGCTTGAACCGTTTGCAGTCATTGGAATCTCTCTTGTTGGTATTCGACTAGGTAGTCGGGATTTATTCGATGCCGAAGCGGGTGAACAGACCCAAAGCGATAATGTCGATTACCCACACAACGCCCAGAATGATGGTGATGCGGTTGAGGTTGCGCTCGGCAACACCCGACGACTGCAGGTTGCTGGTTACACCGCCACCGAACATGTCAGAAAGGCCTCCGCCGCGACCCTTGTGCAGCAGGATCAGCAGCGTCAAAAGCAAGCTGGTGATGCCCAGTAGTACGAGAAGGGCGATGCGCATTGCGCTCATTTGGTTTCCTATCGGGTGGTTGGCCGGAAGACCGGTCCCCTGCCGCGAACGGCAAGTAGAACCTTAGAAATTATAGAGTGATGTGCTTCTGGAAGCGTGCGATGCCGCTGAATTCCTCAGCATCTAGGCTTGCGCCACCAACGAGAACGCCATCGACTTCGACGCTCTTTAGGAAGCCAGCCACGTTGTTGGCCTTGACCGAGCCGCCGTAAAGAATGCGGGTCGCAGCAGCGATGTCGCCCCCGTACTCCTTCTCGATGGCCTCGCGGATCTTGCCACACACGTTTGCCGCCTCCTCGGGGGTGGCGACCTTGCCGGTGCCGATTGCCCAGACCGGCTCATAGGCGATGACGAACTCACCGAGCTTGTCTTGGTTCGCGAGCGCTGCGAGGGTCTGGCGCACTGGCACGGCGCTAGCGCCTTCGGCTTCGAGCTCCTCAAGGGTCTCGCCGACGCAAATGACTGGAACTAGGCCGTGACGGAAGGCCGCTGCCGTCTTGGCATTGACGGTCTCGTCGTCCTCGTTGTGGTAGCTGCGTCGCTCGCTGTGGCCGATCAGAACGTACTTCGCGTCTAGCTTCGCCAGGAAGGCACCCGAAACCTCGCCGGTGTAGGCGCCGTTGTCGAACTTGCTGAGATCCTGAGCACCTAGCTCGAGCTCGAACTTCTCGGCGTCAATGAGGGTCTGCACCGTCCGCAAATCGGTGAAGGGTGGGAAAACGGCAACATCAACTGCTTTGTAGTCGAAGTCGGCCTCGTTCAGCGTCCAGGCTAGCTTCTGCACCAGGGCGATTGCCTGCTGGTGGTCGAGGTTCATCTTCCAGTTGCCTGCGATGAGTGGAACGCGGTTTGCCATGATGGTTTCCTTCTGTTCGAGTTCTGATTAGACGGCGAAGCCGAGCACTTCGAGGCCTGGAAGCTTCTTGCCTTCGAGGAACTCGAGGCTAGCGCCACCACCGGTTGAGATGTGACCAAACTGCTCGTCGGCGAAGCCCAGGATGCGCACAGCGGCGGCAGAGTCGCCACCACCCACGACACTGAAGCCGTCGGTCTCGGTAAGAGCGGCTGCGACGGTCTTGGTTCCGTTGGCAAACTTCTCGATCTCAAACACACCCATCGGGCCGTTCCAGAAGATGGTCTTCGAGCCGCGAATTACCTCAGCGAACTTGACCGCCGAGTCTGGACCGATGTCGAGACCTAGGCCCGTGGCGCCGAATGGGCTGCTTTCGATAGCGTCGGCCGCGGTGATCGCAACGTCCGCGTCGGCGCCAAACTTGCTCGCCACGACGATGTCGGTTGGCAGTACGACCTCGACACCCAGTTCTTCGGCGCGCTTGAGGTAGTTCTGGCAGGTCTCGATCTGGTCGACCTCTAGCAGGCTCGCGCCGACCTTGTGGCCCTGTGCGGCCAGGAAGGTGAAGACCATTCCGCCACCGACGAGCAACTTGTTTACGTTAGGAAGCAGGTGGTCGATCACGCCCAGCTTGTCGCTGACCTTCGAGCCGCCGAGGACAACGGCATACGGACGCTCCGGGGCCGAAGTAAGGCGCTGCAGAACCGCCACCTCCTTCTCGATGAGCAGACCTGCGGCGCTCGGGAGGGCCTTGGCGAGCTCGTAAACGCTTGCCTGCTTGCGGTGAACCACGCCGAAACCATCGCTCACGTAGAAATCGGCGAAATCGGCTAGTTCGGCGGCGAAGGCTGCGCGCTCAGCTTCGTCCTTGCTGGTCTCGGCGGCATTGAAGCGCAAGTTCTCAAGCACTGCGACTCCACCAGCGGTTAGTGCCTTGGCAACCCCGCGAGCCTCGCTGCCGACCGTGTCGGTGGCAAAGAAGACATCCTGTTCGAGCAGCTCGCCGAGGCGCTTTGCAGCGGGAGCGAGCGAGTACTTCGGGTCTGGCGAACCGTCGGGGCGGCCGAGGTGCGAGATTACGATTACCGAGGCGCCCTGGGCCTGTAGTGCCTTGATGGTCGGAACCGACGCCACGATGCGGCCGTCGTCGGTGATTCGGTCTCCGTCCAGCGGCACATTGAGGTCGCAGCGGATGATGACGCGCTTGCCATCGAGGTTTGGAAGGCTTGCCAGTGTGCGCATTTGAATCCTTGGTTTTGGGGTTTCACGCAAGAACTGGGTCCGAATTTGTATTCGAACCCAGTTCCTGACGTGTGCTCAGCTTCGCTGAGGCTTAGAGCTTGCTTGCGACTAGCTCGGTGAGCTCGACGAGGCGGTTTGAGTAACCCCACTCGTTGTCGTACCACGAGCTGATCTTGACGGTCTTACCGATTACCTTGATCAGACCGGCGTCAACGATCGACGAGTGTGGGTCGGTGACGATGTCCGACGACACGATAGGTGCCTCGGTGTAAGCAAGGATGCCCTTAAGTGGGCCCGATGCTGCGGCCTCCTTGTAGGCGGCCTTGATCTCGTCGACGGTGACCTCGGTCTTCGAGACCAGGGTCAGGTCGGTGATCGAACCGGTCGGAACTGGAACGCGAAGCGCGTAGCCGTCCAGCTTGCCCTTGAGCTCAGGCAGAACCAGGCCGATGGCCTTTGCTGCGCCGGTCGACGAAGGAACGATGTTGATCGCTGCGGCGCGTGCGCGACGAAGGTCGCCGTGTGGGCCGTCCTGCAGGTTCTGGTCTGCGGTGTAGGCGTGCACGGTGGTCATGAGACCGTTCTCGATGCCGAACTTGTCGTTGAAGACCTTCGCGAATGGCGCGAGGCAGTTGGTGGTGCACGAAGCGTTCGAGATGATGTGGTGCTTCGCGTTGTCGTAGAGGTGCTCGTTGACACCGATTACGAAGGTTGCGTCTTCGCCGGTTGCTGGAGCCGAGATGATGACCTTCTTAGCGCCGGCCTTGATGTGGGCCTGAGCCTTCTCTGCCTCGGTGAAACGACCAGTCGACTCGATGACGATGTCTACGCCCAGCTCGCCCCATGGCAGATCTTCTGGGTTGCGCTCTGCGAGAACCTTGATGACGTTGCCGCCCACGATGATGTTCTGTCCGTCGACCGAGACGTCCTGGTTAAGGCGACCGGTGACTGAGTCGTACTTGAGCAGGTGAGCCAGCGATGCTGGGTCTGACAGGTCGTTTACTGCAACGATCTCGAGGTCAGTGCCCTTTGCGAGCTCTGCACGAAGGTAGTTGCGTCCAATGCGGCCAAAGCCGTTAATGCCAACGCGAGTTGCCATGATTTCTCCGAACGGATTAGGCGCCACGAATGGCGCGTTTTGTATTGGGTTTCGGGGCAAAAAGCCCTAAATCTAGCCACGCGCCATCGGGTGGAGAAGCTTTAGTTAGCCTAGCAGCAGGCCAGTGGTTTTGGTGCGTGCCGCAGCGAAACGAGCCTGAACATCTGCCCAGTTCACGATGTTCCAGAATGCTTTCACGTAGTCACCCTTGACGTTCTGGTAGTCGAGGTAGAACGCGTGTTCCCACATGTCGAGCATTAGAAGTGGAACGGTCGCCGCGGCGAGGTTGCCCTGCTGGTCGTAAAGCTGCTCGATGATCAGTCGCTCACCGAGGGAATCCCAGGCGAGGAAAGCCCATCCAGAGCCCTGGATGCCGAGCGCTGCGGCGTTAAAGTGTGCACGGAACGCGTCGAACGAACCGAAGAACTCATCAATCGCAGCGGCCAGCTCGCCTTCAGGCTTTTCGCCCTGGTTAGGCGCCAGGTTGTTCCAGAAAATCGAGTGATTTACGTGACCGCCGAGGTGGAAGGCGAGGTCCTTCTGAAGCTTGTTGATGTTGCCGAACTCGTTCTTGGCACGTGCCTCCTCGAGCTGCTCAAGAGCCGTGTTGATGCCAGCGACGTAGGCTGCATGGTGCTTTGAGTGGTGCAGCTCCATGATGCGCCCCGAGATGTGTGGCTCAAGGGCACCGTAGTCGTAGCTGAGTTCTGGAAGCACGTACTTTGACATTTGTCTCTCCTATTTCTGCGGCGGTTGGCCGATAGTTGTAAAACTTCGAGGGCCTTGCGGCTATTCCTCGTCGATATCATCCGGCACAAATGCGTCGGTAGCTGGAATTCCCAGATCTGCGGCGCGTTTGTCGGCCATGGCAAGCAGGCGACGGATGCGGCCAGCGATGGCATCTTTGGTCATCGGTGGGTCGGCGAGGTGGCCAAGCTCATCGAGCGAGGCCTGTTTGTGCTGCAAACGCAGTTTGCCGGCGTAACTCAGGTGGTCTGGAATGTCCTCACCCAAGATCTCGAGCGCGCGTTCGACTCGAGCACCCGCGGCAACCGCGGCTTGAGCCGAGCGACGCAGATTGGCATCGTCGAAGTTAGCAAGGCGGTTGGCGGTGGCGCGAACCTCGCGGCGCAGCCGCATCTCTTCCCACCGAAGCACGAGCGTGTGTGCGCCCATGTGGGTGAGCATCGAAGCGATTCCCTCCCCCTCACGAACCGTCACTCGAAAGGCGCCACGGACCTCGCGGGCCTTCGCGGCGATACCGAGTCGGCGAGCTACGCCAACGAGTGCCATGGCAGCCTCGTTGCCTGGTGCCGTGATCTCGAGCGATGCACTGCGGCCAGGGTCGGTTAGCGAACCGTGTGCAAGGCAGGCGCCGCGCCAGATGGCTTGGGCCTCTTCGATCGAGCCGGAGACGAGGGTGGCCGGAAGGCCGCGTACAGGGCGTCCGCGCTGGTCCAGGAGGCCGGTCTGGCGCGCCAGAACATCACCCTGTTTGATGACACTGATCTGGTAGCGGCTGGTGCGGCGAATTCCTCCCGGAGAAATCACGGCTAGTTCGCTATCGATTCCGTACAGATCGCTGATGTCTTTGCGAATGCGGCGTGCGAGTTGAGCGGTGTCAACCTCTGCCTCGATGGCGACTTTTCCCGAGATCAGGTGTAGCCCACCTGCAAAGCGCAAGATTGTCGCAAGTTCGGCTGCGCGCACAATCTTCTTGCTCACCTCGATGCGAGCTAGCTCGTCTTTCATGTCCATTGTCAGTGCCATGTCTATTCCTTCCCCAAGTCTCGGTGCTTCACGTGTACGCGCAGTTCCGGGTCTGCGCTAAGAGATTCGGCCAGCTTTATCGCCATAGCGACCGAGCGGTGCTTGCCGCCAGTGCAACCCACGGCGATGGTTGCGTAACGCTTGTTTTCGGCGACGTAGCCCGCGAGCACAGGCGCCAGAGTAGCTAGGTAATTGGGCAGGAACTCCTGCGCGTTTGGCTGCGAGAGTACGAAGTCGGACACCTGCTGGTCCTTGCCGGTGAAGGGTCGCAGAGCCTCATTCCAGAACGGGTTCGGCAGAAAGCGCATGTCGGCCACCATGTCGGCGTCAGCCGGCAGCCCGTACTTGAAGCCGAAGCTCATTACCGTCACCGTGAGCTTGCCGCTCTGTTCGAGCGAGAAACCGTCTGCGATGCGAGTGGAAAGCTGGTGAATGTTCAGGTCTGAGGTGTCAATTAGGACGTCCGCCTGGCCGCGAACGGCAAGTAGTCGCGAACGTTCATCGGTGATTCCATCGAGGATCGTGCCGTTGCCTTGAAGTGGGTGTGGGCGCCGAACCTGTTCGAATCGTTTGACGAGCGCCGCGTCGTTGGCTTCAAGAAAGAGCACGCGCAGGTTGACGTTGCGGGCACGCAAATCGGCCGTGTAGTCGCTGAGTGCCGAAAAGAACTCGCCGCCGCGCACGTCGATGATTACGGCCAGGCGCGGGATTGGAGACTTCGCAAGCGTCAGTAGGTCGGCAATTGGCTCGAGCATCTGCGGCGGCAGGTTGTCGACTACGTACCAGCCGAGGTCCTCCAGAGCGTTGCCAACGGTTGATCGACCCGCTCCCGACATTCCTGTCACGAGTAGCAGTTCGGGGGCTGTTACCTGCCTCGAGTTCATTGCTACCTGCTCCCCTGCCGCTACGGCGTGTCGCCACTATTTACGCGGATTTACAGAGTCTAGCCAATGTGCGACACGCCGAGGGCGAAATTGCGAAAAAGGTTAGTCTTTTGCGACTTCTTCGAAGATCTGCTGAGCGAGTACCGGGCCTATGCCAGAGATCGAACCAATCTCATCCGCCGACGCCAACTTGAGGCGCTTCACCGAGCCGAAGTGACGCAAGAGAGCGGCAACGCGCTTCTCTCCGAGCCCAGGAATCTCTGTCAGGCGCGTCTGAAGCGATGCCTTGCGTTTATTCCTTTGGAACGTGATGGCAAAGCGGTGTGCCTCGTCGCGGATGCGCTGAATGAGGAATAGTTCATCGGTAGCTCGAGGCAAGATAACGGGATACTCCTCCCCGGGCTTCCAAAGCTCCTCGAGCCGCTTTGCTATGCCCACGACCGCGATGTCGTCAATGCCCGAATCGCGCAAAGCACGAGCTGCCGCGTTCACCTGTGGTTGACCGCCATCGACCACTAGCAGGTTTGGTCGGTACGAAAACTTCTCGATGTTTCCCTCTTCGTCTCGGGCTGAGCGATCGACGGACAAATACTTCAGCCGGCGCATAAGCACCTGGTAGATGGAGTCTGTGTCGTCCATCGCATGCTCGATTGAGAACCTGCGGTACTGATCCTTTTTTGCGAGTCCATCCTCAAAAACCACCATCGAAGCAACTATGTTGGTGCCGCCAAGGTGACTCACGTCGAAACATTCGATACGAAGAGGGGCATCGGCAAGTCCGATGGCCTTCTGAAGCCCCTCGAGCGCGCCAGCTCGAGCCGTGAAGTCTGCGGTGCGACGTGTTTTGTAGAGCAATAGCGCGTGCCTGGCATTCGTGGTGGCCGTGTCAGCGAGGGCCTTCTTGTCGCCACGCTGGGCAAGGCGCACGGTCACCTTTCCGCCGCGAGCCTGCGATAGCCAAGTTTCCATGGCCATGTGATCAGCCGGAAGTATCGGCACCAGGATCTCTTTCGGTACTTCCGCCTTATCTCTAGCCTCAGCGTACGCATGCTGGAGGACGTATTCGATGAGTTCGTCTGGAGTGCGCTCGAGCTCCTTGTCCACAACCCATCCGCGCACACCACGAATTCGCCCGCCGCGCACTATGAACATCGCCACGGCTGCGGCTAGGTCGTCTTGCTCGATACCAAATAGGTCGGCGTCTGTTTGATCGCTGAACACGACGGCGCTCTTTTCAAGAACCGTCTCGAGCGCCTGCACATCGTCGCGCAATCGCGCCGCGAGCTCATAGTTTTGTTCTAGGGATGCCGCCAACATACGTTCACGTAGCGACTTTATGTGCTTGGTGTCGTTGCCTGCCATGAAGTCCGCAAGTCGCTTGGCAATCTCCTTGTGCTCAGCGTCGGTTACTCGACCCACACAGGGTGCCGCACACTTGCCGATGTCCGCCAATAGGCATGGACGACCGGCCTGCTTCGCCCGGTTGTAGACGCCGGCAGAGCAGGTTCGCACCGGGTAAACCTTGATGAGGGCGTCAAGAGTCTCGCGCACTGCCCAGGCCTGCGTGTACGGACCGAAGTACTTGACGCCCGAAGATTCTCTGGTTCGCGTCAAAAAGGCGCGAGGAACCCTATCGCCGAGCGAGATGGCGAGATACGGGTAGCTCTTGTCGTCTTTGAAGACCACGTTGAATGGTGGATCGAACTGCTTGATCCAAGTGAATTCGAGCTGTAGCGCTTCGAACTCGCTGTTGACAATGGTCCACTGCAGATCGGCGGCACTCGTGACCATTCTGCGCGTACGCGCGTGCAGTGTGTCTAATGGCGCGAAGTAACTCTGCAGCCTCGCGCGTAGGTTCTTGGCCTTACCCACATAGAGGACACGGCCATTTGCATCGAGCCAGCGATAGACGCCCGGGTTCGTGGGAATCTCGCTCGTCTTCGGTCGAAAACTGAGCTCGTTAGCCATTGGCTAGGCCTTTAGCATTTCGGCCAGGAAGCTCCCCGTGAAACTTGCCTGGTTCTTGGCGATCTGCTCCGGTGTGCCCTCTGCGATTACGGTGCCTCCGCGCGAACCGCCCTCTGGACCCATGTCAATTACCCAGTCGGCGCATTTGATGACGTCTAGGTTGTGCTCAATCACAAGTACGGTGTTTCCCTTGTCGGCGAGACCGTTCAGGACCATGAGTAACTTGCGGACGTCCTCGAAGTGCAGACCGGTGGTCGGCTCGTCGAGCACGTAGATTGTTCTGCCAGTGCTTCGCTTCTGAAGCTCGGTCGCCAGCTTGACGCGCTGTGCCTCGCCACCCGACAGAGTGGTCGCACTCTGGCCCAACCGCACATAGCCCAATCCGACATCGACCAGAGTCACAAGGTAACGAGCGATTGCAGAAATCGGAGCGAAGAACACCGCGGCTTCGGCGATGGGCATCTCAAGAACCTCAGCGATGTTCTTGCCCTTGTACAGAATTTGAAGTGTCTCGCGGTTGTAGCGAGCTCCGTGGCAAACCTCACAGGCCACGTAGACGTCTGGCAGGAAGTTCATCTCAATCTTCAGGGTGCCGTCGCCCGAACAGGCTTCACAGCGACCGCCCTTCACGTTGAATGAGAAGCGACCCTGCTGATAGCCGCGCGCCTTCGACTCAGCCGTCTCAGCGAAGAGTTTGCGAATGTGGTCGAATACGCCCGTGTAGGTAGCCGGGTTCGAGCGCGGTGTGCGTCCGATCGGTGCCTGGTCGACGTGAACGACCTTGTCGAGCTGATCTAATCCCTCGACTCGAGTGTGCCGGCCAGCGACGCCCTTAGCGCCATTGAGCGCGTTGGCGAGAACCTGATAGAGCACATCATTTACCAACGATGACTTGCCCGATCCACTAACGCCAGTGACGGCAGTGAGTACGCCGAGTGGGAACTCGACGTCGACATTCTGCAGATTGTTTTCTCGCGCACCAACCACTTTGATTTTGCGCTTCGGGTCTACCGCACGGCGCTTGGCCGGCAACTCGATAGATTCACGGCCCGACAGGAACGCTCCGGTGATCGACGCCTTGTTTTTGAGTAGGTCGGCGTATGTGCCGCTGTGCACTACCTCACCACCGTTAACCCCCGCGCCTGGGCCGATGTCGACCACCCAGTCGGAAGCCTTAATGGTGTCCTCGTCGTGTTCGACGACGAGCAGGGTGTTGCCGAGGTCGCGAAGTTTGATGAGTGTGTCGATGAGGCGTCGATTATCTCGCTGGTGCAGGCCGATGCTCGGCTCGTCTAGCACGTAGAGCACACCGGTAAGCCCAGAGCCAATCTGGGTTGCAAGGCGAATACGTTGCGCCTCGCCGCCCGAGAGCGTGCCTGCCGAGCGCTCGAGACTCAGGTAGTCGAGTCCGACCGCAAGCAGGAAGTCGAGGCGTGCCTTGATCTCGCGCAGCACCTGCGCCGCAATCTTAACATCGCGTTCTGCCAATTGGATCGAGTCGAAGAACTTGAATGATTCGCCCAGGCTCATCGCAACAACATCGTGAATCGAGTGATCTGCAACCTTTACGGCGAGCACCTCTGGCTTTAGTCGCGCTCCATCGCAGGCGGGGCAAGGGATCTCACGCAGGAAGGCCGCCCACTTCTCGCGCACCCAATCGCTCTCGGTTTCGCTCAGTTTGCGCTCAACATATCGCAGGACGCCTTCAAATCCGCTGGTGTAGCGCAGTTCGCGTCCATAGCGGTTTTTCCACTTAACTTTGACGTCGAAGTTGTTGCCCAGAAGCACGGCCTCGCGGATGTCCTCCGGTAGGTCTTGCCATGGCGTCTCGAGCGAGAACTCGAGTTCATCTGCTAGGCCTTGCAGGTTGCGCAGGAAGAATGGATAGAGCCCCTTGCCGGTCTGCGACCATGGCAGGATCGCTCCCCCAAGAATGCTCGCTTCAGAGTCGCCGATGACTAGTTCTGAATCAACGTTCATCTTGGTGCCGAGACCGCTGCATTCCGGGCAAGCGCCGAATGGAGCGTTGAAAGAGAAAGTTCTCGGCTCAATCTCGGTGAGCGTCAGCGGGTGTTCGTTCGGGCATGACATCTTTTCGCTGAAGACCTGGCGACGATCATCGGCCTTCTCATCGCGATCCACGAAGTCGATGAGGATGCGGCCCTGAGCGAGCTTGAGCGCCGTCTCGACGGAGTCGGTAAGTCGCCCGAGGATGTCATCTTTGACAACCAGGCGGTCGATCACGACGGCGATGTCGTGCTTGAAGGTCTTCTTGAGCGGTTGAGCCTCGGCAAGCTGGATGGTCTCGCCGTCTACTACCGCACGGGCAAATCCCTGAGTCAGAAGGTCGCGGAACAGGTCAACAAATTCGCCCTTTTTCTGATCGACGATCGGTGCCAGCAGCTGGAAGCGGGTGCCCGACTCGTAGGCCATGATCTGGTCGACGATTTGCTGCGGGGTCTGCTTGACAATCTTTTCGCCACATTCCGGACAGTGCGGAACTCCCACTCGGGCCCAAAGCAGACGCAGGTAGTCGTGAATCTCGGTGATCGTGCCCACGGTTGAGCGCGGGTTGCGGTTGGTCGACTTCTGGTCGATCGAGACAGCCGGCGATAAGCCCTCGATGAAGTCGACGTCGGGACGGTCGACCTGGCCAAGGAACTGTCTGGCGTAGGCGCTTAGCGACTCCACATACCGACGTTGCCCCTCGGCAAAGATGGTGTCAAAGGCGAGTGATGACTTGCCTGAACCGCTCAGCCCCGTGAAGCACACCATGGCGTTGCGCGGCAGCTCAACTGAGAGGTTCTTGAGGTTGTGGACGCGCGCGCCCTTGACGACGAGTTTGTCGTCGGCGTGGTTTACAGGTTTCGGCACTAGAAAATCCTAAGTAGTCGCTATGCGTGACGCTCGTAGTCGCGCAGGTCTTTTTTGAGTTCGCCTATTTCGTCGCGCAGGCGAGCAGCTAGCTCGAATTGAAGTTCTGCCGCGGCAGCCTTCATCTGCTCGTCCAGTTCCAGGATTACATCGAGGATCTGCTGTCGGCCCATGGCCTTCGTGTCAAGACGAACGCGGTCGCCGCCGCCTTGGTTCGCGTTGCCAGGCTTTTTCTTGTTGGCATTGAACGCTTCTATTAGCGCAGCGGTGTCTTGTTCCTCGCGCATCAGATCGTCGGTGAGGTCTGCGATCTTCTTGCGCAACGGCTGTGGGTCGATACCGTTGGCCTCGTTGTAAGCCACCTGCTTCGCACGGCGCCTGTCGGTCTCGTCGATGGCTTGTCGCATGGCATCGGTAATCGCGTCGGCGTACATGTGCACTTCGCCGTTGATGTTTCGGGCGGCGCGTCCAATGGTCTGAATCAGCGAGGTGGCCGAACGCAAGAAGCCTTGCTTGTCGGCGTCGAGAATGGCAACGAGTGATACCTCGGGAAGGTCAAGGCCTTCGCGAAGGAGGTTGATGCCAACCAGTACGTCGTAGACGCCCGCGCGAAGCTCGCGAAGCAGTTCGACTCGTCGCAGGGTGTCGACGTCGCTGTGCAGGTAGCGCACGCGAACGCCCGCTTCAGTGAAGAAGTCGGTTAGCTCTTCGGCCATCTTCTTCGTCAAGGTCGTGACCAAGATGCGTTCGTCGCGTTCGACGCGGGTCCTAATCTCATCGAGCAGGTCATCGATCTGACCCTTGGTGGGTTTGATGACAATCTTCGGATCGATAAGTCCGGTCGGGCGAATGATTTGCTCGACTGCGCCATCAGCTACTCCCAGCTCGTACTTGCCTGGCGTCGCTGAGAGGTACACCGTCTGGCCAACCCTGTCGAGGAACTCATTCCAACGCAGCGGCCGGTTGTCCATTGCGCTCGGTAGGCGGAAGCCGTGCTCGACTAGCGTTCGCTTGCGACTGGCATCGCCTTCGTACATTGCGCCGATCTGGGGAACCGTAACGTGGGATTCGTCGATGACAGTTATGAAGTCTTCGGGGAAGTAATCGAGCAGACAACTCGGCGCGCTACCCGGTTCGCGGCCCTCGATGACGCGCGAGTAGTTTTCGATGCCCGAGCAGAATCCAATTTCGCGAATCATCTCGAGGTCGAAGGTGGTGCGCATCTTTATTCGTTGGGCCTCGAGTAGCTTGCCCTGCGCTTCGAACTCGCGCACTCTCGCGTGCATCTCTTCTTCAATTTGTTCTAGGGCTCGACCCATTTGTTCTGCCGGCGCAACGTAATAGGTTGCCGGGAAAACCGCGACGGTGTCGAGCTGTTGAACAACTTCGCCCGTAAGTGGCGAGAGTGAATAGATCGCCTCGATCTCGTCGCCGAAGAACTCGATGCGCGTCGCCAACTCGTCATACACAGGAATGATTTCGATGGTGTCGCCTTTGACACGGAAATTGCCGCGCGAGAAATCGATGTCGTTGCGTTTGTACTGCAGTTCGACGAATCGTCGGATCAAGGCGTCGCGATTGACCGATTGGCCAACCTGCAGCGAGATGGCCTGGTTTAGGTATTCCGCGGGCGCGCCGAGACCGTAGATGCAGCTAACGGTTGAGACCACGATGACGTCACGTCTCGATAGCAAGCTCATCGTCGCCTTGTAACGAAGTCGCTCGACCTCCTCGTTAATCGAGCTGTCTTTCTCAATGAAGGTGTCTGTCTGCGGAACGTATGCCTCTGGCTGGTAGTAGTCGTAGTAGCTCACGAAGTACTCGACGGCGTTGTTAGGCAGCAGCGACTTGAATTCGGTCGCCAGCTGGGCGGCGAGTGTCTTGTTGTGAGCCAGCACAAGCGTCGGACGCTGCACGGCCTCGATCAGCCACGCGGTCGTCGCAGACTTACCCGTTCCGGTCGCACCGAGCAGCACGATGTCCTTTTCTCCGGCGTTGATGCGTCCAGCCAGTTCCGCGATAGCGGTTGGTTGATCGCCCGAAGGCTTGTACTCGCTGATCACCTCAAACGGGTGCACCGCTCTGCGCTGGTCCATCACCGGCCCTCAGCCAGTCCGGTGGTTGCTGCCTTGCGTTGAGCCTCAGTCTCCAGCAGGTGATAGAGCTGTTCGGCATCACGCAGCAACAGGCCTAGCTCCTGATTGGAACTGAGAATGTGATCCGCACGAGCCGCGCGTTCAATAGGCGTCGCTTGGGCGTCAATGCGCCTCGCTGCATCTTCCTGCGTCCAGCCACGCGACTTAACCATTCGCTCGATCTGTTTGTCGCGAGGTGCCTCAACTGTGACGACGGCATCAAATGGCAGTTGAGATGCCGTCTCGACTAGAAGCGGGATGCTGTAGACAACCAAAGCGGCGGCCGGCAATGTTCCGCTCAGGCGGTCGATTTCTGCCCTCGCCGCGGCCTGGATGGCAGGGTGAACGATCGCCTCGAGTTCCTTGCGTTTCCCCGGCTCGGCGAACACGACCGCGGCCATGGCTGCGCGATCCAGGTTGCCCGCCGAGTCGAATACATGGTCGCCAAAGGCTGATCGAATTTCCGCAGCGGCTGGTGTTCCCGAAGAAACGACTCGACGAGCTAATTCATCGGCGTCTACGTGGGCCGCTCCTAGGCGCTCCCAGTGTTCGGCAACGGTCGATTTGCCGGCAGCAATGCCACCCGTTAGACCTACCAAGAACATGCTCCAAGCCTAGGTTAAAGCGAGAAGGGCCGAGCACCAGGCTCGACCCTTCTTTGACGCGAGTGTTACTCGGCGCTCTTTAGCTTGTCGCGCAGTGCGGCCAGCGACTCGTCACCCGCGAGGGTTCCGGTCTCTGAGCTCTCACTCGAGTAGCTAGCCGATGCGGCGGCTGGCTCGGCGGTGTCAGGAAGGTTGGCTGCTGCCTCGTTTGCGGCTGCAACCTGCTTCTTGTGAGCCTCCCAGCGTGCGTGAGCCTCGGCGTACTCCTTCTCCCACTTTGCACGTGCCTCTTCGAAGCCGGCCTTCCACTCGTTGGTGGCTGGGTCGAAGCCCTCTGGGTACTTGTACTGACCGTTCTCGTCGTAGTCAGCTGCCATGCCGTAAAGGGCTGGGTTGAAGTCGGTGCCCTCTGGGTCGACCTCTTCGTTAGCCTGCTTCAGCGACAGCGAGATGCGACGACGCTCGAGGTCGATGTCGATTACCTTGACGAATACGTCCTGGTTAACCGAGACAACCTGCTCTGCAAGCTCGATGTGCTTCGACGAAAGCTCGCTGATGTGAACGAGGCCTTCGATGCCGTCTGCGACGCGAACGAACGCACCGAATGGAACGAGCTTGGTTACCTTACCTGGTGCGTACTGACCGATCGCGTGAGTGCGAGCGAATACCTGCCATGGGTCTTCCTGAGTTGCCTTGAGCGACAGCGAAACACGCTCGCGCTCCTGGTCAACCTCGAGAACCTCAACGGTGACTTCCTGGCCGATCTCGACGACCTCGCTGGCGTGCTCAATGTGCTTCCAGCTGAGTTCCGAAACGTGCACCAGACCGTCGACGCCGCCGAGGTCGATGAACGCACCGAAGTTGACGATCGACGAAACAACACCGGTACGGATCTGGCCCTTGGCCAGGTCTGCGAGGAAGGTGCTGCGGTTGGCCGACTGCGACTCCTCTAGGAGTGCGCGACGCGAGAGGACCACGTTGTTGCGGTTCTTGTCGAGCTCAAGGATCTTGGCCTCAACCTTCTGGCCGAGGTATGGAGCGAGATCGCGCACGCGACGTAGCTCGATGAGCGATGCAGGAAGGAAGCCACGAAGACCGATGTCGACGATAAGACCACCCTTGACGACCTCGATCACGGTACCGGTGACAGTGCCATCGGCTTCCTTGACCTTCTCGACGTCGCCCCACGCGCGCTCGTACTGTGCGCGCTTCTTCGAAAGGATAAGACGACCTTCCTTGTCTTCCTTCTGAAGAACAAGTGCCTCAACCGAGTCGCCGACTGCGACGATCTCTGATGGGTCTGCGTCGTGGCGGATCGAAAGCTCGCGCGAAGGAATGACACCCTCGGTCTTGTAGCCGACGTCCAGGAGGACCTCGTCGCGGTCGATCTTTACTACGGTACCTTCGATGAGGTCGCCGTCGTTGAAGAACTTGAGGGTGGCCTCGACAGCAGCGAGGAAGTCCTCAGCAGAGCCAATGTCGTTTACGGCGATCTGCTTCTTTGGGGTGGTGGTCATATTTAGATTTACTCTTTACGGACAATAATCGGGCTTTGTCGAAGGATTCGACTCGGCATTGAATTTGGGTTGTTGAGCAAGACGCGCAACCCTCCAAGTCTAGTTGGAGCGTGGCCCTATTCCAAGGGCTATTCGCCCAAGTTGCAGAGAAACTCAGCGACGCGACGAGCGACATCTTGTTCGTCGTGGCCAGTGACCTCTACCTCGACTCGCTCCCCCGATCGAATCCCGAGAGACAGGATGCCGAGCATTGAGGCCGCAGAATGCTTCGGGCCTTCGGTTCTGCCAATCTCGATTTGGTGCTCGGTGGCGCTCACGAGACGAGCAAGTTCGGCGGCCGGCCTGGCGTGTAGGCCCTCGCTCGACTTGATGACTGCTTGAAAGCGCTCCACTAGTGACCGGCCTCGTGCCATGTTTTGCCAATGCCCAAGTGCACTTCGAGTGGCACGCTCAACTGGGCGACATTCGACATCCTGTCGACCACGAGTGCTTTCAGAGCCTCCAGCTCCCCCGCTGCGACTTCAAACACGAGCTCGTCGTGCACCTGAAGCAGCACGCGGCTGCGCATGCTTGCGGCGATCATGGCCTTATCGATGTGTGTCATGGCAAGTTTCATGATGTCTGCCGCGGTGCCCTGAATTGGGGCGTTTAGCGCCGCGCGACGAGCGTTCTCGCGTATGGTGAATATCTTGCTGTTAAGGTCGTCGAACGGGCGACGGCGACCGTATTCGGTGACGGTGAAGCCCTCGGTCTTCGCATTGTCGACGACCTTTGCCAGATAGCGCTTGACGCCACCAAACCGTGCAAAGTAATCGGCCATGAGCTGCTTTGCTTCGCCGTTCGAGATACGCAACTGCTTGGCAAGCCCGTATTCGCTTAATCCGTAGACCAACCCGTAGGACATTGCCTTCACCTTCGAGCGCATCGCCGCTGTGACCTCGTCGGGAGTTACGCCAAAGATGCGCGCGCCTACGAATCGGTGCAGGTCTTCCCCGGCATTGAACGCTTCGATGAGTCCCGCATCCTCGCTGAGGTGCGCCATGATGCGCATTTCGATCTGTGAGTAATCGGCGGTTAGCAGTGTCTCGTAGCCTTCGCCGACGATGAACGAATCGCGGATCTGTCGGCCGCGCTCACTCTTGATTGGAATGTTCTGGAGGTTGGGTGCCTCGCTCGAGAGTCGCCCGGTCGAGGTGCCGGTCTGCACGTAGTTGGTGTGGATGCGGCCGTCGGAACCAACCGCCTTGAGCGTGATCTCAACGATCTGCTTGATCTTGGTCACCTCGCGGTGTTCGAGCAGCTTCTCCAGGAACGGGTGCCCGGTGGCCTCAAATAGCTCCGCAAGCGCGGCCGCGTTCGTCGAAAAACCAGTCTTCACCTGTTTGGTGCCGGTCATGCCCAGATCTTCGAATAGGACCGTCTGCAGCTGTTTAGGTGATGCCAGGTTGATCTCTTTGCCGATAATCGCATAGCACTCGGCGGCAACCGAACTGATCTCTTGCTCAAGCGAGGAGCTGAGCGCCTCGAGCTGTGTGCGGTTGACCGCCACGCCGGCGTGTTCCATTCGGGCGAGGGTTTCGATGGTCGGTTGTTCGACCTCGCCGTACACGCGCAAGCCATCGATGGCTTCGACTCGCTTGTGAAGCTCGGTGGCCAAGAGCGCTGTTAGCCAGGCATCGAGTGATGGGTCTTCGGCATGTTCGGCGATTAGGTGATTCGCATCCCCGCGTTCGACAGCGATACCTAGGTATTCGAGCGCAAGGGCGTCAAGCCCGTAGTCGCGCTGCAATGGGTTGAGCACGTATGCCAGCAGGGTCGTGTCGTAGTCAACGCCATGGAGTTCGTAGCCGACATCCAGCAATTGCCGCGTGAGATCCTTGCCCGCGGTTGTCGCCTTGGCCTTGCTGGCATCGGCAAGCCAGGCTGCGAGGTCTGCGCTATACGCAGCGTCGTAGTGTGCCACCATGCGCACGGATTCGCTTGCGACGGCAATGCTGGTGAGCGCACCCTCGAAGAACTCGACCGAAAGTCCGACCGTCATACCGTGAGATTCAACCCATTCGAGAAGTTCGGGCAGACTGACCTGCTTAGCGGCTGGACGCTCGATCTCGGTAAACGGGCTCGCTGCTTCTTGCGACTCCTCAGCGCCGTCCTGCGGTGCCGCCGAATCAGTTGACACAGTCGATCCGTTCGCTGGAGAGGCAGCCGCGACGCTCGCACCAGAGCCGCGTAACCTCAGGACTCGTTCGGTAAGGGTCCGGAAATGCAACTTGGCGAAAACCTCTCGCACAGCGTTTTCGTTGACTCCGCGGAGCGCGAAATCATCGAACGAGTAGCCGATCTCTAGATCGCGCACCAGGTGATTGAGTCGTCGGTTGCGAACCGCATTTGCCTGATGTTCGCGCAGCGACTCGCCAACCTTGCCCGGAATCTGGTCCGCTGCGGCAAGAACGCCAGCAAGGTCGCCGTATTGCTGGAGCCACTTCGCTGCGGTCTTCGGGCCAACACCTGGCACGCCGATTAAGTTGTCGCTTGTTTCGCCCACGAGTGCGGCTAGGTCTGGGTACTGCTTGGCGTGGACACCGTACTTCTCATAGACCGCCGCGTCGTTCATGCGTGCGAGGTTGAGAACGCCTTTCACCGGGTACAGGATCGTGGTGTCCTCGGTAATTAGCTGAAATGTGTCGCGGTCCCCACTGACGATGAATACTCGGTAGCCCGCGGCGTTGCCCTGATCGGCCATCGATGCAATCAGGTCATCGGCCTCGTAATTCTCGCGAGTCAAAGTAACAATGTTCATCGCCGCTAATGCCTCGCGAAGCAGTTCGGTCTGACCATTGAATTCGGGAGGCGTCTCGCCTCGGGTGCCCTTGTACTCCGGGTACTCGAGGGTTCGGAATGATTCACGCGACAAATCGAAGGCAATCGCCAGATGCGTGGGCTTCTCAGCGGCGAGGATGTTCAGAAGCATCGAGATGAAGCCTTGGATGGCATTCGTGTGCTGCCCCTCTGGGGTCTTGAAAGAGTCTGGGCTTAGCGCGTAGAAGGCTCGGAAAGCCAGCGAGTGCCCGTCAACGAGCAGAAGAGTAGGCTTTTCGGTATCTAGCATGCGAACAGAATACTTCGCCGATTAGACAACCGGACGCTTCCAGTCAAAGAAGGAATGCAGTGTCAGCAGAAGCCATCAAGACCTCCCCCGCAGCGGCAGAACTCCTAGCCAAGCGCGGCCTCGGTGACCTAGCCGAAAAGATGGGTATCGAGCTATTGGAACTCAGCGCGGAAAGATCGGTCGCGCGCATGCCGGTAGCAGGTAATACCCAGCCCCTAGGAGTTCTTCACGGTGGCGCGCACGTGGTGCTAGGTGAGAGTCTGGGCTCTTTCAGCGCAAACGTGTGGGCCCACCCGGAACGATTTGCGGTTGGCATAGAGGTAAACGCATCGCACTCGCGCTCTGCCACCGAAGGTTACGTAAACGCTGTCTGCACGGCCATCACGCTTGGCAAGACGCTAACCGTGCACGAGATTGCGATTTCGGATGATGCCGGCCAGCGCCTGAGCACCGTCCGGATAACGAACCTGCTACGCGATAAGAAGTAGTTATGGAGCCGCCGGTGCGGCATCCTTAGCGGCATCGGGGCCGAATTGCTCGATGACCGATTGCGCGACCTGCTTCATAGTTAGTCGGCGATCCATCGAGACCTTTTGAATCCAGCGGAAAGCCTCTGGTTCATTCAGGCCGCGCTCAAGAAGCAGACCCTTGGCGCGCTCCACGAGCTTACGCGTTTCGAATCGTTCATTGAGGTCGGCAATTTCGTGTTCGAGGGCAGCTATCTGTTCGTGACGGCTAACGGCGATACGAATCGCCGGCAAGAGGTCGTTTGGGGTGAATGGCTTGACGATGTATGCCATTGCTCCCGCCTGCGAAGCGCGCTCGACGAGCTCGGTCTGACTAAAGGCCGTGAGTAGCACCACAGGGATGTTCAGTTTGGCAATTTGCTCAGCCGCGCTGATGCCATCCATCTTCGGCATCTTTACATCCATGACAACCAGGTCTGGCTTGTGCTCGGTAACGAGGGCGACGGCCTCCTCGCCGTCACCTGCCTCGGCAACCACGTCGTAGTTGTTCTCGCGCAGTATCTCGACGATGTCCATGCGGATGAGCGATTCGTCTTCCGCTACTACAACTCTGAGTTTCGTTGCCTCTGTCATGTGAAATACCTTATGGGATATCCTCGCGGGTGGCAGGTCACGATTTGGGCTAGAATTGCCCGAGTTGGCGCGCGAGCGACGACAGGCCGAAATGGCGAAATGGCAGACGCGGAGCACTCAAAATGCTTTTCCCGAAAGGGAGTGTGGGTTCAAGTCCCACTTTCGGCACAAAAAAAGACCCCCGAGGTTATCGGGGGTCTTTTCTTTTGACTTACTTGCGTAGGTATGCCGGCGCAGCCTCGTTTACCGCGTCACCAACACGGTGCACGCGCAGGCTGTTGGTCGAACCTGGGATGCCAGGCGGAGTACCTGCGACGACGACGACCTCTTCGCCTACCTTCGCCTTGCCCTGGGCAAGAACGATCTCGTCGACCTGGTGCATCATCTCGTCGGTGTGAGTGACTGGATCAACCAGGAAGGTCTGAGCGCCCCAAACGAGCGAGAGTCGGTTGCGCACCGTCTCGCTCGGCGTGAATGCGAGGGTAGGCACCGACGAGCGAAGTCGGGCCACGCGACGCATTGAGTCGCCGGTCTCGGTGAACACGCAGACGTACTTACTGCCTAGGAGCTCCGCAATCTCGACCGCTGCGAGCGAAACGGCGCCGCTGTGGGTGTGTGGACGAGTTCCCAGCGCAGGGATGCGCGAGAGACCGTTCTCTTCGGTCGACTCAATGATTCGCGCCATAACGGCAACGGTCTCGACCGGCCACTTGCCAACCGAGGTCTCGCCCGAAAGCATTACGGCGTCGGCACCATCGAGGATGGCGTTTGCGACGTCCGAGGCCTCTGCACGGGTTGGGCGCGAGTTGTCGATCATCGTCTCGAGCATCTGGGTTGCTACGATGACCGGCTTTGCCCAGCGGCGCGAAAGTTCCACGGCACGCTTCTGGACCAGTGGCACCTCTTCGAGCGGCAACTCAACACCGAGGTCGCCACGGGCAACCATGATGCCGTCGAAGGCGTCAATGATTTCCTCAAGCGCGGCTACGGCCTGTGGCTTTTCGATCTTGGCGATGACGGGCAGGTACTTGCCCTCTTCTTCCATGATTTCGTGCACGCGCACGATGTCGCTTGCGTTGCGAACGAACGAAAGAGCGATCATGTCGACGCCGAGGCGGATACCCCAGCGCAGGTCTTCCTCGTCCTTCTCTGAAAGCGCAGGCACGTTCACAGCAACGCCAGGGAGGTTGATGCCCTTGTTGTTCGAAACCGGTCCAGGAACCTCGACCACGGTGGTGACGGTGGTGTCCGAAACCTCGGTTGCACGCAGGGTGACCTTGCCGTCGTCGATCAGAAGCAGGTCGCCAGGCGAAACGTCGCCAGGAAGACCCTTGTGGGTTGTGCCACAGATGTTGACGTCACCCTGGATCTCATCGATGGTGATCTTGAAGGTCGCGCCCTTCTCGAGCATGACCGGGCCATCGGCGAAGCGGCCGAGACGGATCTTCGGGCCCTGCAGGTCAACAAATACACCCACAGCCTTACCGAGGTCGGCAGCAGCCTTGCGAACGTTGTTGTAAACGCCCTCGTGCACGCTGTAGTCGCCGTGGCTCAGGTTCATGCGGGCGACGTCGACACCCGCTTCGATTACGGCGCGAATCTGCTCATAGCTTGAAGTTGCCGGTCCCATGGTGGCAACGATTTTTGCGCGTCTCATTTGTTCCTTCTGATTCCGGTCGGTGACCGATTGGTTGTTCTTTTTTGGTAAATCGTGGTTACAGGCCGATGGCCTTGTCGGTTGGTTTGACTGGCTTTGGCAGCGTGGTCGAACCGGTTAGGTAGGCGTCCACAGCTGCGGCAGTCGACCGACCCTCTGCGATAGCCCAGACAATTAGGGACTGCCCACGGCCCGCGTCGCCACAGACGAAAACATCGGGCAGGTTAGTGGCCCAGTTGGCATCGCGTGACACGTTGCCACGCTTGTCTAGCGCAACCTCGGACTGGCTCTCGAGCTGGTCGCCTTCGACCCCCGTAAAGCCTAACGCCAGGAATACCAGGTCGGCCGGAATGATGCGCTCGGTGCCGGCCTTTGGCAGGCGCTTTCCGTCGACGAACTCGGTGTCCGCGACACGCAATCCAGTCAAGATTCCGTCTTCGCCGACAAAAGAGACGGTCGAGTGTTCGTATTTGCGCTCACCGAATTCCTCGTGCGCCGAAGCCACTTCGAAGAGGGTTGGATAGGTCGGCCAAGGCTGGTTCGCCGTGCGCTCGGCCGAGGGCTGCTTGCCGATGGCCAGCGTGGTTACAGACAGCGCGCCCTGTCGGGTGGCCGTGCCCAGGCAGTCTGCACCGGTGTCGCCGCCACCAAGGATGACGACATGCTTACCTGCTGCGTCGATCTGGTTTGCGACCGCCTCCCCAGCTACAACGCGGTTGGCCTGGGTCAAGTAGTCCATGGCGAAGTGCACGCCAGATAGCTCGCGACCGGCCACATCAAGGTCGCGCGGCTTGGTTGCTCCAGTCGCTACGATCACGGCGTCGTAGCGTGAGCGAAGCTCTTCCCACGTGATGTCGGTGCCGATGCTGACTCCGGTGCGGAAGCGAGTGCCCTCCGCCTCCATCTGAGCGACGCGGCGGTCGATGTGGTGCTTTTCCATCTTGAAGTCGGGAATGCCGTAGCGCAGCAGGCCACCGATTTTGTCATCACGCTCGTAAACGGCAACCGTGTGGCCGGACCGAGTGAGCTGCTGGGCGGCTGCTAGGCCCGCAGGACCCGAACCGACGACTGCAACCGTCTTCTGCGATGCGCGCTCCGGCGCAATAGGAGTGACCCATCCGTTTTCAAAGGCCTGGTCAATGATCGAGACCTCGATCTCCTTGATTGTCACTGCAGGCTGGTTGATGCCCAGAACGCAGGCGCTCTCACATGGGGCTGGGCAGAGACGGCCGGTGAACTCCGGGAAGTTGTTGGTTTTGTGAAGGCGCTCGATCGCGGCTCGTGCGTCCTCACGCCAGGTCAGGTCGTTCCACTCTGGAATCAGGTTGCCTAGCGGGCAGCCCTGGTGGCAGAACGGCACGCCGCAGTCCATGCAACGCGAAGCCTGCTGCTGGATGACGCCAGAGTTGCGGCGCTCATAGACCTCTTTCCAGTCCTGGATTCGAACAGAAACTGGGCGACGTTCGGCCGTCTCACGCTCGGTTACCTTAAGGAATCCTCTTGGGTCAGCCATTCGTAACCTCCAAAATCTGGCTCCAGACCTCTGCGCCGTCTGGATCGACACCGGCCGCAACGGCCTTATCGCGAATGCTCAGTACGCTCGCGTAGTCGCGTGGCAGTACTCGGGTGAAGTTTGCGACCTCACTGGCAAAGTCGGCGAGGATGCGAGTCGCAAGCCCACTGCCGGTCTCGGCGACGTGGGTCTCGAGCAGCTCTCGCAGCTTGGCCGCGTCCTTGTCGTCGAGCGGGTCGATGCCTAATTCGCGGTTTGCCAAAGCCTCGTGGTTCATTCGGTCGGCGCGAAGTTTGTAGACGTAGGCGACGCCTCCAGACATGCCGGCACCAAGGTTGCGTCCGGTCTTGCCCAGAATCACCGCGACACCGCCGGTCATGTACTCAAGGGCGTGATCGCCGACACCCTCGACCACTGCTGTTACACCGGAGTTGCGGACGAGGAAACGTTCACCGACGACACCGTTGAGGAAGATCTGACCACTTGTTGCGCCATAACCGATTACGTTTCCGGCGATGATGTTGTTCTCGGCCTCAAAAGAGCTCGCGCGGTTCGGGCGCACAACGACCGTTCCGCCCGATAGGCCCTTGCCAACGTAGTCGTTGGCGTCACCCTCGAGCGAGAGCTTGATGCCCTTCGGTACGAACGCCGCGAACGACTGACCGGCCGAACCACTGAGCTTGATGTCGATGGTGCCGGCTGGCAGGCCATCGGCTGCCCAGCGCTTAGTCAGCTCGTTGCCGAGCATCGTTCCAACGGCCTGGTCTACGTTCGTGATTGGAAGCACGATCTCGACCTTGTGTCCATCGGCAAGCGCAGGCTGCGCGGCGGCAATCAGCTTGTGGTCGAAGTGGTTTTCCAACTCGTGGTCCTGCGAGGTGCTGCGGCGCAATGATGCACCCTCACCGATCTTCGGTTGCGCAAGGATTGGGCTCAGGTCGAGGCCGTCTGCCTTCCAGTGCTGAATTGCGCGGTTGACATCGATGAGCTCGCTGTGGCCGATCGCCTCATCGAGTGAGCGGAAACCGAGCGCGGCTAGGTACTCGCGCACCTCTTGCGCCAGGAACTCGAAGAAGTTGACCACGAACTCTGGCTTGCCGTTGAAGCGCGCACGCAAGGTTGGGTTTTGCGTCGCAACACCGACTGGGCAAGTGTCCAAGTGGCAGACGCGCATCAAGATACAGCCCTCGACCACGAGTGGAGCGGTAGCGAAACCGAACTCTTCCGCTCCGAGAAGCGCGGCGATAACGACGTCGCGTCCGGTCTTCATCTGGCCGTCTACCTGAACCGAAACTCGGTCGCGCAGGCCGTTCAGCAACAGGGTCTGCTGCGCTTCTGCTAGTCCTAGTTCCCAAGGTGTGCCGGCGTGCTTGAGCGAGTTGAGTGGGCTGGCGCCGGTTCCGCCGTCGTGGCCGGAGACCAGGATGACGTCGGCCTTGGCCTTCGCTACACCGGCGGCGACCGTGCCGATTCCGACCTGTGAGACGAGCTTGACATGTACGCGGGCCTCGCGGTTCGCGCGCTTGACATCAAAGATCAGCTGCTTAAGGTCTTCGATCGAGTAGATATCGTGGTGCGGCGGAGGCGAAATCAGACCAACGCCCGGGGTCGCGTGACGCGTGCGGGCAACCCACGGGTAAACCTTGCCAGGAGGCAGTTGGCCGCCCTCGCCAGGCTTAGCGCCCTGCGCCATCTTGATCTGAATGTCATCGGCGTGCGTCAGGTACATGCTCGTCACGCCGAATCGACCAGACGCAACCTGCTTGATGGCGCTGCGACGAGTCGGGTCGAGCAGACGCTCCACATCTTCGCCGCCTTCACCAGTGTTCGACTTGGCGCCGAGTTGGTTCATGGCGATGGCGAGGGTCTCGTGCGCTTCCTTCGAGATCGAACCGTACGACATTGCTCCGGTTGAGAATCGCTTGACGATTGAACTGATCGGCTCAACCTCGTCGATCGAAACGGCCGGGCGAACACCCTCACGCAGGGTGAACAGACCGCGCAAGGTCATCAACGCCTCGGACTGGTCATCGATGAGCTTGGTGTACTCGCGGAAGATGTCGTACTGCTTGGTGCGAGTAGAGTGCTGCAGCTTGAACACGGTCTCCGGGTTGAAGAGGTGAGCAGGACCCTGTCGACGCCACTGGTACTCGCCGCCAGTTTCCAGGCCCTCGTGCACGTTGCCGCGCTCCCCGATTGGGTATGCATGGTCGTGGCGCGAGCGAATCTCGGCGTGGATTACGTCGAGGCCGATGCCGCCGAGTTGGCTGGTAGTGCCCGTGAAGTAGGTGTCCACCAGTTCCTGGCTGAGGCCAATGGCTTCAAACACCTGAGCACCCGCGTAGGACTGCACGGTTGAGATGCCCATCTTCGACATGATCTTCAAGACACCCTTTCCGAGTGCCTTGATGAGGTTCTTGGTGGCGTAGTCCACGCTGATGCCGGCAATCTGGCCGTTCTTCACCATGTGTTCGACGGTTTCCATCGCAAGGTACGGGTTCACAGCTGCGGCTCCGTAGCCTATGAGCGCGGCAACGTGGTGAACCTCGCGCACATCGCCGGCTTCGACTACGAGACCGACGCGCGTACGCAAGCCTTCACGAATCAGGTGGTGGTGAACGGCCGAGGTGAGCAGTAGCGATGGAATTGGCGCAAGGTCGCTGTTGCTGTTGCGGTCGCTGAGGATTACGTAGGTTGCACCATCGGCGATTGCTGCATCGAGCTCGCTGAAGATCTCACGAATACGTGCCGCTAGGCCCTCGGCTTCGCTGTCTAGGCGGTAGAGACCGCTTACGGTGAAGGCCTTACCGGCTCCCGGGCGCTCATCAATGTGTGAAATCTGTGCCAGTTCGTCGTTGCTGAGAACTGGGAACGGCAAGATGACCTGCTGCGCATGCTCCGGGGTTGCGCTGAGTAAGTTGAGCTCTGGGCCGATGCCGGTGCTCAGCGACGTCACCACTTCTTCTCGAATCGAGTCGAGCGGCGGGTTGGTCACCTGAGCGAATTGCTGAACGAAGTAGTCGAATAGCAGACGCGAGCGATCCGAAATTGCAGCGATTGGTGTGTCCGACCCCATAGCACCAAGCGGTTCCATGCCGGTTTTGGCCATCGGTGCGAGAAGGATGCGCAACTCTTCTTCGGTGTAGCCGAAGGTGCGCTGGCGACGATTTACCGAACCTGCAGGCGACGAGATGTGCTCGCGCGGCGGCAGGTCGCCCAGCTTGATGCGGTTGGCCTCGAGCCACTCACCCCAAGGCTCCAGAGCAGCAATCTCGGCTTTGATCTCGTCGTCGTCGATGAGCCGACCATTCTCGGTGTCGACCAAGAACATCTTGCCCGGCTGCAGTCGTCCCTTGCGGACCACCTTGGCTGGATCGATCTCGGCTACGCCGATTTCCGAAGCGAGAACAACTAGACCGTCATCGGTGATTAGGTAGCGTCCCGGGCGCAGACCGTTGCGGTCGAGCGTCGCGCCAACAAGCGAACCGTCGGTGAAGACCACTGCAGCCGGTCCGTCCCACGGCTCCATGAGCATCGAGTGGTACTCATAGAAGTCCTTGCGGGTGCGCTCGATGTCGGAGTGCTTTTCCCAAGCCTCAGGAATCATCATCATCATCGCGTGTGGCAGGCTGCGACCACTCATGTACAGCAGTTCGAGAACTTCATCGAACGATGCCGAGTCGCTGCCGTCCGGGGTGATGATCGGGGTCAGCTGCGTGATGTCACCAATGTGGGCCGAGGCAAGCTGCGCCTCGCGTGCGCGCATCCAGTTGCGGTTGCCCTTCACCGTGTTGATTTCACCGTTGTGTGCAATCATGCGGAACGGGTGAGCGAGAGGCCAGCTTGGGAAGGTGTTGGTCGAGAAGCGTGAGTGTACGAGAGCCAGGGTCGAAGCGAATCGTTCGTCGCTCAGGTCTGGGTAGAAAGGCTCGAGCTGAAGCGTGGTGACCATGCCCTTGTAGACGATGGTGCGCGACGAGAGGCTCGGGTGGTAGGCGCCGAGGATGCGCTCGGAGCGCTTGCGCAGTCGGAACGACATGCGTTCCAACTGCATTTCGCTCTCCCCCGCCAGACCGGCGACGAATACCTGACGAATAGCGGGCATTGCCTCGCGAGCAAGGTCGCCGAGAACGCTCGGGTCAGTTGGCACATCGCGCCAACCCAAAACCCGCATGCCCTCTTCTGCAGCCAGGTTCTCGAAGCCGGCCTCAATCGAGGCCGCCTCGGCTGCATCGGTAGGCAGGAAGACGAGTCCAGCGGCGTAAAGACCGACTGCTGGCAGTTCGAAATCTACGACCGAGCGCAGGAACGTGTCTGGAATCTGAGTGAGGATTCCCGCGCCGTCGCCCGTGCCTGCGTCTGAACCTACGGCTCCACGGTGTTCAAGATTGCGCAGTGCGTTTAGAGCGGTGTCAACGATATCGTGACCGGCGGTGCCACGCAGCGTGGCTACCATGGCCAGGCCGCAGGCGTCTTTGTCAAACGCTGGATTGTA
>JACCDL010885705.1_pt1 | contig 66031 bp, 70 predicted proteins | sample 7441931 | NCBI WGS metagenome assembly JACCDL01 (sample SAMN15323437, study PRJNA562643) | freshwater metagenome | isolation source: river surface water | place: USA:Blue River Watershed | collected 2017-08-16
CTCCGTGAAGGGCGGCCCGCGCGGTCGCCCGCTTGGTTTTTGCGGCTTTCGGGCCGAATCGATTAGACAGGACCTACGCCATGGCGAAGCCCGCAACCGTCAAGATCCGGCTGGTTTCCACCGCCGACACCGGCTTCTTCTACGTGACGAAGAAGAACCCGCGCAACACCACCGAAAAGATGGTGTTCAACAAGTATGACCCGGTCGTGCGCAAGCATGTCGAGTTCAAGGAAGCCAAGATCAAGTAAGGTTCACTGGCGGTTCAAGGCTGCGCTGCTACAAGCACGGCCATGAGCTTCAGATTGACCTTCGGATCGCTTGCAGGTGCCGCCGTTTCGGCGGCGCTTGTCGTTTCTGCCCCTGCTCCCGCGCGCGCCGATGACGCGGCCGACCTTGCCAGTGCGGTCGCCGCGCTGCGCGCCATTACTACCATGCGCGCGGACTTTATCCAGGCCGATACCAATGGTCAGCGGGTCGGCGGTGTGTTGACCCTGAAGCGCCCCGGCAAGATCCGTTTCCAGTATGAAAGGGGCGTGCCGATGCTTGTCGTTTCCGACGGCAGCGCGCTGACCTTTGTTGATTACGAGGTCCGCCAGGTTCAACGCTGGCCGATCAAGAACAGCCCCTTGGGCGCCTTGCTCGACCCCAGTCGTGATGTCGGCAAGTATGGCCGTGTCATACCTACCGGCAGCGACCGCATCGTGAATGTTGTTGTGCGCGATAAGGCGCGCCCGGAATATGGCGCGATCACCTTAGTCTTCACGCGCAAGGCAGGAGCCCCCGGCGGCCTTGAATTGTCGAGCTGGGCTGCGCTTGATTCGCAAAAGCGCCGAACCATCGTCACCCTGTCGAATCAGCAATATGGCATGGCCGTTCCGGATAACACGTTCCGCTATAGCGATCCGCGCTCGACTGTTCGTCGATGAGATTCAACGGCCTGTCGCAGAGCGTGCGGCTGGTGCGACAAATCGCGACCAATCGCTGACGATTGTTCATGGGCCAGCAAGTCGAATGGCCCTAGAACGGTGCCTGACGGCGCGGTTTGAGACGGGTTTCCCCCCTGTTGCCCAAGTCTCCTGTAGGCCGCGCCGTCAAGCGTGACGAACGCACCAAGGAACCCTCGGTCCAATGCCCCCGGACCGAGGGTTTTTGTTTGGGTGGGCGTGGAATGGCCCAGGGCGGGCTGCGAACGGCCAACCGCTGCGCTTCCGGTGCTCACGACCAGTAAGGCCGCTGCGCGCCGGTTCTCGCGGACAGCCATTCTCGCTCCACCCTGAGCCACTCCACACCCACCCAAATCCGCGCCAAGCGCAAGGGGTGTTGCGGCAGCGGGATTCGGCACTAAAGCCTGTGGCATGGTTTCGATTGCTACCTGGAACATCAATTCCGTCCGTCTGCGCGCCGATCAGGTGGTGCGGTTCCTGCAAGAGCAGGGGCCGGACGTGCTGTGCCTGCAAGAGATCAAGTGCGCCGAACAGCTATTCCCGCACGAAGTGTTCGAGGCCGCCGGCTACACCCACCGGGTGGTGCACGGGCAAAAGGGCTATCACGGCGTCGCCACGGTCAGCCGCATCCCGTTACGGGAAATCGGGCGGCATGACTGGCAGGCCAATGGCGAGGCCCGGCATGTGGGCGTCGAACTGCTTGGCCGCGGGCAGGGCGTGGTGCTGGAAAATGTCTACATTCCCGCCGGGGGTGACATCCCCGACCGCGATCAGAACGCGAAATTTGGCCAGAAGCTTGATTTCCTGGAGCGGATGGCGCGCTGGGCCGATGCGCTGGACCGGCCGACGCTGATCGTTGGCGATTTCAATATCGCCCCGCTGGAATGCGATGTTTACGACCACAAGGCACTGCTCAAGGTCGTCAGCCACACGCCCGTAGAGATCGAGGCGCTCTATCGCTTCCGCGATGCCCATGGTTGGGTTGACCTGGGCCGCAAGCATATCCCCGCGCCAGAGCGCAACTGGACCTGGTGGTCCTATCGCACCTACTGGCAGGACAAGGATCGCGGCCGCCGGCTCGATCACATGTGGGCCTCGCCTGCTTTGGCGGCCCAATCGGTCAGCCATCGCTTTGTTGAAGAAACGCGCCGCTGGGATCAGCCGAGCGACCACGTGCCGTTGATCACGGAGTTTGCCCTTTGAGAGCGACCCGCCGTGTTGCCCTGGCGCTTGATGCGCTGCGCCACGGCTGGCCGGTTGAGGTCGATGGCGTGCTGCGGCTGCTGCCGGCGGAAACCGGCTTCGCACCTGAGGCGAGCGCCCCGCGGCTGCTGATTTCGGCAGCGCGGGCGGTGACGCTGAAGCTGGCCAACCAGCGCGAAGCTGCCGTTCCCGAAGCGCCGGTGCTGATCCGCGCGGCTGAACCTTTCACGCTTCCCGCGGCGCGGGTGCTGGCCGATCCGGCCGAAGACCTGAACTGGCCGATGAAGGGCCCGTTCATGGCCGAACATCTTGATCATCCGCGCGCGGCTGAAACCGCGCTTTCGCTCGCCCGGCTGGCGGGGATCCTCCCGGCCTTCCTGGTCGATCCGGATGGCGCGGGTGAGGCGCAAGCGGTCTCTTCAGGCGATCTGGCCGAGTTTTCCGATCCCCGCCACCTGGCCATCGCCACCCGTGCCCGCCTGCCGGTTGCCGCGGCCGAGGATGCCGAGATTGTCGCCTTCCGTTCAGCCGATGACCTGCGCGAACATGTTGCGCTGGTGATCGGCCAACAAAATTCGGACCGTCCGCCGCTGGTTCGGCTCCATTCCGAATGCCTGACCGGGGATATCCTCGGCAGCCTGAAGTGCGATTGCGGCCCGCAGCTTGATGCTGCGCTGCGCGCCATGGCCGATGAGGCCAGAACTGGCGGCTGGGGTGTGCTGCTGTACCTGCGCCAGGAAGGACGGGGGATTGGCCTGGTCAACAAGCTGCGCGCCTATCAGTTGCAAGACCAGGGCTTTGACACGGTCGATGCCAACAACCGGCTTGGCCTGCCAACCGAGGCGCGCGATTTCCCCGTGGCCGCGCGGATGCTGCACCTGCTGGGGGTCGGCCCGATCCGGTTGATGACCAACAACCCGGCCAAGGTCGAGGCGCTGTCCGCCGCCGGGGTGACCGTGGCCGAGCGCGTGCCGCACCAGTTGCCGCCCAACCCGCATAACGCCCGCTATCTTGATACCAAGCGCGACCGGACGGGACACCTGCTCTAGCGGCGGTCGCTGCGCTTGATGCCGGCGGCCAGCCGGTTCGCGCCGATTTGCACCGGATCATCGGTCCAGTTGGCAACGAAGGTACTGGTGCGGCTCACACCGGGGGCATAGCGGGCGTCGTTGCCATCGATCACCAACCCGGCCGAGCTGTATTGCCGTCCTTCCGGCGCGATGGTGATGAAGGCGGACCAGTTTTCCTTGTCCTGCCCCTGAACGAACCAGTTGCCTGCAATCCGGCCCGATGCGCCGCCGGGCAGATCGATCATGTAATTGGTGCCGCGCCCGGCCGAATCGTCGAAGCTGTTGCCAACAATCTCGACCGCGCGGCTGCGGCTCTTGGCATAGTGCCCGCCGCGGCCCTGTTCGAACCGGCTGTGGGTGATCGAGACCGAGCCATAGTCCCCGATATAGACCGAGTGGGCACAGCCGCCGGGTCCTTCGCAGGTGCCCAGGCGGGTGAAGGTCGACCTGTCGATCGAGATGCGTGATTTCGTGTCGATCCCGCCAAGGATGCCCTGCTGGCTGTCGCGGAACCAGGACTGCGAGACTTCGAGGTTGCCGAGCTCGATCCGGATGCCGACGCCGTTGAAATCGTCCACCTTGATGTTGGTGAAGACCAGGCCTTCGACCCGCGCATTGGTGCCGCGCAGCACCAATGCGCCCTTACCTTCGCAGGCGACGCCATCGAAAATGGCCTGGCCCGGGGTCTCGGCCCGATAGGTCACCGATCCGGCGGTCTGCACCGCGCAATCGGCGTGGCGGCCATTGGCAATCAGGATCGTGCCGGTGGTGTTGCCGATCGCCTGCACGGCCTCCTGCAGCCGGCCGAAGCGTTGCCCGGTTTCGAGCACAGTGTAGGGCGCATTGTCTTGCGCATTGGCAATGGTGACCGGCAGGGCCAGGCTGGCGAAAGCCGAGAGGGCGATGATCAGGCGGGCGTTCTTGTCCATCCCGCCACTATAAGCCGGTGCGGGTTAACGCCATGCAAAGGCGGACTAATCGTCTGTGCCCCAACGCCATTTCCAGCCGCCTTTGGTGCGCCGGTGGATCACTGAAAGGAAAGTTGCGGTGATGGCTAAGAACACCCCTAAGCCGAGCGCCCGGACCCGGTGATCAACCTGATCGTCCAGCCAGGCCACCACGGCAAGAATTGTCAGGTAGCCGCCTAGTACGGCCCAGCCCTGCCAGGTTATCGGCCAACCGGCACCATAGCCATATCGCTTGGGGGCAAACCACGGTTCGGGATTATCCATCTTGCTTCTCCTTGGGCGGGCGGCCGCGCCGGGGTGGTTCGCTGGGGCTTAGCTTGATCCCGCGCCGCCCCAGCGCCTCGCGAAGCAGGACTTCGACCTGGGCATTGACCGAGCGGAAATCGGTCGCTGCGGACCGTTCCAGCGCCGCATATAGCGCCGGATCGAGCCGCAGGGGGAATGATTTCTTTGCCGGGCCAGCCATGGTCTGGGGTCAGTACAGGCTGCCCGCGTTGACCACCGGCTGGGTATCCCGCTCACCGCAGAGCACGACCATCAGGTTCGAAACCATCGCGGCCTTGCGTTCGTCGTCAAGCTGGACGACGCCCTTGTCGCTCAGCTGCTGCAGCGCCATTTCGACCATGGTCACCGCCCCTTCGACCAGCTTGGTCCGCGCCGCGATCACGGCTTCGGCCTGCTGCCGGCGCAGCATCGCCCCGGCAATCTCCTGGGCATAGGCCAGGTGGGTAAAGCCGCATTCGTCCACGGTGATCCCGGCCATGGTCAGCCGCGCGATCAGTTCCTTGCGCAGTTCGACGCCGACTTCATCATGATTGCCGCGCAGGGTGATCTCGGCATGGGCGAAATCGTCATAGGGATAGCGCGAGCCGATCGTGCGGACTGCCGCCTCGATCTGGACCATCACGAAAGCCTTGTAATCGTCGACATCATAGAGCGCCTGGGCGGTATCGACCACACGCCAGACCACCTGGGCGGCCATCTCGATCGGGTTGCCGCGCAGGTCGTTGACCTTGATCTTGTCGGAAACCAGGTTGTTCGCCCGGACCGAGATCTTGGTCTTGCCCATCCACGGCCAGACCCAGCGGAGCCCGTGATTGCGATCGGTGCCACGATAGGCGCCAAACAGTGTGATCGCCGCCGCTTGATTGGGCTGAACCATGTAAAAGCCGCTGGCGAGGACGACCAAAACGATTGCCGCGAGGCCGGTCGAGACGACGAAGCCGAAGATCTCGCTATCATCGGGCTGGCTGCCGGCAAAATTGACGATCCTGAAGATCGTCAGGCTCAGCAGTACGAGGAAGGCGATCAGGATAAGGTATCCGCTGGTGCTCCAGGCGCGCGTTTCGCGGCTGACGGCCATTGGTGTGTGCGTATCGGACATTGGTTTTGACCCCTATAATTTGATATCACATTAATATCGCAATTCGCTTGGTCGTCAAGTGGCGGATACAGACTTTGTGCGGGGGACTTGAAATGCGAGCGAATCGGTCTTAAAAACACTCCTGCGGGACCGGGCCCCTCTGGCGCGGCGCACTGGCACCATCCCCCCTTCCCAGCCAGGGCGCAACGTGATGTCGGACCGCATCGGATGACGCCGATGCCTAGGGTCCGGACACTTGTCCCCCCATCCCAAGGATCCAGGCCCAAGGCTCGGCGCATCCGATCGAACCACAACCGTTCGATTAGGGAGCTATTGCCATGTCCGATCGTGTGTTCCGTTTGATGGAGCGCCACCAGAAGCTTGATGAGGCCCTGCGCCTGGCGCAGCGCCGCCGCCTGGCCGATCCGTTCGAGATCGTCCGGCTGAAGAAGCTCAAACTGGCGATCAAGGACCGGTTGGCGCGCTTGCTGCGCCGTCCGCGCATGTCTGGATAACAGCGACACGACCACACCACCTCCGCGCCGGAGCAGGGTCAGTCCCCTTGTTCCGGCGCGCTTTTGTTTTGCTACAGGGGCACTGATCAATGGAATTCCTCACCGCCGACTGGCTCGGCACGCCGCTCTGGTTCTGGCTGGCCTTTATCGGCATCGTCATCGCGCTGACCGTTTTCGACCTGGGCATCCTGCACAAGGAAGACCGCGAGATGGGCATCGCGGAATCGCTGAAGCTCTCGGTCTTCTACATCGCGATCGCCATGGCGTTCGGCGCCTGGGTCTGGATCGAGAAGGGCGGGGACCTGGGCATGAAGTACTACACCGGGTACTTCATCGAAAAGGCGCTCTCGATCGACAATGTCTTCGTGATCAGCCTGATCTTCACCTTCTTCGCGATCCCGCCGAAGTACCAGTACCGCGCGTTGCTCTGGGGCATCCTCGCGGTGATCGTGCTGCGCGGCCTGATGATCGCGGCGGGTGCGGCCTTGGTGCAGGAAGCCTATTGGGTGCTCTACATCTTCGCGGCCTTCCTGATCTTCACCGGCGTGAAGATGTTCTTCGCCGGGGATCACGATCCCGACGTGTCGAAAAACCCGGTGGTGCGGTGGATTTCCACCCACATGCGGGTCACGCCCAAGCTGCATGACCAGCACTTCTTCGTGAAGGTGCCGGATGAGAAGACCGGCAAGCTGGTCACGGCGGTCACCCCGCTGTTCGTGGCGCTGGTGGTGATCAACCTGGCCGACCTGGTCTTTGCGGTGGATTCGGTGCCGGCGATCTTTGCGATCACGACCGACACCTTCATCGTCTATACCAGCAACATCATGGCGATCCTGGGCCTGCGCGCGCTCTATTTCGCGCTCTCGGCCATGGTGCACCGCTTCTACTACCTGAAGTATGCCCTTGCTGCCGTGCTGGTGTTCATCGGCTCGAAGATCTTCATCTCCGATTTCGTCATGGGCGGGGAGAAGTTCCCGCCAGTGCTGAGCCTGGGCGTGACTGCAGGTCTGATCGCGGCTGGCGTGTTCTACTCGCTGTGGGCCACCCGCCACGGCGAGGACGCCGCGCCGCAGCTGCCGCATGATGAGATCCGGCCGTAATCAGTACCGGCGAATGGTGGCGAGGAACGCCTCGCCATAGGCCGCCAATTTCCGGGACCCGACGCCGCCGACTTCGCCCAACTGGGCGAGGCTGGCGGGTCGGGTCTCGGCCATTTCGCGCAAGGTCGCATCGTGGAAAATGACATAGGGCGGCACACCGGCCTCGGCGGCGAGTGAGCGGCGCAGTTCGCGCAGCGCATCGAACAGCGGATTGCCAACCGGATTGATCGCGCCGCGATCGCGTCGGCCGCCGCGGCCAGTGCGTTCGCGGCGCGGTTGCAGCGCGATCAGCACCGCGGCCTCGCCCTTCAGCACATCGCGCGCATCGCCGCCCAGTGCCAGGCCGCCGTGCTCGGTCGGGACCAGGCTGCCGCGGGCCTGAAGCGCACGCATCAGCGGTTTGAGCAGCGGTGCTTCATCCGGACCGACGATACCGAAGACCGAAAGCTGGTCATGCCCGCGGGTGAGAACCCGCTCATCCTCCTGCCCCAGCAGCACCTTTTCGACATGGCCAAAGCCATAGGTCTGCCCGGTGCGATAGACGGCAGAGAGCAGCTTGCGCGCCAGTTCGGTCACATCGACGATCCCCGGCGCTTCCAGGCAATTGTCACAATTACCGCAGGTCTGCGGCGGGTCTTCACCAAAGTGGCGCAGCAGGATTGCGCGGCGACAAGCCCCCGTTTCAACCAGGGCCGCCAGGGCGTCCAGCCGCACGCGTTCGCCGGGCTGGCGGGCTTCCTCCACTTCGGCCACGCGCATCCGGGCGCGGGCAAAGTCTTCCGCGGCCCACAGCATTAGCGCCACGGCATGATCACCGTCGCGTCCGGCGCGGCCGGTTTCCTGGTAATAACCCTCGATCGACTTGGGAATGCCGGCGTGGGCAACAAACCGCACGTCGGGCTTGTCGATCCCCATGCCAAAGGCGACCGTGGCGACCATCACCATGTCCTCGCTGGCAACAAAGGCCGCCTGGTTGGCGCTGCGGACCTGCGGATCAAGCCCGGCGTGATAGGGCAGAACCTGGCGGCCCGTGGCAGCGGCCAGCTTGTCTGCCAGCTCCTCTACCTTCTTGCGTGTCGGGGCATAGACGATCCCTGGCCCGGGCTGCTCGGCCATCAGGGTTTTCAGCTGCTGGAGCAGGCTGTCGCGGTGGCGGATCGCATAGCGGATATTGGGCCGGTCAAACCCGGCGACAATCAGCCCCTCCTCGCCAATGCCAAGCTGGGTCAGAACATCGGCACGGGTGTGGCGGTCGGCCGTGGCGGTCAACGCGAGGCGCGGCACCTGTGGGAAGGCATCCATCAAGGGGCGCAGCAGGCGGTAGTCAGGGCGGAAATCGTGGCCCCATTCGGAAACGCAGTGCGCCTCGTCGATCGCGAACAGGCTGAGCGGGGCAGTGGTCAGCATTTCGCGGAAATGCGGCTGGCTGGCGCGCTCGGGCGCAACATAAAGCAGGTCGAGCGCGCCGGCGCGGAACCGCTCGATCGTCTCGGCCCGGTCAAGGTCGGCGCTGGTCAGGGTAGCGGCGCGGATGCCGTTGGCGGTGGCGGCGCGCAACTGGTCATGCATCAGCGCAATCAAGGGGGAGACGACCACGCAGGTCCCCTCCATCATCACCGCCGGCAACTGATAGGTCAGCGATTTGCCCGCACCCGTCGGCATGATCGCCAGAGTCGATTGCCCGCCGAGCACGCGCGCGATCACCTGTTCCTGCACCCCGCGAAAGGCGCTGAACCCGAAGGTGGTGTGGAGCTGGTCAAGGATGGCGAGGCGCGTCACCGACCAGCGCCTAGCCCGGCGGGGCGGGCAGCGGAAGGGCTAGCGGCCTGCTCTCTCCACAACGGCCTCTTCGACGGCGGTAAAGGCCGAACGGCCTTTGGGCGCGTCATCCGCCACAGCGCTGGTGAAAAAGGCGATGCCCTTGCCGGCTTTCGGATCAAGCCACAGGCCCGAGCGCAGCCCATAGGCTTCACCCGAATGTCCAATCCGGGCCCTGCCATCGCCGAACAGGTCATCCTTGCAGCCGGCTCCGCCGTCCCCAATCCGTTGCAGCCCCAGGCCATAGGCGCAGAAGAAGCCATTGCTTTCGCCATACTCGCCAATCCCGCCGCGATTTGGCCCTGACTGCCACTGCGCGCGGGTCAGCTCGCGGAAGGTCCGAGCGGACAGAAACCCCTTGCCGCCCCGTGCCAGCATCTGCCCAACCTTCGCGAGGTCCGTCATCGCGATGCGCAGCCCACCTTGCGGGCCAAACAGCGCGCCGTTCTGGCCGGGTTGATAACGGGTAAGGTCGCACGATCCATCCTGTGCCGGGACAACCGGGCACAGCGGTGGCTGGCCCTTCAGATCATCGCGCGCGACTTCGCCGCTGTCGCGGTAGAGGATTGTGGCGCGGCGAAAGGCCTTTGCCGAACAGCCCGCGCCCCAGTTGAAGCAGGCATCCAGCTTCAGCGGATCGAGCACCAGCCGGCCCATCGCCACGTCAAACCGTTCGCCGGTGACCCGCTCGATCACGCTTGCGGCAACCGGGAAGTTGATATTGCTATAGGCAAACCAGCCCACCTTGGGACCGTGCTGCGCATCCCACATCGCCGGCTCGGCCACCCGTTCGCGCAGGGTCACCCCCAGCGGAATGATATAGCGCTCACCCCCGTCGCGCAGGCTTGACTGGTGGCTCAGTAGCAGGCGCAGGGTGATCGGTTGGTCTGGGAAGGCGGGGTTGCGTAGGCGCCAGCCGAGGTAATCGGAGACATCGCGGTCAAGGTTCAGCTTGCCCTGATCGACCAGCCGCAGCACGCCAAGCGTGGTGACCAGCTTGGAGATCGAGGCGATCCGCACCGGGCTGTCGGCAGTCACCGCACGCCCGGTGGTGCGATCGGCCAGTCCTTCGGCCATAACCGGGCGGATTGCCTGTCGGTCAAACGCGACTGCGACCGTGGCGGGCAGGACCTGCGCCTGAAGCGGCGCGGCAAAGATCAGGCTGGCAAGCAGGGTGAGCAGGCGCATGGCGCCTACCCTACTGCCCCGGCCCGGCTTGTCGAGGGTCAGTCCAGGTTCGGGCGCAGCCAGCGTTCCGTCGTGGCCAGGTCTGCACCGCGCCGCACGGCATAGTCTTCCACCTGGTCGTGCCCGATCCGGGCCACGCCGAAATACTCGGCCTGCGGATGCCCGAAATAGAAGCCAGAGACGGCCGATGTCGGCAACATGGCATAACTTTCGGTCAGGGTGATCCCGGTCCTGGCTGGGGCATCGAGCAGTTCGAACAGGATCGGTTTGAGGCTGTGGTCCGGGCAGGCGGGATAGCCGGGGGCGGGGCGGATACCGCGATATTCCTCGCGAATCAGCGCCTCGTTGGTCAGCTGCTCGCCCGGCGCATAGCCCCACAGCGTGGTGCGGACATGCTGGTGCAGCCGTTCGGCAAAGGCCTCGGCAAAGCGATCGGCCAGCGCCTTTAGCAGGATGTCCGAATAGTCATCGTGGGCAGCCCGGAAGCGTTCGAGGTGCGGTTCGATGCCGTGGATGCCGACGGCAAAGCCGCCAATCCAGTCGCCATCGGGATCAATAAAGTCGGCCAGGCAATAATTGGCCCGCTCGCGGCTCTTGCGAATCTGCTGACGCAGGAAGGGCAGCCGGACATGGCGCTCTTCCTCTGCCAGATACAGCTCGACATCATCGCCATCGCGCGCGCAGGGCCAGAAGCCGCAGACGCCTTTGGCGGTCAGCCACTTTTCGCTGATGACCTTCTCCAGCATGGCCATGGCATCGTTGTACAGCGCGGTGGCGCTTTCGCCGACCACTTCATCATTCAGGATCGCGGGGAAATTGCCGGCCAGCTCCCAGGCGCGGAAGAACGGGGTCCAGTCAAAACAGGTGACCAGGTCCGCCAGGTCCCAATCCTCGAACACATGCAGGCCCGGTCGTTCGGGCGGAGCCGGCTTGTCCGAGAAATCTGCCTTGAAGCTGTTGGCGCGGGCATCCTCGAGGCTGAGGAGCACAGTCGCTTCCTTGCCAGCGCGGACATCGCGCATGTGCTGGTATTCGGCGGCGGTGGCTTCGACAAACCCATCGCGCTGGGTATCGGACAGCAGCTGGCTGGCGACACCCACCGCGCGGCTGGCATCAAGCACGTGGATGACCGGGCCGCTATAGGCCGGGTCGATCTTGAGTGCGGTGTGGAGCCTGCTGGTGGTGGCCCCGCCGATCAGCAGCGGGATGGTCAGCCCGGCACGCTCCATTTCCTCGGCCACGGTGACCATCTCATCGAGGCTGGGGGTGATCAGGCCCGACAGGCCGATGATGTCCACCTTTTCGGCGATCGCGGTTTCGATGATCTTGGACCACGGGACCATTACCCCCAGGTCGATCACTTCATAGCCGTTGCACTGCAGGACCACGCCGACAATGTTCTTGCCGATATCGTGAACGTCGCCCTTCACGGTGGCCATGATGATCCGGCCCTTGGACTGGGCCTCGGTCCCGAGTGCTTCCTTTTCCGCTTCGATGAAGGGGATCAGGTGGGCCACGGCCTTCTTCATCACGCGGGCCGACTTGACCACCTGCGGCAGGAACATCTTGCCCGACCCGAACAGGTCGCCAACAGTGTTCATGCCCTGCATCAGTGGGCCTTCGATCACTTCGATCGGGCGGCCGCCCCGGGCAAAGATTTCGGCCCGGGCTTGCTCCGTGTCTTCAACGATATGGGCATCGATCCCCTTGACCAGCGCGTGCTCGATCCGGCGGGTCACGTCCCACCCGCGCCATTCCTCGGCTTCCTTTTCGGCCTTGGCGTCGGTGCCCTTGAAGCTTTCGGCAAGGGTGATGAGGCGCTCTGTGGCACCCGGGTCACGATTGAGGATCACATCCTCGCAGGCATCGCGCAACGCCGGGTCGATCGTGTCGTAAACGTCAAGCTGCCCGGCATTGACGATCGCCATGTCCAGCCCCGCCGGAATCGCGTGGTAGAGGAAGATCGAATGCATTGCCCGGCGGACTGGCTCGTTGCCGCGGAACGAGAACGAGAGGTTGGAAAGTCCGCCGCTGAAGTGAACATGCGGGCAGCGCTGGCGAATCTCACGGACGGCCTCGATGAAGTCGACGCCGTAATTGTTGTGCTCCTCGATTCCCGTCGCCACGGCGAACACATTGGGGTCGAAGATGATGTCCTCGGGCGGGAAGCCGATCCCGATCAGCAGCTTGTAGGCCCGCTCGCAGATTTCGACCTTGCGGTCCTTGGTATCGGCCTGGCCCTGTTCGTCGAAGGCCCTGACGACCACCGCCGCGCCATAGTCCATGCACTTGCGCGCCTGGTCCAGGAACGGGCCTTCGCCTTCCTTCATCGAGATCGAATTGACGATCGGCTTGCCCGAAACGCATTTCAGCCCGGCCTCGATCACTTCCCACTTGGAGCTGTCGATCATCACCGGCACGCGGGCAATGTCCGGCTCGGCTGCGATCAGCTTGAGGAAGGTGGTCATGGCGTGGACCGCGTCGAGCAGCCCCTCATCCATGTTGACGTCGATCACCTGGGCGCCGTTCTCTACCTGCTGGCGCGCGACCTCGACCGCCTTGGCGTAGTCGCCCGCCAGGATCAGCTTCTTGAATGCGGCCGAGCCGGTGACATTGGTGCGCTCGCCGACATTGACGAAGCGGGCGGAGGATAGGGCGTTCATAGGATCAGGCTGCCATCACGAAGGGTTCAAGGCCGGCCAGGCGGGTGGCGGCGTCCAGCTGCGGGATCTTGCGCGCCGGCAGGCCCGCAGCAGCCTTGGCAATGGCGGCGATATGCGCCGGGGTTGAGCCGCAGCAACCGCCCAGCACGTTGACTTGGCCCGCCTCGGCCCATTCGCGAACCAGCGCGGCGGTCTGCGCGGGCAGCTCGTCGTACTGCCCCAGTTCGTTGGGGAGGCCGGCATTGGGATAGACCATGATCGCGGCATCGGCGATCGCGCTCAGCGCCCGGACGTGCGGGCGCAGCTGGGTCGCCCCGAACGAGCAATTGAGCCCGATTGTCAGCGGCCGGGCATGGCGCACGGCGTACCAGAATGCCTCGACCGTATGGCCAGACAGGTTGCGGCCAGAGAGATCAGTCAGCGTCATCGACAGCATGATCGGCACTTCGCGGCCCAGCGCGCGTTCAACCTCGCGCACGGCCATGATCCCGGCCTTGGCGTTGAGCGTGTCGAACACGGTTTCGATCAGGATAAAGTCTGCACCGCCTTCGACCAGCGCGGCCACCTGCTGGCGATAGACATCGACCAGCTCGTCCCAGTCGATCTCGCGGAAACCGGGATCGTTGACGTCGGGCGAGAGCGACAGGGTCTTGTTGGTCGGTCCGATCGCCCCGGCGACAAAGCGCGGGCGGCCATCGCGGGCAAATTCATCGGCCACCCGGCGGGCCAGACGGGCGCTTTCGACATTGATCTCGCGCACCAGGTGCTCGGCGCCGTAGTCGGCCTGGCTGATCCGGTTGGCGGAGAAGGTGTTGGTCTCGGCAATGTCGGCCCCGGCCTGGAAATAGGCGCGGTGGATCGCCTCGGGCACGTCGGGCCGGGTGATCGCCAGAATGTCGTTATTGCCCTTCTGGTCCCGGGAGAGGCCCAGCGAGCCGGCATAGTCCGCCTCGGTCAGCTTGCGCTGCTGGATCTCGGTGCCAAAGGCCCCATCGATGATCAGGATGCGCTTGGCCGCTTCGGCCAGGAACAGTTCGCGCGGGGTCATGCCTCGGTCTCCGGACGCAGGCCGAGCAGGTGGCAGATCGCATAGGACAGCTCGGCCCGGTTAAGGGTGTAGAAGTGGAAGTTGCGCACCCCGCCGGCATAAAGCCGTCGGCAGAATTCGGCGGCCACCGTGGCGGCGACCAGCTGGCGTGCGGCCGGCTTTTCATCCAGCCCTGCAAACAGGTGGCCAAGCCAGTCAGGCACCGCGGTGCCGGTCATCGCGCTCATCCGCTGGATTGCGGCGAAATTGGTGACAGGCATGATCCCCGGCACGATCTCGGCATCGATCCCGGCGGCAAGGCAGGCATCCTGGAACCGGAAGAAGGTGTCCGGTTCGAAGAAGAACTGGGTGATCGCGCGGCTGGCCCCGGCATCCAGTTTGCGTTTCAGATTGTCGAGATCAGCCGCGGGGCTGGCGGCATCGGGGTGCGTCTCCGGGTAAGCGCTGACTGACAGCTCGAACGGATGGATCTTGCGCAGGCCGGCGACCAGATCAACCGCATTGGCATAACCCTGCGGGTGGGGTTCGAACTTGCTTGCGCCGCCGGGCGGATCGCCGCGCAGGGCCACGATGTGGCGTACGCCTGCTTCCCAATAGGCATGGGCCACTTCGGCGATTTCGTCCTTGGTGGCCTCAACGCAGGTCAGGTGGGCGGCTGCGGGGATCGCGGTATCACGGACGATCCGGGCAACGGTGTTGTGGGTGCGCTCACGCGTGGTGCCGCCCGCGCCATAGGTGACCGATACGAACCGGGGTGCCAACGGCGCGAGCGTCAGCACCGAATCCCAGAGCGTTTCCTCCATCCTCTCGGTTTTGGGCGGGAAGAATTCGAAGGATACGCCGATATCGCCCGGCAGGCCGGCAAATAGCGGCGAGGCATGGGCGCGGTGGTTCTCGCTCGTCAGGTTCATGGCGCGACAGCCTTTGCAACTTTGGATTGGGCCGCAGACGCTCTGCGCGCGGTCCAGATTTTCACGGTAAGCGGCTGGCCGGGAAGGGCGACCGGCGGGGCGGGTACGAACCCGGCATCACTTAGCAGGCCCAGCATCTGCTCGTCCGTAAAGCCAAGCCGGGCGTGGGCGTGGGCGGTGCGCAGTTCCTCGCGGTCATGCGCCGCGAAATCGACAATCGCCAGCACACCATCGGTGCAAGTGACACGGGCGGCTTCGGCCAGGACGATCTCCGGGGCCTGGGCATAGTGCAGCACCTGGTGGAACAGCACCGTGTCAAAGCTTTGCCCGGCAAAGGGTAGCCGCGCGAAATCACCCTGAACCAGGGCATAGGCATCGGGTGGGAGCCGCTGCAACCGGGCGCGAGCGATGCGGAGCATTTCCGGGCTGTTGTCGAGCCCGGTGACGTGGGCGGCGCGCGGCGCGAACAGTTCGGCCATGCGGCCAGTGCCGGTGCCGATATCGAGCAGGCGGCCGAGCGAGCCGGTGCCCAGCGCAGCATCCAGCGCAGCCTCAACCGGTCCGTCGGGCGAATGCAGGCTGCGCAAGGTGTCCCACTCTGCCGCGTGGCGGGCAAAGTAGCTGGCGGCGCTGCTCTCGCGCGCGGCACGGATTGCGGCCAGGTGGCGGCGATCTTCCTGGCAGCGGGCGGCAAAGGCGGCATCGCCTTCTTCGGCCACGGCCAGCAGGCGGGCTGCGGCGGCGCCCAAGGGCGGCGCGCGATCTTCGCCTATCGCGCTGCGCAGGAAGACCCAGGATCCCTCCTTGCGCCGTTCGGCCAGATCAGCATCGCAGAGAATTCGCACATGTCGTGATACGCGCGGCTGGCTTTGGCCCAGAACCTGTGCCAATTCGCCCACGGCCAGTTCCATATGGGCCAGCAGCCGCATGATCCGCAGCCGGGTGGGGTCCGCCAGGGCGCGCAAAGTGGGATCGATCTTCATCTTGGAGGTCATATAAAGAAATCTTTATATCTTATCAACCGCGCATTCGCAGCGGTGGAACGATGCCCTTGCGCGGTTGGCATCGCGCCTGCGGAAGGGTAAAAGGACCAAGGGTTCGCAATGCTTTGCCCCAAGCTGCTGCAGAGAGATTGTCCATGAAGAAGATCGCTTTCGCCACCCTCGTTTCCGCCAGCTTTGCGCTTGCTGCCTGTGGCAGTTCCGATAGCGCGAACGAAGCGGCTTCGCCCGACAACGTCGAAATGCCGGCGGAAGAAGCGGTTGGTGGAATCGATGCGGCGGCGACCCCGGCAGCCGATGCGGCGGCTACCGAAACCGGCACGGCAACAGATGCAGCGACCGACGCTGCCTCCACCGGGGCGACCCCGGCAGCTCCGGCCACTGGCGTTTCGGCTGGCGATGGCCCGCCGCCGGCGAAGAAGTAAGCCTTGGGTAAGGCTGCGCTGCTGACGACGCTTGCCGCGCTGGCGCTTGCCGGTTGCGGCAAGGCCGGCGATGACGCCGGTCGGGGCGGGGTCAGCGCAAGTGAGGCTAAGGCGCTAGACGAAGCCGCGCAGATGCTTGAAGCGCGGCGTCTCCCGGCCAGCCCGGCTGCATCGACCCAGCCGTCAGCCGCCGCGCCGCGCTAATCAGTCAAACGAAACCCGGCCGCGCCCGGCCTTGATCGCGCCGCGCCGCTTTTTTCCAGCCAGCCGCTCGGTCTTGCCGACGCGGTTGAGGCGGCTCTTAGCCCGCTTTTCGGGCAGTTTCTGCGCCTCGGTCAGCAGTTCGGCCAGGCGTTCGCGGGCATCGGCGCGGTTGGCTTCCTGGGTGCGAAAGCGGCGCGCGGTGAGCACCAGTTCGCCCTTGGCAGTCATCCGCGATCCGGCGAGCTGCCTGAAACGGTGGAACACTGCCGGTTCCAGCCGCAGGGCATAGACATCAAGCCGCAGTTGGACTGCAGTGGCAACCTTGTTGACGTTCTGCCCGCCCGGTCCGGCCGCGGCGATGAAGCTCTCGCTCACCAGCGCCAACGCCCGGTCGATCAGGTCAGCCATCGCTGAACCCCAATGCGGCGAAATCGGCCGGCAGCGGTGCCTTGGCGTGGACCGGCGACTTGCCCTCACGCGGGACAGTCAGTTCGGCGGCGTGGAGCATGGTGCGTTTTGCGCCGGGCACCGGCCCGGCCCCGTAAACGGGATCGCCGAGCAGCGCTGCGCCAAGCCCCGCTAGGGCGTGAACACGGATCTGATGCGTACGGCCGGTTTCGGGGCGGAATTCTACCAGCGTCACCCCGTCGCGCTCAGCCAGTTTGCGCCAGTGCGTGACCGAAGGCTTGCCCTTCTTCGCCGGGATCATCCGCCAGCCCTTTTCGGCACTGCTGATCTTGGTGAGGGCCAGCTCGATCGTGCCTTCATCGCCTTCAACCGGTCCGGCAACCACGCCGAGGTAGACCTTTGCCACTTCGCGTGCCTCGAAGGCGGCATTGAAGCGTTTCAGCGCCTTGGGGTTGCGGGCAAACAGCAGGCAGCCGGACGTATCGGTATCAAGCCGGTGGACCGGCACGGGCGAACGGGCAAAGCCCAGCCGCAATTCGCTGGCGCGGTCTTCCAGGCAGGGGCCGCCTGCACGCGGACGCTCAATCGGCAGGCCAGCCGGCTTGTCGATGATCAGGGCCTCGCCGTCCTCGAACAGGACCGGAATGGAATTCATGTCAGCGCCTTTGCAATGCGCCGCAGCGCTTCCGTCAATCGATCCTCGTCAGTTGCGAAGCTGATCCGGAAGCCAAAGTCCCCGCCAAAGGCCGAAGCGGCCACCACGGCGACACCATGCTCCAGCAGATGGAGGCAGAGTGCCTGGTCATCCGCAAAGCGCTCTTGCAGCGGCGCGGCATCAACCATGCAGTAGAACGCCCCCTCGGGGATCGGGGTCGAAAGGCCCGGTACGGCATTGATCGCCGAAACGCAAAGATCGCGCCGAGCACGGAACCGCTCGCGCCAATCAGCCAGAAAATCCTGCGGCCCTTCCAGCGCGGCCACTGCCGCGGCCTGGCTGAGCGAGGCCGGATTGCCCGAGGAGTGTGACTGCAGACGGGCCATCGCCTCGACCAGCCAGAGAGGGCCCGTCGCGACGCCGATCCGCAGGCCGGTCATGGCGTGGCTCTTCGATACGCCAGAGATTGTCAGCACCCGCTCCGCCAGGTCCGGGCAGGCGACGGCCAGGGTGGCGTGGCCGCCAGAGCCGTATCGCAGCGGAGCATAGATATCGTCGCTCATCACCAGCACCTGGGGGTGGCGCGCGAGAACCGCGCCCAGCGCTTGCAGGTCTGCAGCCGAATAGACTGCGCCGGTCGGGTTGCCGGGGCTGTTGAGCAGCAGCCAGCGGGTGCGCGGGGTGATCGCGGCTTCGAGCTGTTCGGCAGTGATCCGGAACCCGGCGATCGCCGTGGTCTTGAGCGGCACAACCTCGGCCCCGGCAAAGCGGGCAATCTCGGGATAGCTAACCCACCACGGTGCGGGGATCAGCACTTCATCACCGGGATTGAGCGTGGCCAGCAGGGCATGGAAGATCGCCTGCTTGCCGCCGGCGCTGACCACCACGCGCTCCGGTGTGGTTGCCAGGCCCAGGTCGCGCGCAAAATGCAGCGCCGCTGCCGCGCGCAGCCGGGCCGTGCCGGCCACTGGCGTGTACTTGGTCTCGCCTGCGTCCAGTGCGGCACGCACTGCCCCAGCAACATGGGCCGGCATGGCGAAATCGGGTTCACCGACCGACAGCGAAATGATGTCACGCCCTTCCGCGCGCAGTGCAGCAGCGCGATCGGTCATGGCCGTCGTCTGCGACGCGGCGATCCGGGCGAGTGCGGCTGAAATCACGGCAGCAGCTGCGCCGCAACCAGCCCGCGCAACGCATTGCCGATCAGGAAACCATCCTTGAGGTGGTCGAGCGTGAGTTCGGCCTCAACCGCCTGCCCGGATTCGAGCAGCGAGCGGCGCAGCACGCCTTGCAGTAGCCCCAGCCGCGCCGGCGGTGTCAGTAAGCGGCCATCGCGTTCGACAAACAGGTTGGTGATGCAGCCCTCGGTCACCAGCCCGTCGTCGCGCAGGAACAGGGCTTCGTCGGCACCGGCCGCGCGTGCGGCGCGCAGCCCGGCGTCATAGAATTCGCGGTCGTTGGTCTTATGGCGCAGGCGCCAGTCCCCGGCATCTACCGGCAAGTGCATCACCGCCACCTGCGCGGGAGCGGGAAGAGGCGCGGGCATTGCCCCGATTTCCAGCGCATAGGCCCCGCTGCGCGCCGCCATCAAGCGCACCCGCGATGGCGCATCGGCCTCAAAGCACAGCGCCTGGATCGCATTGCGTACGGCATGGCGATCAAAGGCAAAGCCCAGTTCCGCGGCGCTGGCCTTGATCCGCTCCAGATGGAACTCCAGCAGCGGAATTCCGCCGTCGGGCGTAAAGGCCATGGTTTCGATCAGATCGAACCCGGCAGCCGATGGCTGGCAAGCGGAACTGCGCACGAAACCTCCCTTGACCAGGCTCTCTCGCCATTCGGGCAGAGCCTCGGAATCGGCAACGATCGCCGATCCCACCCCCAACACTGCTGTCCCCTGGTTATTCTCCGCCGGGGTAAGCCGCAGAGTGCGGATTGCCACATTGAAGGCCGCATCGGAAGTCCCATCCGCCTTTGGCGCGTCGATCCGCCCGATTGCGCCGCAATAAGGGCCGCGTGGATCGCGCTCAGTACTGTTGATCAGTTCCATCGCCCGGATCTTGGGTGCGCCGGTGATCGAGCCGCAGGGGAACAGCGCACGGACCATATCAGCCGCGCCCTTGCCGGGTTGCAGCCGCGCGCGGACCGTGGTCACCATCTGGTGGACGGTCGGATAGCTCTCGACCGCGAAGGGCCTGTCTACCCGCACGCTCCCGGGCTCGGCCACCCGGCTCAGATCGTTGCGCAGGAGGTCAACGATCATCAGGTTCTCGGCCCGATCCTTCACCGAAGTGGCAAGCGCGGCAGCCAGCGCGGCATCTTCAGTCGCATCCCGCCCCCGCGGGCGCGTGCCCTTCATTGGTTTGACCGTGGCTGCCCCGTCCTGCTCGGCAAAGAACAGTTCGGGCGAAAAGCTTAGCAGCCAGTGCGACCCGTCAAACACCACGCCGCCATAGCCCGCACCTGCCGCCGGGCGCAGCGCGGCATAGATCGCGAGCGGATCACCCCGCCAGCTGCCTTTCAGCGGAAAGGTCAGGTTGGCCTGGTAGATGTCGCCTGCGGCAATCGCTTCCTGCAGGGCGGCAAAGGTCTTGCCATAGGCCCCGGCGCTGATCGCCGGATCCAGCGGGCCAATTCGTGCCGAACTGCTTGCGCCATTGTCGGCCAGCCAGGCCGGCACGGCATCGGCGGCAATCTCGGTGAAGCCGGTAAAGGCACCGAACCACACGAGCGGGCCATTAGCGCCGGTGCGCGCCGCCGCGAGCTGCTCCAGCCGCGTTTCCAGCGCAAGCCCGGCCTCATAGGCCAGGTAGCCGGCCAGGTGATGGCCGCGTGCACGCAGCGCTTCGATCCGGGCCAGGGCAGGGACAACGTCTTCCGCCCGCCGCGCCACCACGATTTCAACGGGATCGCGATAGAGACGGGCCGGACTGGCCCCTTCGGGCCGGGCATCGTCTAGCAGGATAAAAGGGCCATTCATGCACCAGAGCTTCTAACGAGGACCGTCCGTCCATGCAAAATCCTACTCGCCCAAAAAGCTACGTAGTTCTATCTGGATCCGAGTCGCAGTTTCAGGAGCATGACATGAGCGAGATTTTTCTCGGCCTTGGCGCCAATGGGGAGCGTCAGGTGCTGCGGCTGGGCCGGGCCAACCGCCACGGGTTGATTGCCGGAGCAACCGGCACCGGCAAGACCGTTACGCTCCAGACCATTGCCGAACAGTTTTCTGCCGCCGGGGTGCCGGTGTTCATGGCCGACGTGAAGGGGGACCTGGCCGGCATCGCCATGGCCGGAAGCCACGATTTCAAGCACGCCGATGCGCTGGAAAGCCGCGCTGCAGAGCTGGGCATTACCGACTATGCCTATCGCGACAATCCGGCGGTGTTCTGGGACCTTTATGGTGAGCAGGGCCACCCAATCCGCACCACGATTTCGGAAATGGGCCCGCTGCTGCTGAGCCGGCTGATGGGCCTGAACGAGACGCAGGAAGGTGTGCTGACCGTTGCTTTCAAATGGGCCGATGACAACGGTTTGCTGCTGCTCGACTTCGATGACCTGCAACAGACGCTGATCGCCTGTGCCGAGCGGGCCAGCGAACTGGCCACAACCTATGGCAACATTTCCAAGGCCTCGGTCGGTACGATCCAGCGGCAGCTGCTTGCTTTTGAAAGCCAGGGTGCCGACAAGTTCTTTGGCGAACCCGCGTTCGAGATCAACGATTTCATCCGGGTGGATGAAGGCGGAAAGGGCGTGATCAATGTGCTCGCCGCCGAGAGGCTGATGCAAAGCCCCAAGCTTTATGCCACGTTCCTGCTCTATCTGCTGTCCGAACTGTTCGAGGCCCTACCCGAAGTGGGAGACCCCGAAAAGCCCAGGCTGGTGTTCTTCTTTGATGAGGCCCACCTGCTGTTCGAAGATGCCCCCCAGGCCCTGTTCGACAAGATCGAACAAGTAGTACGCCTGATCCGTTCCAAGGGCGTTGGCGTCTATTTCATCACCCAGAACCCGATCGACATCCCGGAAAAGATCGCCGGCCAGCTTGGCAATCGGGTTCAGCATGCCCTGCGCGCCTTCACCCCGCGCGACCAGAAGGCGATCCGGGCCGCGGCGGAGACTTTCCGGATCAATCCCGATCTCGATGTCGAAACCGCAATCACCGAGCTCAAGGTGGGTGAGGCGCTGGTCTCGACGCTGGATGACGGGGGCGCGCCCACGGTTGTCCAGCGCACCCTGATCGCGCCTCCCCGCTCGCGGCTGGGGCCGGTCAGCCCCAAGGAGCGGGCGATCATCCAGTCGATCAGCCCCTATGACGGCAAGTACGATACCGCGGTCGACCGCGAGAGCGCCGAGGAGGTCCTGCTTCAGAAGTCGGCTGACGCCGCTGCGGCCGCGCAGGTGGTGGAGCAGCAGGGCGAGGACGCCCAGCGCGCCCAGCCGCGCAAGACCACCTCGATGTGGGAAAAGGCGGGCAAGGCGGCTTTTGGTGCCGCGGCGGCATCGGCCGGGACGATGGTGGCGCGGCAGCTAACGGGTCGCAAGGCGGCCGGATCGCCGGTTGCTTCTGCGGCCTCCGCCGCCGCCGGAGCAATCGGGACGGCGTTGGGCGGCGCCATGCTGGGCCGGTTCGCACGCGGGCTGCTTGGCGGGTTGTTGCGTTAGAGGCGGCGTACTGCGGTGTTCCAGCCGGCGAACAGACCATCCGCAAGCACAACAGGCCACGCCGCGGCGGCACGTGTGAAGATCACGACAGCGGGAACGTAAGCGTAGCGGATAGTCCGCCTCCTGCCCGGTTTGTTAGCTTCAGGCTCCCGCCGTGTTGCTCGGCAATAGCATGGGCAAGCGTGAGGCCAAGTCCCGCACCGCCGGTGCTGCGATTGCGCGATGGCTCGCCCCGCGCGAACGGCTCAAGCATCCGTTCGATCTCGTCATGCGGGATACCTGGGCCGTCGTCGTCGATGGTTACAGAGATACTCTGCGGCTGACGCGCCAGGCTGACTTTGGCCTTGCCGCCGCCGTGGCGCAACGCGTTGCTGATCAGGTTGCGCAGAGCCCGCCGCAGCAGGGTTGGGCGCAGCGGCAAGGTGATGCGCTCCGCACCGGGGTAGAGGACCGCCTCACCCATGTCTTCGAACTCTTCGACCACCTGGGCAACAAGCGCTGTAAGGTCGGTCACTTCCAGTGGATCACCGGGACGGCCGACGCGAGCAAGCGAGAGGATATCATCCAGAATGCGGGCAATATCCTCGATCGTCGCGGCCATGCGGGTGCGCTGCTCGGCGTCTTCGACCGATTCAATCCGCACCCGCAGCGCAGCCAGCGGGGTCTTGAGGTCATGTCCGATCGCGCCCAGCATCACATCCTTTTCATCCAGCAGCCCGGCAATCCGGGCTTCGAGTGCGTTGTGCGCCGCGATGAGTTGCTGGACGTCTGCCGGACCGGCCGGCGGCATGGGATTGCTGGCGTCGCGGGTCGCGGCAAAGTGTTCTACCCGGCGGGTCAGGGCCTTGAGCGGTTGGGTCAGCCGTTTCAGGATCAGCGCAATGGCGCCGACGAGCAAGGCATAGATCACCAGCGTCTGGAGCAGCAGGCCAAGCAGAGGCCGTGCCGGCGGGGGCGGAACTAGCACCCGGGCGACGGCCCATGGACCGGTGGCGTCGCGGCGCACCGCGGCGACGATCACGCTTTCGGGCAACCGGTCCATCTCACCCCGGCGTAACCGCCGCTCAAGCCGGCGCTGCGCCACCGGATCGGTGCCAACCGCGCGTTTCAGGACCTGTACCGATGCCAGGTCCACGCCCTGATTGGCCAGGATGGCGCGCAGTGTGGCTTCCTGTTCAGCCAGGCGCTGATCATCGGGCAGGATTGCGGGCGCGGCGGGTTCGCGCGCGCCGGGCAGGGCATGGGCCATTGCCTCGCGCGGCGGACGGCGGAAACGGCGTGGGACTGCCTCGTCATCGTCACGCAATGCGCCATAAAGCCGGAAAGCAACGGTGTGCATCAAGGCCGCCTCGCGCCGTTCAGCCTGGGCGCGATAGAGCAGCATAGCGTTGATTGCCTGGCCCAGCAGCAGCGCCATGGCCACGGCGAGCAGCAGTTGCCCTTGCAGGCTGCGCGGCCACAGGCGCATCAGGCGTTGCCCCGGACGCGGCGCACTTCGGCGGCGAGCATGTAGCCGCCACCCCAGACCGTTTGGATCAGGGTAGGGTTGCGGCTGTCGGCCTCGATCTTGCGGCGCAGGCGGCTGACCTGGTTATCGACCGCCCGATCAAACAGGTGCGCCTCGCGCCCCTGGACAAGATCAAGCAGCCGGTCACGATCCAGGACCTGGCGCGGGTTTTCCAGGAAGGCGAGTAGCAGCCGAAATTCGACCGAAGAGATCGAGACCATGGCTCCGTCTGGTGCGGTCAGCTTGCGCTTGAGCGGATCAAGGTGCCAACCCTCGAATTCGAACAGATCGTCCTCGATCTGTGCTGGTCCGCCCCGCGCGGTGCGGCGCAGGACCGAGCGAATGCGGGCGACCAGTTCGCGCGGCTCGAAGGGTTTGACCACGTAATCGTCTGCACCGATCTCAAGGCCGACGATCCGGTCGGTCGCTTCGCCCTTGGCGGTGAGCAGGATCACGGGGAGTGCCAGCGCTTCGCCAATGTGGCGGCAGAGCGAAAGCCCGTCCTCGCCCGGCATCATGATATCAAGCAGGACGAGGTCCGGCCGGCCTTCGCGCAGGCGGCTGCGAGCCTCGGCGGCACTGGCCGCCTGAACCACTGCAAACCCCTGGCGCGAGAGGTACTCGGCCAGGGGCTCACGCAGGGCTGGCTCGTCATCGACAAGCAGCAGCCGGGTGGCGGATGCAGCATCCATTGGCCGGTATCAGTGGCCTTCGTGACCTTCGTGACCGGCCTTGTTGCCGGCGCTGCGCATGGCCTTCATGTGTTCGCGCATCTTGGCGCGGGCGCCCTGCCGTTCTGCGGCGGTGACGGTACCGTCCTTGTTGGCATCCATCATCTCGAAGTGCTTGCCGTGGGCGGCCAAGAACTCATCGCGTGAGATTGCGTTATCCTTGTTGGTATCGGCCATGCGGGCCATCATGCCCATTGCGCCATGGCCACCGCGACCGCCGCGTCCCATCTTGCCGTCGATCGGCGGGGCAGCATTGGGTCGGCGGGCCATACCCTCGCGCCTGGGGCGACCGGCGGCGAATTCCTCCTGCGATAGCTTCCCGTCCTTGTCGGTATCCATCCGGTTAAAGTGCTCGGCCTGGCGGGCGGCGCGGTCGGCCTGGTCAAGCTTGCCATCCTTGTTCACGTCCATCTTGGCGAACATGTCCGCAGCGCGGGCCTGGGCATCGGCCTTGGTTGCGCTGGCCTGCGGGCCGGAACCGGGTGCAGGCTGAGCCATTAGCGCGGCGGGGATAACGGCAAGGGCCAGCGCGGTCAGCGCGGCAGTACGATTGAACTTGGCCATGGGATCAGAACTCCATCCTTTGGGGCGACGCCGCGCCGGATTGCGAGCAGGGGGATACAAGCTCCGGCAGCGGCGTCATTGCCACCGAATAGGCTCCACCTGTCGCGACTTTATGCCCGATCCGGGGAATATTGTCGCCAATTGTCGCAAGCCGCTGCCGCCGTTCATCGGGGCGCAATGCGGCCGGCTCAACCCATCACAAAGGCGTTGAGCTTGTTCCCGTCGGGATCGCGGAAGTATCCGGCATAGAACCCTTCGCCGCGCGGCCCGGGCGCACCTTCGTCGGTCCCGCCATGGGCAAGAGCAATGGCATGGAGCCGGTCGACCTGCTCCTTGTCCTTCGCCTCAAGCGCCACCATCACGCCGTTGCCCACGCTGGCCGCCTGGCCGTCATAGGGCTTGGTCACGGCAATGCCGGCCGGGCCGCCGGGTGTGCCCCAGGCGATGAAGGTTTCGAACTCCATCATTCGCGGCGTATTCATTTCTGCAGCCAGCGCATCATAGAACTTGGCGGCGCGCGGCAGGTCGTTGGTGCCCACAGTAACGTAACCGATCATCGCAATTCTCCCTTCAGATGGATTGCAAGGGGGCGCAGGCGGCCTTCAGCCAAACGAGCGCTTCGCCTGAAAGTTGCGGGGCGAGGATAGCCTCGACCTTGGCGTGATAGGTGTTCCACCAGGCCACATCATCAACCGACAGCAGCGACGGGTCGACCAGGGTGCGATCGATCGGCGCGAAGGTTAGCGTTTCGAAGCCGAAGTATTCGCCCTCCGCGCCATCAATTGCGCGGGGTTCGATCAGCACCAGGTTCTCGATCCGGATGCCGAAATCGCCAGCCTTGTAATAGCCCGGCTCGTTCGAAAGGATCATGCCGGGAAGCAGTTCCTGGCCGGTGCCGGCCTGCCCGCCCTGGGCCTTGGCAATCCGCTGCGGCCCTTCGTGAACCGACAGGAAGCTGCCAACCCCGTGGCCGGTGCCGTGGGCATAGTCCACGCCAGCTTGCCACAGGTATTGCCGCGCCAGGGTGTCGAGCTGGGCGCCGACCGTGCCCTTGGGGAAGACCGCCCGGTCGAGCGCGATATGCCCCTTGAGCACACGGGTGAAGCGGTCCTTGTGTTCGGCGCGCGGTTCGCCCGGGCCAACCCACACGGTGCGGGTGATGTCGGTGGTGCCATCGGCGTACTGTCCGCCGGAATCGACCAGGAAGACCGAGTTCGGCGCAATCGCCAGGTTGGATTCCTCGTCGACCCGGTAATGCGGAATTGCCGCGTGCGGCCCGGCGGCGGAAATCGTATCGAAGGAAAGATCGCGCAGCAGGCCGGTTTCCTCGCGATAGGCGCGCAACTGGGCCGCGGCCGAAAGCTCGGTCTGCCCGCCCTTGGGCGCCTCTATTGAGAGCCAGTGCAGGAACCTGGCAATCGCCGCGCCATCGCGGGCCTGCGCATCGCGCTGGCCCTGCTGCTCCACCGGGTTCTTCTGCGCCTTGGGCAGGATCGTCGGGTCAAGCAGGTCGACCGTGGTCGCGCCGGCAGCGGCCAAAGCAGCATAGACGGCTTGCACGGAGCGCTCCGGATCGACCGCCACCTTCTTGCCCGCCAGCTTGCCAAGGCCAGCGGCGAAGGCGCTGTAGGGTGCAATCGTCACGGCGTTGCCCAGATGGGCGCGCAGTTCAGGGGTAACCTTGTCCTCGGCAATGAACAGCTGTGCCGTGCCATCGGCGTGGGCGATGACGAAGGAGAGCGCGACCGGGGTGCGATCCACATCGGTGCCGCGAATGTTGAGCAGCCAGGCAACGCTATCCAGCGCCGAAACCACGGCCGCATCCAGCCCCTTGGCGGTAAGCCATTCGGCCACCTGACTGCGCTTGGCTTCGCTCGACTGGCCGGCCAGCTCGGTCGGATGGACCAGCGCCGGGGCCAGCGATGGGGCCGGGCGATCGGCCCAGACGGCATCAATCGGATTGTCGCTCACCGGCACCATGGCGGCGCCATTGTCGGCCAGCGCCTTGACGCAGGCATCGACCCATGGCCTGCCGTGCAGCCACGGATCGAAGCCGATCTTCGCGCCCGCCGGAGCATGATCGGCCAGCCAGCCGGGGATCGGTTCTGCCGGGACCGAGCGGTATTCGAACAATCGCGCATCAACCTGATCGCGCACCTGGATCGTGTAGCGGCCATCGACGAAGATCGCGGCGCTATCGGCCAGCACCACGGCGGTTCCCGCCGAGCCGCCGAACCCGGTCAGCCAGGCGAGGCGCTGGGCATAGCCACCGACATATTCGCTCATGTGTTCGTCAGAAATGGGAATGACGAACCCGTCCAAGCCGCGCGCCTTCAGTTCCTTGCGCAGGGCTTCCAATCGGGCTTCATGGGTATTCATCAGCATGGCTTGCAGTCCTTCTGTTGCCACCATAGAGCCATGACATGAGTCTGACCACACCCCCCAAGGCCGCCAAGAAACCGCACAGCTTCACCCACCACGGAATCACCGTGACCGATGACTATGCCTGGCTGCGCGATCCCGGCTATCCCGAGGTCAAGGACGCCGAAGTGCTGGCCCATCTTGCGGCCGAAAATGCCTGGTTCGAAAGCCGGATGGCGGGCCAGCAGGGCCGGATCGACGCGCTGTTCAAGGAAATGCGCGCCCGGATCAAGGAGGCGGACAAGTCGGTTCCGCAGAAGGACGGCGATTACCTCTACTGGATCGAGTTTGAGGAAGGGGCCGAATACAAGAAGTGGTGGCGCCGGCCCGTGGCGGGCGGACCGGACGAACTGATCCTCGACGAGGTCGCCCTGGCCGCAGGGCACGACTACTTCCGCCTTGGCGCGATTGCGGTTTCGAACGACGGCAAGCTGCTGGCCTGGTCGGTCGACGACAATGGCTCCGAACGCTTCACCGCGCGGATCAAGGTGATCGCCACGGGCGAAGTCCTGCCCGACGAAATCCCCGGCACGCTCTCCAGCCTGATCTGGGTCGCGCAGGACAAGGGGCTGGTCTACTCCCTTGCTAACGAGCAGTGGCGGACCGACAATGCCCGGCTGCACTGGCTTGGGCAGCCGCTGTCCAGCGATGTCGAGCTGTACCATGAGGATGACGAAGGCTTCCGCGTTGGTTGCTCGCTCTCGGCCAACGAACAGTGGCTGATCATCGGCACGTCCGATCATGAAACAAGCGAGGTCCGGCTCGTCCCCGCCGCCGATCCGCTTGCCACGCCGCTGCTGGTCAAGCCGCGGCAGAATGGGGTCGAATACGATGTCGATCTGAACGGCGAGACGCTGTTCATCCACGCAAACGATACGCACGAGAACTTCCGTCTCGCCACTGCGCCGCTGGCCGATCCGGCTAACTGGGCCACACTGATCGAGGGGACCGACGAGTTTTACCTCACCGGGTTTGACCTGTTCCGCGATTTCTACGTCACCGAAGGTAGGGTGCGCGGGCTCGACCGGATCGAAGTGCGCTATTACGGCGACCCCGCGCGGGTCGAGGCGATCGAATTCCCCGAAGCCAGCTATTCGGCCGGCCTGGGCGACAATCCCGAATGGGCCGTTACCACCCTGCGCCTGTCCTATGAAAGCATGGTCAGCCCGGCTTCGGTGCTCGATTACGACGTTGCATCGCGCCAGCTGACCACGCTCAAGGTCCAGGAAATCCCCTCGGGCTATGATGCTGCGCTTTACGCGACCGAGCGGCTGGAGATTGCCGCGCGCGACGGCACGATGATCCCGGTTTCGGTGGTCTATCGCAAGGATCGCGCTGCTGGCGGCCCGCTGCACCTCTATGGCTATGGTGCCTATGGCATCTCGATCGATCCGGGCTTTTCGACCACGCGGCTGAGCCTGGTCGACCGCGGCTTTGCCTATGCCATCGCCCATATTCGGGGCGGCGATGACCTGGGCCGGGCCTGGTACAAGGCCGGCAAGCTGGAACGGCGGACCAACACCTTCAACGACTTTGTCGATGTGGCCAAGGGCCTGATCGCGCGCGGCTTCACCCAGGCCGGCAAGATCAGCATTTCCGGCGGCTCAGCCGGGGGCGAGCTGATGGGGGCGGTGATCAATTCCGATCCCGGCCTGTGGGGCGCAGTCGTGGCGCATGTGCCGTTCGTTGATGTGCTGGCAACCATGCTCGATCCCACCCTGCCGTTGACCCCGGGCGAATGGCCCGAATGGGGCAACCCGATCGAGGACAAGGTCGCGTTCGAGCTGATCCGCTCCTATTCGCCCTATGACCAGGTCAAGCCACAGGCCTATCCGCCGCTGCTGGTCACGGCGGGACTCAACGATCCGCGCGTGACCTATTGGGAACCGGCCAAATGGGTCGCCCGGCTGCGCGAGCTCAAGACCGACCAGAACGAGCTGCTCTTGAAGACCAACATGGGCGCGGGCCACGGCGGCAAGTCAGGCCGGTTCGAAAGCCTGAAGGAAACTGCAGAGGAGTTTGCGTTCATCCTGTGGCAGCTGGGGGTGACTGAATGAGCAACCGCTTCACCCAAACCTTCACCGCCCTACCTCAGCACATCGATGAGTTGGGCCATGTCAACAATGCGGTCTGGGTGGACTGGATCCAGCAGATTGCCACGGCGCACTGGTCAGCCGTGGCTGCGCCCGAGCATCAGGCGGCCTATGTCTGGGTCGTGACCCGGCACGAGATCGACTATCGCGGCAATGTCGGCCTGGGTGAGAGCGTGACGGCGGAGACTTTCATTCCTGCCCCGCCGACCGGCGCGCGGTTTGACCGGCGGGTCGATTTCCGCGGGCCGGACGGCAAGGTGATCGTCGCCGCCAGGACGACCTGGGCGATGATCGACAAGGCCAGCGGCCGGCTGGCGCGGGTACGTGATGAGATCGCGGCGCCGTTCCGGCCCTTTGCAGAGGAAGCGCCATGAGCGGGATTGAACTGCGGGCGATCGGATGGGTGCGCGGCGGGCGCGTCGAAGCCGAGGACGACGGGTGGGACGCGGAAAGCGCCGCGATCGAGCTGGATACGGCCTGGCTGACGGCCGAAGCCTTGGTCGGGCTGGAGAGCTTCAGCCATGCCGAGATCGTGTTTCAGTTTGATCGCCTGCCCGAAAGCGAAGTGGTACTGTCAGCCCGGCATCCCCGCGGCAATCCGGACTGGCCCAAGGTCGGCGTATTCGCCCAGCGCGGACGGAACCGGCCCAACCGGTTGGGGGTCAGCGTATGCCGGATTCTCGGCGTGGACGGCACCCGGCTGCTGGTTGGCGGGCTTGATGCGATCGACGGCACCCCGGTGCTCGACATCAAGCCGGTCATGGCCGAATTCCTGCCGCGCGGCGCGGTCCGCCAGCCGGATTGGTCGCGCGAACTGATGGCGGATTACTGGTAAGTCAGCCCAGCACCTCGCTGACCGGGGTGTAGGCATAGCCCAGCTCGGTCGCGACCGCTTCGTAAGTCACCTTCCCGCCATGGACGTTCAGGCCATTGGCGAGGTGCGGATTGGCCTTCAGCGCGCCCTGCCAGCCCAGGTCAGCGATCCGCAGGGCATGGGGCAGGGTCACGTTGTTGAGCGCATAGGTGCTGGTCCGCGCCACGGCGCCGGGCATGTTGGCAACGCAATAGTGGACAATGCCGTCGATCACATAGGTCGGATCGGCATGGGTCGTGGCATGGCTGGTTTCGAAACAGCCGCCCTGATCGATGGCGACATCAACCAGCACCGCGCCCGGCTTCATGCATTTCAGCATGTCGCGCGTCACCAGCTTGGGCGCTGCGGCGCCGGGGATCAGCACGGCGCCGATCACCAGTTCGGCCTCGCAGATCATCTGTTCGATATTGGCGCGATTGGAAAAGCGGGTCTTGGCGCGGCTTTCGAAATGGGTGCCCAGCCGTTCAAGCACTTCGGGATCGCGGTCCAGGATGGTCACGTCGGCGCCCAGACCTACGGCCATCTGCGCGGCATTGAAGCCGACCACGCCGCCGCCAATCACCAATACCCGCCCCGGCAGCACGCCCGGCACGCCGCCCAGCAGCACGCCGCGCCCGCCATGGGCCTTTTCCAGCGCGGTCGCGCCGGCCTGGATGCTCATCCGCCCCGCGACCTGGCTCATTGGCTTGAGCAGCGGCAGCGTGTTGCCCGGCCCGGTCACCGTTTCATAGGCAATCGCGGTGACGCCCGACCGCACCAGATCGGCGGTCTGCTCCGGATCGGGGGCGAGGTGGAGATAGGTGTACAGGATCTGCCCCTCGCGCAGCATGGCCCGCTCGCCGGCTTGCGGCTCCTTCACCTTGACCACCATTTCGCAGCCGTCGAACACCGCTTTGGCATCAGGCTTGATGCTTGCGCCGGCGGCGGCATAGGCCGCGTCTTCGGCGCCGATCCCCAGGCCGGCACCAGTCTCCACCCAGACTTCGTGTCCATGGCTGACCAGCTCGCGCACCGATTCCGGGGTCAGGCCGACCCGGTATTCGTGGTTCTTGATTTCCTTGACGGTACCAACGCGCATGGGGCGGTCTCCTTCGGCGGAGATGGTTGCGACTGATACCGGATTCGCGCAAGCGCAAACCGGTGATGGAGCCCTGCTAGATCGCCGAACCCGCAGCGTGGGCGCTGGCCCAGGCCCATTGGAAGTTATAGCCGCCCAGCCAGCCAGTCACGTCCACAGCTTCGCCAATCGCGTAGAGGCCGGGTACCTTCTTCGCTTCCATCGTCTGGCTGGACAGCTCCGCCGTGCTGATCCCGCCGGCGGTCACTTCCGCCTTGGCAAAGCCCTCGCTGCCATTGGGCGAAAAGTGCCAGTCACGCAGCCGCTGCTCAGCGGCGCGCAGCACCTTGTCAGGCTGGTTGCCGAGCTCGCCCGTCACACCCAGCCGGTCGGCCAGCGTTGTCGCCAGCCGCTCGGGCAACGGCAGCATGCGGCGCAGGGCGCTGCGCGGCTGGGACCGCTTGGCTTCGAGCAGCCAGCCCTGCGGCTGGTCGGGCAGGTAATCGATCCGCACCGCCTCACCGCGCTGCCAATAGGAACTGACTTGCAGGATCGCCGGGCCCGACAGGCCGCGGTGGGTAAACAGCGCGGCCTCGCGGAACGCGGCCTTGCCGCATTTGGCCACCACTTCGGTCGCCACGCCCGACAGTTCGGCAAACAGTGCATCCTCGCCGCTCAATGTCAGCGGCACCAGCGCCGGGCGCGGCTGGACCACCTTGAGCCCGAACTGGCGCGCCAGCTCGTAGGCGAACTGGGTTGCACCCAGTTTGGGGATCGAAGGTCCGCCCGTGGCGATCACCAGTGCAGGGGCCCGTGCCCCGGCGACATGGAACTGGCCATCGCGATGTTCCACCGCCCCCGCCTCTCCACCCAGCCTGAGCGCGACCTGGCCCCGTTCGCATTCTTCCAGCAGCATGGCGACGATCTGTTTGGCCGAGTGGTCGCAGAACAGCTGGCCCAGCGTCTTTTCGTGCCAGGCAATTCCATAACTTTCGACCAGCTTGATGAAATCCGTCGGGGTGTAGCGCGCCAGCGCCGATTTGGCGAAGTGCGGGTTGGCGGAAAGATAGCGGTCAGGCGCGGTGTGGACATTGGTAAAATTGCACCGCCCGCCGCCGGAGATCAGGATCTTGCGCCCTGCCTCGGCATTATGATCGAGCAGCAGCACCCGCTTGCCGCGCTGGCCTGCGGTGGCAGCGCAGAACAGCCCGGCGGCCCCGGCACCGAGGACGATGGCATCGAAATCGCTCAAGCCGCCGCGACCAGCTTAACCGCCAGCGCCTCGGCCACCTTGATCCCGTCAACTGCGGCCGAGAGGATGCCGCCGGCATAGCCCGCGCCTTCGCCCGCCGGGTAAAGGCCAGCCGTGTTGATTGACTGGAAGTCTGCCCCACGCCTGATGCGGATCGGGCTGGAGGTGCGGGTTTCAACTCCGGTCATCACCGCATCGGGATGGTCATAGCCGGGTACCTGGCGCCCGAAGACCGGCAGCGCCTCGCGCAGGGCGTCTATCACGAAGGCTGGTAGCACTTCGGCCAGGTCGGTCGGCTTGACCCCCGGCTTGTAGCTTGGCTGAACCACGCCGAACCCGGTTGAAGGGCGGCCCGCCAGCAGGTCTTCGACCCGCTGACCCGGCGCGTGATAGTTCGATCCGCCGGCGACAAAGGCTTTTTCTTCCAGCTGGCGCTGCAGCCGCACGCCCGCCAGCGGATCGCCGGGAAAGTCACGTTCCGGGTTGATGTCCACCACCAGTCCGGAGTTGGCATTGAACTCGGCGCGCGAATACTGGCTCATTCCGTTGGTGACGACGCGGCCTTCCTCGCTGGTGGCGGCGACTACGCGCCCGCCCGGGCACATGCAGAATGAATAGACCGCGCGGCCATTGCTCGCCTGGTGCGACACAGCATAGGCCGCCGCGCCCAGGATGGAATTGCCAGCATTGGGGCCGAAGCGGGCCTTGTCGATCCAGCTTTGCGGATGTTCGATCCGCACGCCGATCGCAAAGGGCTTGGCCTCAACATAAACGCCGCGTTCGTGCAGCTTGAAGAAGGTATCGCGGGCCGAATGGCCGACGGCGAGGATGACATGTTCGGCCGGCAGGAACTCTCCAGTTGAGAGCGTCAGGCCTTTGAGCTGGCCATCGGCAAGCGTGAAGTCCTCCACCCGTGTGCCGAAGCGGTATTCGCCGCCCAGCTGCTCGATCGTCTCGCGGATCGACATGACCATCGTGACCAGCCGGAAGGTGCCCACATGCGGATGGGCTTCGGTCAGAATGTCTTCCGGTGCCCCTGCACGCACGAATTCGGTCAGCACCTTGCGCCCCAGGTGGCGCGGGTCCTTGATCCGCGAATAGAGCTTGCCGTCGGAAAAGGTGCCTGCGCCGCCTTCGCCGAACTGGGCATTGGATTCGGTTTCCAGCACGGCGCGGCGCCACAGGCCCCAGGTATCCTTGGTCCGCTCGCGCACGGCCTTGCCGCGTTCGATGATGATCGGTTTGAGCCCCATTTGCGCCAGGATCAGTGCGGCCATCAGCCCGCAGGGGCCTGCGCCAATGACCACCGGGCGTGGCCCGCTCCAGCCCTCCGGCGCCATGACCGGGAACTTGTAAGACAGGTCCGGTGTGGGCTTGATGTGCGGATCGCCATGGTGCCGTTCCAGCACTTCGGCTTCGTTGCGCACCGCCACGTCGATAGTGTAGATCAGCTTGATTGCGGTTTTCTTGCGGGCATCGTTGCCGCGCCGGAACACGCTGAAGCGCAACAGGTCTTCTTGCGGAACGCCAAGCTTGGCCAGCACCGCGGCTTCAAGCGCGGGCGGTTCATGGTCAAGCGGCAGGGCGAGATCGGTCAGGCGGATCATGGCAAGCGCCTTTCGCCGGGTCGGGCCGCGAAGGCAAGCGCAGAGGCGATCTGCGCGCGTCGCCACACCTGCGGCGGCTGGCCGTGATGGCTGGTGAACCAGGCAGTGAAGGCGGCCGAGCTGGCAAAGCCCAGCAGCTCGGCAATCTCGGCATTGCTGCGACGGCTGCCGGTTAGCTGACCACGTGCAAGTTCGCCGCGCACCTCGTCCAGTAGGCCGTGAAATGTCACACCTTCCACGGCCAGGCGCCGTTCCATCGTTCGCCGTGACAGCCCCAGCCGCTCGGCCACCAAGGGCGCGGTGCAGCGGCGCCCGGCCAGCATGGCGCGCAGCAGGCGGCGGACCCGTTCGGCCATGGCCAGCTCGCTTAGCCCGGGCAAGGCGGCGCGGAGCTGCGCGGCATAAGGCCGCAGCGGCGCCTCGGCGAGTTGGTTGGGGCGCCCCAGATCGGCGCGATCAAGCACGATTCCGCTGAAGTCCTCGGCATAGCGGACCGGCGCGGCGAAGGCCCGTTCGAAGGGGCCGACCCGGACTGGACGCTGGCGTTCCAGATGGATCGCAATCGGTGTCCAGCCGGTGCCCAGGAGCTGGCGCAAGATGCGGTGAAGCATGGCGACGGCGACATCGGTCGCCTGCACCTTGGGCCCTTCTCCGGCGAGGGTGCAGGAAAGGATCGCCAGATCCTCCTGCTCAATCAGGTCGATCGTCAGCGCCTCGTTGTGCAACGGCAGGTATGAAGTGAAGACCCCCAGCGCGCTGCGGATGTCCGGCTCATCGCGCGCCAGCAGCGTTACCGGCCCCAGGTTGGAGAAGCCGCGCAGTTCCGAAAGCCGCAGGCCGAAGTCCTCGATCCCGGCCAGTTCGGCCGCGTGCTCAAAGGCCTGATTGACCCGGGCAGTAGGCAAGCGGCGGTCCGGCTCGCGCTCGGCATCGCCAGACAAGCCGCAGGCGCGCAGGATCGCCGCGGCATCCAGACCATAGCTGCGGGCCAGGGCGCCAAAGCCGGTCAGAGCGGCCGCACGGACTGTTGGTGTTTGGCGCATTTCCTAAATCTGATGGCGCAAAAAATAAATCCTGTCCAGCAAGTTGGGATAGTCTGCGCCCTGGGAGATAGAACGATGCCAACGACCACGCCCATCAGCGATGCCGCCCGCGCCAGTGGGCAGTGGAACCAGGCCTGGGACCAGGCCGCTGCCTTCGATGCCGAATGGATGGAAAAGTTCCTCGACATGGGCACCCATGCCGCCCGCAAGGGGATCATCGATCCTAAGACCTATGAACTGATCGCCATCGCGGTCGATGCCAGTTGCACCCACATGTATTCGCCTGGGGTGAAGCGCCACATTGCGAAGGCGCTCGATCTGGGGGTCACGCCGGAAGAGATCATGGCCGTGCTGCAGCTGGTCGCCGTGCTGGGGATCCATTCGGTGGCGCTTGGCACCCCGCATCTCGTTGAAGAAATGAACGCGCGCGGAATGCCTGTTCCGCAGCCCAAGAAGGACTAAGCCCATGCACTTCCTCGATGACAGCCTGCTGCCTGAAAACCAGGAAAAGCTGGTGATCCAGGTCGCCCCCTATGGCCCGCAGTGGCTGCCGGGCGATTTCCCCGAAGACATTCCGGTGACCATGGCCGACCAAGTCCAGAAGGCGGTCGATTGCTACAATGCCGGGGCCACCGTGCTGCATCTCCATTGCCGCGAGGCCGATGGCAGCGGGTCCAAGCGGTTGTCTTTGTTCAACGAGATGATCGACCGCATCCGCACCGCCTGCCCGGACATGCTGATTCAGGTCGGCGGTTCGATTTCGTTCGCCCCCGAGGGCGAGGGCGCCGAAGCCAAGTGGCTGTCCGACGATACCCGCCACATGCTGGCCGAACTGACGCCAAAGCCCGACCAGGTGACCATCGCCATCAACACCAACCAGATGGATATCTCCGCCTTGATGAGCGCGGATGATATTGCCGGGACCAGCCTGACCAACCCGGCGCTTTATGAAACCTACCGCAACATGCATTACGAAAGCGGCCCGGCCTTTGTTGAAGAACACTTGCGGCGCCTTGTTGCCAACGGGATCCAGCCGCATTTCATGCTGGGAGACCTCAGCCAGTTGGAAACGGTCGAGCGCCTGATCCGCAAGGGTCACTATCAGGGCCCGCTGGTGCTGAACTATGTTGCCATCGGAAGCAGTGCTGCCGGGACCCATCCCGCCGACCTGATTGAGTTCGCCCGCCGCGTGCCCGATGGCGCGGTGCTGACGATTGAATCTGTGATGCGCAACGTTGCGCCGTTCAATGCGATCGCAATTGCCCTTGGCCTGCACGTTCGCGTCGGGATTGAAGACAACCTGTGGAGCCGCAAGGGTGAGCGGATGACCTCGGTCCAGCAGGTTGAACAGATGGTGCGGATCGCAAATGAACTGCACCGCGATGTCGCGACCGGTCCGGAAGCCAAGGCGATCTACCAGATCGGCACGTTCTATCAGTCGACTGACGAAACCCTGCGCCGCCTGGGCTATCCACCCAATCGCCAGCCTGGTCAGCGGGGCGTGCCGCGGTGGGAGTATGCGTGAGGCAGTTGGAGGGTAGGGTCTGCGTCGTTACGGGGGCGGCACGCGGGCTTGGGCAGACGATCGCTGCCGCGCTCGGCGCGGCCGGCGGCCGCCTTGCACTCTGTGACCTGCGCGAGGATGCGCTTCGGGTAGCCGCTGCTGCGCTGCGGGCACAGGGCTGCGAAGTCTATGCCGCGGCCTGTGATGTCAGCGATAGCGCAGCGGTTGAGAGCTTCTTTGCCACTGTTGCCGATGTCCTTGGTCCGGTTGACGTGCTGGTCAACAATGCCGCGCTGGTGCCGGGCGGACCAGAGGATGAGGCGCGCCGCAGCCGCCACTATACCTACCTGACCACGCCCGAGCCACGCGATACGCTGGGCTTCACCAGCGCGATGAGCGATGCCGAGTGGCTGAAGTACTGGGGCGTCAATGTCCACGGCGTCTTCTTCTGCACCCGCGCCGCGCTGAAGCAGATGGAGCCGCGTCGCTATGGCCGGATCGTCAACATTGCCTCGATCGCCGGGCTCTCCGCGCTGAGCGCACACAGCCCGCACTATTCGGCCACCAAGGGCGCGGTGATCGCTTTCACCCGTGCGGTTGCGGCCGAAGTGGCCGGGGCGAATATCTTCGTCAATGCGGTTGCGCCGGGCGGCGTCGCAACACCGCAGTTCGACGATTACATTGCCCGGCTCGACCCCGAGGCTCGCGGGCGGCTGTTCCAGATGATTCCGGCCGGACGGCTGGGAACCATGGATGAATATGCCGGGCTGGTTGTCTATCTGGCTGGCGACGGGCACTACCTTGCCGGGCAGGTAATAAGCCCGAACGGGGGAATGGTCTGAATGGACAAGAACAAGCGCGATGACGCTGCCATGGCGGTCAGCCCCAAGGGCCTGATCCTGTTCATGCTGGCGCTGCATATCGTCAACCAGATTGATCGCCAGCTGGTTGCCGCTTTCGCGGCCGATATCATGCGCGACCTTAGCCTTAATCGCAGCCAGTTCGCGCTGATCGCGGGCCTGGCCTTCAGTGGGGTCTATGCCTTTGCCGCGCTCGCTGCCGGGGTAATGGCGGACCGGATTGGTCGGGTCAGGGTGCTGGCCAGCGGCCTGGGCGTGTGGAGCTTGTTCACGGCACTGGCCGGGTTGGCCCAGGGGTTCTGGACCATGCTGGCGGCGCGGCCCTTTGTGGCGGCGGGTGAGGCGACGCTGGTCCCCACGGCCAGCAACATCATCCTGGCCCGGGTCGGCCAACGCCACCGTGCCGGCGCGCTGGGCCTGTTCTTTGCCGGCATCCCGATCGGCAATGGTGGCGGTTTCCTGATCGCCGCCCTGCTTGGTCCGGTGATCGGCTGGCGCTGGGCCTTCATCGGTATGGGCATCATCGGCCTGATCGCCCTCCTTGGCCTAAGCCGGGTCAAGGACCAGCCAGCGGAGCTGGCCGAGCGGCCAACCCTGCTGGGCAATCTGGGGGCGATTTTTGGGTTATGGCGGAGCGTGCCCCGGATCATGTGGGCTTCGCTGGCCATCATTCTGGCCCATGCCCATTCTGCGACCAGCCCCTTTGTCCAGCTCTGGCTCGTGGCGGAAAAGGGTTATCAGCAAGGCGCTGCCGCTGGGCTTTATGGCAGTGTGTTTGTCTTGGCAGGGCTGGTCGGCACTTTTGGTTCGGGCCTGCTTGGCGATTGGGCGGCACGGCGGTTTGGCTGGGATCGTGCGCGCACCGTATTTCTGGTGCTGCTCGCGCTGGGGCCGCTGCTGCTCTGCTATCGGCTGGCACCAGGCGGCTCGGCTCTGTTTCTTGCGGGCATGGTCGGTTCGATCCTGTTCATGACGGTCCTGTACGGTCCGATCTTTGCCGTGATTGAAGAACTGCTGCCGGCGCGGCTCAAGGCTACATCAACCGGGCTCAACATGTTGTTGATCAACATTTTTGCGATCGGTGGCGTGTCCTATGCGATCGGTTTGCTGAGCGACTGGATGGTTGCGAACGGGGCGGCAAACAGCTGGTCTCTGCCATTGATGGCAGCCGATGCCCTGGCCCTGCTGGCGATTCCTTGCGCCTACTTGGCGATGCGGAGCCCGCGCACGATCCCTGCGTGATGGCCGCTGCTGACAACGCAATCGTCAGCAGCGCCGGCCACCTTGGGCCCAAATTTGCGGAAATTTGCTATTCCAGCGAAAAGGGCGCATAGGTTGCGGGCTACGTCGCCTGCGACGGGACTTTCGGCAGTTGATGCCCCAACTCCCCTTACACGCCACATTGCCTCATGCGCACGCTGCGCATGGGTCCTGCAGGTTTCGTGAAAGGACTGCATCATGCCTATCGGCACCGTAAAATTTTTCAATACCGACAAGGGTTTTGGCTTCATTGCACCCGATGACGGCGGCACGGACAGCTTTGTCCACATCACCGCGGTCCAGGCTGCGGGCATGTCGACGCTCGACAAGGACCAGCGCGTAAAGTTCGAACTGGAAACCGATCAGCGTGGGCGGACCTCGGCCGTCAACCTCGAGTCGGCCTAACCGCATGGCCAAAGAGGAGCTAATGACCCTCGAAGGCCAGATCGATGATATCCTCCCCGACGGCCGGTTCGGTGTGGTGCTCGAAAACGGGCACCGCATCGTGGCCTATACTTCCGGCAAGATGCGCAAGTTCCGCATCCGCTCGGTCGTCGGGGATCGGGTCAAGGTCGAAATGACGGCCTACGATCTCAGCAAGGGCCGGATCGTTTTCCGCGATCGCGGCCCGGGCTTCACAACGGGGGCACCACCACGGCGACAGCAACGTCGCTAAGGGGCAAATCCGAGGAGCAAGCCGATGTCCGTATCCACCCAGTTCTATCTTGACCAGGCTGCCGAATGTGGTCGCAACGCGGCGTCGGCGACGCTCCAGAACCAGCGCGAAGTTCTGCTCAAGGCTCAGGCCGCTTGGCAGGCCATGGCTGACCGGGCGATCCGTACCGCCACAGAACGCGACCGCCGCGATGCCGAACGCCGCGATGTGGCCGAGGCTCTCCGAGGAGACTCCCAATGTCCAACGATCTGATCCGTCCGTTCCTGATTACCCGCGATGCGGCCGGAAACGTTCGCCTCTCGGTGCGCGACGTGCGTTACAATTCACAAGGCTATCCGCTGGTTACCGCGGTGATGCAGGATGCGCTGTTCGAAACCGTGGCCGCTGCGCGCAGCTATGCCCGCGAACACTTCCAGGCGATTGCCGGACAGTACGAACTCAAGACCAGCTAGAGCGGGTTGCCGTCGCGGTCGCGATAGATTTCGCGGCGGCCCACATGGTTGGCCGGGCCAACAAAGCCGTCCGCCTCCATCCGCTCGACCCATTTGGCGGCGGTATTGTAACCGACGCCAAGCTGACGCTGCAGCCAACTGGCTGATGCCTTCTGGCTTTCGAACACGATCTGGCAGGCCTGGCGATACTTGCGCTCATCGGGGCTGTCCGATGCTGTGGCATCGAGGTCGTCGAAGCTGAAGCCGCCATCCTCGGGTTCCTCGGTAACCGAGTCGACATATTCCGGCTTGCCCTGAGCGCGCCAGAAATCAGCCAGCCGCTCAACCTCTTCGTCCGAAACGAACGGCCCGTGGACACGGCGGATCGGGTCGGTGTTGGGCTTGTAAAGCATGTCACCCTTGCCCAGCAGCTGCTCGGCGCCTTGCTCGCCCAGAATGGTGCGGCTGTCGATCCGGCTGGTTACGGCAAAGCTGATACGGGTCGGCAGGTTGGCCTTGATCACGCCGGTGATAACGTCGACCGACGGGCGCTGCGTCGCCATGATCAGGTGGATCCCGGCGGCGCGGCTCTTCTGGCTAAGACGCTGGATCAGCACCTCGACTTCCTTGCCCACCGTGACCATCAGGTCGGCCAGTTCGTCAACGATCACCACGATCTGCGGCAAGACCGGATAGTCGAGCTGGTGCTCTTCATAGAGCTCCTCGCCAGTTTCGGGATCGAAGCCGATCTGGATCCGTCGGCCCAGTGGCTTGCCCCGCGCAATCGCGGCCTTCACCTTTTCATTGAAGCCAGCCAGGTTGCGGACCGAAATCTCGCTCATCATCCGGTAGCGGCGTTCCATCTCCTCGACCGCCCATTTCAGCGCCCGCACCGCCTTGGCCGGTTCGGTCACCACGGGTGAGAGCAGGTGCGGGATGTCGTCGTAGGACTTCAGTTCCAGTACCTTGGGGTCAACCAGAATCAGGCGGCACTGCGCCGGAGTCAGGCGGTAGAGCAGCGACAGCAGGATCGTGTTGAGCCCGACCGACTTGCCCGAGCCGGTTGTCCCCGCCACCAACAAGTGCGGCATGGTGGCGAGATCGGCCACAACTGGTTCCCCGGCAATGTCCTTGCCCAGGATGATCGGCAGCATGCCCTTCGATCCGGCGAAGGCCTCGCTGGCGACCATTTCCTTGAAGCTGACCATCTGCCGATCGGCATTGGGCAGTTCGATACCCATCACCGTACGGCCCGGGATCGGGGAGACGCGGGCGGAGATCGCGCTCATGTTGCGGGCGATGTCATCGGCCAGGCCGACCACGCGGCTGGCCTTGATGCCTGGCGCGGGCTCCAGCTCATACATGGTGACGACCGGACCGGTGCGGACCGCGGTGATTTCGCCCTTCACGTTGAAATCGTCAAGCACGGTTTCCAGCAGGCGGGCGTTGCGTTCCAGTGCCAGCTTGTCGATCTTCTGCTTCGAATGCGGTGGCGGATCGTTGAGCAGATCGAGCGATGGCAGCTCATAATTGTCAAACAGGTCACCCTGCTTACCCGAGGTGGCGAGCTGCGCGGGTTTGGCCGGTCGGGTCGGATCGGTAATCACAGGCGGCCTGCGCGGGGGCTCATTTGCCGCGGCCGGAGCAGGGCGAGGATCGACCGCGGCCTTGGCTGCGGGCTTAACATTGATCGCCACGTCACTTTCGATTTCAGGGCTGCGGCGCAGGAAGGCCGGAAGCGTCAGCAAGCTGCCCCAGTCGAGCGCGAAAACGCGCGCGGTCAGCATTGAGCCACCTGCCAGACAAGCGAGACCGGAGGCGAGAATTGCCCAAAAACGACCACTTTGCGGGAGGAGGCTGGCCAAAGCCTCAATCACGCGGGCACCCAGCAGGCCGCTGATCCCGCCCATCCCGGCAGGCAACGATCCGCCCGGACCGGTAAAGACCAGCGCCATGACGGTGCCCAACAGGGCCATAGCAAAAAGCAGCACGCCGATTGGCTTCCACCAGGCATGGTCGGCATGGGGCAAGTCGGAATCCTCCTCCTCGACCAGGCGCCACAGCTTGCGGGCACCAACATAGAGCAGGGGCAGGAACAGGACCGAGATCGGCCCAAACAGGAACAGCGCACGTTCAGCCACCCAGGCACCCGGTGTTCCCATCCAGTTGGCTGGCGGACCACCTGCGGCGGTCGAGCCCGAAGGATCGGTCTGGTGATAGCTGATCAGCGCCAGCGCGAGGAACACCATTCCCCCCAGCAGCAGGCCCGCTCCACCGATCTCTGAGGCCCGACGCGCGGCACGGCGCAGCGTGGCGCGCCAGTTAACTTGCGCGCCGCGGCTTCCCGCGTTGACTGCCCCTGTCGCCATGATACTTCCCTTCGTTCGGCGGCCTTAATGCGCCTGCCGGTGACTCCGCGTCAAGAATCCATGGAAATCTGGCGAGTCGCCTTAACGCAAAAAGGCGTCGATAGCGGCCCAGCGCGGCCACTTCAGCCGCCGGTTGGCGGCTTGGCTCATCCCGCCGAGCGCAATTACCGGCACGCGTGAGCGCGCGGCGAGCAGGCGGAAGCGCAGCGGGCCAAGGACCCTGCCCCCCGGATGCGACCGGGTTGGGAAAACCGGAGACAACAAGACGGCCTGGGCACGGGCGGCCCGCCGCAATTCGCGCAGCGAATGGGCCGTTGCCAGGGCCGCATCGCGGTGCGCGCCATAGGAACCGTCTGCCCCCCAGTGCCGCGCCTGCGCCGCGCTGCCAGACAGGACCAGGCGGATGCCGCGCGCGCGTGCGATCCGGGCCAGGGTCCGCCAGCGCCTGCGCCGTTCATCGTCCGGCAAATGGTAATGGCGAAACACAAAGCCGCTGCCACGCGGCAACTGCCTGAGCGCGCGTTCCAGCACCGCATCGTTGCGCGCGTCGCTCAGCAACCAGATTTCGGGCAAGGGCTTCATTTGCGGCACGGCATCGCTATAGCACCGCGCCATGACTGATCCAGCCACCGCGCTCGCCGAGATCCACGCCCGCATTGCCCGCACCGCAGAGATTGCCGGTCGCAAGCCAGCGGACGTGACGCTGGTGGCTGTCAGCAAGACCCATCCGGCTGAACGCATCGCGCCGCTGATCGCTGCGGGTCAGCGTGTGTTCGGGGAAAACCGGGTGCAGGAAGCTGCCGAAAAGTGGCCCGCCCTGCGCGAGGGCAATCCCGACATTGCCTTGCACCTCGTCGGCCAGCTCCAGTCAAACAAGGCCGAGGATGCGGTGGCCCTGTTCGATTGCATCCACTCGCTTGACCGCCCTTCGCTGGTCGGCGCACTGGGCAAGGCGATGGACAAGACTGGTCGGCGGGTGCCGTGCTTTGTTCAGGTCAATATCGGGGCTGAAGAGCAGAAGGGCGGCTGCGCGATTGCTGATCTGCCGGCCCTGCTAACCGAAGCCCGCGCGGCGCAGATCCCGGTGATCGGGCTGATGTGCGTCCCGCCCGTGGGGATCGAGGGTGCGCCATTCTTCGCGCTGCTCGACAAGTTGGCGCGCGATCACGGTCTGGCCGGACGCTCGATGGGGATGAGCGACGATTTCGAAACCGCGATCATGCTGGGTGCTACCCACATTCGCGTCGGTTCCGCCTTGTTCGGCGCACGCGGCTGACCTAGCCTGTCCTCCAAGGTGGCAGAGCGACCGCCGTGGAGGATCATGAGCGAAGCAGCACCCGACATTTCCGGCGATAGTTTCAAGGAATGGATTCCGGCCGGCTGGCCAGCACGCAGCCTGGCCGAATGCGAAGCCATCCTCTGTGCGCCCGGCGCCAAGTTTGAATATGAAACGATCCCCATTCGCGGCGTGCCGACGCGGGTCTGGAAGAACGCACCCGAAAACCTTGCCGCCCTGGCCCGCGTGGGCCGCAGCCATGGCAATGCGACATTCCTGATCTACGAGGATGAGCGTGTCTCCTACGGCGCCTGGTTCCGCGCGGTTGCTGCTCTTGGCCGACATTTGCAATCGCTGGGCGTAACGAAGGGTGACCGGGTGGCTCTGGCCATGCGCAACCTGCCCGAATGGCCGGTGGTGTTCTTCGCGGCCGTTACGATCGGTGCGATCTGCGTGCCGCTTAATGCCTGGTGGACCGGTCCGGAGCTGGCCTATGGCCTTGCCCATTCTGGCGCCAAGGTGCTGGTCTGCGATGGTGAGCGGCTTGACCGAATTGCCCCGCACCGCGCCGAACTGGCCGACCTTGCGCAGGTGTTCGTTTCGCGGCGCGATCCCGTCCCGACCGGGGTTACAGCGCTGGAAAGCGTGATCGGTCCTTCATCGGCCTGGGGCAAGCTGCCCGATCAGGACCTTCCGGCCGTCGCAATCGCGCCCGATGATGATGCGACGATCCTTTACACCTCTGGCACAACCGGCAACCCCAAGGGTGCGCTGGGCACGCACCGCAATTTCGTCACCAATATCCTTTCCAGTGCCTATGGCGCGGCGCGGCAGGTGCTGCGGCGGGGCGAGCCTCTGCCGGAACCGGCACGCAAGGTGATGCTGACAGTCATCCCGCTGTTCCACGCCACCGCCTGTTCGGCGACGATGATGGGGGCGATCGCCGCGGGCCACACGATGATCTTTATGTACAAATGGGAACCGGAAAAGGCCTTCCAGATCATCGAGCGCGAAAAGGTCAATTCGACTGGCGGGGTGCCGACCATCGCCTGGCAATTGATCGAACACCCGGCGCGTGAAAAGTATGACCTGTCCTCAATCGAGGCGATTGCCTATGGCGGCGCGCCCTCGGCGCCGGATCTGGTGCGCAAGATCCGCGAAGTGTTTGGCGCCTTGCCTGGCAATGGCTGGGGCATGACCGAGACGACCGCAACCGTTACCGGGCTTTCGGCCGAAGACTATCTCAATCGCCCGACCAGCTGCGGCCCGCCGGTTGCCGTTGCCAGGCTCAAGGTGCTGGGCGAGGGCGGCCAGGAGCTGCCACCCGGCCAGATCGGCGAACTCTATGTTTCAGGCCCAATGATCGTGAAGGGATACTGGAACAACCCGGAAGCCTCTGCTGCGACCTTCATCGATGGCTGGGTGCGCACCGGGGACCTTGCCTGGCTCGACGAGGAGGGTTTCTGCTACATCGCTGACCGGGCCAAGGACATCGTGATCCGCGGCGGCGAGAATATCTACTCATCCGAGGTCGAGAACGTGCTTTACGATCACCCGGCGGTGATGGATGCCGCCGTGGTTGGTATTCCGCACCGCACCCTGGGCGAGGAGCCGGCCGCCATCGTCCACCTGACGCCGGGCCAGTCCGCCAGCGAAGCCGAACTGCAGGCCTGGGTCCGCGAACGCCTGGCAGCCTTCAAGGTCCCGGTGCGGATCCTGTTCCATCCCGAAACGCTGCCGCGCAACGCCAATGGCAAGATCCTCAAGAAGGACCTCAAGGCGCTGTTTGATTAGCCCTTGGTTTGATTAGCCCTTGTGACGATCCAGTTCGTCGCCCTGCAGGGTAACGACATGGAGCAGGTTGGTCGAACCGGGCGTGCCAAAGGGTACCCCGGCCAGGGTGATCAGCTTTGATCCGGCGGTGCCGAAGCCATGGCGCAGCGCCATCCGCTTGCCCTTGCCGATCATCTCTTCAAAGCTGCCAATGTCCTTGGTGGTGACGGCATGGGCACCCCACAGCAGCGCCAGCTTGCGGGCGATCTTCTGTGAAGGGGTCAGCACCAGCATCGGGGCGGCGGGGCGTTCGCGCGCCACGCGGCGGGCGGTGCTGCCCGATCCGGTGAACACGATCACGCCCGCGATCGGCAACGATTCCGCAATCGAGGCGCAGGAATGGGCCAGCGCATCGGCCGTGGTGCGGTCAGGCATTACGTCGGCAAAGCTGACCTGCTGGCGATAGCCCGGGTCGCGCTCTACCTGTCCGGCGATGCGGTCCATGATCGTCACAGCTTCAACCGGCCAGGCACCGCTGGCGGTTTCGGCCGAAAGCATGACCGCGTCGGCTCCGTCGTAAACCGCATTGGCCACATCGGACACTTCGGCGCGGGTCGGGGCCGGGCTTTCGATCATCGATTCCAGCATCTGCGTGGCGACGACCACCGGCTTGCCCGAACGGCGGGTGGCAGCGACGATGCGCTTCTGCAGCGGCGGCACTTCTTCGGGGTTCAGCTCAACCCCCAGGTCACCGCGGGCAACCATGATCCCGTCGGCCAGTTCGATGATTTCATCGAGCCGACTGATTGCGGCGGGCTTTTCAATCTTGGCCATCAGCGCAGTCTGGGTGCCACCGATCAGCTTGCGCGCCTCGGCGACGTCTTCCGGACGCTGGACAAAGGACAGCGCGATCCAGTCTGCCCCTTGTTCGAGCGCGAAGGCCAGGTCGCGGCGGTCTTTCTCCGTCAGGGCCGGCACCGGCACGACAGCGTCGGGCACGTTGACGCCCTTGCGGTCCATGATGACACCCCCGACTTCGGCCGAGCAGAGGATTGCGTCGAGGCTGGCTTCGATCACCTTGAGCCGCAATTTGCCGTCATCGATTAGCAGCCGCTGGCCCTTCTGGAGGACGCCGAACAGCTCCGGATGGGGTAGATAGACGCGGCTTTCGTCACCCAGCTCGGGATTGCGGTCGAGCGTGAAGTGGCCCGAATGGCGGATAACCGCCTTGCCGTCCTTGAATTGGCCAACGCGCAGCTTGGGGCCTTGCAGGTCGCACAGCACCGCGATCGGGCGCCCGATTTCCTTTTCGACCGCGCGGATTGCGGCGATGGTCTGGGCGTGAGTTTCATGATCGCCGTGGCTCATGTTGACGCGGAAGGCATCGGCGCCAGCGCGCACCAGCTTTTCGATCATTTCGGGGCTGCGGCTGGCCGGCCCCACCGTTGCGAGGATCTTGATCTTGCGCCCACGCGGATCGAATTTTGCCACGTAAAATTCCTTCTTCTTATCTCCGCCCCTATGGCAAAGTGGCGATGAAAACCCAAGGGTATGCCCATGAGCTGTTCTGAAAATACGAATGCGAACCCCGCAGATCCCCTTGAGGCGCTGGATGATGCCGTTGCCGCCACCGCTTTCCGGCGATTGGTGCGCCACCTACGCCACCGTCATGACGCACAGAATATCGAGCTGATGGTTCTGGCCGGCTTTTGCCGCAATTGCCTGGCCGACTGGATCCGCGATGCCGGTGCGCCCTATGACAAGGAAGGTGCCCGCGAGGTAATCCACGGCATGTCCTCGGCGACATGGAAAGCGCGTTTCCACAGGGAAGCGACTCCCGAACAGCTTGAAGCCATGGCCGAGAGCTTGAAGAAGAACGCACCCACCCCCTAAGAGCCGGTCAACTGATTCACCTTTTACCGGAGCTTACTTTCACATGGCTGAAACCACCGACGACCGCCTGCGCCTGCTGATCGAACGCGTGGAACGCCTGGAAGAGGAAAAGAAGGGCATCGCCGACGACATTCGTGATGTCTACGCCGAAGCCAAGGCCGTGGGCTATGATGCCAAGATCATGCGCCAGATCGTCCGCCTGCGGAAGATGAAGCCCGATGATCGCGCCGAGATGGAAGCGATCCTTGATGTCTACAAGGCGGCGCTGGGCCTCGGCTAAGCGCTTGATTGGCGGGGAGCCGCTCCTATCTTTGGTGCATCAGCACCGGGAAAAGGAGCACCCCGCATGATCGTTACCACCACCCCCACGATCGAAGGCCGTCCGGTCCAGCAATACCTTGGTGTGGTTACCGGCGAAGTGATCGTTGGCGCCAACATGTTCCGCGATCTGTTCGCCAGCATCCGCGACATCGTTGGCGGGCGCTCGGGTTCCTATGAGGACGTGCTGGCCCGCGCCCGGATGCAGGCGCTCGAAGAAATGAAGCAGTTCGCCGCCGGCATGGGCGGCAATGCCGTGGTCGGGGTTGATCTCGATTACGAAGTGCTCGGCGCCAATGGCTCGATGCTGATGGTTAGCGCCACCGGCACGGCCGTGGTTGTCTGATCGGAGCCGGTCGGCTAGGGGGCGGCTCAATTCCAATCCCTAGCTGACGGTATATCCCCATGGCAGGCCATTCCAAATTCAAGAATATCATGCACCGCAAGGGTGCGCAGGATAAGAAGCGCGCTGCCCAGTTTTCCAAGCTGAGCCGCGAAATCACCGTTGCCGCCAAGATGGGCATGCCCGATCCGGACATGAACCCGCGCCTGCGCGCAGCAGTCAATGCCGCCAAGGCGCAGTCGATGCCCAAGGACAATATCCAGCGGGCGATCGACAAGGCCAGCCGCGGCGATGGCGAGAACTACGAAGAAATCCGCTATGAAGGCTATGGCCCGGGCGGCGTCGCGCTGATTGTTGAAGCGCTGACCGACAACCGCAACCGTACTGCCACCAACGTGCGCACCGCCTTTGCCAAGAATGGCGGCAACCTGGGTGCCTCAGGCGCGGTGAGCCACGGGTTCGAACGGCTTGGCCTGATCGAATATCCGGGCAGCGCGGGCGATGCCGACAAGGTGTTCGAAGCCGCACTCGAAGCCGGCGCCGACGACGTTGAAAGCGATGACGATGCACACGCCATCTGGGTGGCGGTGGAAAACCTCCACCCCGTGGCGCGCGAGCTGGAAAAGGTGCTGGGCGAGGCCGAGGGTGTGAAGCTGGCCTGGAAGCCCAGCCTCAAGACCGAAGTCAGCGCAGAAGACGCCGCGACCCTGCTCAAGCTGATCGACGTGCTTGACGACGACGACGACGTCCAGACCGTCTGGGGCAATTACGAAATCCCAGACGCGGTGATGGAGCAGTTGGGCTGATCATCATCGGCCTCGATCCCTCCCTCAGCTGCACCGGCTGGGGGATCGTCGCTAAAAGCGGCAACCGGCTGAGCCACATTGCCAATGGCCAGGTAAAGACCGATCCCAAGGCCCCGCTGGCCGAGCGGCTGGTGGTGCTGGACCGGGAACTGACCGACGTGCTGTTACGCCACCGCCCGGACACGGGTGCGGTCGAGGAAGTTTTCGTCAACAAGAACGCGCAATCTACGCTGAAGCTGGGCCAGGCGCGCGGGGTCTGCCTGCTGGCGCTGGCTCGCGCCGGGCTGTCGGTTGCCGAATATGCGCCTACGCTGGTCAAGAAGGCGGTGGTCGGCACGGGCGGGGCGGAAAAGGCCCAGGTCCAGGCCATGCTCAAGGTCCTGCTGCCGGGCGTGACCCCCGCCGGGGCCGATGCCGCCGATGCGCTGGCCGTGGCAATAACCCACGCTCATTTGAACCGGGGCTAGCCATCGGGGGTTAATGCAGGGGGTGCAACGTGCTGCTTTGGCAGCAGACAGGAGCCACCCCATGCCCTTTCACCGCTTGCTTGCACTGGCCGCAATGGCCGGCCTTGCTGTTTCGGGCTGCACCGCCAGCCGTTACCAGATCTCCGATGCCCTCCAGCGCTATGGGCTGAGTGAAAACCAGTCGAGCTGCGCCGCAGAATTCCTGCGCGGGCATCTCAGCACCAGCCAGGTCAGCCGCCTGACTCGGGCGGCGCGCTATTATGATCGTGACGGCCCTCTGACCTTTGGCGACTTGATCCGCGTTGCCGGGCGGATCGATGATCGCGAAGTGCTGTTCCAGGTTGGTGCCGCTGCGCTGGCCTGCCGGATCGCTGCAGATATCCCCTTGCCGCGCTTCTAGTTCATAACTGTTCGCCACTTGTTCCTTTTGCTTGCCGAGCGCGCTGCGGCAGGTTAACCCGCGTGCATGATCGCCCGCCTCTCTGGCCTGCTTGATGATTTCGGACCTGATTGGGCCGTGATCGACGTCAATGGCGTGGGCTATCTGGTGCATTGCAGTGCGCGCACGCTCGATGCGCTGGGTGTGCGCGGTGACAAGGTGACTGTGCATACCGAACTGCAGGTCTCTGAAAACGACATGCGCCTGATCGGTTTTGCCAGCGGGGGGGAACGCGAATGGTTCCGCCTGCTCACCGGCGTGCAGGGCGTGGGCAGCAAGATGGCGCTGGCGGTGCTTTCTGCGCTGACGGTTGATGAACTCCAGCGTGCCTGTGCCAGTGCCGATGCCGCCATGGTCGCCCGCGCGCAGGGCGTGGGGCCAAAGCTGGCCAGCCGGATCGTCAACGAGCTGAAGGACAAGGCTGGTGGCCTGCCTTCCGCAGCCGGAGCTGCCATCGCCGCCGCTCCGCGCGGATCGTCCAGCCAGGATGCTGTCTCGGCGCTGCAGAACCTGGGCTTCAAGCCCAACGTGGCGACCGACGCCGTCGCCCGCGCACTGGAAGAACTGGGCGAGGGTGCCGGGCTGAATGATCTGGTGCGCGTCGCGCTGAAGCGGGTGGCGGGATGACCGACAACCCGCTCCTCTCCTCTACCCGCCAGGTCGAAGATGCTGACGCCGCGCTGCGGCCCAAGTCGCTTGACGAATTCGTCGGTCAGGCGGCGGCCAAGGATAACCTGCGGGTGTTTATCGAGAGTGCCCGCCAGCGGCGCGAGGCGATGGACCATGTGCTGTTCTTCGGCCCGCCGGGCCTGGGCAAGACCACGCTGGCGCAGATCGTGGCCAAGGAGCTGGGCGTCGGCTTTCGTGCCACCTCCGGCCCGGTCATAGCCAAAGCAGGCGATCTCGCCGCGCTGCTGACCAACCTGGAAGAGGGCGATGTCCTCTTCATTGATGAGATTCACCGCCTCAACCCGCAGGTTGAGGAAGTGCTCTATCCGGCGATGGAAGACCGCGCGCTGGACCTGATCATCGGCGAGGGGCCCTCGGCCCGTTCGGTGCGGATTGACCTGCCGCCGTTTACCCTGGTTGGCGCCACGACCCGGGCCGGCCTGCTGACCACGCCGCTGCGCGACCGCTTCGGCATTCCGGTGCGCCTGAACTTTTACACCGAGCAGGAGCTTGAGCGCGTGGTTACCCGCGGGGCCGGACTGCTGGGCATTGATATCCAACCGGCCGGCGCGCGCGAGATTGCCCGGCGCTCACGCGGCACCCCGCGGATCGCGGGCCGTCTGCTGCGCCGGGTGCGCGATTTTGCCCATGTCGAAGGCCATGCCGCAATCACCCAGGGGCAAGCCGATTCCGCCCTGACCCGGCTGGAAGTCGACAACCTGGGTCTTGATGCGATGGACCGCCGGTACCTGACCATGATTGCCGAGCTGTACAATGGCGGCCCGGTTGGGGTCGAAACCCTGGCGGCCGGCCTGTCCGAACCGCGCGACACGATCGAAGACGTGATCGAGCCGTACCTGATCCAGCTTGGCCTGATTGCGCGGACCGCGCGCGGTCGCTGCCTTAATGCCCGCGGCTGGCAGCACCTTGGCCTGAATGCGCCGACCGGAAATCAGGGTGGCCTGTTCGATTCGGCCGATTCGCCAAGCAAATAGTACTGGCCATGCTCGGGCGCCGTTAGGGAATTGCGCCCCATTTGGTTTCAGTTTGGGACAGCCGCCCGCTTCCAGACCCCGCCTTGCCGAGAATTCAGCCTTTGTGTGGCAGAAACAGGGTTAATGCGATTGTCCCTTAAGGATTCCTCTGCGTTTCTAGACCTATAGGGGCACCTTGACTGCATCAGCGGTCAGATCAGTCCCTGCTAAAGGCAAAGAGAGCAGAGCTTATGTCGGTTCGGATGGCACTTGTGAAATTGTCCGCGCTTGCGGCGGGGGGCGCGGTGATTGGAGGTGGAGCGGTGCATATCGCTGAAGCTCCAGCCAGCCAGGTCCAGTACGTCAAGCATGCCAAGGCCAAGCCTGTGGCCCGGACCAAACCTAAAGCGTTGAAGCGCCGGGTGATCCGGACTGCGACTTGCAAGCTGCAGGATCCGAACACGGCGCGTCGCGTTGTCAGCCGGACCGTCCCCTGCGCTCAGCCTGAGCAGCAAATGCTGGCCATGGTGCCCATGCAGATGCAGCTTCCGCCGATGCCGCCGCAGCCTTCCCCGCAGGGTGGGGGCAGTGAGGTTACGGTTATCGGCGGTTCGGGCGGCTTCGGCTTTGGTGGCGGGTTCTTTGGCGGGTTCTTTGGCGGCGGGGGTAGCAGCGGCGGGGGCAGCGTTTCGCTATCGACCACGACGACCGGTGGCGTGACGTCCACCGGCGGCACCTTCACCTCTACCGGTGGTTCCTCGACTACGAGCGGCGGCGCGACTTCGACTTCGACCGGCGGGGCGTCAACTTCGACCGGCGGCTCCACCACCTCCACCGGCGGCGGGTCAACCTCGACTGGTGGCTCGACCTCGTCGACGGGCGGCGGTTCGACTTCGACCGGCGGTTCAACCACCTCGACGGGCGGTGGCTCGACCTCGACCGGCGGTTCTACTACCTCGACGGGCGGTGGCTCGACCTCGACCGGCGGTTCTACCACCTCGACGGGCGGTGGTTCGACATCAACGGGCGGTTCGACCTCGTCGACGGGCGGCGGTTGGACCTCGACTTCGACTTCGACCTCAACGTCGACCTCAAGTTCCAGTTCTAGCTCCAGCTCCAGTTCAACCTCGACCTCAACGTCGACTTCTGGCGGGGCGACCTCAACCTCGACTTCGACAACCGGTGGGGCCACCTCGACTTCAACGGGGTCCTCATCGTCGAGTTCGACAAGTTCGTCGACATCCAGCTCAACCTCGACCAGTTCTTCATCGTCAAGCAGCGGGACCGACATCACGTCGACCAGCACCACAAGTTCGGGAGGGACCGAGGTGCCCGGACCGCCGATGCTGCTGCTGTTTGGCGCTGCAGCTGCCACGCTGGTCGGGCGGCGCCGGCTCGGCAAGAAAGCGGCCTCCTAGGCCTCACGCCAGCCGGTACTGCTTCAGGTGCCAAATAAGGAAAGGGCGGCCAATCGGCCGCCCTTTCTGTTTGCCTGCCGACCGCTCACCGAGCGGCCGAACGATGGATCAGGCTGCCAGCTTGCGCAGCACATAGTGCAGGATGCCACCGTTCATGAAGTATTCCACCTCATTGGCGGTATCGATGCGGCAAAGCGCGGTGAAGGTGAACTGGCTGCCATCCTTGCGGGTCACAGCCACTTCCACGTCCTGGCGCGGCTTGAGGCTGGCAACGCCCGTGATGGTGTAGGTGCAATCGCCATCGAGACCCAGCGTTTCGCGGGTCTGGCCATCCTTGAACTGCAGCGGCAGCACGCCCATGCCGACCAGGTTCGAGCGGTGGATACGCTCGAAACTTTCGACGATCACCGCGCGGACGCCCAGCAGGTTGGTGCCCTTGGCGGCCCAGTCACGGCTGGAACCGGTGCCGTATTCCTTACCGGCGACAACCACCATCGGCGTGCCATCGGCCTTATGCTTCATCGCCACGTCGTAGACAGGCAGGACCTGGTCGCCATAGCGGCTGAACCCGCCTTCGGTGCCGGCAACCATTTCGTTGCGGATGCGGATGTTGGCGAAAGTGCCGCGCATCATCACGTCGTGGTGGCCGCGGCGCGCGCCATAGGAGTTGAAGTCTGCCTTGGCGACCTGGTGCTCCATCAGCCACTGGCCAGCCGGGCTGTCGGCCTTGATGTTGCCGGCCGGGCTGATGTGGTCGGTCGTGATCGAATCTCCCAGGATCAACAGCGGCTTGGCTTCGACGATGTCCTGCACCGGGGCCGGAGTCATCGACATGCCTTCGAAGTAGGGCGGGTTGGCAACATAGGTGCTGCCGGCGCGCCATGAGTAGGTTTCCGAACCCGTGACGTTGATCGCCTGCCAATGCTCGTCACCCTTGTAGACGTCGGCATAGCGGGCCTGGAACATTTCGCGCGTGACGCAGGCCGCCATGGTTTCGGCAACTTCAAGGTTGGTCGGCCAGATGTCCTTGAGGAACACGTCCTGGCCGTCCTTGCCCTTGCCAATCGGGGTGGTGACGAAATCGTCGATCACCGTGCCTTTGAGCGCATAGGCCACGACCAGCGGCGGGCTGGCAAGGAAGTTGGCACGCACGTCAGGGCTGACGCGGCCTTCGAAGTTGCGGTTGCCCGAGATCACCGCAGCGGCGACCAGGCCGTTCTCGTTGATCGCCTTGCTGATCGGTTCGGCCAGCGGGCCCGAGTTGCCGATGCAGGTGGTGCAGCCATAGCCGACCAGGTTGAAGCCGATATTGTCGAGGTGCGACTGGAGGCCGGCCTTGATCAGGTAGTCAGTGACGACCTGCGACCCGGGGGCGAGCGAGGTCTTGACCCAGGGCTTGGGCTTCAGGCCCAGCTCGTCGGCCTTCTTGGCGACAAGGCCGGCAGCAACCAGCACGCCCGGGTTAGAGGTGTTGGTGCAGCTGGTGATCGCGGCGATCATCACGTCGCCATCGCCGATATCGAAGTCCTTGCCCTCAACCGGTACGCGGGTGTTGGCCTTCTTGTAGGTCTCGGCCATGTCCTTGGCGAAGACATCGTCGACGTCTTCCAGGTTGACGCGGTCCTGCGGGCGCTTCGGCCCGGCGAGGCTGGGGACGACGGTGCCCATGTCGAGTTCCAACGTCGAAGAGAAGATCGGATCGGCGGCGGCCGGATCGATCCAGAAGCCCTGCTCCTTGGCATAGGCTTCGACCAGCGCGATCTGGCTTTCTTCGCGGCCGGTGAGGCGCAGGTAATCGATCGTCTTGTCATCGATCCCGAAGAAGCCGCAGGTTGCGCCATATTCCGGTGCCATGTTGGCAAGGGTGGCGCGGTCCGCCAGGCTGAGCGAGGCAAGGCCCGGGCCGTAGTATTCAACAAAGCGGCCGACCACGCCGTGCTTGCGCAGCAGGTTGGTGCAGGTCAGCACCAGGTCGGTCGCGGTCACGCCTTCGCGCAAGGACCCGGTGAGCTTGAAGCCGACAACTTCGGGGATCAGCATCGAAACCGGCTGGCCGAGCATCGCGGCTTCGGCTTCGATCCCGCCAACGCCCCAGCCCAGCACGCCCAGGCCGTTGATCATCGTGGTGTGGCTGTCGGTGCCGACGCAGGTGTCGGGATAGGCCACGGTCGCGCCGTTCTGGTCCTGGCTGGTCCAGACGGTCTTGGCGATGTTTTCCAGGTTCACCTGGTGGCAGATGCCGGTGCCCGGCGGCACGGCGTAGAAGTTGTTGAGCGACTTGGAACCCCACTTGAGGAAGTCATAGCGTTCCATGTTGCGGTGGTATTCGATCTCGACGTTTTCCTGGAACGCCTTGGGGTGGCCGAATTCGTCAACCATCACCGAGTGGTCGATCACCAGGTTTACGGGAACCAGCGGGTTGATCTTGCTGGTATCGCCGCCAAGCTTGGCAATGGCATCGCGCATCGCCGCAAGGTCAACCACGCAGGGCACGCCGGTGAAGTCCTGCAGCAGCACCCGAGCCGGGCGGTACTGGATTTCCTCGGTCGATTCCTTGGGGTTCTTTTGCCAGTCGATCACCGCCTTGACGTGATCGGTCGAAACGGTGAAGCCGCCGTCTTCAAACCGGAGCAGGTTTTCCAGCAGGACCTTCATCGAGAAGGGCAGGCGGCTGACGTCGCCCAGCTTGGCCGCCGCCTTCTTCAGCGAATAATAGGCATAGTCCTTGCCGCCGACGTTCAGCGTGCTGCGCGTCCCGAGTGTGTCCTGTCCGACCTGGGTCATCCCGCAATTCTCCTGTTGGTGCTGCCCGCCTGCGCGCACGCCCCTTTCGCGGGTGCAGCCGAGCCGTATCGGCGCCGCCGATGCGCGGGATTGCGCGGCGCGTCAAGGGGCGCGGCCCCTATTCGACTAAAGTGAGGTCTGCTCGGTATGGACTGGTGCAGTTTTGCGCGCCGCGATCCAGCAGCCGATCACGATCAGGGCCACGCCTGCCAGCGTCTCCACCGTCACCGGTTCGGCAAAGACCAGCCAGCCAAACAGGGCTGCCCAGATGAAGGCGGTATATTCGATCGGCAGCAGGGCCTGGGCCTCGGCCCGGCCATAGGCCCAGCTCAGCAGCATCAAAGAAACCGCCGCCAGCGCCGCGCCGGTGGCGATTTCGCCCAGCGCAGGCAGGCTTGGCGTTACCGCCAGCCACGGCGCGGCCAGTGCCAGGAACAGCCCGGCAAAGCCCATCTGGAACAGCGCTACCTCTTGCGGGCTGGCCAATTGGGCCTGCTTGCGCTGCAGGATCAGGTTATAGGCATAGAGCACGGCCGAAAGCAGGACTGCGGCGATCCCCCACATCGCCTGTTCGCTCAGTTCGGAGCGGCCAAGGCGGCCGGCGCCAATCACCAGCACCCCGGCAAATCCCAGCATCGAGGCAATCACCGCATTGCGCCCGATTTTCTCTCCCAGCATGGCCGCGGCCAGGTAGAGCGCGATCAGCGGGGCGATGAAGGACAGGGCGATCGCCTCGGCCAGCGGCAGGCGGACCAGCCCCCAGAAAAAACTGGTCGCCAGCCCGGCACTCACCGCGCCGCGCAAGGCGTGCAGGCGCAAGGCCGGGCGATCCGGCCAGCGTCCGCCGCTCCAGCGCCACAACGGCAGCATCAGCAGCACGCCGAAGCCCGAGCGAAACAGCATGGCGTTATAAGCGCCCACTTGCAGGCTGGCGCTTTTCATCACCGCGTCCATCACGCTGAACAGCGCGATACCGCTGGCAGCCACCAGAAACGGCATTGCTGGATGTTTGCTGTGCTGACCGGGTGGCACGAAATTTTCTCCCTCGCCCTGCCGGGTATGTCAGGCGGGCAAGCGTAGCAAGCTAAGGCTGGTATTTGTCGGAAATCGCTGTATCTTTGCAAAACTACGTAGGGAGGGGTCGCCCGTGGACAGTGCCAATCAGCCTCAAACCAGTGTCGAGCCACAAGGTGGGGAGCTGGTGCGGCGCCATGCGCTGGCAACGCGGCTGTGGCATTGGACCAATGCAATCAGCATCCTGGTCATGCTGATGAGCGGGCTGATGATCCTCAATGCCCATCCCCGGCTGTACTGGGGGCATTACGGTTCCGAGCATGACTCCGCCTGGCTGGTGCTGGCCGCGCTGGAGGACACGGCGTTTCCCGGATGGATGACGATCCCTTCGCACTACAGCCTGGCCGATGCGCGGTTGTGGCACTTTGCCTTTGCCTGGCTGCTGGTGCTGGCCTTTGCTGGCTACCTCGTGTGGGGATTGCTGCGCGGCCATATCGCGCGGCGGCTGCACATCACCCGCGCGGAATGGAGCCCGCGGCATATCCTGCACGACATCGTCGAACACGCGAAGTTGCGCTTCCCGACCGGGGCCGAGGCGCTCAATTACAACGTCTTGCAGAAGCTGGCCTATGGCGGGGTCCTGTTTGTGCTTCTGCCCGCCATGATCCTGACCGGGTTGGCTATGTCACCCGCGCTGGATAGCGCCTGGCCGTTGCTGGTCGATCTGTTCGGCGGTCGGCAGACGGCGCGCTCGATCCACTTCATTGCCGCCATGGGACTGGTGCTGTTCTTCCTGGTCCACATGGTGATGGTCGTGCTGGCAGGGCCGATTAATGAAGTCCGCTCGATGTTGACCGGGTGGTATCGGCTGCCCAAGGACAAGGAGGCCGGCCAATGATCATCACCCGACGCAAGGCTCTGCAATTCGGGGCCGCCGGCGCGAGCGGCCTGCTCCTGTCTGGCTGTGATGCGCTGAACGATAGTCAGCCCTTTAAGGATGGCCTGGCTGGCGTTGGCCGTCTCCACGAACTGACGCAGCGCGCGATCATTGGTGACAGCCTGGCGCGCGAGTTTACCGAGGCGGATATGTCGCCCGTGTTCAAGGCCAACGGCAGCCTGGGCGTTGCCGATCCGGCCTATCGCGGAATGTTGGCCAATGGCTTCGCGCAGTGGGCGCTGACGGTTGATGGGCTGGTCCATCGCCCGCTTTCGCTACCGCTCACCGCGCTTAAGGCGATGCCGCAGCGGACCCAGATCACCCGCCACGATTGCGTTGAGGGGTGGAGTGCAATTGGCAAGTGGCAGGGGCCGCAACTGGGCGCCATCCTCAGCTCGGCCGGGCTGATGCCCGGCGCGCGCTATGTCGTGTTCCACTGTGCGGACAAGCTGGAGGGTAAGCCGTACTACGAATCGATCGATCTGGTTGAAGCCTTTCATCCGCAGACCATCCTGGCCTGGCGGATGAACGATGCCCCCCTTACCGAACCGCATGGTGCCCCCATCCGTTTGCGCACCGAACGCCAGCTTGGCTACAAGCAAGCGAAGTACATCATGCGGATCGAGCTGCGCGAAAGCCTGGCCGGGCTTTACGGCGGCAAGGGCGGGTTCTGGGAAGACAACCGCGGCTACCAGTGGTGGGCCGGGATTTAATCGGCGATTTGTCGAACAACCAAACCGGATACCGTCCGGCCAGCCAGATAGTTGTTGATCAGACCTCCGCTGATTTGTGCCGGGCTTGCATCAGCACCAGCTTGAACGCCGCCCCCGCCAAGGCTCGGCCAGGCCTTCGCTGACAAGGCGCGCGCCCAGGCTTTCCCCTTCGCGGATGGCTATGGCTAGCCGCCGTCCATAGCGATCACGGCTGCGCGGACCGCCCACCAAATCGACTGGTCCTTCGTTAAGCAACTCAAGCAGCCTTAACTTGGCGGCCTCGCCCCGGATGCGTTCGGCCGAGCATTGCGCCTGAGCGGTTTCGGGGGCGTTGATGTCTGCAAGCCGGATCTTCTCACCGGCAAGCCAGAAGGTGTCGCCATCGACGACGCAGGTCTGGCGCGGTCCTCCAGCGCAGAGCGTGAACAGGGCGGCAGCGGACAGGGCAAGTGCAGGCATGGCCTACTGCCTGCCGCGCCGCCAAGCTTCAAGCTATTCGCAGAAACCCCTGGTTTACCTCGGCTCTCGAGCAGTTACAGGCTAAGGAACAGGCCGGCCAGGGCTGCGCTCATCAGGTTCGACAGGCTGCCTGCAATCAGCGCCTTGAAGCCAAGCCGGGCAATGACCGGACGCTGTTCAGGCGCAAGGCTGCCGGTAACCGCCATTTGGATGGCGATCGAGCTGAAGTTGGCGAACCCGCAGAGCGCGAAGGTGACAACGGCAACGGTCCGCTCGGACAGTCCCTGCATTTGCCCCAGATCGATAAAGGCGACGAATTCGTTCAGCACCACTTTGGTGCCGAAAAAGCCGCCGGCGTGCAGGGCCTGCGTCCAATCCGGGCCAGCCAGCAGCCAGAAGACCGGGGCAAAGACATAGCCAAGGATCATCTGGAACGAGAGGTCCGGACGACCCAACCAGCCGCCGATGCCGCCCAGGATGCCGTTGGCCAGCGCCACCAGCGCGACAAAGGCCAAGACCATGGCGCCAACTGCGACAGCCAGCTTCACCCCCGTCTGCGCGCCCTGCGATGCGGCCATGATGATATTGGCCGGGGGCTCATCCTCAAGCCCGGCGACCTTGACGTCATCGGGCTCGATGATCTTGCCGTCGGTGGGATCGGGCATGATCATCTTCGCCATCAGGATCCCGCCGGGTGCCGACATGAAGGCCGCAGCAACCAGGTAGTCGATCCGGATGCCCATGCTGGCATAGGCAGCCAGGATCGTGCCGGCGACCCCGGCCATGCCGACGGTCATCAGGCAGAACAGTTGGCTGGGGGCCAGCGTGGCGAGATAGGGGCGGACCACCAGCGGGCTTTCGGACTGGCCGACGAAAATGTTGCTCGCCGCGCCAAGGCTCTCGACCTTCGAGATGCCTGTGATCTTTTCCAGCCCGCCGCCGATCCACTTGATCACCAGTTGCATGATGCCAAGGTAATAGAGGATCGAGATCAGCGCCGCGAAGAAGATGATCACCGGCAGGGCGGCGATGGCAAAGCTGTTTCCGCCGATTTCCGGCTTGGCCAGCGGGCCGAACAGGAACTCAACCCCGGCATGGGCATAGCCCAGCAAGGCGCTGACCCCGTCAGCCGCGCCTTTCAGCATGTGCTTGCCGAACGGCACGTAAAGCACCAGCGCGGCTAGACCCGCCTGCAACGCAAAAGCCGCACCGACCACGCGCAGCCGGATCGCCTTGCGGTTCGATGATATCAGCCAGGCGATGGCCAGAATCAGGACGATCCCGATCAGGCTGTTGACGATCAGCATGGCAATGGCGCTCCCCGCGGTAATTTCGCGCGTTAGGTAACGAGGCCGGGGCGCTGCGCATAGCCGTATTTACCGGGCCTTCCACAAGCGTGCGAAGATCGCTAAGTCGCTGTCGATGCAGACTGTCACGATCCCGCGCTCGCTCTTCGCCTTTTCGCTGCTTTACGGGGGGCTTTGCGTGCTCGCCGGAGTAATGGGGGTCAAGCTTGCCTCGCTCGGCAGCTGGCCTTTGCTGGGTGACCTTGCGGTGGAGAGCGGAATTTTCGCTTTCCTGTTCCTGGTGATTATCTCCAGCGCGGTGGCCGAATTGTTCGGGCAGGACCGCGCCAACCAGCTGGTCCGCTTTGGCTTTGTGCCGCTGATCGTGTCGATGGTGATGCTGACGGTGGTGATCCGCCTGGTGCCGCCCGCGCCGTTCTGGGGCGATCAGGAAGCCTTCGCCAAACTGCTGGGCCAGGGCGTGCGGATGCAGTTTGCCGGGCTGATTTCATACGGCACCTCGCAAACGCTCAACGTCTACTTGTTCAGCCGGATTGCCGGCGGGCAAGGCAAGGCGTTGGTATTGCGCGCGTGGATCGCCAGCATCCTGTCGCAGATTGTCGATACGATCCTGTTCATCACGATCAGCTTCTATGGCCAGGACATGCCGCTGGGGCAGATCATGGAGGGCCAGATCATTTCCAAGCTGGTGCTTTCGACGATCATGGTTCCGCCGCTGATCGTGGTCTTCGTGAAGCTGGGGCGCTGGCTTGATCGTGCCTAGGATCGGCCGCGCAGCGTGACAAAACGCTTCAAATCCGCGAGAAGCGGGCTAAAGGCGCGGGGATGACCCAGTCCCACGATCCGCTGATGCTCGCCAAGGCCGAAACGCTGGTTGAGGCATTGCCCTATCTGCAGCGCTATGCCGGGCGCACGTTCGTGGTGAAGTACGGCGGCCATGCCATGGGCGACCCCGAACTGGCGCGGGACTTTGCGGAAGACGTGGTGCTGCTGAAGGCCGTCGGGATCAATCCGGTGGTGGTCCACGGGGGCGGCCCGCAGATCGGCGCGATGCTCAAGAAACTGGGCGTGGAAAGCAAGTTCATCGATGGCCTGCGAGTGACCGACAAGGCCACCGCCGAAGTGGCCGAAATGGTCCTGTCCGGCGCCATCAACAAGGAACTGGTCGGCTGGATCGCCGGCGCCGGCGGCAAGGCGCTGGGCATTTCCGGCAAGGACGGCGGGCTGGTTACCGCAACCAAGGTTGAACGGACCACAAAGGATCCGGAAAGCAACATCGAACAGGCGATTGACCTGGGCTTTGTGGGTGAGCCGACCTCGGTTGACGTAACGCTGATCGAAACCGCTAGCGCTGCCGGCATGATCCCGGTGATCGCGCCGATTGCCCCGGGCGCCGATGGCGAGACCTATAATATCAATGCCGATACCATGGCTGGGGCCATTGCCGCCGCGCTGGGCGCGGCACGGCTGTTCCTGCTAACGGATGTTGCCGGGGTGCTCGACAAGCAGGGCAAGCTGCTGACCGACCTGACCCCGGCGGACATCAACCAGTTGCAGGATGATGGCACGATCAGCGGCGGGATGATCCCCAAGCTGGAAACCTGCATCCACGCCGTTGAGGCTGGGTGCGAGGCAGCCGTCGTGCTGGATGGGCGGGTGCCGCACGCCATGCTGATCGAAGTGTTCACCGCGCGCGGGGCAGGCACCCTGATCCGCCGCTAAGGCCCCTTTCCCTCCCAAGGACCAAACCGATGATCAACGAAGTGCTCATCCCGATCCTGGTGCTGCTGGCAAATGTGATCACCACGGCGGTGATCGTGCAGTTCATTCTGGGGCTGCTGATCAGCTTCAACGTGGTGAATTATCACAACCAGCTTGTTTCGGCGCTGTGGACCGCGCTCAATGCGATCCTCGATCCGATCCTTGCCCCGATCAAGCGCCGCCTGCCGCACACCGGCGGCATCGATTTTTCGCCGATCGTGCTGCTGTTGCTGATCCAGGTGGCGATTATCATTCTCTCCTATGTCGGGCGGCAAGTCGGATGAGCCAGGCCCGGGTAATCGATGGCAAGGCCTTTGCCGCCGCTCTGCGCGAGCGTGTGGGTGTTGCTGCCGCTGCATTTGAAATCAGGGCCGGACGCAAGGCTGGTCTCGCGGTCGTGCTGGTCGGAGATGACCCGGCCAGCCAGGTTTACGTCCGCAACAAGGGCAAGCAGACGGTCGAGGCCGGCATGGCCAGCTTCGAGCACAAGCTGCCGGCCGATACCACCCAGGCAGACCTGATCGAACTGGTCGAACGGCTCAATGCCGATCCGGCGGTTGACGGGATCCTGGTCCAGCTGCCGCTGCCAGGGCACCTTGACGAGCAGGCCGTGGTTGAACGGATCAGCCCCGGCAAGGATGTCGATGGCCTGACCCCTACCAGCACCGGCCGCCTGGCGTTGGGGTTGCCTGGGCTGGTGCCATGCACCCCGCTGGGCTGCCTGATGCTGCTCAAGGACCAGCTTGGCGACCTTTCGGGCAAGGATGCCGTGGTGATCGGGCGATCAATCCTGGTCGGCAAGCCGATGGCACAGTTGCTGCTGGCGGAAAGCTGCACCGTGACCATCGCCCACAGCCGCACGCAGAACCTGCCGGATGTGGTCCGCCGGGCCGATATCGTCGTGGCCGCTGTCGGCCGTCCGGAAATGGTCAAGGCCGATTGGCTCAAGCCCGGCGCAACCGTGATCGACGTTGGCATCAACCGCGTCCCTGCGCCCGATGCAAATGGCTCAGAAGGCAAGACGCGGCTGATCGGTGATGTCGATTATGCCGGGGCCAGTGCTGTTGCTGGTGCCATTACCCCAGTTCCCGGCGGGGTCGGGCCAATGACGATTGCCGTCCTGCTGCGCAACACTTTGGTCGCCGCGCACCGCAATGCGGGGGTGGCGCTGGAGGACGATGCGCTCTAGGCTGCCGGCCATGAAGCGTTTCCTGATTGCCGCAACCGTGTCGCTGGCCCTGGCCGCCTGCGCATCGGGTCCGCGCCTGCCGCGTTATGGCATGGCGCTGAAGCCGGTTGCCAACCCCGGCGATGTGATTGTTGCGGAATCCGCCTTCGCCCGGCTTGCTCTGGAAAAGGGCCAGTGGGCCGCTTTTCGTGCGACGGCGGCAGAGGGGGCGGAAATGTTCGTGCCGCAGCGGGTTAAGGCCGCAGACTGGTTGAAGGGGCGCCCGGAACCCGCCGTGGCGGTCAAGTGGCAGCCGCACGCCGTCTGGTCGAGCTGCGATGGCTCTTACGCCGTGACCCGCGGCAGTTGGCAAAGCCCCAACGCCAGCGGTACATTCGCAACCGTCTGGCAGCGCCAGCGTAACGGCGCTTACAAATGGACTGCGGACATGAGCCTGGCAGCGAAACCGGCCGAGCCCGCGCCGGAAATGGTTGTAGCCAGCGTTGCCGACTGTCCGAAACGCGATGAGCTGCTGACTGTTACCGGGCATTTCGCCGGGACCAGCGGGGCAGACATCGCCTCTGGCTCGGCAGCCGATAACACCCTGCGCTGGACCACCACGGTCATGCCTGATGGTACGCGGCGGATTGCGGTGTCTCTCTGGAAGAACGGCGACTGGCGCGAAGCCTTCACCGAATCGAGCGGACCGGATCGTTAAACCATGCTTGAACTGTTCCTATCTGCTTTCATTGCCCTGTTCGTGGTGATTGACCCGCCCGGCTGCGCGCCGATCTATGCCGGCCTCACCGCCGGAGCCAGCCACCTCCAGGCGCGGACCATGGCGCTGCGAGCCTGCTTTATCGCCACGATCATCCTGCTGGTCTTTGCCGTGTTCGGCGAGGATCTGCTGGGGGCCCTGCATATCGAGCTGGATTCCTTCCGGATCGCCGGGGGGATCATGCTGTTCCTGATCGCGCTCGACATGGTGTTCGAAAAGCGCACCCAGCGGCGTGAAGAGCGTGCCGAAAAGGTCAAGGCCACGCCCGAGATCGAGGATGTCTCAGTCTTCCCGATGGCTATGCCGATGATCGCCGGACCCGGCTCGATCGCCACGGTCATGCTGCTCACCGCGCGCGCCAAGGGTACGCAGGAAACGCTGGTCGTGCTGGGCGCCTTGGGAGCCGTCATGGTGCTGACCCTGCTGGCGCTGGTTGCCGCCGGGCCGCTGATGAAGCTGCTCGGTTCGCGGGTCGAAGCGGTCATCACCCGCCTGCTGGGCGTGCTGCTGGCCGCCCTCGCGGCGCAATATGTGATCGACGGGTTGCGGGCTACGCTGGCCTGACCAGGCCTATTGCAGGGTGACCCGCCCTTCATCGCTATCGCGGCGGCCGAAGAACTGCATCAGCTGGACCAGCAGTTCGCAGCGCGCGGCCAGGTTCGGAGCCTCCAGCAAGGCCTGTTTGGCCGCCACGTCGAATGGCGCGATCTGGCTCACGCCGTCGATCAGCGAGCTATCATCCAGCGTGGTTACGGCATCCCAGTCAACCCGGTAACCCTGCGCCTCGGCAAAGCGCCGGGCCTCACGCTCGAAGCCTGCGCGTTCGACCGATGACAGCGCCTGGTGCGGCGGATCTTCCAGCAGTTCGGCTTCGATCTGGCGGAACGGGGTGATCACCTCCAGCTCGCGCAGCAGGCGAAAGCGTGACTCGCCCTGCAGCACCAGATTGAAGCAGCCGTCTTCCAGGGCCTCAACATCGGCGATCTTGCCCACGCAGCCAACGGTGAACAGCGGCGCGCCATCCTCGGGCCGCTGCGGCTGGATCATGCCGATCCGGCGATCACGGGCCAACGCGTCGGTCACCATCGCCCGGTAGCGCGGCTCGAAAATGTGCAGCGGCAATTGTAGCCCCGGGTAAAGCAGGGCGCCGGTCAGCGGAAAGATCGACAGGCGCATCGCCTCAGCCGAACAGAACGAGCGAGAGTTTGCGGCGCGTTGCGGCAACCCACGGGTCTTCCAGACCGACAGCCTCGAAGATCTGCAACAGCTTGGCCCTGGCAGCACCTTCGTTCCATTCGCGGTCAGCGGCGATCATGGCGAGTAAAGTCTCTGCCGCGCTATCGCGTTCCCCGGCAGCAAAGGCAGCCGTGGCATAGGCCAGCTGGCCTTCCGGATTATCAGGCGTTGCCGCACTGTGCAGCGCGGCGAGTTCGTTATCCGCGGGGCGGTCCTTGGCCAGGTCAAGCGCGGCGCGGGCACGGGCAATATCCGTGTCCTTGGCAAGCGCTTCGGGCAGTTCGGCCAGCACGGCCTCTGCCTCGGCAAGGTGTCCGGCGGCAACTAAGGCGCGCAGCAGGCCACCCTGGGCAGCAGCACTGTCGGGCGCCAGTTCGGTGATCTGCATAAAGATGCTGGCGGCGCGTTCCGCATCGCCGCTAGTCAGGGCGTCCTCACCCATTGCCAGCAGTGGGCTGATGTCCTGGGCCGGCGCAGCGCCGCCCGGCTGGACCGGCAGCTTCGCCAGTAATTGGTCAAGGATGCCCTTCAGCTGCGATTCGCTGCGGGCGTTGGTCAGGTCAGCCACCGGCTGGCCCTGGAACATCGCATAGACCGTTGGGATCGAGCGGACCTGGAACTGCCCGGCAATGAACTGTTCTTCGTCCACGTTGACCTTGGCCAGGATCACGCCCTTGTCTGCATATTCGGCCGCAACCTTTTCCAGCACCGGGGTCAGCGCCTTGCACGGCCCGCACCATTCGGCCCAGAAATCGAGGATGACGAGACTGCTCATCGACGGTTCGACCACGTCCTTGCGGAACCGGTCGACCGCCTTCTGTTCGTCGAGGCTCAGGCCAATGCTTGCCAAGGGACAACTCCAACTGGATTTTTGATTGGTCCCCAATGTGGGCTTTCGGGGCCATTTGTGAAGTCACAAAGCGCCTGTTTCACATTCTGCGCATTTTCTCCTTGGCAAGGGAGAAGGCCGATGCTAACCGCGCGCCTCTCCCCGGCCCCTGCCGAACCGGCAAGCGGGCTTTGGACGTTCAGAGCGGGCGTAGCTCAGGGGTAGAGCACAACCTTGCCAAGGTTGGGGTCGAGGGTTCGAATCCCTTCGCCCGCTCCAG
>JACCDL010134989.1_pt1 | contig 65763 bp, 67 predicted proteins | sample 7441931 | NCBI WGS metagenome assembly JACCDL01 (sample SAMN15323437, study PRJNA562643) | freshwater metagenome | isolation source: river surface water | place: USA:Blue River Watershed | collected 2017-08-16
ATCTTTGGGGCATTGGCGCGGGCTTGTTCGAGCGTGAGCAGAGGCGTGGTGGTTTTCGCCGCATGCCGTTCACGCAATTTCTGATAATCACGCATCACCTCGCCAAGATAGGCCCCCTTTTGGGCGGTATCGCTGGTGAGCGACTGAGCCACCGGCACCGAGCGGCTGGCATCGGGCACCCAGATCACCGGACCAGAATAATTGGGCGCAATTTTGACGGCCGTGTGAATGCGGGAGGTGGTGGCCCCGCCGATCAGCAGCGGAATCTGTTTGCATCGGCACCATTCATCGCGTTCCATCTCTTTGGCCACATGGGCCATCTCTTCGAGCGAGGGCGTGATCAGACCCGAGAGCCCAATGATGTCGGCATCATGGTCTTTGGCAGCCTGCAGAATCTGCTGGGCGGGCACCATCACTCCAAGGTTTACGACCTCAAAGTTATTGCACTGGAGCACGACGGACACGATGTTTTTGCCGATGTCATATACGTCGCCTTTCACAGTCGCGATAATGATTTTGCCCTTGGCCTGCACATTGCCCGAGGCCTTCTGTTCTTCTTCAATGAAGGGCACAAGGTGTGCTACCGCCGCCTTCATGACACGGGCAGATTTCACGACCTGCGGCAGAAACATTTTTCCTTGCGCAAAAAGATCGCCCACCACATTCATGCCGGCCATGAGCGGCCCTTCAATGACCTCGATCGGCCGGCCCCCGCGGGCAGCAATCGCCTGGCGCATTTCCTCCGTGTCATCCACGATGAACTCGGTCAGGCCATGCACCAGGGCGTGTTCGAGCCGTTTCTCGACCGTAAATCCACGCCACTGCAGTTTTTCTTCTTCGCGTTTGCCGCCGTTTTTTAGCGTGGCGGCGAATTCAATCATCCGCTCTGTTGCATCGGCACGGCGATTCAACACAATATCTTCAACACGCTCGCGCAGCTCTGGATCCAGGTCTTCGTAGACGCCGAGCTGGCCGGCATTCACGATACCCATGGTCATGCCGGCTTTGACGGCGTGATACAGAAATACGGTGTGAATCGCCTCGCGTGCCGGATCGTTGCCGCGAAACGAAAAGCTCACATTTGATACGCCACCCGAGATCTTGGCATGCGGCAGATGGCCTCGGATCCATTTGGTGGCTTCAATGAAGTCGACGGCGTAGCTGTTGTGTTCTTCAATACCCGTTGCGATTGCAAAAATGTTCGGATCAAAGATGATGTCTTCGGGGGGCAATCCCACCTGCTCGGTCAACAGCCGGTACGCCCTGGAGCAGATCGCTTTGCGGCGTTCAAGCGTATCGGCCTGCCCCTGTTCATCAAACGCCATGACAATCACGGCCGCGCCGTACTTGCGGCAAAGCGTTGCCTGCCGCAGGAACTCGTCCTCTCCTTCTTTCATGGAGATGGAGTTCACGATGGCCTTGCCCTGCACGCACTTCAGTCCGGCCTCAATCACGCTCCACTTCGACGAGTCGATCATGATCGGCACCCGGGAGATGTCGGGTTCCGAGGCGATGAGATTCAGGAATCGAACCATGGCTGCCTCGGAATCAAGCATGGCCTCGTCCATGTTCACGTCAATCACCTGGGCCCCGTTTTCGACCTGCTGACGGGCCACCGCGATGGCCTGTTCGAACTCCCCGGCCAGAATAAGCCGTGCAAACTGTTTCGACCCGGTTACGTTGGTCCGTTCGCCAACATTGACGAAAAACGAGCGTTCATCAATGTTGCATGCTTCAAGGCCCGAGAGCCGTAATGCCGACTGCACCGTGGGAATGGCGCGCGGCCGATACTGCTGCACGGCCTGCGCGATGGCCGCAATATGGTCCGGCGTCGTGCCACAACAGCCGCCCACCACATTGACCCACCCTTGCTCTGCAAATTCTTTTAAAAAACCCGATGTGATCGGCGGCGTTTCATCAAATCCTGTTGGGGCCATGGGATTAGGCAGGCCCGCATTCGGATAGATGCAGATGGCTGTATCGGCCAAGCGAGAAATTTCTTCTACATAGGGCCGCATCAGTGCGGCACCAAGAGCACAGTTGAGCCCCACGGTGATCGGGCGGGCGTGACGCACGCTGTTCCAGAATGCCTCTACCGTCTGACCGGAGAGAATGCGGCCGCTGGCATCGGTGATCGTTCCCGAGATCATGACGGGGTAGCGCAGCCCCCGTTGCTCAAAGACCGACTCTGCGGCAAAGATCGCAGCCTTTGCATTCAGCGTATCGAAAATGGTTTCAATCAGTAACAGGTCTGCTCCGCCATCGAGCAAGGCATTGATCTGCTCTGCATACGAGACGCAAAGCTGATCAAAATTGATGTTGCGTGCACCCGGATCGTTGACATCGGGGGAAATTGAGGCGGTCCGCGGTGTGGGGCCGATCGCTCCCGCCACGAATCGTGGCTTGTCGGGTGTAGAAAACTGCGCGCAGGCTGCCTTTGCGATGCGCGCCGATGCCAGATTCATTTCACGCGCAAGCTGAGGCAGCCGGTAATCTTCTTGGGCCACGGTGGTGGCACCGAATGTATTGGTCTCGACGATATCGGCGCCCGCGCTCAAGTATTGGTCGTGGATTTCGCGAATGACATCCGGCCGAGTCAGGGAGAGAAGTTCGTTGTTGCCTTTGACATCAATACCTTGACCGGTGGCCGACGCGATGGCTGAGCGAATGTCGGATCCGAGGTCGGGGACGTTCGTGCCACGGTAGGCCTCTTCGGAGAGTTTGTACTGCTGAATCATGGTGCCGGTGGCACCGTCAAGAATCAGAATGCCTTGCGCAAGCCGCGAGCGCAGCAGACCAAAAGCGGGAGATTCGGGCAGTTGTGAGGGCATGGAAATAAAAACGGGGATCCGAGATCCCCGTTGTGGGCTCAATATCTGATGCGCGCTATTTTAGACTGTCCAGCCAGCAGACGAGCCCATCAGCGTTGAGCTTTAAGTCCAAATCCAGAACGTCCAGACACTGTTCCCGTGTCAGACTGACACCGTGGAGCGCAAGGTCGGCCAGCATCACCGTCTGCAGATCCTCGCGGATGCGTCTCGCCCGGTCCTCGCCAGCGCCCCGATGGGCCAAGGCGATGTCGGCAAAGGCATCGGTCTGCCGCAACAAATGCTCGCCATGCCGCTGTACGTCTTGGATTTGCGAGTAATGGGTCAGGTAGACGGCCGGGGGCTTTGCGTCCATCAGGCGACGCATAGAGACCTTCAGATCCTCGGGGGTAAATTGCGAGGGCGATGACGTGACAAAGCTATAGGCGCCTTTTGATGTGTCGAAATCCCGGTACGAGATGCCAAAGGTGTCGCCTGTAAAAAAACTATTGGTTTTGGTGTCGCGAATGTACACGTGGTGCCGCGCATGGCCGGGTGAATCCCAGAATTCAATGGTGCGGTCAGCCAGCTGAACGGTGGCGCCCTCGGGGGTCTCCAGTATCCGGTCTGCCGGAATAGGCTCCAGGCCGCCGTATTCCCGGGTCGCCATATCCAGACCATAGACCTCGCAGACAGCAGCCCAGAGTTTGGAAGGGTCCACCATGTGCCGCACGCCCCGTGGGTGCAGCGTCACTCGGGCGTTTGGGCAGTGCTGAAGCAATGCTCCGGCGCCCCCGGCATGATCCAAGTGCACGTGCGAGAGCAGTATCCAATCCACATGCTCTGGCCCCAAACCCAAGGCACGAATCGAATCGAGAATGCGTGGCACGGCGTAACGGGTGGACGTATCCACAACAGCGATCCGGCCTTGTTCGACGATAAAGTGGACAGCATCGAACTCATCGCGGAAGTAACCGGAGTCCATGGCATAGATACCATCACCAAAATCACGAAGAGTGGGTGTCTTCAGTGGGGCGCGGGTGTGCTGGTGAAAGGCATTCGGATACGTCATGGTCTAGCCCAGTTTTTGTTTGAAGATATCGGTCACCTGCTGGGGGTTAGCCTTGCCTTGTGATTTTTTCATCACCTGTCCTACCAGGGCATTCAGAGCTTTTTCTTTTCCGCCACGAAACTCTTCCACCATCTTGGGATTGGCCGCGATCACTTCGTTGACAAAGCCTTCGATCAAGCCGGTGTCTTGGATTTGACGCAGGCCCTTTCCATCAATAGCGGCATCGGCATCGTGGTAGTCGCCTGACCAGATGGCTGAAAAAATATCGCGACCGATCTTGTTGCTCACGGTGCCATCTGAGATGCGAGCGATGATGCCCGCCAGTTGTGCAGGCGAGACCCTGCTTTGTGCGATGTCCATGCTTTCTCGGTTGAGCACGGAGGCGAGTTCTCCCATCATCCAGTTCGCTACCTGCTTGGGATCTGGATGCGTTCCACTTGCCACGGTGGCGAAAAAATAATCGGCACTGGCGCGGCTGGCTGCCACCATCGCTGCGTCGTAGTCGGAGAGGCCATGCTCGCGAACCAGCCGCTCGCGTAACGCCTCTGGCAGTTCGGGCATGTCGGCACGCACGCGATCAATCCATTCGTTGGAAATGACCAGCGGCGGGAGGTCAGGGTCTGGAAAGTATCGGTAGTCGTGCGCATCTTCTTTGGAGCGCATCGCACGGGTCTCGCCTCGATCGGGATCAAACAAGCGGGTTTCTTGCACCACCTTTCCACCGTCTTCAATCAGCTCGATCTGGCGACGCGCCTCGATATCAATGGCCTGCTCTAGGAAACGAAATGAATTTAGATTTTTAATTTCGCAGCGCGTGCCAAATTCCGCCTGACCCGCCGGCCGCACCGACACGTTGGCGTCAACCCGAAACGACCCCTCTTGAAGGTTGCCATCGCAGATGCCGATCCAGGTCACGATCGTGTGCAGGGCGCGCGCATAGGCTGCCGCCTCTTTCGCCGAGCGCATGACAGGCTCGGATACGATCTCCAGAAGAGGCGTTCCCGCGCGATTTAAGTCGATGCCCGAGCAGTGGGCAGGCAATGCCTCGATACCTTCGTGAATCGATTTCCCAGCGTCTTCCTCAAGATGGGCCCGCGTCAATTCAATGGCCTTGATGCCCTGATCGGTGACCACGGTGACATGGCCACCGGAGACCACCGGGATCTCGTACTGGCTGATCTGATAGCCCTTGGGCAGGTCTGGATAGAAGTAATTTTTACGTGCAAAGACTGATCGCGGTGCAATCGTGCCGCCGACCGCCAGGCCGAAACGGATGGCGCAGGCGGCAGCCTCACGGTTCATCACCGGCAGCACGCCGGGAAGGGCCATATCGACCATGTGGGCCTGGGTGTTAGCGGGCGCACCAAAGGTGGTGGATGCGGGTGAAAAAATCTTGGACGCTGTTTTCAGTTGAACGTGGCACTCCAGGCCAATCACGATCTCCCAGTTCATACCGACTCCTTTGCGAGCGCCTCGGGCACCTTCCGATGCCAGTCTGTGACGCATTGAAACTGATGGGCGGTATGCAGCAGCTGCCGTTCCTGAAAACGCGGGCCAATCAACTGCAGTCCCACAGGCCGATGCGCATGTGGCCCAACACCAAAGCCCACAGGAATCGACATTGCAGGAAGCCCAGCCAAATTGACCCCGAGCGTGTAGATGTCGGCTAAATACTCCTGCAGGGGGTCGGACGGGGCATCGGTGATGTTCCATGCGACCGTGGGTGCGACAGGTCCGACGATCAGATCACACTGGGCAAAGGCTGCATCAAAGTCTTGGGCGACCAGGCGACGCACGCGTTGTGCGGCGATGTAGTAAGCGTCGTAGTAGCCGTGGGACAACACAAACGTGCCGATCAGGATTCGTCGTTTGACCTCATGGCCAAAGCCTTCCGAACGGGAGCGGCAGTAGAGATCGAGGAGGTCCTTGGGCTGATCCGCCCGGTGGCCGTAGCGCACGCCATCGAATCGGCTGAGGTTGCTTGAGGCCTCGGCCGGTGCGATCACATAGTAGGCGGGGATCGACAGTGCGGTACGTGGAAGGGACACCTCGACCACCGCTGCCCCCAGCTTTTTAAGTTCATCGATCGCTGTCTCAATGGCGACGCGGACCTCGTCACTGAGTCCTTGTGCGAAAAACTCTTTCGGCAGGCCGATGCGAAGGCCTTTGAGGGGTTGTGACGTATCGCCAGTGGGGCGGGCTGCATTGAGCCCTTGGGCAAACTCTTCGTTGGCCATGTCCAGGCAGGTCGAATCTTTGGCGTCAAAGCCGCACATGGCTGAGAGCAGAACCGCACAGTCTCGGGCGGTCCTGCCCATGGGGCCGGCCTGGTCCAGGCTCGATGCATAGGCGATCATGCCCCAGCGTGAGATTCGGCCGTAGGTGGGCTTGATGCCGGTTAATCCGCACATGGCAGACGGCTGTCGGATTGAGCCGCCAGTGTCGGTGCCGGTCGCCGCGGGTGTCAGGCCAGCGGCTACGGCCGCAGCAGAGCCACCGGAGGACCCCCCGGGGACAGCGGAGAGATCCCAAGGGTTCAGCACACTGCCATAGGCCGAGTGGGTGTTGCCTGAGCCCATCGCAAATTCATCGCAGTTCAGCTTTCCAAGGCCCACCATTCCATGGGCGGCGAGCCGCTCGACGACGGTGGCATCGAAGGGACTGCGGTAGCCGGCCAGAATTTTGGAGGCGGCCGTGGTGGGCCAGTCCCGAGTGACAAAGATATCTTTATGGGCAATCGGCAGGCCGGCCAGACCAAAGCCATCGGAGCCGCCAACGGCCTGGTTCTCGCCCCGGTCAATACGGTCCTGGGCGGCCTGGGCCTGGGCCAGTGTGACCTCCGGGGAGACAGAGAGAAAAGCGTTGTAGGGGTCAGACTGGCAGCGCTTTAAAAAGAACTGGGCCAGCTCGACTGTGCCGAGCTGTTTGTTGGCCAGAAGAGCCGCCAGACTGGCCAGGTCGCTAAAGGGGGAAAGGGTCGTGGCAGTCATTTATTCCACCACTTTGGGCACGACAAACAGGCCCGCCGCCGCCTGGGGGGCGTTTTGCATGAGTTCCTCCCGGGCGGGGAGCGGCTCGGACCGGTCCTCACGAAGACGAAGGGCCAGGTCGTGGGGGTGGGCCATCGGCTCGACCCCTTGGATGGGGGCGTTGGCCAGCTCACCCACCCAGTTTAGGACTGACGTCAGCGAGGCCAACACCTCGCGTTGCTCATCGTCTGAAATGGCGAGCCGGGCAAGCCGTGCAAGTTTTTCAAGGTCTTTGGTTTGGAGGTCCACGGTGAAAAAAATTTAAGTGACGTTGTGCTTTATTATCCTTTTCTTTTGACGCAGGTTTCTCATGATTGGATTTCTCCGTAACTACTTCTCCCAGGACATCGCCATTGACCTGGGCACCGCCAACACCCTGATTTACGTGAAAGGCAAGGGCATCGTGCTTGATGAGCCCTCCGTCGTCGCCATCCGTTACGAGGGTGGCAATGGCGGCAAAAAGGTGATCGAGGCGGTGGGGCAGAAGGCCAAGCAGATGCTGGGCAAGGTACCCGGCAATATTGAGGCCATCCGTCCCATGAAAGACGGCGTGATTGCCGACTTCACCGTGACGGAGCAGATGCTTAAACAGTTCATTCGTATGGTGCATGAGAAAAAATTTCTCTCCCCGAGTCCCCGCGTCATCATCTGTGTGCCCTGCGGCTCCACACAGGTTGAGCGGCGTGCGATTCGCGAGTCGGCCTTGTCGGCAGGTTCAAGCCAGGTCTACCTCATTGAAGAGCCGATGGCTGCCGCCATCGGTGCCGGATTGTCGATCTCTGAGCCTCATGGCGCGATGGTCGTCGACATTGGTGGCGGCACGACCGAAGTAGGCGTGATCTCGCTGGGCGGTCTGGTGTATGCAGGAAGCGTCCGGGTTGGGGGTGATAAGTTTGATGAGGCCATCACCAACTACATCCGACGAAACTTTGGCATGTTGATCGGCGAGCAGACCGCAGAGGCGATCAAAAAGCAGATCGGCTCCGCCTTCCCTGGCAGTGAGATCCGGGAGATGGAAGTCCGTGGCCGTAACCTTTCTGAGGGCATTCCCCGCACCTTCACCGTGTCGAGCAATGAAATTCTTGAGGCACTGACGGAGCCTCTTAATCAAATTGTTGTGGCGATTAAAAATGCGCTGGAACAGACACCGCCTGAGCTGGCAGCCGACATTGCTGAGCGTGGATTGATTCTTACCGGAGGTGGTGCATTGCTGCGCGATCTCAATCGCCTGCTCTCCGAGGAAACTGGACTGCCGGTCTACGTTGCCGAAGATCCGCTTTCGTGTGTGGTGCGCGGCTGTGGTGCTGCACTCGATCGAATTGATGAGTTCCGCGATGTTTTCGCGCATGAGTAATGAGTGCCTGAGGGGGCCCGCCATCGGTTGATATGGCCCTCTCGCAGACCCCCCCACCACTTTTTCAACAAGGCCTCTCGGCCAGGCTTCGCCTCCTCATCGCTGTGCTCGCCGCGGTGGGCATGCTCTACATTGATCTTCATTTGGGCATGCTCAAGCCGCTGCGCCAAGGCCTGTCCATGGTGCTTTATCCCATTGAGCAGGTGCTCATGGTCCCGCGTGACGTCGTGCGTTGGGCTTCCCACTACGGCTCCGCACTGACGGACGTGGTGGATCGCAAGGCCCAGCTTGAGCGACGAGAAGTAGAGAACTCTGAACGCCTCCTGCAGATCGAGCAGTTAAAAGTCGAGAACGATAGCCTGCGCACTCTTTTAGAGCTTCGCAAAGGATCCAAGCATCCGACCGTCGTGGCCGAGATCAGCCATGAGACACGGGATGCATTCAGCAATCGTGTGGTGATCGACCGGGGAAGCCAGCACGGCGTGCAGCCCGGGCATCCGGTGATCAATGCCCAAGGCGTTGTGGGCCAGGTCATCCGCGTCTCACCGATCACTTCGGAGGTCTCTTTGGTCACGGACCCCTCGCTGACCATTCCGGTGAATCTACCGCGTTCGGGCATCCGAAGTGTGGCCAGTGGCACAGGCGATGGCCAGCAGGTGGATCTGAAATATCTCAACATCAATGCCGAGGTTGAAGTGGGCGATGTATTGGTCACCTCAGGATTGGATGGGCTGTATCCAAGCGGCCTCCCGGTTGCGAAAATCAATCGGGTGGAGCGCGCAGGCAGTGGCCAGTTTCCGCGTATTTCGTCCACACCTGTCGCTCCGATTGGCACGCTTCGTAATGTCTTGGTGATCCTTGTTGATCAGCAGCTCATTCCCCCTGCCCCCCGTGAACTTGAACGTCAAGCTCCGCCACCTGCCAAAGGGGGTGCCGCCAAATGAGACGGACCGTACTCGGGCGCACGCCCAGCACCGGCATGATCACCTGGTCGCTGGTGATTGCGCTCGGTCTGGAGATGTTGCCGTGGGGCAATTGGCTGGTGCCGAATTTTCTGGCGTTGATGTTGGTGTTCTGGAATGTGTTTCAGCCCCGCCGCGTGGGCATTGCACTTGCATGGTTGCTTGGCATCGTCATGGATGTCCATGCTGGCGCCTTGCTGGGCCAGCATGCCCTGGCCTATTCGATTCTGTCGTACGGTGCGATTGCGCTTCATCGCCGGCTTCTGTGGTTTTCTGTCACGGGCCAGGCCCTCCAGCTTTTCCCGTTGTTTTTCGTAACCAACGTGGTGGTTACTCTGGTGAACCTCTTTTTTTCAGGCGTTTCACCTTCATGGGTCTACCTGGCGTCTCCCGTCATCACGGCGGTGTTGTGGGTCCCGGTGACCACGTGGATTCTGAACCGACTCAACCGGCCGCTCAGCTCAACGGCGGCCATCGGCCGTTAGGCCGGGGCCATCGAGAGTGTGCACAGGCGCGGTGCAGTAGACGAGAACCAGCATGAATGAATTTCGGGCCAACGACTCAGGAGATTTTCGACTAAGGGCGTCGTTTATGGCGGGCCTGGTGTTGTTTTTATTCGCCCTTTTGCTGCTTCGATTTTTTTATCTGCAGGTCTGGAAGTATTACGACTTCCATGCCATGAGCGAAGAAAACCGCGTCGCGTTGCTTCCTGTGCAGGCGCCACGAGGGGAGATTTTTGATCGGCATGGCAGCATCATTGCCCGCAATGGATCTGCATTTGCGCTTGAGATTGAGCCACACAAGGTGCCCAATCTTGAAGACACGCTCCAGTTTCTGGGCACCCTGGTCAGAATTGACGAACTCGATATGCGCCGATTCCGTCGGCTAAAAAACGAGCTTCGTAAATTTGACACGATTCCCCTGCGCCCCACGTTAAACGACGCGGAGGTAGCCCGCCTTGTGGTCCATCTGCATCGCCTGCCGGGCGTGTCCGTGAACGTGCGCAGCATGCGGTATTACCCGCACGGGGATTCTTCCTCCCATCTTCTGGGCCATATCGGCCGAATCTCTAAACGCGATCGTGAGCGTATCGAGCAAAGTGAACAGGCTTCAAGCTATTTCGGCACGTCGCACATTGGAAAGCTGGGTCTGGAGCAAGCCTACGAGCGTGAGCTGCGCGGGCAGACCGGATTCGATCGTATGGAGATCACGGCCGGCGGCCGAATGGTGCGAAGCCTTGCCCGAAAACTGCCGGTTCCGGGCCGTAACCTCAGGCTGTCGATCGACGGCGAACTGCAACGTCTGATCGAGCAGGCCTATGGCAAGCGACGCGGCGCATTGGTGGCCATTGCGCCGGCTACGGGCGAGGTGTTGGCATTTGTTTCCATGCCCAATTTCAATCCGGCGTTGTTTATCGATGGCATTGATTCGACCACCTGGGATGCGCTGAACAATTCTCCAGACAAACCCCTTCTCAATCGGCCGCTTCGTGGTACCTATCCTCCCGGTTCAACCTACAAGCCGTTCATGGCGATTGCGGCTCTCGAGTCAGGGATGCGCAAACCGGACGACACCATCAATGACCCCGGCTTTTTCATGTTCGGCAATCATAAATTTCGTGACAGCAAGCCTGAGGGCAACGGAATCGTCGACTTGAAGAAGTCGATTGTCGTGTCAAGTGATACTTACTACTACATCCTAGCCCGTGACATGGGCGTTGACATGATTCATCAGCATATCTCGCCGTGGGGCTTTGGACAGAAAACAGGGATTGATTTGATCGGCGAAACCAGTGGCATTCTGCCGTCGTCGAAATGGAAAGAAGAGCGATTTAAACAGCCTTGGCATCCGGGTGAAAACATGTCGATTGGTATCGGGCAGGGCTACAACTCGTTTTCAATGCTGCAGATGGCCACCGCCACAGCCGGGTTGGCCAACCGCGGCGTGATCATGAAGCCACGCCTGGTGCAGTCCATCGAGGACCCCAACACCGGTGAGGTCGTCAAAACCAAGCCGGAAGTTTTACGCAAAGTCACCGTCGATGACAAATCACTGGATCTGGTGATTGAGGCGATGGCCGAAGTCAACAAATCGGGCACCGGTGCCCGGGTCTTTGCTGGCGCGCCTTATTCAGTGGCCGGCAAAACAGGAACGGCACAGGTCGTAAGCATCGGTCAGAATGAAAAATACAACGCGGCGCGGGTGGCGGAACGTCATCGGGACCACTCCCTCTACATGGCCTTCGCACCGGTTGAACATCCCGAGGTGGCAGTGGCACTGATTGTGGAAAATGGGGGTTTCGGTGCCGCCGCAGCCGCACCCATCGCCCGGATGGTGTTTGATCACGTGTTACTAAAAAAGAGCGTGGCCCATGCCAAGTGAAATCGTTCCTAAGGGATTAAGGGGCATCTGGGTTCGGCTGCAGCCTGTTGTGGGGGTGTTTGACGGGCCGTTTATGAGCCTGTTTCTTGGGATTGCTGCTCTGTCGTGTCTGATTCTTTACAGTGCTGGCAACGACTTTGATGGCCGATTCGCAGGCCATCTTCGCAATCTTGGGATCGCGGTGCTGATCATGTGGGTCGTGGCCCATATTCCGGCCACGCAAATCCAGCGGGTGGCAGTGCCCCTGTTTATCTTAGGCGTTCTGCTGTTGGTGGCTGTCGCGGTGGCCGGCGATGTTTCCAAAGGAGCCCGGCGATGGCTCAACATCGGCATTACACGCATTCAGCCATCCGAACTCATGAAGATTGCCATGCCGATGATGTTGGCCTGGCTCGTTCATCGCTACGAGGGCCTGCGCACTCTGGGGCAGTGGGGTGTTGCCTTGACGATTTTGATTGTGCCAACGGGCCTGATACTGGCTCAGCCGGATCTGGGCACCGCAATCTTGGTTTTTGCGGCCGGCATGTTTGTACTTTTTTTTGCGGGACTTTCCTGGCGTCTTGTTCTGATCACACTGGGCATTGTGTGCGTGGCTGTTTTGGGGCTGATCATCTTTGGAGACCCAGCCTGCGCGGACGGACTCTCATGGCCCGGCTTTCGGGAATACCAGCGGCAACGCGTCTGCACACTGCTTGATCCGATGCGGGACCCGTTGGGCAAGGGCTTTCACATCATTCAATCCGTGATTGCTGTGGGCTCTGGAGGACTCTTTGGAAAAGGCTGGATGCAAGGCACTCAGACCCACCTGGAATTTATCCCAGAGCGCACTACCGATTTTGTGTTTGCAGCCTACTCGGAAGAATTCGGTCTGCTGGGCAACGCCTTGCTTTTGGCGTTGTATGCTGGCCTGATTCTACGGGGGCTGTGGATCGCGATCGGCGCCCCGACACTGTTTTCTCGGCTTTTGGCGGGCGCCATATCCCTGACTATTTTTAACTATGCCTTTGTCAACATGGGCATGGTGACCGGCATTCTTCCGGTGGTCGGTGTGCCCCTGCCTTGGATGTCGTACGGGGGGACTGCGATGGTCACCTTAGGCTTTGGGGTGGGCATTCTGATGAGCATTTCTCGAACGCGCTCACAGACTGTGCAGGGCTTCGTTCTCCAGCGACAATAAACATACGCTGCGGGGTGCCGGCCAGGCCCTGCAGATGATTCAACCAAGGGAGAGCAGCATGGGCCAGCCATTGGCAGCGGCGACGTCAATTCTCGATGGCTTCAACCGTCATTACGCGTTATTTCGTTACAACGCCCAGCAGGCCAAGCAACGTTTTGAGTCTGGCGATTACCATGGGATTCGCCGATTGGCCCGAGAGCGCATTACGTTTTATGACCAGAGGGTGCGAGAGGCCTTTGATGAGATGCGCGGCCGACTCGAGGGCAACGATAATTCCGGTGCGTTTTGGCAGGACGTCAAAAAATCATTCACGCTGCTGATCTCCGATCATCGTCAGCCCGAGTTGGCTGAGACGTTTTTTAACTCGGTCACAACAAAACTCTTGCAGCGCGAGTATTTTCGCAACGACCTGTTGTTTGTTCGACCCCAGATTTCTACAGAGTATTTGGATTCTGAGCCGCCTTCTTACCGTGTCTATTATCCGCGCTCCCGTGGGCTGCAGCAGACCCTGATCGACATTGCGGTGGATCTTGGACTGGCCTGCCCGTGGGACGACATCTCTCGGGATTTGCGATTTGTACGCCAGGCCATCTGTGAGCGGCTTGAGCGGCCCTGGCACTCGCAGGCGGACTTGCAGATTCATGTGTTGCGCTCTCTGTTTTTTCGTAACAAAGGCGCCTATCTGATCGGCCGAATTGTGAACGATGGCGACCCGATTCCGTTTGCGGTGCCGATCATGCGAAATAAAAAAGGCCGGGTCTATATCGACACAGTGTTGTTTCAGCCCGAGCAGATTTCGGTATTGTTTTCGTTCTCGCGATCGTATTTCATGGTCGATATGGAAGTGCCGTCTGCTTATGTGCAGTTCCTTCGCACCCTGATGCCCAACAAGGCCAAGAGTGAGCTCTACACGATGTTGGGCCTGCATAAGCAGGGCAAGACCCTGTTTTATCGTGACTTGTTGCTGCATCTGAAGCATTCCAATGACCGTTTCAAAATCGCCGACGGTATCAAGGGCCTGGTGATGCTGGTCTTCACGCTGCCTTCTTTTCCCTATGTTTTTAAAATTATCAAAGATAAACGCAGCAAAGATGTCACGCGAGAGCACATTGAATCCAAGTATCAGCTGGTCAAGGTCCATGACCGTGCCGGCCGTATGGCCGACACCTGGGAGTACTCCAATGTGGATTTTCCACGCGCACGTTTTGAGTCCAGCCTGCTCGATGAGATTCGGGAATTCGCGCCGTCGATGATGATTGAGGTTGACGATCGAATTGTGCTTAAACACCTCTACATTGAACGCCGCATGATTCCGCTAAATATTTTCTTGGAGCATGCCACTGAGGCAGAGGTTGATTACGCGGTGAAGGAGTATGGCGATGCAATCAAGCAGCTCGTGGCGGCTAATATTTTCCCGGGCGATATGCTCTATAAAAACTTCGGCATGACCCGCCAGCGCCGCGTAGTGTTTTATGACTATGATGAAATCGAGTACCTGACCGACTGTAAATTCCGCCGCATCCCGCCTCCGCGGACACCGGAAGATGAAATGGCCTCGGAGCCTTGGTACACGATTGGCCCCAAGGATGTATTTCCCGAGGAATTTGAGATATTTTTGTTGGGCCAACCCCGGCTGCGTAAGGCGTTCATGCGCTATCACGCCGATTTGTTGGCGCCGGACTATTGGGTCGCCCAGCAGGAGCGGATCCGCAAAGGCCTCCTCGATGATGTTTACCCGTATGCCGAGGGCCTTCGGTTTCGAAAAGAGCAAGAACAAGTCGAGGGCTGATCCGGCATGGCTTCAGAAGAGCAGTCATTTGACACTGTGATTGTGGGGGCCGGCAGCGCCGGATGCCTGCTGGCCAATCGTTTGTCGCAGGATCCGCGGCATCGCGTGCTTTTGATCGAGGCCGGCGGCGAGGACGATTGGCTTTGGATCAAGATCCCGGTGGGCTATCTCTTTACGATTGCCAACCCACGCACGGATTGGTGCTTTAAGACCGAACCCGATCCCGGTTTAAACGGCCGTTCGATTCACTATGCACGGGGCCGTGTCATCGGGGGATGCTCCTCCATCAACGCCATGATTTATATGCGGGGCCAGGCCTCTGACTACGACCGCTGGGTGCAGGCGACCGGCGATCAGCGATGGAGCTGGTCTCATGCCCTCTCCACCTACCGAGCGCTGGAGGATTATTTTGGTGGTGAAAATGAATGGCATGGGCGGGCCGGCGAGATGCGTGTTGAGCCGCCGCGTGTGCGCTGGGAGATCCTGGATGCCTGGCGGCGGGCTGCCGAGGAGCAGGGAATTCCGTCGATCGAAGAATTTAACCGTGGCGACAACACCGGCTGCGCTTATTTCCACATGACACAGCGTCGGGGTGTGCGCTGGTCGATGGCCGATGCGTTTTTGCACCCCATCCGTCATCGAAAAAATCTTACGGTCATGACCAAGGCGCAGGTTTTGCGCATCCTGACCAGGCCCATCACCGAGTCCACCGCCAACCGGCCGCGCTGGACGCGATCAGCCTGGGCGCAAGCAGGTCTCGAGGCCTATGGACTGGAGTTGTTGCACGAGGGGCATCGCACCGTGGTCCACGCACGGGAGCAGGTAATTCTGGCCGCGGGGGCCATCAGCTCACCGCAGTTGTTGCAGGTCTCCGGTATTGGGCCCGGCACTGTCTTGTCATCCGTTGGCATTACGCCCCTGGTGGACCTTCCGGGGGTGGGCGAAAACCTGCAAGATCACTTGCAGATTCGCACTGTGTACCGTGTGAGTCACTGCAAAACCGTCAACACACTCTATGGAAACATCCTGACACGTGTTGGGATGGGCCTGCAGTACGCTTTATTTCGGACCGGCCCCATGACCATGCCGCCGTCGACCTTGGGAGCATTTGCCAAAAGCAATCCTCAGCAGCCAACGGCAAACATTGAATGGCATGTGCAGCCATTGTCCCTGCCTAAATTTGGTGAGCCTCTGCATGCCTTCAATGCGATCACACCCAGCGTCTGCAATCTAAGGCCAACATCGCGAGGCTGGGTCCGCCTGGCCCATGCCGATCCCATGGCCTCCCCTAGAATTTTTTGCAATTACTTGTCCACGCCCGAGGACCGTGCAGTGGCCGTCGAAGGCCTTACGTTCACGCGGCGCATCATGCAAAGCCACGCACTGCGAGCCTTTGAACCGAGCGAGGTGCTACCGGGCCTTAGGATTCAGAGCCCGGCCGAACTGGAGCAGGCGGCGGCTGAGTTGGGCACCACCATTTTTCACCCCGTCGCCACCTGTGCCATGGGCAAGGTCGATGCCCAGGGGCGTGTCGCGGATCCGATGACGGTACTGGATTCAGAGTGTCGGCTGCGTGGGGTGGCACGTCTGCGCGTGGTGGATGCATCAAGTATGCCCTGCATCACATCAGGCAATACCAATGCGCCGGTGATGCTTATTGCAGAGCAGGTTGCACGTGCTATGCGTCAGGAGCAGATGGAGTGTGCGCAGTGAATGCCAAACATCTTCCCTTTGCCCGCTGCGCTCCCGGCCAAGACGTTCCCGTGGTGCTCGACACCAATATTCTTCTGGATTTGTATGTCTTTCAGGATCCCCGCGCCCACCTGCTACGCCCGCATGTAGAAACTCGGAGCATGTGTTTTTTAGCCTCGGATCAGACCGTTGCAGAGCTGGCCAATGTCCTGGCTCGTGAAAAATTTAGCCTCTCCATTCAACGCCAAAACGACATTTTGTCGTCGTGGCGATCTGCATCCCAGTTACTGCCTCAGGAAGCCATTCAGTCTTCACCGTGGCGATGTAAAGACCGCGACGATCAAGTGTTTTTAGATCTCGCATGGACTCGGCGGCCAGCTGTATTGTTATCGAAAGACCTGCATGTGCTGCGTTTTGCTAAACGCGCCTTGCGTGACGGGGTGCAGATTTCGACGGCGATGCACGAGGATGCATTGGGCGTCCCTGATGCGGACACCTCCCGCTAGGTTGCGTAGTCAATGACCAGCGGCGCGTGATCCGAGAACCGATCGTTGCTGTGAATATGGGCACTGCGGGCCAGTGCCGCCACACCGGGTGTCGCAATCTGATAATCGATCCGCCAGCCCACATTGTTGGCCCGTGCCTGTCCGCGCTGGCTCCACCAGGTGTATTGGTCTGGCCGTGGATCCAGCCGTCGAAACACATCGACCCAACCCAGTTGATCAAACACCCGGGTGAGCCAGGCCCGCTCCTCCGGCAAAAAACCTGAGTTTTTAAGATTGCCCCGCCAGTTTTTCAAATCGATCTCATGGTGGGCGATGTTCCAATCCCCGCAAATGACAAATTCGCGCCCTTGGTCGGTGTGCTCGTTCATCCATGTTTGCAAGATCGGGAAAAATGCGTCGAGAAACCGAAATTTTGATGCCTGCCGCTCGTCAGACGCCGAGCCGGACGGCAGGTAGACCGACACCACAGATAACCGGGTCTGTGCGTCATCAAAGTCAGCCCGTAATACACGGCCCTCTTGGTCAAATTCGGCAACGCCGATACCGTGCGTGATGCGCGTAGGCGGGATGCTGCTGTAGAGCCCAACCCCGCTGTATCCTTTTTTCTGGGCAGCAAAAAAATGGCCGATCAGCCGTCGATCGTTATGCACCACTGCACGATGTGCATCCGACAGGTCCGATTCTTGGGCTTTCAGTTCTTGAACACAGATCACATCGGCATGTTGTGTGCCCAGCCAGTCCAGGGCGCCTTTGGTTGCTGCAGACCGAATGCCATTGAGGTTAAAAGAGATGATTCGCATGAGGTATATTCTCCCGCATCATGAGCGCAACTTACGACCCTCGCCCCGCTGACCAAGAATTTATCCGATTTGCAATCGAAACCGGGGTCCTGCGTTTTGGAAACTTTGTGACCAAGGCGGGTCGATCGTCACCCTATTTTTTTAATGCAGGACTTTTTCACCACGGCGGCACACTCGGTACGCTGGCGGAGTTTTATGCCAAGACGTTTTTGGCGGCAGAATTTGATGGCCGAATGTCGGCAGATGGATTGTTCGGTCCAGCCTACAAAGGCATCACATTGGCCAGTGCTACAGCGGTTGCTTTAGCCCGTGCTGGACGCGACATAGGTTTTTCATACAACCGCAAAGAAGCCAAAGATCACGGCGAAGGCGGTCTGGTGGTGGGCAAAAAACTCGAGGGCCGCATTGTGATCGTTGACGATGTGATTTCTGCGGGGACCTCGGTACGAGAGTCGGTCGATATCATCAAGGCCCACGGAGCCACAGCTGCAGGAGTCTTGATCGCATTGGACCGCATGGAGCGCGGGGGAACCGCGGCCTCGCCCACACGGTTGTCGGCCGTCCAAGAGGTACAGGAGTCATTCGGGATCCCCGTCATTGCGATCGCAACCCTGGCTGACCTGCTGCATTTTTTAGAGGCCAGTGAGAATCCAGAGCTCACAGTCCATCGCGAGGCCGTTGCCACCTACCGAAAACAATGGGGTGTCGATTAAAGGCTCGGATCTGGCGGCAGGGTGTCCAGCGTTCGGCCGATGGCTTTGGCGTACAAGGGCAAGACCTGATCCAGGTGCCGCTCAATGTCTGAAATGCGGCTCGTGCCCGAGGGGTGAGTGGACAACCACTGCGGCGGGGCATTTTTCGAAGCCGCCGACATTTTTCGCCACAACGTAATGCCGGCGCGTGGATCAAATCCACCCCGTGCCGCGATGTCCATGCCGATCAGGTCGGCCTCGCTCTCGTTGTCCCGTGAAAACTTCAACAGGGTCAGCTGAGCGCCATAGTCCATCACCGTTCGCCCGACATCGCCGAGCCCAAGGATCGATGAGAGCACACCGGCGCCGATGCCCGTGAGCTGGCTTTTTGCGATCTGTTCCCGAGAATGTTCGCGCAATGCATGGGCCATCTCATGGCCCATGATCATGGCGACCTCGTCGTCGGTGAGCTGCAACTGATCCAGGATGCCCATGAAGAACCCGATTTTTCCTCCCGGCATGCAGAAGGCGTTGATCTGTTTGGAGTTAAACAGCTGAACCTCCCAGGCCCAGCGGCCTGCGCGCGGATTCCAGCGTGGGGTGTAAGGCAGAAGACGATTCGCAATCTCTTTTAAACGGTTGAGCTGCGGGTGGTCATTCGGGGCCAAGGCACGCTTTTCGGCCGCCTGTTGTTTCATCTGATTAAATTGCTTGGCTGCCGATTGCTCCAACTGTTCGGCGGGTACAAGGTTTTTTAACCGAGAGGGTTTTTCTACTCGAATACCGGGATCGTCTGCTGGGCTTGTCTGGGCGTAGGCCAACGACAACGGGCAGGCGATCAGTGCAATCGCAAACGTGAGCGCAGCCAACCGGCCTTGTTGCGGGTGTCTTGCCGTGAATGGGGAAAGAGCAAAAATGTTCATAAGCGAAGACAATAGCGTCACTTAAAACGCTTTGCGAGTCCCCGTGGGCCTATGGTGAACAATTCCTCTTCTGGCGATTCCGGTAGAACCCCTCCGGTGGGCGAAGTGCCGCACAGGGGGCTTTTGATCATGACCCTGGTTCTGGGCTTTGCCAGTGGCCTTCCCCTTGCATTGTCGACCGGCACGCTGCAGGCCTGGCTTACCGTGGAGGGGGTAGAACTCAAGACGTTAGGCTGGCTTACCCTGCTGGGACTGCCCTACACCTACAAGTTCCTTTGGGCACCGTTATTGGACCGTTACCACGTACCTGGCTTGGGCGACTGGGGCGGGCGACGACGCGGCTGGATGGTGGTGCTTTTGCTGGCCATGGCTGCCACGTTGTTTGCCATGTCCATGCAGACTCCGAACAGCTCTAACGATAGCCTCTGGGGTATTGCGGCGTTGGCGTTTGCGTTGGTGATGCTCTCTGCCAGTTTTGACATTGTGTTTGACGCCTGGCGGGCCGAATCGCTCACAGCGGCCCAACGGGGCCTAGGGGCCGCATGGTCCGTGATTGGGTATCGCTTGGCCATGCTCACGTCGGGCGGCCTTGCACTGATGCTGGCCGATCTCTATCTGGGGTTTGCCGGGGTCTATCGGCTGATGGCAGTCTTTTGTTTGCTGCTCGCATTGACGGCAATGGCCGCACCTCAGCCCACGACCGTTACAGCACCCCGGTCACTCGTGGCGGCGGTGATTGAGCCGTTTAAGGAATTTTTTGGCCGTGGCGGCGCCGTGTTGATTCTGGTCACCATCATCCTTTACAAACTGGGTGATGCGTTCGCGGGTAGTCTTTCCACCGCATTTCTGATTCGTGGAGCAGGATTTACGCCGGCCGAAGTGGGCGCGGTGAACAAAGGTATGGGCCTGTTGGCGACCCTAGTAGGCGGCCTGGCCGGCGGTCTTTTGATGTCCAGGATTTCGCTCTGGAAGGCCTTGTTGATCTTCGGCCTTCTGCAAGCGATCACGAATCTTGGCTTTTGGTGGCTGGCCGCCTTTCCGCCAAGCCTGGCTGGCATGACCGCCGTGGTCTTGCTTGAAAATCTTGCTGGGGGAATGGGGACCGCCGCCTTTGTGGCCTTGCTGATGGCTTTGTGCGATGTGCGCTTTACTGCCACTCAGTTTGCGCTGCTATCGGCGCTGGCATCCATTGGGCGTGTAGTGGTAGGCCCCGTAGCGGGCGTTACCGCGACCGACTGGGGCTGGGCAAACTTTTTCTTGTTGTCGACTGCAGCAGCGCTTCCGGGCCTGGTGATGCTGTTTGCGATAAAGCCCCATTTGGAGCGTTATCGCGTGACGTCTGCACCGACTACTTAACCACCAACACAGGAATGGGGCTGTGGCTGATGAGCTTGGTGGTGACAGAGCCAAGAATCAGATCGCTGATGCTGCTGCGGCCCTTTCCACCTACGATCAACAGGTTTAAGTTTTCTTTTTTAATGATGTCGATAATCGTGGCCGCCACCTCGCCATGGCCTTTCACTACGGTAAAAGCCTGGCCTGCCGCGGTGAGAATATTTTTTGCTTCTTTGAGCTCTTCCTCTGCGATCTGATCCATGTACTGCTCAATCTGATGCCGGTCAATGCCTTTGGCCACGGGTGAGATCAATGCTGACAGATGAACGTTGAGCAGCAGCAATGCGGGTTTCTCTTTCAGAGCATTGGCAATGCTCACTGCCTCGCGAACCGCACGAAGCGAGTTATCGGAACCGTCGACCGCAATGGCAATACGCATGATGTGCACCCTTTCTATGGAAAACGCAGGCCGTACATGAATCGGGCCTAGCCCTATTCTACCGTGACGCTTTTGGCCAGATTGCGTGGCTTATCCACATCATTGCCGCGTGCAAGCGCCACGTGGTAGGCCAGCAGCTGCAGGGGTATCACGTGCAAAATGGGCGAGAGCAGTCCTGCATGGTCCCCGAGTGTGATCACGTGCATGCCATCGGCAGAAGCGATACCGGCGCCCTTATCGGCAATGATGTAGAGCTCCCCGCCACGGGCCCGCACTTCCTGGAGATTGCTTTTTAGTTTCTCCACGAGCTGGTCGTTGGGGGCCACGGCCACGACGGGCATATCGGCATCGACCAGCGCCAAGGGGCCGTGTTTGAGCTCGCCTGCGGCATACGCCTCGGCGTGGATGTAGCTGATCTCTTTGAGCTTGAGGGCGCCTTCCATTGCGATGGGATAGTGGATCCCGCGCCCTAGAAATAATGCATGCTGTTTTTCCACAAATCGCGTGGCCCAGGATTTAAATTCTGATTCGGCGGAGAGCACCTGCAGCGCCGCGGCCGGAAGATGGCGTAACTGGCCCAGCAGTATCTGCTCCTGGGCCGGCGATAGATGGCCCCGCAGCTTAGCCATCACCAACGTGAACAGAAACAAGGCGGCAAGCTGCGTGGTGAACGCCTTGGTTGAGGCAACGCCGATCTCGGGGCCTGCACGGGTCAGGAACTTCAGGTCTGAGGCGCGCACAAGGGCCGACTCGGGCACGTTGCAGATGGACAGGCTTGCCAGCAGGCCCTGACGTTGGGCGTGGTGCAAGGCGGCCAGGGTGTCGGCTGTTTCGCCTGACTGGGAGATGGTGATCACCAGCGTGTTGGCCTGGGCCACACTTTCACGGTAACGGTACTCACTGGCGATTTCGACAGTGGTTGAGATTTTCGCGATCGACTCTAGCCAATACCGAGCAACCATGGCGGCGTGGTAGCTGGTGCCACACGCCAAAATCAGAATGTGATGTGTTGCCGAAAAAAGAGATTCAGCTTGCGCACCAAAGAGTATGGGTGAGATTGATTGGGCACCGATGACTTCTTCCAACGTGGCAGCGATGGCTCCAGGCTGCTCAAACATCTCTTTTTGCATGTAGTGGGCATAGGGCCCAAGTTCGACGGCATCCAACGACAGGCTGCTCACGGTCACAGGCCGTGTCACTGTCCGGTCCTTACTATCCAGAATACGAATCTCAGAGGGGGTAAGGCTTGCCAGATCGCCATCTTCCAAGTAGATGATGTTGCGCGTGACCTGAAGCAAGGCCGAGGTATCGGACGCCAGAAAATTTTGCCCGCTCCCCTCAATGCCACACCCGATCAAAAGGGGTGCGCCATGCCGTGCACCAACCAACAGGTCTGCATCACGATCGCAGATGGCCGCAATGGCAAACGCACCCATGAGCTGGCCTCTGGCCTGATCGACTGCTTCGGTGAGTGTGGCCGAGGTCCGACGAAATTTATGAATCAAATGTGCGATGACCTCGGTATCGGTCTGCGAAGCAAAGTGATAGCCCTGGGCACTGAGTTCTGAGCGCAGTGCTTCATGATTTTCAATGATGCCGTTGTGCACAACACATACCGTGAACCCGTTGCCTTCTGAGAGGTGTGGGTGGGCATTGTCGGTGGTCACGCCCCCATGGGTAGCCCAGCGCGTATGGGCAATGCCAAGTGTGGCCTGCAGTGCCTGGGTCTGGGCTTGAAGTTCGGCCACCCGTCCCACCGCCCGAACGCGCGCGATCACTCCGTTGTTGTGCACGGCGAGGCCGGCGGAGTCGTAGCCGCGGTACTCCAGCTTACGGAGCCCCTCAATCAGGACGGGTACAACATTGTGGTGTTCTTGGGGTCGGGCAACGGCCCCCACGATTCCGCACACGGGTTAATGGGCCTTTTTGTGGGGCCGTTTGTACCCCTTGATCGTGACTTGAGGGCTGCGCGAGAGGGTTAATTCTTTCGCCGGTGCATCTTGCGTTAGCGTGGTGCCAGCACCAAGGGTTGCTGCTTGTCCAACAGTGACCGGCGCCACCAGCTGGGTGTCAGAGCCGATGAATGCGTCGTCTTCAATGATGGTACGGTGCTTGTTGGCACCATCGTAATTACAGGTGATCGTACCTGCGCCGATATTGACCCGTTGACCAATTGTGGCATCGCCTAGATAGCTCAAGTGATTGGCCTTCGAGCGCTGCCCAAGCTGCGTATTTTTCAGTTCGACGAAATTGCCCACATGGGCCCCTTCAGCAAGCTCGGTGCCGGGCCGTAGCCGCGCGTAGGGCCCAACAACGGCCTGTGGACCGATCTGAGCGCCGTCGATATGTGAAAACGCCTCAATACGTGCTTCGGGACCAATCGCGGCATCGCGTACTACACAGTAAGGGCCGATATGCACACCCCTTGCAAGCGTGACACGCCCTTCAAACACGCAGCCCACATCGATGGTGACATCGGTTTCGCATTCAAGGGTTCCCCGGACATCAATGCGGGCCGGATCCATGAGCCGAACACCGTCATCTAAAAGGGCTTGTGCACGGCGTGCCTGGAGTTGGCGCTCAAGCTCAGCACGCTGCGACTGGCTGTTTACGCCAAGAATCTCGTCGGTTGTGTCGGCTTGAGAAGACCCGATGGGATGATGTTCTTTCGAGGCCATCTCGATAATGTCGGTGAGGTAGTACTCGCCCTGCGCGTTTTGATTGGTGAGCGATTGTAACCAGCCCAGGAGCCTGTGGGTGGGTACGACCAAAATTCCGGTGTTGATTTCACGGATCCGACGTATCGCAGGATCGGCATCTTTTTCTTCAACGATCTGAGTAATCATGCCCTGAGCATTGCGCACGATACGGCCGTACCCCTTGGGGTCGTCTAGGGTAGCTGTAAGTAGAGCCATGCCGTCATGCTGGGCGGCTGATTCGGATAGTCGCGTTAATGTTGCAGCAGTAATCAATGGCACATCACCGTACAAAACCAGTGTCGGCATTGACGGATCAAGATGCGCTGCCGCCTGCTGAACGGCGTGGCCTGTGCCCATCGGTGGGTCTTGAAGGGCCCAGGTGATCGGGCATTCCGCACGCGCAAATGCTTTCATGGCCTGTTGAACCTTCGAGGCACCGTGGCCCACCACGACCACCAGCCGTCTCGGATCGAGCTGATACGCGGTGGTAAGCACGTGCGCCAAGAGCGGCATCTCTGCCAAGGGATGGAGTACCTTGGGAAGATCCGACCGCATTCGGGTTCCCTTACCCGCGGCAAGGATCACGATGTTCATACGTGCTGTGCCTCGCCACCGTGGCCGCCCGCCCGATTTGGAGACACGAGCGAGCCGATCACCATGCCGATTGCATTGGCAAACAAACCAAAAAGCTGCGGCTCGCCGGGACCGTCATAGCCGGTGAACTCCAATACGAGCCAGGTAGACAGCCCAAATGTAATGCCCAAGCCCGCACCAAGGTTGCTCGCACGTTTCCAGAAGAGCCCTGCCGCGAGCGGCACAAAAGCACCCGCCAAAGTGATGCGGTAGGCGTTTTCCACCATATGGTGAATACTGGCATCGCTGGCAATCGCGTAATACGTCACGATCGCCGCAAATGCAAGAACAGTGATCCGCAGCGACCACAGAAACTGATGATCCGTCATGCGGGGCGCGAACCCTTTCAAAATATTTTCTGCAAACGTTACCGATGGCGCCAACAAGGTGCCGGAGGCTGTGCTCATGATGACTGACAGCAGCGCACCAAAAAACACCACCTGCATGAAAAATGGCATGTGGTTCATGATCAGCATGGGAAGAATTAGCTGTGAATCTTCGGCCAGGTAGCGCTTGACCATCTCTGGGTCAATGATGGTTGCGGTGTAGGCAAGAAACAAAGGAACCGCCGCAAAGAAAAAGTAGCTCACCCCGCCAATGGTGGTGCCCCACACTGCAACCGTCTCGTTCTTGGAAGAGTTCACGCGCTGAAAGACATCTTGCTGGGGTACCGACCCCAATGCCATGGTGACCAACGCGGCGATCCATCCCAGCAAGTCCACGGGATCCAAGGTCGGTAAGAATTCAAACTTGCCCTCGGCAGAAGCCTTCGCGATCACGTGGGCAACGCCGCCGGCCTGATCGGCCGCATTGTGGGTTACGAGCAGCAATCCCACCACGATCACGATCATTTGCACAAAGGTGGTAAGGGCTACAGACCACATGCCACCGAACAACGTGTAAATCAACACCACTCCTGCGCCGATCAACATGCCCTGAGTGGACGAGATCAGATCGTTGGATAGAACATTAAACACAAGTCCGAGGGCGGTGATCTGGGCCGAGACCCACCCCAGATACGAGATCACGATGCAGATCGACAGCAGCAATTCGGTCTGCCGGTTATAGCGCATGCGGAAGTAGTCGCCCAGCGTGATCAGATTGAGTCGATACAGAGGCCGAGCAAACACCAGACCAAAAACCACCAGGCACAGCGATGCTCCCAAGGGGTCAGAGATCAGCCCTCGAAAGCCTTCTTCCAGAAACGTTGCCGAGATACCCAGAACGGTTTCGGCCCCAAACCAGGTTGCAAAGACCATGGCTAGCACCACAGCCATAGGCAAGTTACGCCCAGCGGTGATGTAGTCTTTTGCCGTGTGGACTTTCGAGGCCCCGTAAAGGCCGATTGCAATCGAGACCAGCAGGTACGCCATCACCAGCCAGAGCAGCATGTTGTTCCGCCTTTACTTGATGTGGAAAAAAGGGCCGATCCCGGCCCGAGCCGGCTCGATTATAAAAGTGCGATGCCCAAAATGACGAGAATCGCGAGCATCAGTCCGATCACAAACCAGAGCATCTGACGGATTTCGCGCTGATGCCGCTCCAGGGCGGCCACCTGGTGTTGCAGCTGCAGTTGTTTTTCAGAGCCGGCCTGGCTTAATGCCTGGTGCACCAGCCGGGGGAGTTGTGGCAGGGTCTGGGCCCAGCGTTCAGACTCTTTCATGAGTGTGGTGCGAAGCGCACGGAATCCGATCTGCTCTTGCATCCAGCGCTCCAGGAAAGGTTTTGCGGTTTTCCACAAATCCAGATCGGGGTCCAGCTGTCGGCCCAGCCCCTCAATGTTGAGCAGGGTCTTCTGCAACAAAGTCAGCTGCGGCTGGATTTCCACATTAAAACGCCGTGAGGCCTGAAACAGACGGACCAACACCTGGCCCAACGAGATCTCTTTTAGGGGCCGATCGAAGTAGGGCTCGCAGACACCTCGAATGGCCGTCTCCAGGGCGTCCACGCGGGTATCGGCCGGTACCCAGCCAGACTCGACATGCAGCTCGGCCACGCGCCGGTAGTCACGCCGGAAAAATGCCAGAAAGTTATGGGCCAGATAGTTTTTATCGACATCGGACAGCGTGCCGACAATGCCAAAGTCCAGGGCGATGTAGCGGCCAAAGTGGGGCCCGCGGTCAGCCACCAGAATATTTCCCGGATGCATGTCGGCATGAAAATAGCCGTCGCGAAATACTTGGGTGAAAAAAATCTCCACGCCATCGCGCGACAGGCGTTTTAAGTCAATGCCGTGGGCCTGCAGCTCATCAAAACGATTGATGGGAATGCCGTAAATGCGCTCCATCACAATGACATCACTGCGGCAGAGGTCCCAGATCATTTCTGGGATTTTCAGCAGATGGGAGTCCTCGAAGTTGCGTCGCAGCTGACTGGCATTGGCGGCTTCGCGGACCAGATCCAGCTCATCGTGCAGGTAAGCGTCAAATTCCTGCACATTCTCAACGGGCTTTAGGCGCCGCCCGTCAGTTGAGAAGCGCGCTACGAACCGTGCGATCAATTTGAGAAGCGCGAGATCTTGTTCGATGATCTCAAGCATGCCAGGCCGCAACACTTTGATTGCCACTTCACGGCCGTCGCGAAGACGCCCGAGGTGCACCTGGGCAATCGACGCACTCGCAATCGGTGTCCGATCAAACTCAGAAAAAAGATCTTCAATTTTTTTGCCGAATGCTGTCTCAATCGTGCGCACGGCGATCGCCGAGTCAAAGGGAGGCACGCGGTCTTGGAGTTTGGTCAGTTCATCGGCGATGTCTTCCGGTAAGACATCACGTCGGGTGGAAAGCACCTGTCCAAACTTCACAAAAATAGGACCCAAGTGTTCCATGGCCATGCGAAGACGTACGCCCCGTGGCGCGCTTGGCCGGCGTCCGAGTCGGGTCAGCGCCAGCAGTGCGTTGAGCAGCCGAGAGTCGAATGTCTTGGCGGCACCGTCGAGTGCCATTTGATCAAGCCCAAACCGCAAGACGGTGACGGAGATGGTGATAAGTCGAAACAGCGAGCGCATGGACGGTGGTCAGAAGGCCTGATTTTTTTTCGGCTGAAAGACAAGAGTGTGCGCTGTTTGATCCGGGTTTTCAAAGTCAAACGCCTGGTCGCCGTCGGGGTTGGGCTTGTGATCGGGCGTTAAGGTTTTGAACGGGTAGAGGCGCTGGTCCAGCAGATGCGAGGGCACCACGTTGCTTAGGGCCTGAAACATCGACTCGATGCGTCCGGGATGCTGTTTTGACCAGTCGTGGAGCAGCCGCTTGATCTGCTGGCGCTGAAGATTTTCTTGTGAGCCGCACAAGTCGCAGGGAATGATGGGAAATCCTTGAATCTCGGCCCACTGCGCGAGGTCGTCCTCGTCGCAATAGGCCAGCGGACGAATGACCACATGACGCCCATCATCCGACACCAGCTTGGGAGGCATGGATTTTAGTTTTCCGCCGAAGAAAAAATTAAGAAAAAATGTCTGCAAGATATCGTCGCGGTGATGGCCAAGGGCGATTTTGGTGGCCCCGAGCTCGGAAGCAACGCGATACAGCACGCCACGTCGCAGCCGTGAGCACAGCGAGCACATGGTCTTTCCCTCGGGAATCACGCGTTTGACAATCGCATGGGTGTCTTGCTCTTCAATATGAAACGGCACACCGCGTGTGCGGAGGTACTCGGGTAGCACCTCTTTCGGAAAGCCGGGGTGGCCTTGATCCAGATTGACGGCCACAAGCTCAAAACGGATGGGCGCCCTCGCCTGCAGTCCGATCAATATGTCCAGCAGCCCATAGCTGTCTTTCCCGCCGGACATGCAGACCATGACGCGGTCTCCTGCTTCAATCATGTTGAAGTCGATAATCGCCTGGCCGGTCAGCCGGTAGAGCCGCTTGGAGAGCTTGTTGGCCTCAAAGGCCTGTTTGTCGTGGCCGCCCATATCAGGTTGCCCAGCGAATGACTTCGATGCCAACGGTCTTGCAGTCGGGATAAACATCGGGCTTTTGTGTCACCACGCGCACAGCTTTAACGGCCGGCTGCTGCAGGCAAAACGCACAGATTTCGTCCATCAAGGTTTCTTGCAGATTAAAGTGTCGCGACTGGGCAATGCGAGAAACATTGAGCCGCAGCAGGTCGTAATCCAAGACATCGGCGACATCGTCGCGTGCCGATGTGCTTTGAGCAATCGGAAGGTAGAGGTCCACACTGACCAGAATGCGCTGGGGTGCCGTGCGCTCGAAATCATGAAACCCAATCGAGGCCTCAATGGCCAGATCGTCAAGAAAAATACGGCGGCAGTCGGTGAGCCGCGGATCGTTAAGCATCATAGTCGGGTGGTCATCATGACATCGCGGGATTGGGCCAGCAGGTGTTGGCCGCCGTCGACAAGCAGCATCGTGCCGGTCACGGCCCGGGCCTGGGCTAACCAGACCACAGCATCGGCCACTTCACTGGCGCGACTGGAGGCACCCAGTGGCGTCATGGTGTGGGTCTGGTTGAATTCTTCAGGGGTTTGATCCGCTGACGGAAGCGTGATGCCCGGCGCAACACCCACCACGCGAAGCACGGGGGCGAGCGCCATCGCCGCAAGCCGCGTGGCCTCAAGCAAGGCCGATTTCGACAGCGTATACGAGAAAAAATCTGGATTGGGGTTGGCCAGTTTTTGATCAAGCAGATTGATCACTACACCGATGGGATCCTGTCCTGCCGTGTGCCGTGGCGTCAAGTGGGCGTGCAGCCGTTGCGTGAGCATGACCGGCGCAATCACATTGGACTGGTAATGGGCGTTAAGCAGAGGCACATCGACCTGCTCTGGTCGATCAAAGACAAACTCAGAGGCATTGTTCACGACCGCACACAACTGCGGCAGTGCATTTACGGCCTGCGTAAACAAATGATCCACCTGATCCGGCTGACGCAAGTCACCGTGCACGCAACAGGCCTGCCGCCCCCGTTGACGGATCTCTTGATAGACCGCCTCTGCCGCACCATCAGCCTTACGGCTGTGAATCGCAATGTCCCAGCCATCTGCCGCCAAAGCAAGCGCGATATCACGGCCAAGCCGTTTGGAAGAGCCGGTCACCAGGGCTGCCCTGGATATCGAAGGCGGTGCGGAGATAGACATGGGCCCTAGTTTAGCTTTGATACCCTGTGGCGATGGACGCACTCGCAGATCACCTCAGGCAACAGGTTCAAGCTCACGGCAACTGGATCGGGTTTGATGACTTCATGCAGTCCGCGCTTTACTGGCCGGGATTGGGCTACTACACCGGTGGCGGCCGTCCCTTTGAGTCCGATTACGTCACCGCCCCGATGCTCGGCCCCTGGCTGGGTCAGGCCGTATGGAAGATGAGCGCAGCCTTACGAACCGAACCGGTGTTCCGGATTCGCGAATTTGGCGGAGGCCGCGGCGACTTGGCTGCCAGTTTTATGGCCTGTGCACAGGAAGAGCCGGTGCCTCGGTTGAAGATGGAGATGGTGGAGCTTTCGGCTGACCTTGCTGAGCAACAGCGGCGGACTACCCAGGGCCTCGGGCCGATTGAGTGGCTGAGTCGGACAGCGGAGGGGTTTACGGGGCTTGTGGTCGCCAACGAGGTGCTCGATGCCATGCCCGTGAAGCGGCTCGAGTGGCGAGGAGACGCTGATGTTGTGGAATGGGGCATTGGCCTTGAAGGTGATCAGTTTGTCTGGCGTGAGCAGCCGGCAGCCCCAGAGGTTATCCAGGCCGTACTTATTCGGGAGGCCGCCGCCCGCCGCCGCGATCTTCCGTGGGCCCCCGGCTATTGTCTGGAGTGGTGCCCCTGGACCGCTCCGTGGCTGGCAAGCCTTGCCAAGAGCATGGAGACTGGGGCGGTCGTTCTCATCGATTATGGGTACGCCGAACGTGAGCTGGATCACCCAGGCCGACCCCAAGGCACCCTGTGCGCCCATTACCGTCATCAGCGATTCGATGCGCCCGAGCAATGGATTGCACGTGTCGGCCAACAGGATTTGACCGCCCATGTGAACTTTTCCCAAATCGCTCGCGAGGCACAGCAGGCGGGATTTCAGGTAAGCGGTTTTGTCACTCAGGCACGATTCTTGATGAACATGGGTCTCTTGGACACAGTTCAGGCCTCACTGCTCACGATCACCGATCCACTCAAACGGGCAAAAACGCTGCAGGGAATCAAGACCGTGCTGATGGAATCCGAGATGGGCGAGGTCTTCAAAGTCATGTTGCTCACCAAACATCTGCCCCCGGCCACGTGTGCGCGTCTTGAGTCTGCCGCATTTGAAGCCGGTGATCGGCGAGACAGTCTTATGCTTTAAACAGTGGGTGGGTACGAAATAGTGCAAACCGTGCTTCGCGCACGGCCACTGCCACCGCTCCACCGACGTTGGAGCGCCCATCGTGAAGTGCCTCTTCAGCGGCCTGGGCAGCTGCTTGGTTGGCCTGCTCGGTGGTGAGCCACGACCCAAGATCACGTAGTCTCTGGTGATGGGCCTCGGATAAGCGCCCTTCCAGCGCAAAGACGGTCAGCATCAGATCAAAGCGATCGTAGCGTCGTTGAACATCACAGCCCACGAGCCAATCAAAAATGGGCGCCACCGACTGGCGAGGACTGTGATCCATCATCGTGATCACGCGTTCCACCGTATCGGACTTGGCCAGCACCTGCTGTGCCAGATCAATGCATGATTTGGGCGCCTTAAACACATCGGCCGGCTGCGGGCTGCCTTCAGTGTTGTGAATCAGCAGTGCATAGGCCACGTCAAGCGGTGCACGAAGCATGGCAGCCCGATCCAACGCGTGGCACGTGGCTTTCGAGACGGATGCTAGGCGTGGATGCAGCTCCTGCCAAGCGTGACAGGATTGAAGCACATGGATCATGCGTGACGGCGAGGACTCCACCAAACCTTTGGCCAGTTCTTGCCACACCCGCTCGGCGACAAGCGCTGTGACCTCACCTTGATCCACCATCGACCTGCACAGCACTAAGGTTTCGGCAGCCACTTCAACCTCAGGCCAACGCGCTGCGAAGCGGGCCAGACGAAGCACGCGCACGGGGTCTTCAGCAAATGCAGGCCCGATATGGCGAAGAAGGCCTGCCCGAAGATCAGCAATGCCGTGAAAGGGATCAATCAATTCGCCACCACGTGACAATGCGATGGCATTCACGGTGAGATCACGGCGCATCAGATCTTCTTCCAATGAGACACTGGGATCTGCATTGAACACAAAGCCCTTGTAACCGCGGCCGGTTTTCCGCTCGGTGCGGGCCAGCGCATATTCATTGTGCGTGACCGGATGAAGAAACACGGGAAAGTCACTTCCCACAGGCTTGAATCCCGCCTTCACCATGGATTCGGGTGTTGCCCCTACGACCACAAAATCACGGTCAACGCTGGCGTTGCCCAAGAGACCATCCCGGACCGCACCCCCAACGCAATAGACTTTGGCTGAGGGCGGTAACAGCTCAAGCAAGGGATCGGCAGCCGACAGCTCCGCCCGCAGCCGGGCTAACTCCTGCGATTCCGTATCAACAAAACGATCAGGTTTTTGCACGTCGATCAGACAGCCTTCCGCGCGGGGATTCCTTACCCAGATACGTGGGCGCTACAGCGTGAATCGACAGCGGATGTTCAATGCCAAGATCGGGTGACATGGGCGCGCTCCCAACATTCGGCACGCTGGCTGAAGCCAGGTTGTCGCGTGACATCAGCGGCCGGCCAGGGAGATTTTCCATGATCCATGCCTGCACCCAGGCCGCACTGTCGGGGAGCGGGATGATCGGCCGCGGGCAGCCTGCATACACGCCCGCCCAATGCACCAATTCATACAGCGTGAGTACATCAGGGCCCACGCACTCATAATTTTTACCGATCGTCGCAGGGCGCTCCAGGCAGTTGGCAACAGCGGTGGCCAAATCGCGTACATCGATAGGCTGGAACCGGGCATGCGGTGTGGCCAGGGGCACGACCGGCGCCAATGTTTGGAGTTTGGCGAAGAGATTCATGAAGTTATCTTCTGCACCAAAAACCACTGAAGGCCGCAAAATCGTGACATCAATGTTCTGGTTTGCACGCAAGGCCGCCTCACCCGCTGCTTTGGAGCGAAGGTACATGGATGGGGCGTGGTCCGCTGCGCCCAGGGCACTGATGTGCACGAGGCGACGGATTTTTCTGCGATTCATGCACCGGGCAATACGCGCGGGCAGCTTGACGTGGGCCGCATCGAAGTCCGGGCCCCAGGGTTTGCCGGTCTTGCTGTGAAGCACGCCCACAAGATTCACCACCGCATCTGCATTTTCCAGGGCCTCGTAGAGTGCGGCCTCGTCGTTGGGATTGGCCTCAACAATTTCAATGCGGGGCAGTAGCCACAAGGCGCGTGAGCGCTCGCGGCTTCGGGTAATCACACGCACTGACTTTCCACGTGAGATCAGTGTCGCCGCCAGCGCGCGGCCGATAAACCCAGATCCTCCAACAATAACAACATCAGCATGCAGTAACGCCATGATTTATCTCCGGCATGGAACGGGGTAAACGCTCAAGATGCGTTGTTGGCCCGTTCATTTGGGTTAACGCGCCCAAGCAGTTCTCGTAATGATGGAACAGTGCCACCATTATGAACCGCATGGTAGAGCACCGCATTGGTGAGGACGCGCTTGACATAGTCCCGAGTCTCGGGAAAGGGAATCGATTCTGCGAAGGCGGCGCCATCAATGGTCTTGGGCAGGGCGGCGCGCCATGACACGGCCCGTGAGGGGCCGGCGTTGTAGGCCGCCGATGCCAGAAGCGCAGAGCCACCAAATCGATCGTGCAGCTGGCGCATATACGTTGTACCCAATTTCACATTGGTGTTGACATCGGCCAGCCGCAGCCCGCCGCCTGTTTTCATTCCCACACTTTTGGCGAGCATTTTTCCAGTGGCCGGCATGATCTGCATCAGGCCGGTCGCACCCACCGGCGATTTCACATCAGGAATAAAACGCGATTCCTGTCGAATCAGGCCCAATACCCACCAAGGATCAAGACGCTGTTCTTTGGCGGCCGGTAACACAGCCTCTTTAAACGGGGTCGGAAACCGAAGGCTGAAATCATGTTCTTGCTGCGTGCGGTCTGCGGCCGCAATCATTCGGTCGTAGAAACCGGATTTGCGAGCGTGCAATGCGGCCAAAATCAATTCGTTGTCGTTTCGGCCGCGCATCGCAAACGACCACTCGGAGACGGCTTCTGCCCGCAACCCTGCCCGCAACAGGGCATAGCTTCTGGCCATGCCCTGGTCTTTGTCCAAACGACTCTGATCTTTTGCGGTCAGCGTGACGGTGGCGCTTGCTGGAATGGTGGAGGGGGCGCCCAGAAGCTCTCGGGCCAAGACACCGTAAAACCCGAAATCATCACGCAGGCCTTGCAGCAGTGGCTCCGCCTTGTCCGTTTGCCGGGTCTCGCGGTATGCCACGGCACGCCAGTATTGCCATGTCGGCTCGGCCTGTGAGGTCTCGCGCATGGCACTGATAATCTCCAGTAACGCGGGCCATGCGTTGCGTCGAATGGCCTCACGGGCAGCATTGGACAGCGCGTCATCAGGCTGTTGTGAGAGGCTTGACCAGCCTTCGCGCATCAGTTCCCATGCATCGGCGTGGCTGCGTCGCCAGATGGCGCTACCCACCGCAAAGGCGGCATACATTGCTTGCTCATGGGAGAGTTCTTTGACGCGTTGCGTGTAAAGACGCAGCGCGCCGAGGCTATCCACGCGTGATCGTTTCAGAATGTGGCCGAGTGTTGCCTCGGATTTGAATGGGTCAGGTCCCCGCGCGCCCAGGTCGTGATCCTTGGCGTGCTGTGCAAGCACCTCCATCAATTTCAGATGGCTGGAATCGCTGCCGGTTTGGGCTGCCCAGCGGGCCCGCTGCCGAAGATAGCCTAGGGCCACGTGTTCCGTTTTGGCCAGGTGTTCAATCAATGTCAGGCAGGCATCAAAGCTCTCTTGCCCTATGGCAAAACGACTCGCAGCCGCTCCTGCGGTCGGATCTGTGCCGGGTGACAGCCCCAGCCGTGCACGCACACACTGGATGTTGGGCCCCGTCAGCCCGGCAGGTAACTCGTTCAGCACACCCGGTAATTCAGCCCACATATTTTTGGCGAGCAGCGCCGTGATCCAGTCTCGGTAGGCCTGCTCGCGCATGGGGTGCTGGGGGTAACGGCTCAGAAATTGCTGCACCTGGCTGCGCATCGCACGTGCATCTGAACTTGGAATGCCCAGCGATAGTTTGAGTCGCCAGTAGTCCGGCCAGACCCCAAGAAGCTGTCCCCGCGTTTTTTGCGCAATCCGTTCTACTTCAGGCAGGCGGCCTTTTTGAAAGGCATCACGGGCTTGAACGATCAACGCATGCGACTGTTTTTCTGCATGTTGATCGATTTTTGCAAGGGCCTGTAATGGCCATGCCACGGCAAGTGAGCAGGCGGTAATGACAACTGCGACGTTGAAAAAAGCCCGTCGTGAGGACAAAGGGGTTCCCCTAGTCTGCTGTGGCTGTTGCGGAGTGTTCACAGGGAGTAAATTTACCCTCAAATGAGCTCCGTTTTGTCCATTCAGAAAGATCCCCTTCGGCGGCGGCTGCTCGAGGCCCGTGAGCAGATGCCCCCAGAGCAGCGGCGCGCTGCCGAAAAAAAGATTGCAGATACGTTGTCTGCCCAGGCTGTGCTGCAAGGCTGGTCCAACGTGTCGGTGTTTTTGCCATGGCGTGCAGAGCCCGATCTGATGTCGACCTGGCGGGCCTGGCACGCGCGTGGTATCGCCTTGGCGCTCCCGGTGGTGGTGGCGCGAGATCAGCCACTGATCATGAAGCACTGGCAGCCTGGCGCACCACTGATCCACGATGCCATGGGGTTGTCGGTTCCGCAGGCCTCCGAGGCCCTTGAATGCGACACCTGGTTGGTGCCGTGTGTTGGTGTGGATCGTCACGGTGCGCGACTTGGTGCCGGTAAAGGGTTTTACGACCGAACGATTGCGGCCACGCCTAGACCCTGGCCTCGGCTGATCGGGGTCTGCTTTCACTCAGCACTTCACGATACAGCCTTCGCGGAGCCGCATGATTTACGGCTCGATGCCTGCGTCACTGAAAACGGACTCCAGCGATTTGGCTAGGCCCTCACCAGGTTGAGATTGTTCAGAATCGACAGCGTAGGTTCTGCCCGATTCATGGTGTAGAAGTGAAGTCCAGGCACCCCAGCAGTGATCAACTGGTCACACAGGTCGGTCACGACCTCAAGGCCAAAGGCCTGTATCGAGGCGCTGTCATCACCAAATCCGGCCAGCCGCTGTCGAATCCATCGAGGAATTTCCGCGCCGCAGGCGTCTGAAAAGCGGGCCAGCTGCGAGAAATTGGTGATGGGCATGATGCCCGCAATGATGGGGATGTCGACCCCAAGGGCGAACGCATCATCTACGAATCGGAAGTAGGCGTCTGAGTTGAAAAAGTATTGTGTGATCGCCCCGCTTGCGCCCGCACGGACTTTTTCGGCGAAGTGTGCAAGATCATCCTTGGCGTTTTTAGCCTGAGGATGAATCTCTGGATACGCCGCCACTTCAATTTCGAAATGATCACCGTGCTGCTGACGGATAAAGGCCACCAGATCAGCCGCATACTGAAATTCGCCGCCGCGGCCGTAGCCCGAGGGTAGATCCCCGCGCAGGGCCACCAGTCGGCGTACACCCATCGTTTTGTAACACCTCAGAAGCTCCTGCATCTGTTCCGCTGTCGCACCAATGCACGAGATGTGGGGCGCAACATCGCTAAACACAGTCAGCATCTGCCGCACCGTCTCCAGGGAGCCTTCACGCGTTGAGCCGCCGGCGCCGTAGGTGACGGACACGTACTCTGGCTGAAGGGCGGCGAGCCCTTGGGCGGTGGCCAGGAGTTTTTGCGCCGACTCGGGTGTTTTCGGCGGAAAGAATTCCAGGCTCAGACCGAGATCTGAGCCTGCCGCCCGATGAGACTGACCCATTTAATAGCGGTAGCTGTCGGGTTTGTAGGGGCCCTGAACCGGCACGCCGATGTAGTGGGCCTGTTCATCCGAGAGCGTGGTGAGCTGGGCACCGAGTTTTTTCAGTTGAAGTCGGGCCACCTTCTCATCAAGGTGCTTCGGTAGCACGTAGACCTTACCGTTTTCGTAGTAATCCTTGTGCGTAAAGAGTTCGATCTGCGCAATCACCTGATTGGCAAACGAGGAGCTCATCACGTAGCTCGGGTGGCCTGTGCCGCAGCCCAGGTTGACCAGCCGGCCTTTGGCAAGAAGGATGATGCGCTTGCCATCGGGGAAGATCACATGGTCGACCTGAGGCTTGATTTCTTCCCAGGTGCATTTTGAGAGTGAAGCGACATCAATTTCGTTATCGAAGTGGCCAATGTTGCATACGATGGCCTGGTCCTTCATCTTGGCCATGTGGTCATAGGCGATCACATTTTTATTGCCCGTAGCCGTGACAAAGATATCGGCCTTGTCGGCGGCATATTCCATGGTGACCACGCGGTAGCCCTCCATGGCTGCCTGCAGGGCACAGATGGGATCGCACTCGGTGATCCAGACTTGGGCCGACAGCGCCCGTAATGCCTGGGCTGAGCCCTTGCCCACATCACCATAGCCGCAGACGACGGCCACTTTGCCGGCCACCATCACATCGGTAGCTCGTTTGATCGCATCGACCAACGATTCGCGGCAGCCGTAGAGGTTGTCAAACTTGCTCTTGGTCACCGAGTCGTTCACGTTAATGGCACGGAAGGCCAAGGTGCCTTTGGCCGACATCTCTTTTAAACGGTGCACACCGGTGGTGGTCTCTTCGGTGACACCGATGACAGCCTTGAGGTTGCGCTCGTAAAAGCCGGGGTCTTTGGCGAGCTGTTTCTTGATGGCATTGAACAGGCAGACCTCTTCCTCGCTTTTAGGGTTGGACAGCACCGAGGGATCTTTTGCTGCATCGGTTCCAAGGTGCAACAAGAGTGTGGCATCGCCGCCGTCATCCAGAATCATGTTGGAAGGCTTGCCGTCGGGCCAGTTGAAGATCTGGTGGGTGTAGTCCCAGTATTCGTCGAGCGTCTCGCCTTTGTAGGCATACACCGACACACCGCCTGCGGCGATGGCGGCCGCAGCGTGATCCTGCGTAGAGAAAATATTGCACGATGCCCAGCGTACCTCTGCGCCCAGGTCCACCAGGGTTTCGATCAGCACGGCGGTCTGGATCGTCATGTGCAGCGAGCCGGTAATGCGGGCGCCTTGGAGCGGCTTTTTCGCGGCATATTCGTCGCGAATGGCCATCAAGCCGGGCATTTCGGTTTCAGCGATTCGGATTTCTTTGCGGCCCCAGTCGGCCAAGGACATGTCGGCCACTTTGTAATCGGGCTGACCACTTGCAGTAACAGGCTTTAATACGGCGCTCATCTCGCGCTCCTTTCTAAACATCGTTGAAGGTGTCGCGAGCGCCGTTTCGTGGGAACTCCGCTCAAGCCTGGGACAAATGTCTCGCAGCGCTCCTTGAGCCGAGCGCGCATTTTATATGAATTTTGCGCGCGGGCGCATCAACCGTGGCCCGCGCGTTCCATTACAGACCGCAGGCAGCCTTGAGCGCGGCCGCCCGATCGGTCCTCTCCCACGAAAATTCCGGAAGTTCGCGGCCAAAGTGGCCATACGACGCGGTTTTTTCGTAAATGGGACGCAACAGATCCAGCATCTGAACAATGCCTTTGGGGCGCAGATCAAACACGTGTTGAACGGCTTGGGCAATTTTTTCATCGGAGACCACACCGGTGCCTTCGGTGGTCACCATCACCGAGGTGGGCTTGGCCACACCGATGGCATAACTCACCTGAATCAGCGCCTTTTTCGCAAGCCCCGCCGCTACGATGTTTTTGGCAACATAGCGGCCGGCGTAGGCGGCCGAACGGTCGACCTTTGAGGGGTCTTTGCCTGAGAATGCACCGCCGCCGTGGGGCGCTGCGCCGCCATAGGTGTCGACAATGATTTTGCGGCCGGTGAGGCCGCAGTCACCTTGGGGTCCGCCCACCACAAAGCGGCCGGTGGGATTGACCAGATAGTGGATGTTGCCTTTGATCAGCTCTTTGGGCAGCACCGGTTTGATGATCTCTTCAATCACAGCCTCCCGAAGTTTTTCTAAGCTGATATCCGGTGCGTGCTGCGTCGAGAGCACCACGGTATCAATGCTGTCGGGCTTTCCATCGACATACTTGAGTGTGACCTGGCTTTTTGCATCGGGACGCAGCCATGGCAGGCGGCCATCTTTGCGCAGCATGGATTGCCGCTCGACGAGGCGATGTGAGTAGTAAATCGGGGCAGGCATCAATTCGGGTGTCTCGTCACAGGCGTAGCCGAACATCAGGCCTTGGTCACCGGCGCCTTGATCCAGGTTGTTGTCAAATGCTTTGTCTACGCCCTGGGCAATGTCGGGGCTCTGCTTGTCATAGGCCACCAAGACCGCGCAGCCCTTGTAGTCGATGCCGAACTCGGTGTTGTCGTAACCGATGCGCTTAAGCGTATTGCGTGCGACTTGAATGTAGTCCACATTGGCATTGGTCGTGATCTCGCCGGCGAGCACTACCAGGCCTGTATTGCAGAGTGTTTCGGCCGCAACCCGGGAGCGGGGGTCCTGGGTGAAGATGGCGTCGAGAATCGCGTCTGAGATCTGGTCGGCGACTTTATCGGGATGGCCTTCCGAGACCGACTCGGACGTAAAGAAAAACTCTTTGGACACAACAACCTCCTGGGGGGTGACCCATTGATAGACCCAACATCGCGGCGGCTAGAGCGATCGCGCCTATCAAGCTGTGGTCTCGGAGGCCTTACGCTTTAGCGGTATTTTGGAAACCCATCGGAAATGCAAGCTCAGCGCGTACACTTCCAGGTGCTTCGATCGCCCCGCAAGTTGTGAATTAAATCGGCGAATCCAAACTATAAATCAGATGCTGCTGCTCTTCAAACTTTTTGCCCGTCTGCCGCTATGGATCGCCCGGGGATTGGGCTATGCGGTGGGCTGGTTTATTTGGCTTGTCTCACCAAATTATCGGCAGATGATGCGGGTCAATTTTGATCGGGCCTGCGCATCGGGCCGGCTGGGCGACGCCATGGCGGTAAATTCTGCGAAGGCCCGTGCGGTGTTTCGGGAGTCGATCGGTCAGGCTGGATTGATCGCTGCTGAATTGCCGAAGATTTGGTGTGACCCTAAGGCGATGCGCAGGATGTCCATCTCGGGGTTAGAGAGCGTTCAGGACCTGATAGCTCAGGGCCGTGGTGTGGTGATTCTGACGCCTCACCTAGGGGCGTTTGAGTTGTCGGCCAGAGTGTTCTCTCAGCATCTTCCCATCACGGTGTTGTATCGGCCTGCTCGGCATGCCTCGTTTCGCCGGCTGATGGAAACGCTGCGGCCATTGCCGTCGATGGCGACGGCACCCGCGACCGCATCAGGCGTGCGGCAGCTGTTACGCGCATTGCGTCAAGGCCAGGCCATTGGCATGCTGCCCGATCAGGTTCCTGGCCAGGGCGAGGGAGTCTGGTCCTCAGTCTTCGGTTACCCGGCCTACACCATGACCCTTCCTTTACGTCTGGCCCAGGCCACGGGCGCGGCCCTGGTATGGGGGCTGGCCATACGCACGCAGACAGGCTGGCATCTTGATTTAACTCCATGGAGTCCGCATGCAGATCTCTCTGTCGAGATTGCTCAGCAGGCTGTCGATGAAATGAACGGCGCGCTTGAAAAACAAATTGCCCGCGCGCCGGAGCAGTATCTCTGGGCGTACAACCGTTATAAAACGCCGCGGGGCGCCCGGCCGTCGTCATCGCACGCTGAATCAGGCGCGGTGGGGCAGCCGTAATGGCCTGGCTGTCGAGCGCCGTGACGTGGGCACTCTTGTGGGTCTGCCGGCTCATCAGTTTTGGGCCGCGGTGGTTGCTCTATGCTGCCGCGCGCATCGTAGGGTCGCTTGCATTTCACAGTGTTGCGCATCGCCGCCGAATTGCCGACGTCAATCTGCGACTCTGTTTTCCGACATGGTCAGATGATGAGCGTCGGCGTGTTGTGCGAGAGCATTTTGATTGTTATGCGAGGGCGTTTTTGGAGCGCTTTGAAATTTGGTTCGGCACGCCAACGCGGGTAAAGAACCGTGTTCAGATCGTGGGCATGGAGCATTTTGTGGCCCATGAGGGAAAGCCCATCATTATTCTCGCGCCCCATTTTCTGGGCCTTGATGCGGGCGGCATTCGATTTCAGCTGGAGCGGCAGTTTGCCTCGATGTATGCCCACCAATCCAACCCCGTCTTGGATGCGTGGACCCGGCGGGGCCGCACGCGGTTTAACGACCCGGTGATTTTGTCGCGCAGGCAAGGCATGAGCGTGTTGGCACGGACACTGAAACGCGGTACCCCCATCTATTTCTTACCTGATCTCGACTTCGGCCGTCGCGATGCCGTGTTTGCCCCGTTTTTTGGGGAGCCTGCCGCAACCGTGACCAGTGTCGTTCGGCTGTCCAGAGCCTTCGGGGCGGTGGTCGTGCCGCTGGTGACGAGGATGACGGACGTCGGGTACGAGGCCCGTTTTTATCCGGGATGGACACATCCAGACGACGATGCCCAAGAGACGATGACCGAGGGCGTGACCCGAATGAACCGCTTTATTGAGGAGCGTATTTTGGAGTCGCCGGCGCAGTACCTCTGGACGCATCGCCGATTTAAGACACGTCCCGCCCATAAGGCGCCTGTCTATGGATAATCAGCGCTCATGAAACTTGCGTTCACCAAGATGCAGGGGGCGGGAAACGATTTTGTGGTGATCGACGCCACGCGGGCGCCTCTGAGTCTCACCACGGAGCAGTGGCGCCGCCTTGCTGACCGACGCTTTGGCGTAGGCGCAGATCAGATTCTGGTCGTGCAGGCCAGCACCCAAACGGACATCGATTTCGTGTACCGCATCATCAACGCGGACGGGCAAGAGGTGGAGCAGTGTGGAAATGGTGCTCGCTGTTTTGCTCGGTTTGTGCGCGACAAAGGCTTGACACAGAAATCGTCCATACGCGTTTTGACGGCTTCGGGCGTGATTTCTCCCACCGTGCATGCCGATGGGACCGTCACGGTGGATATGGGCCGTCCGCTGGCAGAGGCTGCGGCGGTGGGCTTTGACAGCAACGGTTTGGCTGCAGGCGCCGAAGGCCGAACCACCCTTTGGCAGCTCAGCCCGCCGGATGAAGCAGCATTTTGGATATCGGTGGTCTCGATGGGCAACCCGCACGCCTTGCAGTGGGTGGAGAATGTCGAGTCCTATCCCGTTGCATCGGTGGGCCCTTGGCTGGAGTCTCATCCGCGTTTCGCGCACCGGGTGAACGCTGGCTTTGTGCAGCAGATCGATCCCCAGACCATTCGCCTGCGGGTCTATGAGCGCGGGTCTGGCGAAACACTGGCCTGCGGCACGGGGGCTTGTGCGGCGGTGGTCTCAGGCATTCTTCGGGGCCGACTGGTCGAAGGGGTGCCGATCACTGTTCACACCCGAGGGGGCGTGTTAAAAATTCAATGGTCGGGTCGTGATGACGGCCATGTCATGATGACCGGGCCCGCAGAGCCGGTCTTTGATGGAGTAATTGAACTGTGACACAAAGAGAACCTACGTTAAATCTTGATGGTCAGCTGTCGGCCGCAGATGTTGCCACCTATCTGAAGGCGCACCCCGATTTTTTTGATCAGATGCCGGGCGTACTCGCCGATCTCAATGTGCCCCACCCACAATCTGGCCAGGCCATTTCTCTGCTCGAGCGGCAGGCTTCGGTGCTTCGAGATCGCATCAAATCGATGGAGCTGAAGCTTGCCGAATTGCTACGCAACGGACAAGAAAATGACGCCATATCAAACTCCATTCAGCGATGGGTCCGTGGGCTGTTTTTGCACACCGATGGCCGCACGCTGCCGCGGTTTCTGGTGGACTCGCTGGGCAGCACCTTCAGCGTTCCGAGCGTAGCGATTTCGATCTGGAAGCCACATGAGGCTTGGGCGCAAGAGGACTGGGTGGGCTCGGCGACCGCCGACTATGTAGCCCAGATGGATCAGTTGCGCGCACCTCTGTGCGGGCCACTGTCGATTTCGCCGGTGGCGCGGCTGCTGCCCGAGGCGGGCCGCGATTGCCAATCCATGGCGGTCGTGCCACTGCGGGTCGGAGCCTCGCCTGAGGCCTTCGGTGTCATGGTGCTGGGTTCGCCGGATGCGCGACGTTTTGCACCGGATTTGGGCGTTGCGTTTTTAGAGCGTATCAGCGAGATCGCGAGCGCGGCCCTCTCCCGGGTGATTGCCAAGACGTCGTGATCGACGCACTCGTCTCTGAATTTCTGACCCATATTGCCCACGAGCGGCGTTATTCGCCGCTGACGGTCGCACACTATCAACGCGACTTAAAAACGCTTGCATCTGCATTTGCATCGCAATCCATCGCGATGATCCGTGCAAGCGACGTGCGGGCACAGGTCGCGACATGGCGTAGTCGGGGGCTCTCATCGCGCAGCATTGCACGCACACTCTCGGCCTGGCGTTCGTTTTTTGATTGGGCTGCCGAGCGCTGTGCACTGACAGCCAACCCTGCAAAAAGTGTGCGCGCACCCAAGCCTGCGAAACGTCTGCCCAAGGCATTGTCGACGGATTGGGCCGTGCAGTTTGTAGCGGGTTCGCCACCGGATGAGCCTGCTCGCGATGCGGGTAGCAGCCCTCTCGAAGCATCTGATTTGGCGATCCGTGATTTGGCCATGCGAGAGCTTATGTACTCCTGCGGGCTGCGCCTGTCTGAGCTCACGGCATTGGATATCGCAGCGCCGTCGTCAAGCCTAGAGCCTCAGCGCGGGTGGATTGATCACTCGGCCGGCGAGGTCCTGGTGGTAGGTAAAGGCGGGAAATCGCGGCGTATACCTGTAGGGGGGCCGGCCATCGCAGCGATTGGCCAGTGGTGCGCGGTGCGCGCACGGTGGCTTGAAGGCGGGTCCGGACCCGATCCCAGCGGAGGGCCCTTGTTCATCAATCGGCAGGGGGAGCGTCTGAGCGGCCGCACGGTGCAGCGTCGATTTGCGGAGCAGGCAAAAAAAATGGGCATGCCCACCCATGTGCACCCCCATATGCTGCGGCACTCCTTTGCCAGCCATGTGCTTCAATCCAGTGGCGATCTGCGTGCCGTGCAAGAGATGCTTGGTCACGCTCAAATTGCTACCACGCAGGTCTACACCCACCTTGATTTTCAGCGCCTCGCGCAGGTTTATGATGCAGCCCATCCTCGTGCCCGAAGGAAATCCTCCTCGGGCACCTAATCTCGATTTGGAGCACGTATGTCGGCACCTGTTGCACCCTCCGCCCAGCCCGCGGTTATTCCTGTAACCATACTGACGGGTTTTCTTGGGTCGGGTAAAACCACGCTTTTGAAACGCATCTTGAGCGAACCCCACGGCGGGCGTATTGCCGTGATTGAAAACGAATTTGGTGAAGAAAGCATTGACAACGACCTGCTCTTTGAAGACACAAAAGAGCGTATCGTTGAAATGAACAACGGCTGCATCTGCTGCACGGTGCGTGGCGACTTGATTGAGATGCTCAATCGCCTTTGGGATAAAAAATCAAGCGGTGCAATCGCCTTTGATCGCGTGGTCATTGAGACTACGGGTCTTGCCGAGCCCGGCCCGGTCGCGCAGACCTTTTTTGTCGATGATGACGTGGCCGAGCGTTACATGTTGGATGCAGTGGTGACCATCGTGGATGCAGTGCATGGGCCGCAGCAGCTGACATCGCACGCCGAAGCCCAGGCGCAAGTGGGGTTTGCCGACCGTCTGTTGATTTCTAAAGCGGACCTGGCCAAGCCCGACGATGTTGCGGCATTGCGTGCGCGACTGGCCCGCATGAACCCCCGCGCGCCGATGCGTGAAGTCCATTTTGGGGTGACCCCAATTGAAGAAATCCTCGATATTCGTGGATTTAATCTCAACGCAGTCCTGGAATTGGATCCCGCTTTTTTGGATACAGAGTCGGGGCACAGCCACATTGACGATGTGGGCTCCTTTGTTTTTAAATCCACTCGGCCTTTTGATTCGGATCGTTTCGAGGGCTTCATGAGCGCGGTTTCTCAGGCCTATGGCCCGCAACTTTTGCGTTACAAAGGTGTTCTTTACATCAAGGGAAGCCCGAACCAGATGGTGTTTCAGGGCGTGCACATGTTGATGGGTGGAGATGTGGGGCGCCCATGGCAGTCCAACGAGACCAAGCAATCCAAGCTGGTCTTTATCGGGAGAAAGCTGCCGCGCGATACAATTGTCAAGGGATTAGAGCAATGCCTTGTTTGAATTTTGTCAAACACGTCGGCCCGCTTCTGGTCGAGTATGGGCATGTGCGGTAGCGCACATCAAGGGTAAAAACATTGCAGGAAGAGGGTTCACGATGAGTACTGTTTCATTTAAACCGATTGCCTCGGAAAAGGATCTCTTGGCGCAGCCGGCAGATGACTACATGAGCCCCGCCCAGTTGGATTTTTTTAAACGCAAGCTGCTTTCTCTCGAGGCAGAGTTGCGGGCCAATGCCGGCGAGACCACCGAGCATCTTCGCGAAACCGTGCTGGTACCGGATCCTGCAGATCGCGCCACGATTGAGGAAGAGCATGCACTCGAGCTCCGAACACGTGACCGCGAACGTAAGCTGATTAAAAAGGTGCAGCAGGCGCTCGCGCGCATTGAGTCGGGCGACTACGGGTATTGCGAAGAAACCGGAGACCCTATTGGCCTGCAGCGTCTGCTGGCCAGGCCAACGGCCACACTGACCGTAGAGGCCCAGCAGCGTCGCGAGCTGCGTCAGCGTCAGTTTGGTGACTGATTTATGAGGCAGCAGCCTCGTCCTCGGCCATCTCGCCGAGCGATGCTGCGCTCATAAGAATCAACACGCACAAGCAATACAACACTTCCAGCGCCAGCCAACGGGTCGCCAAGGGCGAGGCCCAGCCGCGTGGTTTGAGCGTGGCCGCGAGTAGCAGGCTGGCCAGCGCCGCCACCCACAATCCAAACACCGGCTCTGGCCACAGCCCAAAAAAGGCCAAGGGCAATGCCCCTACTGCAAAGGCCATCGTGCGCGCGGCGGGTGACGCGGCGGGAAGGCTTACGATCGGATCTCGCCGTGCCGCCAAAATGGCTGCGCGGGCCCAGCCGGCGCTGCAGATCAGGGTTACCGGGATCCAGTCTTGTTCGATTTCGCTCATGAGCTCGAGCTTGGCCAGAACGAGCAGCCCAAGGGCCAATGCCGAGCGCGGGCCTATCGGCTGATGCCAGTGCGTATGGGTAGAACGAGGAAGCGAGGCCACCACACCAAAGAGAATCGCGATCATCAGCGCGACCCGAACCGGAAGCAACGCGCTGGCGATTAAAAAAACGACTGCGGTGAGAAGTCCGGCCAGCAGGCCTGCGACACTTCCTGCGGTAATGCTTATCGACGGTGATTCAACGGCCGACGCCCGCGGGCGTCGAAAAGGCCAAGGACTGTGCCGAAGGACCGCGGTAAGAAAGGTTTTCACAGAACGCCTGGGTGCTTACAATGCGGCGAAGTGTAGACCATTCTTATTCAACGTGTTGGACTGATATGACTCAATCTTCCCCGACGGGCCCTGCCGTGACAGATGCAGCCGTGAAATCGGCGGTGTTGGCTGAAGCCCTGCCCTACATCAAACGATTCCACGGGAAAACCGTTGTGATCAAGTACGGTGGGAACGCGATGACCGAGGAGCACCTCAAGCAATCCTTCGCCCGGGACATTATTTTGCTGCGGCTGGTGGGCATCCTTCCGGTCGTGGTCCACGGCGGCGGCCCGCAGATCGAGTCGCTTCTCTCCAAAGTTGGCAAAAAGGGCGAATTTATTCAGGGCATGAGGGTCACCGACACCGAGACCATGGACATTGTCGAGATGGTGCTCGCCGGGCAGGTGAACAAAGAAATTGTGGAGTTGATCAATCATGCGGGCGGTAAAGCGGTAGGCCTTACCGGGCAAGACGGCGGATTGATTCGCGCCCGCAAGATGATGGTCAAATCAACCACAGAGTCACAAGAACTGCTCGATCTGGGCCATGTCGGTGAGATTGAGCAGGTTGACCCTGCCATCATCCATTCCTTGCTCTCCAGTGGATTCGTTCCGGTGATTGCGCCGATCGGCTCCGGCGGCGAGGGTGAGACTTACAACATCAATGCCGACCTGGTTGCCGGAAAAATCGCAGAGATTCTAAAAGCAGAAAAACTGATTCTGATGACCAACACACCGGGTGTTCTGGATAAAAACGGCAACCTGCTCACCGGATTAACGGCGCGCGAGATCGATGGATTGTTCGAAGACGGCACCATCTCGGGTGGCATGCTGCCCAAGATTTCCTCTGCACTTGATGCGGCCAAAAGCGGAGTGCAGTCGGTGCATATTGTGGACGGCCGTGTCCCGCACTGCCTGTTGCTGGAGATTCTGACCAGCGAAGGCGTGGGCACTATGATCCGTTCGCATTAGCCCTGCCTTGTCCCGACCGCTGTGGCTGATTGATCTCGACAACACGCTCTACGATGCATCGTGGCGTGTGATGGGCGAGATCAACCACCGAATGACGGCGTACGTGGCCGACAGGCTGGACCTGTCCTGGCAGCAGGCCAGTGACCTCCGACAGCACTACTGGCAGCGTTATGGGGCTACGCTGCTTGGTCTGGTGCGCCACCACGGGGTGCCCGCCCACGATTTTTTGAACAAGACACATCCTAGTGCGGACCTGCCCGAATTTGTGCAACGCATAAGCGGCGAACGTGAACGGCTTCGGCAATTGAGGGGCGAAAAATGGTTGTTCACCAATGCCCCACGGGCGTATGCCATGCACGTAGTGGATCTGGTCGGACTCAGAAACAGCGTTGACCGCGTGATCACCATTGAGGACATGCGGTTCTGCGGCCGGCTGTGCCCGAAACCCTCGCCTCTGGTCCTGCAACAGATGCTCTTTCGGGCGAGGCGTCCCGCCCATCGTGTGATCCTGATCGATGACCATGATGACAATCTCCGGGCGGCCTACGCCCTCGGAATGCGCACGGCACGTATCTGGGTGTCAAAGACAGCCTGTACCAAGGGGCGAAAAATGGGGCGCCCACCGACCGTCCGGCGTCCAAGTTACGTGCAGGTTCAAGTAAACTCTCTCGCAACACTAGTAAAACGACAGCATCAGCTCACAGGCTGATGACACCGAACGAGACAACCTACCACCGCATGGACGCTGCTGTTTCTCAATCTGCTGATACCCCTTCTACGCCAGGCCGCAAGCGGCCCAAACCGGGCGAGCGGCGACTGCAGATTCTTCAGACCATTGCCGCGATGCTGCAAGAGGGTGCGGCAGAGAAGGTGACCACTGCTGCGTTGGCCGCAAAGCTCTCGTTATCGGAAGCCGCTTTATATCGACACTTTGCCAGCAAGGCCCAGATGTTTGAGGGGCTGCTCGATTTCATCGAAGAGACCGTGTTTTCGTTGATCAATCAGATCGAGGCACGCAACACGCCGGCGGCCGGCAAGGCCCGTGAAATTGTGTTGATGCTCTTAAATTTCGCCGAAAAAAATCCAGGCATGACCCGTGTGTTGATCGGTGATGCCATTGTCAATGAAGACGCGCGACTTCAGGCCCGTGTAAATCAGCTGATGGAACGGGTCGAGGCATCGCTGCGGCAATGCGCACGGCTGCATGCGGCCGAGAGCAGTACTGCTGCGGGCGACCCCCTGGTCCAGTCGGGGATGGCCATGGCGTTTGTGCAGGGCCGCTGGCTGCAATTTGCAAAATCGGGATTTAAGAAACGGCCCTCTGAGTCCGCCGATGCGGCGGTAAAGCTTCTGTTTTCAGCCTAAGCCGCTGCGGTTTCCGCACACGCTGCAGTTCGGATTTTTTGAAAGCCGGAGCTGTTGCCAGGTGAAGCTGCGCATGTCCAGCATGGACAACGATTGCGCCGCCGAAGCATTGACCGGCCGAGGAATGATCAATTTAAGCGCTTCCGCGGCCTGCAGGCAGCCCATCGCACCGACCATTGGGCCGAGAACACCATAGGCACCGCAGGCATGTGCTGGCGGCGTGAGCTGTGGATCGAATACGCAGGCATAGCAGGCATGGTCGTCTCGCCGCGGGTTGATCACCATCAGCTGTCCCGACCACTCGATAGCGGCAGCGCTCACCAATGGAACGCGGTGCCGCACGCAGGCCGCGTTAATCATCTGGCGGATGGCCCACTGGTCTGTGCAGTCGAGGACCACATCGGCCCGCGGAACAGCTTGATCAAGCAGAGCCTCATCGGCGTAAGCGACGGTGGTTTCGATCATGCTTCGGGGGTTCAGGCGTTGAAGCGCGCGGGCCCCCGCCAGCACCTTGGGCTGCCCGATATCCTCAGGACCAAACAGGGGCTGCCGTGCGAGATTCGTAGCCTCTACGCTGTCGCCGTCGATCCAGTGCAGATGGCCAACACCACTGCTGATCAGGTAGGTGGCTGCCGGACAGCCCAGGCCTCCGGCACCAATGATCAGAACCCGCGATCGGGAGACAGCCTGAACACCTTCTTCATCAAAACCGTCGAGAAGGGCGTGACGGCTGTGACGCAGCGTGTCGAGATCAGCCACCGCTTTCTGGGCGGGCAGAGGTTGCAACGGGCTTGCCTTTGAGATGATTCAAGGCTTGTTGCAGCTGGTAGTCGTCGGCCCCACCAAACTCGATGGGCTTAAGCTCTTTTTGATCCTGGCCGCCGTTGTTTTTTGCATCGGCTTTGCCGTTGGATTTCGCTTTCTCAGGCGGCATCGCTTTGGCGGGCGCACCTTTTTCCGTGCCAGAGAGGTGCCGATTCAAATCGGCCTCGCGCACGCGCAGCCGATCGAGTACTGAGCCATCGGCGGTCTCCTCCACCCAGAAGTCGGGCGCGATGCCTTTGGCCTGAATGGAACGCCCGTTGGGTGTGAAATAGCGGGCGGTCGTGAGTTTGATTGCCGTGTTCGAGGTAAGCGGCAAAATGGTCTGCACCGAGCCCTTACCGAAGGTCTGCGTGCCCAAGACTTTTGCGCGGTTATGGTCCTGAAGGGCCCCGGCCACAATCTCGGATGCCGATGCAGAGCCCCCATTGACGAGCACGACAATAGGCACAGTCTTGGACTGGGCAGAAAGCTTGGCCAGCGGGTCTTCGCGCCCACGGTGATAGTCCGATGTCACGGCGAAATACTTGCGCTTAGCGTCTTCTTGTCGTCCATCGGTGGACACCACGAGCGTTTTCTCCGGAAGAAACGCGGCTGATACACCAATGGCGCCGGTCAGCAGGCCGCCAGGATCGTTGCGCAGATCCAGGACCAAGGCCTTTAAGGGGCCCTTGTCGGCAAGTTGATTGAAGTGCTTCACCAGGTTTTCAACGGTGTGTTCTTGGAATTGCGTGATGCGGATGTATCCAAAGCCAGGTTCGATCAATTTGGAACGCACGCTCTGAATTTGAATCACGTCGCGCACGATGGTGAACGTGAGGGGCTTGGCCACGCCTTTGCGGCTTACCGTCAGCGTGACGGAGGTCTTGGGCTTGCCGCGCATCAGCTTCACAGCATCGTTTAACGGTATGCCTTTGGTGGCCTTTTCATCGATTTTGATGATGAGGTCACCGGCCTTCACCCCGGCCTTTTCGGCGGGCGTGCCCTCGATGGGAGAGACCACACGCACAAACCCGTCCTCGGTGCCTACCTCGAGTCCTAAGCCGCCGAACTCACCCTGTGTGCCCACCTGCAACTCTTTGAATGCATCGGCATCGAGATAAGCTGAGTGGGGGTCGAGCCCCGTGAGCATTCCACTGATGGCCTCGGTGATCAGCTTTTTGTCTTCAACCGATTCCACGTAGTTGGACTTGATCGCGCCGTAGACATCGGCAAATTGGCGCAGCTCTTCAATCGGAAGGCTGACCTTGGCATCGCGTTGCGCAACCGCATTGACCCCCATGCTGACCAGCACACCGCTGACCAGTCCAATGGCCACCCAGCCCGTGATCTGAAGTTTTTTCGTCATGCAGTGAGTGTAGGGCGTAATCAGGCCGCTTTGGCCTTTCCCTGGTTGGCTACAGCGGTCATCGCGGCCTCGATCTCGGCCGGGTCGGCCAGGAAACGTCGGTCAATAAACCGGCACTGGTCGTCAAGACGAATCTCCAGAGGCTGGGCAGTGGGGATATTTAGCGCGATGATGGCCTCTTCGGACATCTGCTCCAGGTACTTGATCAGGGCCCGGATGGAGTTTCCGTGGGCGGCAATCAGGAGTCGTTTGCCGGCCCGGACATCGGGAGCGATCGTGGACTCCCAAAGCGGCACTACCCGCTCGATAGTGTCTTTCAGGCACTCGGTGGCCGGAATAAGCGTGGGATCAATTCCCGCGTAGCGGGAGTCGTTGGCCACCCAGTAAGGGTGGTCGGGAGCCATGGCATCGGGCCGGATGTCAAAGGCGCGTCGCCACTTGAGCACCTGGGCCTCGCCGAATTTCGCGGCGGTTTCTGACTTGTTCAGCCCGCTGAGTGCCCCGTAGTGGCGCTCGTTGAGCCGCCACTCCTTGTGAACGGGAAGCCACATCTGGTCGAGCTGATCGAGGGTGATCCAGAGCGTCCGAATCGCCCGTTTGAGCACCGATGTGTAGGCGGCATCAAATGCAAACCCTTTGGATTTGAGCAGCTGGCCGGCACGCACGGCCTCTTGTTGGCCTTTGGGGCTCAGGTCGACATCGACCCAGCCCGTGAAGCGGTTTTCGAGGTTCCATTGGCTTTCGCCATGGCGCAACAGTACGATGGAGAACGTTTTACTCATGGGCCACATTCTATAATTTCATGGGTCAATGCCGGTAAGCGGCCGTTTACGGGTGCGGTCCACCCGACTGTTTTTTGCGAGGTCCGAGTGCAGTTTTTTATCGACAACATCATTTTGCTGGCTGCCGCATTTCTGAGTGGCGGACTTTTACTCTGGCCGCTGGTCGCCCGTGGCAGCAGTGCCGCCATGATCAATACCCTGGCGGCTACCCAGTTGCTCAACTCCAAGGATGCTCTCTTGATTGATCTGCGCGAGACCCGAGAGATTGCCAAGGGCATGGCGCCGCAGGCCCTGCACATCCCGATGAGTACGCTGCCCACACAAATCGATGACCTTAAAAAACGCGCACTCAAGGGCAAAGAGCAGGTGCCTGTGATTCTTATGTGCCAAAGCGGCTGGCGTGGCGCAAAGGCCGGCCGGCTTTTGAAGAAGGCCGGGGTGCAGGCCGTGTTTAATTTGGAAGGCGGCTTCGATGCTTGGCAGCAGGCCGGCCTGCCGGTCGCAAAACGCACATAAGGAGCCGGAGATGGCCAAAGTTGTGATGTACAGCACTGCGGTCTGCCCTTACTGCCAGCGTGCAGAGATGCTGCTGAAGAGCAAAGGCGTGACCGAGATTGAGAAAATTCGAATTGACTTGGATCCGGCCCAGCGGGACATCATGATCCAAAAGACCGGCCGTCGAACCGTGCCGCAAATTTTTATTGGCGACCGTCACGTTGGCGGTTTCGATGACCTCGCAGCCCTAGACCGTGATGGCGGTCTAAGCCCTCTTCTGGCGTAACGGCGCCCCAAGCCTTTGGGGGCCGTTCGGCCCTCACTCTACTTTTTAACATCACGAAAGCCTGTCATGACCGACCAAAACAACGCTGCAACTGCGGCAGCCAACGGCCCCCAATTCAATTTGCAGCGCGTCTATCTCAAGGACCTCTCGCTGGAGATACCCGATGCACCCGCCGTATTTCTCGATCACGCAGAACCGCGCCTTGAGTTTCAAATCGACACCCAGGACAGCACGCTGTCGGAAGGACTCTTTGAGGTCGCGGTGCGTTGCACCGTCACATGCCGACTCGGCGAGAAGACGGGGTTTTTGGTAGAGGTTACGCAGGCGGGCATCTTCGAAATCCGTGGTATTCCTGAAGAGCAGCTCTCGCTATTGAAGGGCATCTCATGCCCGAGCATCATTTATCCTTACTTGCGCGCGAATATTGCTGATGTGATTCAGCGGGCCAGTTTCCCGCCCGTGCATCTGGCCGAATTGAATTGGGAGGCGTTTTATCAGCAACGCATGTCTCAGCAGGCCAGTCAGAAGGCAGGCGGCGCTTCCGACAGTGGGCTCATTCTTCCCACCCAGTAATCCAGGACGTTGATGCCACCGCCCACCTTGGTGATCGGCGCGGGTGCCTGGGGCACCGCGATGGCAGTGCATTTCGCAAAGCATGCCGCACCAGGGCACATCATCCTCTGGGGCCGTGACCCCGCGCAGATCGAGGCCATGGCCCAGCAGCGCGAAAACAAACCTTATTTGCCCGGCGTTGCGCTGCCAGACGCACTTTCGTTGACCGCAGACCTTGCCGATGGCTGTGCGAAGTGGCGCGCGCTCGTGGGCAGCCGGTCGCATGCAGTGGCTGGCCTGGTGGTGCTGGCCACGCCGATGGCGGGCCTTGAGTCGGCAGCGCAACAGATCGGCCAACACCTCGGACATGGGCGGCCCGGTGAGGGCCTGCTGTGGCTGGCCAAAGGGCTACAGTGCCGCGCATCGGGCGCTTCCTTGACCGGTGAGACCGGCCTGCGTTGGCCGCATCAAATTCTGGCCGAGGCCTGCCCTGGGTGGACGATGGGCGCACTCAGCGGGCCAAGTTTTGCGCAAGAGGTGGCGCAGGGATTGCCGGCCGCATTGACGGTGGCCAGCGAAGACCTTGCCTGGGCCCGAGCTGTAACGCAGGCCTGTCATGGCCATGGATTGCGTCTTTATGCCACGCAAGATGTGATTGGCGTGGAGCTTGGCGGTGCCATGAAAAATGTATTGGCGATCGCTGCGGGGGTATGCGATGGCCTCTCACTGGGGGCCAATGCGCGTGCAGCATTGCTTACTCGAGGCCTTGCAGAGATGGCCCGCCTCGGTGTGGCCATCGGCGCCCATCATCAGACATTCCTTGGTCTTGCGACGTTAGGAGATCTGATTTTGACGGCCACAGGAGACCTCTCCCGAAATCGTCGTGTTGGGTTGGCGCTTGCGCGTGGCCAGGCCTTAGACGCGATCGTGAAAAGTCTGGGCCATGTGGCCGAAGGGGTGGCCACGGCCCCGGCCCTGTTGCAGCTTGCCCGGTCGGTCTCGGTGGATGTGCCGATCACCGAGTCGGTGTGCGCATTGATTGCCGGCCACGTGACCGCACAGCAGGCGATCGTGCAGCTCATGGCGCGAGATCCTCGCGACGAGCATGGCCATTAATGCGGTGACCGTGTTTTGCGGGTCCCGTGCGGGAGATGATCCCAAGTGGGCCGACATTGCAGCACAGTGTGGCCAGCGCATGGCACAACAACAGCTTGCATTGGTGTTTGGCGGTGGATGCAACGGACTGATGGGTGCGATTGCCCGCGCCGTGATCGAACACAACGGAAAGGCTACTGGCATTATTCCCGAGAGCCTGCTGTCGTTCGAGCCTGCAATGGATGGCCTTACCGAGCTGTTCATTGTTGATTCCATGCATACCCGCAAGCTTTTCATGTCGGAGCGTGCCGATGCATTTCTCGTGCTTCCGGGGGGTATCGGAACTTTTGAAGAATTTTTTGAAACCTGGACCTGGCGACAGATTGGCCTGCACCAAAAACCCATCGTGCTGCTCAACGCATTCGAGTACTACACGCCGCTTCTTCGTTTTCTTGATCAAGGAATGCAGCATGGGTTTATCCGTTCGGATCACCGTTGCCATGTGCGCGTTGCCACGCAGGTGGACGAAGCCTTTGAGTTGTTGACTCAGCCTTGCGATTGATCGGCAAACCCGTGCTGACGCCAGGCTTCAAAGACCACCACAGCCACAGCGTTGGAGAGGTTTAGACTCCGGTTGTCAGGGCGCATCGGAATGCGCAGGCGTTGTGTGGAGGGGAAGCCTTCGAGCCGATGGCCCAGACCTTTGGTTTCCGAGCCGAACACAAGCCAGTCGCCGGGCTGAAACGAGACATCGTGGACGGCGCGCGTCCCTTTCGTGGAGATAGCGAAGAGGCGGCTCTTGTCGGGGTTCTCTTTCGCGATGAATGCTTCCCATCCCGTGTGTGCAGTGAAGCTGGCGATCTCGTGATAATCCAGCCCTGCCCGCCGCATTTTTGCGGAGTCGATAGGGAACCCGAGCGGTTCAATCAGGTGAAGCCGTGCACCCGTATTGGCACACAGTCGAATCACATTCCCGGTGTTAGGGGGGATTTCGGGTTCCACCAAGACAACGTTAAACATCGGCCTGTCGTATGCGCGCGTGGGGGGTGGGCCGCTGATGCCGAGGGACATGTGCGATCACTGCGGCGGCGATCACATGGCCGCCGCATGCGCGAACCGCGCGCGCAGCCTCCCGAAGTGTGGCCCCCGTGGTCATGATGTCGTCGATAAGAATCACACGCTGATTGTCTAATTTTTCAGATCCACGAAAGCTGCCACCGAGGTTTTCAGTCCGAGCAGCCTCTCTGAGCGTGGCTTGCCGGGCGGTATCCCGGGTTTTTTCCAGCCAGAGCGTTTTCACATCCAGCCGCCAGAGCCTTGCGGCCTGCCGGGCCATGATCAGTGACTGGTTGTAGCCGCGCGAGGCCAGGCGTCTTCCGCTCAATGGCACGGGAATGACCAAGGGGTCTTCGCCAAGCCAAGGCCGTGGGAGCCGGCCCAGACAGGCGCCTAAGAGCCGCGCGGTGCCCCAGTCCCCGTGGTACTTCGAACGATAGACCGCCTCGGTCAGCAATCCGCCATAGGCCTCTCGCCACAGCACTGGAATGGAGTCTTTGCCCAGCGAGAGGCCTGACACTCCCCATGGCGTTCGGGCCAAGGCCTCAAAACAGTTGGCACACACTTCACTTCCATGCCCCTTCCCGCCGCAGACCATGCATGGTGCATGGAGCAGTCGGCGCACCAGCCGGTAGGCCGTGCAGCGAAGGGATTCGGTGCGGATGGCGCCGCACAGCGTACTGAGAAAAGGGCGCACGATCGCTTCAATATACTGAGCCCATGGACAAAGATCCCCTCGTCCGAACGGTCGATCCGAAGAGCATGCGGCTGCAGTTGGAGCGCCGAGGGCTTGGCCGTATTCAGGGGCATCCGCTGTGGCAAGAGGCCGCAGAGCGAATGCGCGAGCGCCTGTCCTATATCCGACTGGAAGACGGCCCGGTCCTGCAGCATGGCCTCGTCGACTATGGGCAGTCCATTGACATCGCGCCGGCATCCTTGCAACGGATTGAGTCCATGGGGCTGCTGGCGGCCCTGGCGGACGCGCGAGGCACGCTGGCCTACTGGGCCCGGTCGCTAAAGCCCGGCGGCTTGCTGATGTTCGTCACGTTGGGGCCGGACAGCTTCCGTTCGTTGGCCTTGGCATTGGGGGATACCCAACAGAGGGTGCATGTGGCCGGCTATCCCGACATGCATCACCTTGGCGATGCACTGGTGGGCCTGGGCATGACCAACCCGGTCATGGATGCCGAATGGGTTGATCTGACCTACTCCACCGCCGAGTCGGCCTTGAATGACCTTCGCATGCTTGGGGGGAACCCGCTTGTGGGGCGACGGCAGGGCCTGTCTGGGAGAGCTTGGAAAAAGAAGATCCTTGCCGCACTGGAGTCGCTTCGCAGCCGGGACAGCATCCGCATCCGAATCGAATTGGTCTTTGGTCATGCCTGGGCGGCACTGCCGAAATCAGACCATCAGCCGGTGGCTTGGCACCCTCGTCCCCCCAAAAATGCCGGCGGGAGCATATAATCCGCCCGACTCGGTCATCAGGCTTAAGCAGTAAGTGGGGGGAGAAGCATGGAGACGTTGTCGAGATCATGGGTGTTGCGGCGAAACTGCGCCTTGACCCCACGCCAGTCGTGCATCGCCTTTTTGGTGGTGGGCGCGACGTCGGTGGTCGTCTCGTTGGCTTGGGCGCTGTCAGGCGCCTGGATTGTCCTCCCCTTTTTGTTGGTCGAACTGTTGGTGCTCGCACTGGCGTTCTTGATCTACGCACGCCATGCGACCGATCGTGAGCACGTGACGCTTGCCGAGGATTCGGTCTGTGTCGAGGTGGTGCGCGGCAGCCGAACAGACCGCTGCGAGATACCACGTCAGTGGCTGCGTTGTGGGATGGACAACGACCAGAGCGGATTGATTCGGCTGGTCAGCAGTAAAAAAGAAGTGTTGATCGGACAGTTTGTAAGCCGGGCCGATCGGGAAAGGTTTTACAACGAATTTAAATTGGCGCTGCGGGCTTAGGCGCTGAAAGCAGTGCGAAGCACACATTGAATTTGGGGAGAAATTTTCAATGGACGGTCGTTACAACTTGCAAACACCCGTAACGGGTATCGCAACGGACATCTACTCGTTGCACAGTTTTCTGCTGTGGGTCTGCCTGGCAATTTTCGTTGCCGTGTTTGCAGTGATGTTTTATTCGATTTACGCCCACCGCAAATCGAAGGGCTTTAAGCCCGCCGATTTCCACGAGAGCACAGCCGTTGAGATTGCCTGGACAGTCGTTCCGCTGCTTATCGTGATTGTGATCGGCGTGTACGCCACCCCAGTGGTGATCGCCCAGAAAAATACCGCCGATGCCGACATCACCATCAAGGCTACCGGTATGCAATGGAAGTGGGGCTACGACTACCTGAAGGGTGAGGGCCAGGGCATCTCATTTGTGTCTCAGCTTTCCACCCCTCGCGATCAAATCATGGGCCTTGCACCGAAGGGCGAGCACTACCTCTCCGAGGTCGATAAGCCCGTCGTGGTGCCTGTTGGAAAGAAAGTTCGTATCGTGACCACCGCGACCGACGTCATTCACGCCTGGATGGTTCCGGCGTTTGGCGTCAAGCAAGATGCGATTCCTGGCTTTGTTCGCGACACCTGGTTCAAGGCTGAAAAAGTGGGTATCTACCGTGGCCATTGTGCAGAGCTCTGTGGCAAAGACCACGCCTTCATGCCCATTGTGGTGCATGTGGTGTCTGCCGAGGACTACACGAAGTGGGTGGCCTCGCAGCCCAAGGCCGAGCCGGTGAAGACCGCGGCCGTTGCCGTTAGCAAGCAGTAACGAGATTCAGCACACGAAACGTCATTTGTAAAAACGCCGATTCAAGGAGAACACGATGAGCGCTGTATTGGGACCACAACACGGAGTCGCTGGGCACGATGATCATGCCCATGATCACCCGCACGGCTGGCGTCGTTGGGTGTTTGCCACCAATCACAAAGACATCGGAACCCTGTACCTCTGGTTCGCGTTCTCCATGTTGTTCGTTGGCGGCATTCTGGCGCTGGGCATTCGTGCCGAGCTCTTTAAGCCCGGCCTTCAGATCCTGAACCCCGAGCTGTTTAATCAGTTCACCACCATGCACGGACTGATCATGGTGTTCGGTGCGATCATGCCGGCATTCGTGGGCTTTGCGAACTGGATGATTCCGCTGCAAATCGGCGCGAGCGACATGGCATTTGCCCGGATGAACAACCTCAGCTTCTGGTTCATGATCCCCGCCGCTCTGCTGCTCGTAGCATCGTTCTTCGTGCCCGGTGGTGCCACCGCTGCAGGCTGGACACTCTACGCACCGCTGTCCACGCAGATGGGTGTGGGCATGGACATGGCGATCTTCGCCGTCCACATTCTGGGCGCAAGCTCCATCATGGGCTCGATCAACATCATCACGACCATCCTGAACATGCGCGCTCCTGGCATGACCCTCATGAAGATGCCGATGTTTGTTTGGACCTGGCTGATCACCGCTTACTTGCTGATTGCCGTGATGCCTGTGTTGGCCGGTGCGATCACCATGCTGTTGACCGATCGCCATTTCGGCACCAGTTTCTTTAATGCGGCCGGTGGCGGCGACCCGGTGATGTACCAGCACATTTTCTGGTTCTTCGGCCATCCCGAGGTCTACATCATGATTCTTCCGGCCTTCGGCATCGTGTCGGAGATCATCCCCACGTTTTCCCGCAAGCGGCTGTTCGGCTACAGCTCCATGGTCTACGCGACCGGATCGATTGCCATTTTGTCGTTCGTGGTCTGGGCGCACCACATGTTCACCACCGGCATGCCGGTGACGGGCCAGCTCTTTTTCATGTACGCCACCATGCTGATTGCGGTGCCTACAGGCGTGAAGATTTTCAACTGGCTGGCGACCATGTGGCGCGGCTCCATGACATTTGAAACGCCGATGCTCTTCGCGATCGGCTTCATCTTCGTGTTCACCATGGGCGGCCTGACCGGCATTATTCTCTCTGTAGCACCGGTCGATATTCAGCTTCACGACACCTACTACGTTGTCGCCCACTTCCACTACGTGCTGGTGGCGGGTTCGCTGTTTGCGCTGTTTGCGGGCGTCTATTACTGGCTGCCGAAATGGACCGGCCACATGTACAGCGAGACACTGGGCAAGTGGCACTTCTGGCTGTCGATGATTTTCTTCAACATCACCTTCTTCCCGATGCACTTCCTGGGACTGGCCGGCATGCCCCGCCGCTATGCCGACTACAACATGCAATTTGCAGACTTCAATGCAATCGCTTCAGTCGGTGCCTTTGGCTTCGGTCTGACCCAGTTGCTGCTGCTCTACATCGTGATCAAATGCATTCAGGGCGGCCCCAAGGCGGCCGACAATCCCTGGGAGAGCAATCAGGGTGGCCTGGAGTGGAGCGTGCCCTCGCCGGCCCCGTTCCATACGTTTGAGACACCTCCGGTGTTCAAAGGCCAGACCCATTAAGCGCTAAGCGAGACAGCGAGACGCGGATGAGTCAGCATCAACGCTCTAATCTACGGCTGGCCCTGATCCTGGCATCAGTGGCCGCCGTATTTTTTGCAGGCATTGTGGCGAAGTACGTTCTCTTTCCGGTATGAGCGATCAAACTCCCTCGCCGGTGGGCAAGACGGATAATGGCCGCATGATGGGCAAGCTGCTCATGGTGGCCATTCTGATGTTTGGCTTTGGTTTTGCCTTGGTCCCGTTTTACGAAAAGATCTGCGAAGTCACCGGCATTAACGTGCTGGCGAGCCGAGACAAGCTGAATTACGCCGAGGCCCGTGAGTTCGCGAAAAACACCCAGGTTGATAATTCGCGCAGCATCACGATTGAATTTGATGCGAACGTACAAGGTGCGATGGTGTTTAAGCCCAAGGTGGCCCACATGAAGGTCCATCCTGGTGAGCTCGCCACGGTCACCTACGAAGTGGTGAACGCAACCGAGGGCGCCCTGGTTGGCCAGGCGATCCCGAGTTATGCCCCTCGCCACTCGGCCAGTCATTTCAAAAAGCTGGAGTGCTTTTGCTTTCAACAACAAGAGTTGAAGGGCAAGGAAGTCCGTGAGTTTCCGGTCGTCTTTGTGATCGATCCGAAGCTGCCGGCCGATATCAGCACCATCACATTGAGCTATACATTTTTTGAAGTTGCGGGACACCGATCGGCAGCCACCTTAAACCGCGACATCAGCGGTAAATCTGGGAGTTGACGGTTTGGAGGATGTAAAAGGGTCGCCCCCGGCCAAGGCCAGTTTTCTGCAGACGCTGTCGGCAGTGCTCTGGTCGTTTTTCGGGGTCCGCAAAGGCCGCGACCACGAGCGTGACATGGCCAGCCTGAATCCGGTGCATGTGGTCATCACTGGAGTTCTGGCGGGAATAGTGTTTGTAGTGGGGCTGGTCATGGTCGTGAAAACGATTCTTGCCTAAGGCCTACCCGAAACGGTTGATTTGTAAGAAGCAATTTGGAAGACACAGGGGGAGAGAAATGAGTTCAAGCAGCCACGCACCGTATTACTTTGTGCCCGCGCCGAGTAAATGGCCGTTGGTCGGTTCCATTGCGATGGTCCTGACGTTGTTCGGCGCAGTCGGCGTCATCAATGGGCATGGCTACGGGACATGGTCATTGCTGGCCGGATTTGCCGTATTGATCTACATGTTCTTTGGCTGGTTTGGTGAGGTCATTGCCGAGTCCGAGGGCGGTCAGTACAACGCCCGAGTCGATGCGAGTTTCCGTTGGAGCATGAGCTGGTTTATCTTTTCTGAGGTCATGTTCTTCGCCGCCTTTTTTGGCGCGCTGTTTTATGCCCGCGTCATTTCGATGCCCTGGCTGGGTGATCTGGACCACAAGTCGATCCTTTGGCCTGACTTCAATGCTGTCTGGGGGAAGGGTACGGGGCCTGCTGGACTGATCGAGGAATACAAGACGATGGGGCCGTTCTGGATCCCCACCATCAACACAGCCCTGTTGTTGACCTCGGGTGTGACGTTGACGATTGCCCACCATGCCTTGCGTGACAACAACCGCGGCAAGCTCGTGTTTTGGCTCGCTGCGACCATTCTTCTTGGTTTTGTGTTTTTGGGATTTCAGGCCTACGAGTACATCCATGCTTACCGTGATCTGAACCTGAAGCTCACATCCGGAATCTTTGGTTCGACATTTTTCCTGCTGACCGGATTCCACGGATTCCACGTCTGTGTGGGTGCCATTATGCTCGCCGTCATTCTCGGCCGATGCGTCAAGGGCCACTTCAAACCCAACCAGCATTTTGGATTTGAGGCCGCCGCCTGGTATTGGCACTTCGTGGACGTGGTGTGGCTAGGACTCTACGTCGTGGTGTACTGGCTGTAATGATTTGATGTGCAGGCCCTTGCGTCGTCGCAGGGGCCTGTCACAGCGCATGATCCGGGAGCGCTGTCAGTAACGAATCCCGGTGGTCTGTACCCAGCCCATCTGGTGGGCGACGATTAAAAACAAAAACAGTGCGATTGAAAAGCCCACGCGAAATGCGAGGGCCCGCACGGTTTTGTTGCTGGCGCCCTTGTCGCGCATCAGATAAAACAATGCGGATCCAAGGCTCAACAGAATCAGTCCAAACGCAATGGCAATCAGAATGCGCATAGCGATGCAATCTCGAAAGGTTAGTCAGGCCACATGGTAGCGAAATCCAGTGCGACCCGTCGCTGGCTGGCCGTTGTGGTTGCGGGCACGCTCGCCATCACGGCGGTGAATCTCGGTGTCTGGCAGCTGGGCCGGGCCGACGAAAAGCAGCAGCTTGTGGACCGTCGCGCATCGCGCACGACGCCGATGAAGATGGGCGAGTCTGCGACTGTCGGCGCCTGGCAGCCCACCATCACCGCGGAATCGTTGGATCAGCAGCACGTAGTGCTTCGGGGCCAGTGGTTATTGGATCAGTCGATTGCGTTGGACAACCGGGCCTGGGATGGCCGTGCCGGCGTGCATGTTCTCACGCCGCTTCAGCTTGGGGATCAAAGCGTCGTGTGGGTCAATCGGGGCTGGATGGAGAAAGCACCGGGACTTCAGACGGTCGCGTTTCCCCCTGCAACACCCGCCGTGGATCTGCCAGGCGTTGCGCTGGCTTCGGTCATGCGGCGCATGGAGCTCTCACGCAATGAGACCACACTGCGCCAGGGCACCGTCTGGCAGAACTTTGACTGGGAGTCGGCGGCGCAGCGGGTCAAGGGCAATGTGTGGCCTGTGATCGTTTGGCAGACCGGCGAGAACAGCGACGGGCTTTTGCGCCGATTGCCCGAGTTAAGCAGTGATGTCCCAAAACACTTAGGCTACGCCGCTCAGTGGTTTCTACTTGCTTCAGTTGCGTTATTTTTCGGGTGGCGCCTGCGCCCCCGCCCCATTTCCGAATAAACCGACATGACACCCAATGTTTCTGTAAGACCTAAACGCAACCTCTGGCCGATGTGGGGAGTGCTGGCCGTCACCATCGCGCCTGTGATCGCGTCGTACATCATGTACTACGGGGTAAAGCCCGAGGGCCGAATCAACTATGGTGATTTTGTGGAGCCGCAGGTCACCGTGGTCTCATTGCCCGTTGCACCCATTGTGTCGCCAAAGGCGGAGAGTGCATTCCTGGCCCTTCAGCAGTCTGCCCAAACACGCCGAGATTTATCGAGCCTCGGCGCCTGGCAGGGCCGTTGGCTGATGGTGCGGGTAGGTCCTGCAGCCTGCTCGGAGGCCTGCAAGCAGGAGCTCTGGCTCATGCGGCAGATTCGTTTGACCACGGGCCGCGAGCGCGAGCGGGTTGAGCGGGTCTGGCTTGTTACCGATCAGGGTCAGCCCGATGCGGCGTTGCTGGCCGAGCATGAGGGCCTGTGGGTGGTGCGTGTTGCGCCTGATCGCAAGGCCGATGCCCTGGTGGACAACTGGCTCTCGGTAGCAGCCCAATCGGCCAGCCAGAATGCGGGGGCCAGTAACATCTGGGTCGTGGATCCCCTAGGCAACCTGATGATGCGTTTCCCGGATAATCCAGATCCTAATGGCATGAAAAAGGATATGAATCGGCTGCTGAAGGCCTCGCGGATCGGCTAGTCGGCAGAGCGACGATCCCGCACACCATCGGAACCTCATACCATACGTTGTCATGACAGATTTCACCCTTCCTCAGTCATCGATACTGAAACAGTACCTGGCGCTCACCAAGCCCCGGGTCGTGATGTTGATCACCTTTTGTGCGGTGATCGGCATGTTTCTGTCGACCGCAGGCTGGGTTCCGCTGGGCGTGTTTTTGGCCGCCACGATCGGCATCACCCTGGTGGCAGGTGCTGCTGCAGCGGTGAACTGTTTGGTCGAGCAGCACATCGATGCCAAGATGGCCCGCACGGCATGGCGGCCGCTTCCATCAGGAACGCTGACACCTTTTCAGACCCTCGTCTTCTCGGGAATCCTCGGCGGCATCGGCACGTTTTTACTCTATGCCTTTGTGAATCCGCTGACCACATGGCTTACATTGGCCACCTTCGTGGGCTACGCGATCATCTACACCGTTATTTTGAAACCCCTTACGCCACAGAACATTGTGATCGGTGGCGCATCGGGCGCCATGCCGCCGGTGTTGGGATGGGCGGCAGTGACTGGGCAGGCCCCGGCGGAGGCCTGGGTTTTGTTCCTGATTATTTTTGTATGGACGCCGCCGCATTTCTGGGCATTGGCACTTTATCGCAGCGATGACTATGCACGCTCTGGATTGCCGATGTTGCCGGTGACCCATGGTGGCGAGTTTACGCGTCTGCACATTCTGCTCTACACGCTTTTGCTTGTTGCCACCACAGTACTGCCTACCCTGGTCGGCATGAGCGGCCTGGTCTATCTGGTCAGTGCGTTGATGCTTGGCGGCTACTTTCTTTGGCTGACCTGGTGTCTCTACCGCGAGTACAGTGAGCCGCTCGCCCGCAAAACTTTCAAGTACTCCATCAACTATTTGGCGCTGTTATTCGCGGCGCTGTTGGTCGACCACTACCTGGTCTAGCGCACACACCGAAAGCCGATATAGGCCACACGTGTGTCTTTTGGCTTGGTGGCGACATCGCCTTCGCGTTGTCGATCGGCTCGGTACCACCACGATCCACCTCGGGTAATGCGCTCGTCCAACAGTCCCGTGTCAACCCACTCCCAGACATTGGCGCCCATATCGTAAAGGCCATTGACACCGGGAAGCGTAGTCAACGCAGGCACATGTCCCGTGCCGCGATCAATGCTCCCCGCAGGTGCGACACCACGGTAAAGTCCACACCCGGTAAGGCAGTGGCTGCCTTTGGGAGAAGTGCCGGACGGGTATTCGTAACGCTGTCCGCGTACATATCCTTTGGGCGTCACGAGCCGGTCTTCAAGATATGCGGCCTGAGTCCATTCTTTATCGGTGGGCAGGCGTTTGCCAAAAAAACCGCACACCGACTGGGCCTCGTCAAAGGTTAGATGCACGGCCGGCTCTGCATCGGCGCCAGGAATGCCATAGGGCCGACGCCAGTCCCACCCCGCCTTTTTTGACCAGCCCATTTCATAGATAAAACCACCGCCCTCTTTTTCGGCCCGACTGATAAAGCCGGTCGCTGCAGCCATTGTTTTGACTTGGCCAATCGTCACCTCGTGCACATCCCATTCCAAGCCATGCACTCGAACCGTGCTTCCTATTGTCGGAGGTTTTGGAGCATGAGGATCAAAGGCTGCAGGGTTGGACTTGGCGTGAGCGCTACCCAGTCCGATATAAAGAAAAAGGCCTGATGCACATAGATGCGTCAGGCCTCTTAAACATTGCCGCATGGTGACCACTTACGCCAATTGCGCGCGAAGCTTTTTCAATGCCGCAGACTCAATCTGTCGTACACGCTCAGCCGAAATGCCAAAGCGCTTCGCGAGTTCTTGCAGTGTGGAGCCGCCCTCGTCTTCGTCGTGCAGCCATCGGGCAATCACAATATCGCGGCTGCGTTCATCCAAGGCATTCAATGCCTGAAGGAGGCCTTCGGATTGAAGGCGCTCAGATTGACGGGATTCGACCAGCTGAGCAGGGTCTGCATTGGGCGCGGCCAGATAGGCGATCGGCGCGAATGTTTCTTCACCGTCGTCGATATGGCCCTCGATCGCGATGTCACCGCCGGCGAGCCGCTGGTCCATGTCCAAGACCTCTTGGGGCTCGACATTGAGCTGCCGCGCAATGACCGACGCCTGATCATCGGACACGCTGTCGGTGACGCCGAGGGCCTGCTTGATCGATCGAAGATTGAAAAAGAGTTTGCGCTGGGCCTTGGTCGTAGCAATTTTGACCAGCTGCCAGTTGCGCAGAATGTATTCGTGAATCTCGGCCTTGATCCACAGCAGGGCAAACGAAACCAGCCGTACTCCGCGGGTGGGGTCAAAGCGCTTCACCGCCTTCATCAGGCCGATGTTGCCTTCCTGAATCAGGTCTGCCTGAGGTAGCCCATAGCCTTTGAACTGACGAGACACCGACACCACCAGGCGCAGGTGCGACAGCACCAGCTCCCGGGCCGACTCCAGATCATTCATGGTTCGAAACCGCAAGGCGAGTTCCTGCTCTCGCTCGGCCGACAGCATCGGGAACTGCTGGACGGCTCGAACATAGGCATCCAGGTTGCCGCCCGGAGTCAGGCTAAACGCGGTCAGAGCATGATCAGCAGCCAAGGCGTGTCCGGCCATGAAAATCCTCCTCGTCTCGTTGATGGGGTTGAACGGGGCCAGAGCCTGGCCTCACAAGCGTTAGAAGAATTTTAGCACTCGAGGTTCCCGAGTGCTAAACCCCCGCGAAAAGTCCCACGGCGGGCGGGTTTTTGCCCTACTATCGCCGTCTTTGGGAGGGCAGGCCAGCATGAAGTTTCGGTTTCCGGTGGTGATTATTGACGAGGATTTCCGGTCGGAAAACGCTTCCGGCCTTGGCATTCGAGCCCTGGCCGATGCCCTGGAAAAAGAGGGCGTGGAGGTGCTCGGCGTGACCAGCTACGGAGACCTGTCGCAGTTTGCCCAGCAGCAGAGCCGCGCCTCCGCCTTCATTTTGTCCATTGATGACGAGGAGTTTGGTTCCGGTTCGAAAGAAGAGACCGATACCGCGCTGAAAAGCCTTCGGGCCTTTGTCGGCGAAATCCGCTTCCGTAATGCCGAGATCCCGATCTACATCTACGGTGAAACGCGCACCTCACGCCATATCCCGAACGATGTGTTGCGTGA